>Ga0074195_1000755_pt1 | contig 56349 bp, 56 predicted proteins | sample EPASupsiteHSE623_FD_64525 | JGI IMG/M metagenome (GOLD analysis project Ga0074195, IMG submission 64525) | Bioremediated contaminated groundwater from EPA Superfund site, New Mexico - Sample HSE6-23 | ecosystem: Environmental > Aquatic > Deep subsurface > Groundwater > Contaminated ...
ATTTTAATTATGTTGATAAGTCTATTTATTGAAAGATTTTTTTGTAGATATATGTGTCCTCTTGGAGCTTTGCTTTCAATATTTTCCAAATTCAGAATTATAAAAATACATAAGCCAAAAATAAACTGCAATCTATGTAAAGCTTGTACTTTAAAATGCTCTATGGGAATTGATTTAGATAGTACTAGCATTATAAAAAGTACTGAATGTATTAATTGCTTAAATTGTACATCAATATGTCCTAAAAATAATGCAAAATATAAAATAGATGAAAAAGTAGCAAATGAATATCTAATTACCATTATTAGTATTTCCACTTTTTTAATTATGTATTATGGTATCAGCAGTAATCTAAAGAAAAAAACCAGCAATAATATAGATGATACAAATACTACAGAAACAGTTGAAGATACTACTGATAATGAAGTTATTAATAAAGTTTATAATGATGGCACTTATACAGGTTCAGCTACTGGATATAAGCCTAATTTAACTGTTAGTGTAACTATAAAAAATGATTTAATTACTAACATTGAAGTAGTTTCATCTAGTGAGACTCCTGAATTTCTAGTGAGAGCAGAATCTATAATACCAGAAGATATAATTGATTCACAATCTATTAAGGTTAGTATTGTAAGTGGTGCGACTAGATCAAGCGTTGGTATAATTAATGCAGTTAATAATGCACTTTCAAAAGCTAAAATATAAATTGACTTATCTTCTTAATACTGCTATAGTAAATGACATTTAAGGAGTGATTAAAATGCAAAGCTGCCATTTTTACAGACCTATTAAAGAAGTTAAGCCTAAATATAGTCTTAAAAAGAAATTACCTTTATTTATATTAATAGGGTCATTAATAATCACATTGCCACCCGTAATAGTTACCGGTGTCAGTAATGGGATAGCTTATTTAAGTGATTCTAATGATTACAAAAATGGAATAGATAACTATGAAAGTATTATAGAAACTCTTTTTGTTAAATTAAATATATATGCTAATATTAATAATCCTTTTCAAATATTTTCACTTATTTCTACTATGAATAATCAAGGGGTTTTTATTCCTGAAGAAATATACGATGAAAATCAATATGTTATTAGAGATTCAATAGTTGATGATAGGTTATCTTTTTTATCAGGCTATGGTAATGATATTGCAGCAAACAGATTTTTAACAGACTTATTCATTAGATTTGGTTATAATGCATCAGAATTTATTTGTTATCCAAAAGACAGAAAAGATGTACAAATGTCGTGTGTCATGATATATTATGAAGGCAATTATTTTTTATTTGATTTACAAACCAATTCGATTTATACACCTAATGATGATGCTTATAGAAATATATTTAGTTTAGATGAAGAAATAGTTTTACCGATGTATGAAAGCTATGAGTCTTCTTTACAAAATTTTGGTGAATTTTTTAATCGTGCTGGTACAAGGTATTCACAAACTAGTATGACAGATATTAATAATGCAAGAGCATTATGTAAAGATATAGAAACAAAAATATCAGGATCTAATAGGTGGTTAGACTTTGTAGTTGATGTAAGAAATAGTACAATAGATTCTATTAACACGGTTAGTAGAGTTTTATATGATAAAAATAATATTAAAGAAGAAAAAATTCATAGATTAAATAATAGATAATTCTATTATTTTTTTATATATTTTGATATAATGAATAATGAGATGATGATATGAAAAATATATATGATATAACTTTAGAAAAGTTAGAACTATACTTTATAGATAATAATATTAAAAAATTTAAAGCAACACAAGTTTTTGAATGGTTATATAAAAAAAGAGTAACTAGTTTTTTAGAAATGACTAATTTAAAAAAAGAAGAAATGGAACTGCTTAATAATAATTTTACTATTAATAATTTAAAGATAATCTCAAAATTGGAAGATAAAGATGTAAAAAAATATCTATTCGAACTAAGTGATAAAAATAAAATAGAGGCTGTTTTAATGAACCACGACTATGGAAATAGTTTATGTATATCAACACAAGTTGGTTGTAATATGGGATGCACATTTTGTGAAAGTGGACGCCTTAAAAAAGTTCGTAATTTAGAAGTAAGTGAAATGATTCTTCAAATTATATGTATTGAGGAAAACTTAAATACAAGAATAAGTCATATTGTTCTAATGGGAATAGGAGAGCCTTTTGATAACTACTTAAATGTGATAGATTTTATAAATATTGTTAATTGTAATAAAGGACTGGACTTAGGTTCAAGACATATTACTGTTTCAACTTGTGGAATAGTTCCTAAAATTAAAGAATTTATTAAAGATGGAAAGCAAGTTAATTTAGCGATTTCCCTTCATGCTCCAAATAATGAAATAAGAAATAAGCTAATGGCTATTAACAAAACTTATAAAATAGAAGATTTAATTAATATAATAAAAGAATACATTAAAGTAACAAATAGAAGAGTAACATTTGAATATATTATGTTAGATGGAATTAATGATACTATAGAAAATGCAGTAGAATTAAGTAGGCTATTAAGGGGAATAAACTCTTATGTTAACTTGATCCCTTATAATGAAACAAGTCATATAGAGTATAGGAAAAGTAAGAAAGAGAAAATAATGGCATTTTATGACACCTTAAAAAAGAATAATATTAATGTAACAATCAGAAAAGAATTTGGAAGTAATTTAAAAGGTGCTTGTGGGCAACTAAGGTCACTTTATGAGGAGGAACTATGAAGTATGCATATATAACAGACCCAGGAATTGTAAGAGATCATAATGAAGATAGTGTAACAATTGTTTTAAATAAAAGCGAGGAATATCTGCTTGTTGTAAGTGATGGCATGGGTGGACATACAGGAGGAGAAATTGCTTCTAAAATAGCAGTTACTCATCTTGAAAAAAGATTCCAAGAATTAGATAGCTTAGGTTCAAAAGAAGAAGCAATTGAATTTTTAAAAAAAGCAGTTAGTGAATCAAATCTACTAATTTATGAATATACTAAAATGCATCCTGAAAGTGCGGGTATGGGAACAACAATTGTTTTATCTGTTTTAACAGATAATTATTTATTATTTGGAAATATTGGTGATAGTTCAGGATATGTCATTAAAAATGATAAAATGCATAAAATTACAACCGATCATACTTTAGTTAATTTACTAGTTAAAAATGGAGAATTAACAGAAGAAGAGGCAAAAAGTCATCCGCGCAAAAACGTTTTAATGAAAGCACTTGGTGCTAGTGAAACAGTTGAAATGGATGTAATTGACGTTGAATTAGATATTGATGGAATATTTTTATGTAGCGACGGGCTTACAAATATGCTTACTGATGAGCAAATAATAAAAGTACTAGGTGAATCTTTAACTATTGAAGAGAAATTACAAAAGTTAATATATAAAAGCAATAATAGAGGTGGACTTGATAATATTGCGATAGCTTATTTAACAAGAAAGGTTGATTAGTGTGATTATAAAAGGACAAAAAATCAATGACAGGTATGAACTTGTTAATCTCATTGGAGAAGGTGGTATGGCTAATGTTTATTTAGCACTTGATACCATACTAGATAGATATGTTGCTGTTAAAATATTAAGAGGCGATTTAGCGAGCGACGAAAAGTTTGTCAGACGTTTTCAAAGAGAAGCAATTGCTGCGAGCTCACTAGCGCATCCAAATATTGTTGAAATGTATGATGTTGGTGAAGACTCTGGACAATACTTTATTGTTATGGAATATGTTGATGGAAAAACTTTAAAAAGTTTAATTAAAAAAAGAGGAGCATTAACTTTATCTGAAGTAGTTGATATTATGCTTCAATTAACTAGTGCTATTGCATGTGCTCATAATAGTTATATAATTCATCGTGACATTAAACCACAAAATGTTTTAATTAAAGATGATGGTATAGTTAAAATAACTGATTTTGGTATTGCGATGGCTTTAAATAGTCAAGAGCTAACACAAACAAATTCAGTAATGGGCTCAGTTCATTATTTACCTCCTGAGCAAGCTAATGGACAAACTGCAACTATAAAAAGTGATGTTTATTCACTTGGAATACTTATGTTTGAATTAATTACAGGGACTCTTCCTTTTAAAGGAGAAAACGCTGTTGAAATAGCTTTAAAGCAAATGAAAGAGCCACTTCCAAGCATTAGAAAACTAATTCCAGAAATACCACAAAGTATTGAAAATGTTGTTATAAAAGCAACAGCCAAAAACCCTAAAAACAGATATGATAGTGTCAATGAAATGTATGAAGATATTGCTTCTTCTTTAGATCAAACGCATATGAATGATGATAGAATTGTTTATAAATATCCAGAACAAGATTTAGAAGAAACAAAAGTCTTGCCTAATTTAAAGGAAGAAATCAAAGCAGCTTCAAAAGAAATGGATGAAGAATTTAAACCAAAATCAAATAAACTTAGCTTAGCTGTTATAATAACAGGCTCAGTTTTTACTGCTCTTTTATTTATAATCGGCCTGTTCATTTTATTCTATCCAAAGCTAACTTCAGTTAAAGAAGTAAAGATACCTTCGGTAAGTGGAAAAACGGTTGTCGAAGCAGAAGATACACTAAAAAAACTTGGATTAAAAGTTAATACTGAACTTGAAGAAAAAAACAGTACAGAAGTGGATGAAGGACTAGTAATTGGAACTAATCCAGGAGAGGATAGAAGTGTTAAAAAAGGCACTAATATTACTTTAATAGTTTCAACAGGAGCAAGTGGCTTTGTTTTAGAAAACTATGCGTCAAAAAATTACTATGAAGTAGAAGCATCTTTAAAAGAAAAAAATATTACGGTTTTAATAAAAAAACAAGATGTAGAAGATAAAACAAAAGTTACTGAAAACGTTATATTAAGCCAAGAGCCTGCTGCAGGAACTAGAGTACTTGAAGGAGAAACGGTTATTCTTTATATCCCAAATATTACAACTGAGTATCCTGATTTTACAGATGGATCTTGGAGTGTAGCGGATGTTGAAGCTTTTTGTAAATCATATTCAATTACTTTGTCGATTGATTACCAAGTAACAGCCGAACATAATCCGAATTCAATTATCAGTCAAAGTCGTGCTTATAAATCAAAAGTTATTTCTGGCACATCACTCAAAATAGTTGTAGCTCAGGCAAGTGAGGATTAATGGAAGGATTAATTATTAAAGTACTTAGCAATGATTATACGGTATTATATGAAAATAATTTATATGTTTGTAAAGCAACAGGCAAATTCCGTACTCAAAATATTACTCCTTTAGTAGGCGATTATGTAGAGTTTGATTTAAAAAACAAATATATAACAAAAATCAAAACAAGAAAAAACTCTTTATTAAGACCACCTATTGCGAATATCGATCAGGCTTTAATAGTAGCGAGTACTAAAGAGCCCGACTTCAGTACAAACTTGCTTGATAAGTTAATAACGATTATTCAGTTTAATAATATTAAACCAGTTATTATTCTTTCTAAACTAGATTTACTTAATTCTAAAGAAATAGAAGAAATAGAAGAAATTATTAAATATTATCGTAGTCTTGGATATAAAGTATTAAAAAACACTGATATTGTAGAAATAAATAAAATAATAAATAATAAAATTAGTGTTTTAACTGGTCAAACAGGAAGTGGTAAATCAAGTTTACTTAATAGAATTTCACCAAGTTTAAATCTTAAAACAGATATAATTTCTAAAGCATTAGGTAGAGGTAAGCATACTACAAGGCATGTTGAACTTATGAATATTAGTGGTGGATTAATTGCTGATACTCCCGGGTTTTCTTCTCTTAGTTTAGATGAAATGACAAAAGAAAATATAAGAGATTCGTTTTTAGAATTTGATAAATATAAAGAATTTTGTGAATATCGTGATTGTATGCATTTAAAAGAAACAAAATGTGGTATTAAAGATAATCCTAATATATTAAAGTCAAGATATGATAACTACAAAAAATTCTTAGGAGAGTAATATGAAAATATCAGTTTCATTTTTAAGCATTAAAGACAATTTAGAAGAAAATCTTTTAAAATTGAGTAAAACAGATGCTGACTATATTCATTTAGATATAATGGATGGCTTGTTTGTTAATAATAAAACATGGAGTAGTAGTGAACTTGAATTTTTAAAAAAATTAAATAAACCATTTGATATCCATTTAATGGTTAAAGATATTTATAAATATATTGCTTCTTTTATATCGTTTAAACCAATATTCATAACATTTCACTATGAAGCTACAGATGAACCTATAAAAGTAATAGAATATTTAAAAGAACTAGGAATAAGAGTTGGAATATCTATTAATCCTAATACTGATATAAGTGTACTAATGCCTTTTTTAGATAAAGTAGATCTAGTTCTTTTAATGTCAGTAAATCCGGGAATGGGCGGACAAAAATTCATTAAAGAAACTATTAATAAAATAGAGCTTTTAAGAGAAATAAGAGAAAACAATAGCTATCATTATTTAATAGAAGTAGATGGTGGAATTAATAGTGAAAATATAAAAGATATTAATTCTGATATAGTTGTAGTTGGAAGTTTTATAACAAATAGCGATTTCTATCAAGAAAAAATAGATGAATTAAGGTAAAAGCACTTATAAAGTGCTTTTTTCTTTGAAAAAACTAATATTATTTGATATAATTACTATGGTGATATAATGACAAAATATGATGAGAGCTCAATTAAAATACTAGAAGGACTAGAAGCAGTTAGAAAACGTCCTGGAATGTATATAGGATCAACCGATAAAAGAGGTTTACATCACTTAGTGTGGGAAATAGTAGATAATGCTATTGATGAAGTAATAAATGGCTATGGTAGTAAAATAAAAATCATTCTTCATAGTGATGGTAGTGTTAGTATTGAAGATGAAGGAAGAGGAATACCAGTTGGAATGCATTCATCAGGTATAACTACTCCAGAAGTAGTATTTACTATTCTACATGCAGGTGGAAAGTTTGAAAATGATGGATATAAAGTATCTGGTGGACTTCACGGAGTTGGAGCTTCCGTTGTTAATGCATTAAGTACGAAAATGGAAGTAAACATTAAAAAAGACGGATATGAATACTATATATGTTTTGAAAATGGATTAGTAAAAGTTCCTTTAACTAAATTAGAAAAAACATCTAAAACAGGAACTAAAGTAAGATTTTATCCTAATAAAGACATATTTGATTCTGTTAATTTTTCTTATACAACAATCGCAGAGCGTATGCAGGAAAGTGCATTTTTACTAAAAGGATTAACTGTAGAATTAATAGATGAACAAGATAAAAGACACGATACTTTTCATTATGAAAATGGACTTAAAGCTTTTGTTGAGTATTTAAATGATGATAAAGATACTATTCATAAAGTAGTTAATTTTGAAGCAACAAAAGATACTATGAGAGTTGAACTTGCTTTTCAGTATACAGAAACTTACTCTGAAAATGTAATATCTTTTGTTAACAATGTAAAAACAACCGATGGTGGAACTCATGAAATAGGTTTAAAGTCAGCTTTAACTAGAGTGTTTAATGACTATGCTAAAGAAAACAAATTATTAAAAGAAAAAGATAAAAGTCTTGAAGGATCAGATATAAGAGAAGGAATTACCGCTATATTAAGTCTTCAAATACCAGAAAAAATGCTTCAGTTTGAAGGACAGACTAAAGCTAAATTAGGAAGTCCTGAAGCTCGTAATATTGTTGAAAGTATTGTAACAGAAAAACTAGCTTTTTTCTTAGAAGAAAATAAAGTAATAGCGGAAGCAATACTTGATAAAATGATTAAAAGTAAAACTGTTCGTGAAGCTGCTAAGAAAGCTCGTGATGAAGCAAGAGCTGGTAAAAACAAAAACAAGAAAGACCGTAATATCAGTGATAAATTAACACCAGCTCAATCAAAAAACCCTGATATTAATGAACTATTTTTAGTTGAAGGTGATTCAGCTGGAGGAAGTGCTAAACAAGGAAGAAATAGAAAATTTCAAGCTATTTTGCCACTTAGAGGAAAAGTAATTAACACAGAAAAATCAAGTATGGAAGACATACTAAAAAATGAAGAAATTAATACTATTATTCATACAATAGGAGCAGGATATGGATCAGCTTTTGATATTAATGATTGCAATTATAATAAAATAATCATAATGACCGATGCAGATGACGATGGAGCTCATATTCAAGTACTACTTCTAACATTTTTCTATAGATATATGAAACCTTTAATCGAAAATGGGCGCCTATTTATTGCGATGCCTCCACTTTATAAATTAACTATTGGGAAAAACCAATTTTATTGTTATACAGATGAGGAAAGAAAAGAAATAACTGATAAATATCCAAAAGAAAAAATAGAAACAGCAAGATATAAAGGATTAGGTGAAATGAATCCAGAACAACTTTGGAATACTACAATGGATCCTGATAAAAGAAGTTTAGTTAAAGTAAACATCATAGATGGCGCTTTAGCTGAAAAAAGAGTTAGTGTTTTAATGGGAGATAAAGTAGAACCTAGAAAAGAATGGATCGAAGAAAATGTTGAATTTTCTCTTGAAGATAACTATTAAGCACAAATGTGCTTTTTATATTAAAAAAGTTAACAAAGGAAAAAGTGTATGGTATAATAAAAAAAGTAGAGGTAAGTTATGAAAAAAGGATTTACATTAATAGAACTTTTAGCGGTAGTAGTAATACTAGCTTTAGTAACACTAATATCAACGCCATTAATACTAGATACAATAAATGCATCAAAGAAAAAAAGTTATGAAGTAGAACTAAATAACATTGAAACCGCAGCTAAATACTATCTAACAGAAGGACTAAGATATGATGATTTAGAAGAAAATAAAGAAATATACATATCACTACCAACAATAAAAGAATATATAGGCAACTATAAAGAAGAAATGGATAATGAATATGTAATAGTAAAAAAGGCAGGAAATAAACTAACATATTATTATACAGGAAGAGACGAGAATAGTTACGTATCAAATACAAGTTTAAAAGAAGCAGTAGAAAGTGATACAAGCCATATAGTAAATAATATAAAAGTAAATGGAACAATAGTCAATAAAGTGATAGGTACAAAAGCAGAGAAAAAAACAATAAAAAACTGGGTATGGTTTAGTGGACAACTATGGCAAGTACTAGAAACAACAGATAATTATGTAAAACTAATAACGGCAAATAGCGTAACAAGTATAGCTTATGGCTCAAATAGTACGTGGAGTACATCATGGGTAAGAAAATGGCTAAATGAAATAGACTCTAACAGTAAAGAAGATGGAATATTTTATAATAATCTAAGTAGACAAGATTTATTATTAGATGGAAATTTTTGCTTAGACGAACCAACAAATGTCACAGAGACCTCTTTTACAATAAGTACAGAAACAAGAAACAAAGTAACATCATTTACTTCTATAAATACATGTTCATCAGTTTCAACAGATAAAATAGGGCTAATGACATTTGAAGACTATGTTTATTCTTTAAATGGAATAAATACTATAACAGGAGCCTTAGGTAACTCTTATATAGATAGTGATGAATTAGAATGGACAATGACAAAATATACAACAGGAGGAGTAACTAATAAAACATGGCATACATACTATCTAAATCCATCACATATGGAACATGCATGGGAAAGCACTAATACATATGGAAAAGGAGTAAGGCCAGTAATATATTTATCATCTGATACATTAATAAAAGAAGATAGTAATAGTACATATGGAACAATAACGAACCCATATAGACTTGTAGGAGAACAAATAAAATCATCGGGAAGTACATTAAGTGGAGTAACAGTAGGAAGCTATATATTTTTAAGTGAGGAAAATAATCCATATACTATAACTTCTGAGAGTGCAACAGATAACTTAAGTTACACTTATGATAAAACCAAAGTAAGATATAGAGTAATAGGAATAAATAGTGATGGAACAGTTAAAGTAGAAAGAGCCGATGTTTTAAGAGGTTTACCAAGTACAATTTCTATAAATAGTGGAATGTATGTGCCATATTATTATAAAGCAGGGTTGTGTGATACAACAGCTGGAGTATATACAGATTGTGCAAATAACAATTTCTTTAAACCAACCTTAGGAAGTGGAACATATGCATATACTGAAAGTGAGAACATCGGATACTTTTTAAACAATTCTACAAATGGATATTATACGTGGTTTAGTCAAACTATAAAAAATAATATAGTATCAACCAATTGGAATTTAAATGTCGGATCATATGGTGTAGATTATATAAGAAGCTTATTTAATACCGATATGAGCGGAACTTACCCAAGCAGAATAAGTGATGGATTAACTACAGCTAACATATCACTACCAGTATGGGGAGACATGTTTAGTGGAAATGATATAAATACGAGCTACTGGTATATAAACAGATGGTCGGGCTCTTCTTCCCTCGTGTCCCGTGTCAGCAGCTCCGGGACTGCCTACAGCGACTATGCGTCTAATATCTGGCTTGCGGTCCGTCCAGTTATGATTCTTAAATCTAATATCAAAATAATAAGTGGCGAAGGAACACCAAATACTCCTTATAATTTATTTCTTGATTAAATACTCATTTTAAGAGTATTTTTTTATATAAATTGATTATTCTTTTTATTATTGCTATAATAAATATTAAGATAGAGGTGCCTTATGGATGAAAGAATTATAAACAACATTAAAAGTATAGCTTGTGAAATGGTAAATAAAGCAGGAAGTGGTCATACAGGAATTATCCTAAGTGCAGCACCTATTTTATATACCTTATTTTCAAAACATTTAGTAGTTGATGTAAAAAATGATAAATGGATTAATAGAGACCGATTTATTATGTCAGCAGGACATGGCTCAGCCTTACTTTATACAATGCTTTATTATAGTGGATATAATATTAGTATAGATGATTTAAAAAGATTCCGTCAAATAGATTCTATAACTCCAGGACATCCTGAACTAAATCTAACTCCTGGCGTTGATATATCAACAGGACCTTTAGGACAAGGAATTGCATCCGCTGTTGGAATAGCACTTGCTTCTAAAATACTAGGAGAACGTTACATATTACCTAAAATGGGAAGTACTAATGATGGCGAAAGCATCTTTGATTATCACGTTTATGTTTTATGTGGTGATGGCGACTTAATGGAAGGAATCAGCTATGAAGCAACTTCCCTTGCAGGAAACTTAAATTTAGATAATTTAATAATTTTATATGACTCTAATAACATAAGTTTAGATGGAGATACTAGTAATACATTCACAGAAAATGTAATAGATCGCTTTAAAGCTTTAGGCTGGCATACTGAACTTGTTAGAAATGGTACTGATATTAAAGAAATAGATAACGCTATTAAAAGAAGTAAAGAAGCTCTAAAACCATCTTTAATTGAAATTAAAACAACAATTGGTCTTGGAACTAAGTATGAAGGAACTAGTAAAATACATGGAATTCCTTTAAATAATGAAGAACTTAGTGATTTAAAAAAATCTTTAAATATAAAAGAAGAAGAATTTTATGTTGACTTAGAAGCTTTAAATGAATATAGAAAAGCTTTTTCACTTAGAAATAAAGCCATTACTTCAAAATGGCTTAGTAATTATAACAACTATATTAATTTATATTTAAATGGTGATAATAAGTTTTTTGATTATTTAAAATTTCAAGATAAATCATTTAACTTAGATAATACTTTATTCCCACCATATGAAAAAAAGGCTCTTAGAGATCTTAATAGTATGGTTATTTCAGAAATTGCTAAAAATGTTCCTAACTTTTTAGGTGGTTCTGCTGATTTAGCTAGTTCAACTAAAACCTATCTTAAAGAATTTAGTGATATAAAAGATAATCATTATGATGGTAGAAACATTTGGTTTGGTGTTAGAGAACACGCTATGGGAGCTATTCTAAATGGTCTTTCAGCAAGTGGATTTAGAGTGTTTGGATCAACTTTTCTTCCTTTTGCTGATTATATAAAGCCAGCTATTAGAATGTCTGCCATAATGAATTTACCAGTTACTTATATATTTACTCATGACAATATTACAATAGGAGAAGATGGTCCTACGCACCAAGCAGTAGAAGAACTTACAATGCTTAGAAGTACACCGAATTTAGATGTATTTAGACCAGCTGATTTAGAAGAATTAATTGGTGCATGGAATTATATTTTAAAAAATAATCATCCAAGTGCATTAGTTTTATCTAAACAAGAATTTAATCCAATTAAAACAACTAATAGAGTATTAGTGGAAAAGGGAGCTTACATTGTTAGAAAAGAAGTAAGTAGATTAAATGGTATTATAGTGTCTTCAGGAAGTGAAGTACACCTAGCTTTAGAACTCGCTAATAAACTATACGAAAAAGGCCTTGATATTAGAGTTGTAAGTATGCCAAATACAAACTTATTCTTGTTTCAAGATAAAGAATACTATAATAAAGTATTACCAATTGGAACAAAAGTTATAGCGCTTGAATATGCTTCATCTTACTCATGGTACCGATTTGTTTATAATGAATCATATTTAATCACACTTGATAAGTTTGGTATGAGTGGTAAAAAAGATGATGTCTTAAAAAAATATAATCTTGATTATGAATCAGTAGAGAAAAGAGTTATTAGTTTATTAAAATAGCTCTTTTTCCTTTACTTAAAGATAAAACTTTAGTAAAATTAATAAAGGAGGGATAATATGGAATTTCTTTTAGACGTATTAAAAGTATTATTTGGCCTAATATTAGGTGGAGTGGCAGGCTTTTTTATCGCCCGTAACTATATGAAAAAATATATGAAAAAAAATCCACCAATTAATGAGCAGATGATTAAAGCAATGATGACGCAAATGGGTAGGACGCCTAGCCAAAAGCAAGTAAATCAAATGATGAAATCAATGACTAAGTATATGGATTAGTCATTTTTTTTTATTTAATTATTGACAAAGCGTAAGTATTTTGTTAATATAGCGAGGTATTTTCACCAAGAGGAGTAGTATATGTTAGAAAAAGCAAGTATTTATATAAATTATTTAAGTGAAAAAATAGAAGAATTAAAAGCGATGACAGCATCATTAAGTTCAAATCCTACTGATATTAAATATAATTCTGAAAATATAGAAGTAGATGGCATTAATGATTCACAAGAACTAAGTAGAATTTCAAAGCAGCTAAAAGATTTACAAGAATTAGTGAATATTTATACAAGAATGATTGATAATAGAAGTCTAAAGCCTAATCATGGAGAAAAAACAGTAGATTTAGAATCTTTTGTATCTATTAATTTAAATAACAGAATTCAAAACTTCTTTCTTATTGATGGACCAACTAATATAAAAGCAGGTCTTTTATCAGTAGATTCTCTTTTAGGTAAAGCTTTATTAGGACACAAAATGGGTGACAAATTCTCTTTTTCAAGTCCTGGGGGTTTAGTAGAAATATTAATAGAATCTGTACTAAATTATGATAAAGAGGAAGTTATTATTTCAGACTCAAAAACTAGTGGAATGGAATGCTTATTAGAGGAGTTATTAGAAGAAATAGAGACTCATTATGAAAGACTTAAAAATGATCGAGATTTTTTAAACACAAACCATGACGTTGTTGTAGAATCTGGTGATGAAGATCATATCAACTATAGAGATAGAATTCGTGACAACGATATTACTAGCGCTAATCAACTACTATCGTCAGCAAAAAAAGATTTAGAAACATTATCGCGAATTTTAAAAATAAGAACAGGAAAAGTTTTTGTTACAGAAACAGAAAAGCAAATAAAATCTAATAAAGAAGATAAACAAGAAACTTCTATAAAAACCTCAGCTACTGAAGCTGACACAACAACAGATCCTAAAATTTTTACTGAAGTAGAAGAAGGAGCAATTGTAACACTTGATTTTAGCGACTCTAGGACTGCAAGCTTCTTAATTGTTAGAGATCCAGTAAAACTTTTAATAAAAAGATGTATTACTATGTCTTCACCTATGGGGCTTGCTATTATGGGTAAAAAATTAGGTGAGATTATAAAATTAAATGATAGTTTAAGTGTAACTATAACTGGATTTGTCGATGATATAATGTCTTTTGATGAACTAGGTCATAAATCAAGATAAGCTTTTAATTGCTAAAAAGCTTTTTTTATTATATAATTATAAAAGTTGGTGATATTATGGAAAATTTAGAAATTAGAAATTTAAAAGGTACGTTTGATTACTTACCGGATGAACAAGTTGTTAGAAATCAAATAACAAATGAACTTAAAAATATATTTGAACTATATAGCTACTTACCTCTTGAAACTTCAATATTGTGCTATTATGAGCTTTTAGCTTCTAAATATGCAGGCGGAGCAGAAATACTAAAAGAAGTATATAAATTAAAAGATCAAGGAAGTAGAGATATAGCTTTAAGATATGATTTAACTGTGCCTTTTTCTAAAGTAATCGCTATGATGAAAGAACCAGTTTTACCATTTAGAAGATATGAAATAGGTAAAGTATTTAGAGATGGCCCAGTCAAAGTAGGAAGAAATAGAGAATTTTATCAGTGTGATATTGATGTATGCGGTATTAGTTCGATAAGTGCTGAAGCTGAAATGTTTTCTATGGCAATATTAGCTTATAATAAACTTGGTATTGATATTGACTTAAGATACAATAATCGTAAGCTTTTATCAGGTATTATGAGTGAATCTGGTATTAATAAAATATCTGAGACTATTTTAATTGTTGATAAATTAGAGAAAATTGGCTTAGATGAAGTAAAAAAACAACTTACTGAAATAGGGGAAAATATTAATTCAATAGAAAAAATGGTTTCTTACTTTAATCTAGATTTAGATGCTTTAAAAAGTATTAATACAACAAACTTATTATTAAATGAAGGTATTAAAGAAATACTTGAACTAAATGATTATATTGTGAAAATGAATTTAACTAATAATTGCAGTTTTAAGCCTTTTCTAGCTCGTGGTCTTGAAATATATACAGGAACAGTTTGGGAAGTATTTGATAAATTCGGTAGAGTTACCTCTAGTTTAGGCGGAGGTGGCAGATACGATAAAATCATTACTAATTTTATTAATGATGGAAATATTTATCCTGCCCTTGGTATGAGTTTTGGACTTGAACCAATTTACGCTATTGTAAAAGAAAATAATAATTATAATGATAGTCTTTATGATTTATACTTATATAGTTTTGATCTTACTCCAAACATTTTGTTAATAGCGCAAACACTTAGAAAAAATAACATTAAAGTTTTAGTTGAAATGAACGACTCTAAACTAAAAAAAGGTTTAAATTTCGCTAATAAAAATAAAATACCATATGTATTAATAGTAGGTGAAGATGAAATTAAAAACAATCTTTATTCACTTAAGAATATGGAAACAGGTGAACAACTTAGCTTAAGTTTAGAAGATATAATAGATAGACTAAAGAGATAAATCTCTTTTTCTTTAAGAGGTAACTATGAAAATAAAATATGAACTATTAAAAAAAGAAGATAACACACAAGCAAGAAATGGCGTTTTACATACCAATCATGGTAGTTTTAAAACGCCTATGTTTATGCCTGTTGGAACTCTTGCTAATGTAAAAACACTTACTCCAGAAGAGTTACTTGCTTGCAGTTCAGCAGTAATTCTTTCTAATACTTATCACTTATGGCTTCGTCCTACTGCAGAGACAGTAAATAATGCAGGCGGACTTCATAAATTTATGAATTATTATGGTCCTATTCTTACTGATAGTGGTGGATTTCAGGTTTTTTCTTTAGCTAAGAAAAAAGATATTAAAGAAGAAGGGGTAACATTTAAAAGCCATTTAGATGGAAGAAAACTATTTTTAACACCAGAAATATCAATTGATGTTCAAAATAAGCTTGATAGTGATATCGCTATGAGCTTTGATGAATGTATACCATATCCTGCAAGTTATGAGTATGCAAAAGAAAGTACTGAAAGAACTCTAAGATGGGCTAAAAGAGGTTTAGATGTTCATAAAAATGATAATCAATCTTTATTTGGTATAGTACAAGGCGGAGAATATACAGATCTTAGAGAATACAGTGCTAAAGAAACCGTTAAAATGAATTTTGATGGTTATTCAATAGGTGGTACTAGTGTTGGTGAAGATAAAGTGACTATGTATAAAATGGTAGAAGATGCAATCAGATATTTACCAAGAGATAAACCAAGATACTTAATGGGAGTGGGAGATCCTGTTGATATTATAGAAGGGGTTATTCGTGGCGTTGATATGTTTGATTGTGTTCTTCCAACAAGACTAGCGCGTCACGGCAATGCATTTACTAGAAGTGGTAAAATTAATTTAAAAAATGCTAAATACAAAGAAGATTTTACTCCCCTTGAAGAAAATTGTGACTGTTATACGTGCAAAAATTTCACTAAAGCTTATATAAGACATTTAGTTACATGTGATGAAACTTTAGGTGGAAGACTACTATCAATTCATAATATTAGATTTCTAATTAAACTAACAGAAGATATTAGAGAAAGTATTGATAATAATAATTTACTTGATTTTAGAGAAAAATTTTTAAATAAATATAATAAAAACGAAGATTAATGTCTTCGTTTTATTCTTTTATACTCTTTTTTACTATCTGGCAAATAATCAATGATATATTCACTTTCATAACCATTTAGATTTAGTGTTCTAATCCATTCGATAATTTTTAAAAGCTTTTCATCTCTATAAAGGGAATGTGTTTCTAGATGATATCTAATATAGGAATGCTTTATCCTTTTTAATATACTAATAGTTAAAATATTAAATAAAAATATGTCTGATTCAATATCGGCTACTCTAAATTTATCTGTATAATCAGATTTAAATCTAAAATAGCTTTTTTCTGTTACGATATCTTTAGTATCAACAATAGCGGAAGTTTTAAGCAATCTATTGAACATTAAATTATCTCCTTTTATATCACCAACAACTAATCCTTTAGCGTGAATATTTGAAAGAATATTTCTCATCTGTTTTAAAAAGAATATTACTTCTTCATGTCTAGGATTAAACATTAAATCAGAAAAATGAAATCCATTAAAAAACTCACTAAAAAATCCTGCTAATTCACCATCTATTTCCACTAAACCAAGTATTTTAGTAATACCTTCAACATCTAAGCTTGAAACAAACTCAAGCCTTTTAATTTCATCATCAGTAAGTTGTTTTCTATCATGATAAAGTTTTAATGCAATGCCTTTATATTTAAAAACCTCAACATCACTGCCTTTACCTTTACTTATAAAACTTATTCTGTCATTATTAGTTAGCCTAAGTATTTCCATAATTCACCTTGCGTAATATTATGCATAAAAAAACTTTATATGTCAAATCATATTTTTAATAATTAAATTATATGTTATAATTAAAATAGTGAGGGTGAAATTATGGATAATAATGAAAAAATAGATAATAAAAAAGTAAATGAATTAGTAAGTTTATCAAAAAAAATACTAAATATTGCTTTTATATTTTTAATTATAGCTGGTATTTATGCAGCTACGATATTACTTAAAGAATGGAAAATAATGCCCTTTATAAAAACAATATTAAATATTCTATCGCCTCTTTTTATAGGATTAGTCATATGTTGGTTATTTAATCCAATTGTTAATTATTTAAACAAAAAGGGTATAAAAAAGTTTTATTCAACGACTATTGTTTATGCTATATTTTTAAGTATAGTAGCGATGTTTCTTGGAATACTTTTACCAGTTTTATTTGAGCAAATAAACGATTTTGCTAAATCACTACCTAGTGTATTTAATAGTTTAAAAATATTCTTTGATAACTTCTTCAATAACTTTGAAAGTATCGAAGGTGTTGATATTGAAAAGATAAAAGAAGGTTTATTTAACAATATTGAATCGTTTGGAAATACTTTAACTTCATCTTTACCAACTACAATAGTAAACGCAATTTCTTCTCTTTTATCTGGTATGGGAGTAATAGTAATTGGACTTATCATTGGCTTTTATATGTTAATTAGCTTTAATACTTTAGAAGATGTATTTGAATTTTTACCAGTATCTTCTAGAAAAGATGCTAAAGCATTAATTACTAGTATCAATAAAGCACTAAGGTTATTTGTAAAAGGAGCTTTACTTGATTCAAGCCTAGTATTTGTAGTAAGTTCCATTGCTCTTTGGATAGTAGGTTTGAAAGCACCACTTTTGTTTGGACTGTTCTGTGGCTTAACTAACGTTATTCCTTATGCAGGACCTTACATAGGAGGAGCTCCTGCTGTAATTGTAGGTTTCTCTCAAGGACCAACAACAGGACTTTTAACGCTTTTAGTTATAATAGTAATTCAGTTTATTGAAGGAAACTTCTTTCAACCTGTTATTATGTCAAAAACAACAAAACTTCATCCTGTAACAATTATGATTGGACTATTGCTTTTTGGCTATTTTTGGGGTATAATCGGAATGATTGTTTCAACACCAATAATCGCGTCATTTAAAGTTATATTTAACTTTTTTGACAAGAAATATAAACTATTTAATTATAAAAATGATGATAAAGAAAAAGTAAAATAAATTATTTTAAGAAACTTAGTGGTAGATGAAAACTAAGACTAATTTATTTGAACAGCTAACTTTAGAGTGTAGATAAAATCTACCGGCAAGAACCGTTATAAATAAGAGTCTAATTAGGATGGTACCACGGTTTTTCGTTCCTAGAAAAATGGTGGTTTTTTCTTTATAAAGGAGGATTTATGGAATTTGTTAATAAAAAACCTATTATTTATGTATTAAGTGGTAAAGCTCATACTGGAAAAAATGTAGCGGCTAATCTTATAAAAGAAATTTACGGAGAATTAAATAAAAAATCAATTAATTTATCATACGCATCTTATTTAAAAGAATATGCTAAAAACATTCTTTCATGGGATGGTTCTGAAGAAACTAAGCCAAGAGAGTTTTTACAACAACTAGGCGTTGATTTAATAAAGAAAACTATTGATAGTAGATTTGTTATTAATAGACTTCTTCAAGATATTAAAATATATTCATATTTTTATGATGTAATTACAATATCTGATGCCAGATTTATAGAAGAAATAGAAGATGTTAAAAATAGTTTTTCTAAAGTTATTTCTATTCGCATTACTAAAAAAACAGATTCTACTTTAACTGAAGCAGAAAAGAAACACATTTCAGAAACAGCTTTAGATAATTACCATAATTATGACTATGTTGTTAGTAATGATGGCTCATTAGAAGAATTAAAAGATAGATTAATTATTATTATAGAGGAGGTAAATAATGGTAATCGCAATTGACGGGCCTGCTGGCAGTGGAAAAGGTAGTGTTGCTAATATAATCGCGAATGATTTAAACATTCTTTATATTGATACAGGAGCAACTTATAGAGCAGTTTCACTTGCTATATTAGAAAACAACATTGATATTAATGATAGGGAAAAAATAGTAGCTCTAGCCAAAACTCTTGATATAAAATTAACAAAAGACTTGAAAGTTTATTTAAATAATATAGATGTAACTGATAAAATAAGAAGTAAAGAAGTTAGTGATATTGTTTCAATTGTTTCTAAAATTGAAGAGGTAAGAGAAATTTTAGTTGATTTACAAAGAAAAATGATTGATGGAGATGCTATATTAGAAGGAAGAGATATTACAACAGTAGTATGTCCAAATGCTGATTTTAAATTTTATTTAGATGCTTCTTTAGAGGAAAGAATTAAAAGAAGAATGAAACAAAATGAAAGAAAAGGGATTAATATGACTTATGAGGAAGTTTATAATAATATTAAAACACGTGACTATAATGACACTCATAAAGAAATAGGTGCTTTAAAAAGAACTGCTGATCAAATATATATTGATACATCTAATATGACAAAAGAAGAAGTAGCTACTAAGATGTTAGAAATAGTAAGGAGTAAATAACATGAATTTAAAAGATTTATATATAAATTATTTTATAAGTAAAGGGCATAAACTTATACCAAGTGCTCCAGTAGTACCTGAAAATGATCCATCAGTTTTATTTAATACGGCAGGAATGCAACCATTAATTCCTTATTTAATGGGAACCCCCCATCCATATGGAACAAGACTATGTGATTATCAAAAATGCATTAGAACTAATGATCTTGATTCTATTGGAGATGCAACACATCACACATTCTTTGAAATGTTAGGTAATTGGAGTTTGGGTGATTATTTTAAAGAAGAAAGCATTAACTATAGCTTTGAATTTTTAACTAAAGTTTTAAATATACCGGTTAATAAATTAGCGGTTACTGTTTTTGAGGGAGACTCTACTATCCCAAGAGATCTTGAAAGCGCATCAGTTTGGAAAAGTCTTGGAATTAGTGAAGATAGAATAGCTTACTTAGATGCTTCTAATAATTTTTGGATAGCAGGTGCATCTGGCCCTTGTGGACCAGATACAGAAATATTTTATTTTAGAAGCGATGATGAAGTTCCAAAAGTGTTTGATCCAGAAGATAGTCGTTGGGTTGAAATATGGAATAATGTTTTTATGCAATATAACAAATCAACTGATGGTATAGTTACAGAACTGCCTAAAAAAAATGTTGATACAGGAATGGGCCTTGAAAGAGTTGTTGCTGTTTTAGAAGGTAAGAAAGACAATTATTTATCATCTGTTTGGATAAATGTTATAAAAAAAATAGAAGAAATTTCTAAATTATCCTATAGTAGAAATGAAGTATCAATGAGAATTATCGCTGATCACTTAAGAACAGCAGTATTTATAAGTGCAGATTATGCATCTATTAAGCCTTCTAATACTGATCAAGGATATATTTTAAGAAGACTAATAAGAAGAGCTATAAGACACGCTAAAAATTTAAATATTGATATTAATTCAAATTGGGAAGAAGAAATCGCAAGTGTTATTATGGACAAATATGAATCATATTACTCTGAAATAAAAGAAAATAGAAGTATTGTTCTAGAAGTACTTAGAAATGAAAAAATAAAATTCAATCGTACTTTAGAAAAGGGATTAAAAGAATTTGAAAAAATAGTAGCAAATATAAAGGATAATAAGCTAAATAAAGATGAAGCATTTAAATTATATGATACATATGGATTTCCAATTGAGTTAACTGAAGAATTAGCGCTTGAAAAGAGCATTAAAGTTGATACCGAGGGATTCAAAGAAAAATTTAAAATTCATCAAGAATTATCTAGAACTTCATCTAGTGGTAAATTCAAAGGTGGTCTTGCTGGAAATGGTGATATTGAAACTAAGTATCATACCGCAACACACTTACTTAATGCAGCCTTAAAACAAATAGTAAGTAAAGATATTCATCAAAAAGGAAGTAATATTACTGAGGAAAGAATGCGCTTTGACTTTTCACTAGATCGTAAAGTAACAGACGAAGAGATAAAAAAAGTAGAATCTTTAGTTAATAGTTGGATTAAAGGAAGTATTCCTATTATAAAAGAAGAAATGGCTAAAGAAGAAGCTATTAAAACAGGTGCTGAATGCATGTTTATTGAAAAATATCCTGATATTGTAACTGTATATACAATAGGTGATATTTCTAAAGAATTATGTGGTGGACCACACGTCACTAATACTAATGAATTAGGAAATTTTAAAATTATTAAAGAAGAAGCTAGTAGTAGTGGTGTTAGAAGAATAAAAGCTATCTTAGAATAATTGACAAAATAAAAAAAAAGTATATAATTATATACATAAAGCGAAGATATAGGATATGTTTATTAATAATTATTTAAAGAGAATTACTGTTTGGTGAAAAGTAATAATATGATTTAATAAATACTCCCTATTAGTTGATTTAATAAAATCCGGGTTAGACCGTTATCTAATTAAGTTACAAGGTAGGATGGTACCGCGTTTAAACGCTCCTTAAAAGGGCGTTTTTTTTATGGGAGGAATTTATGAATATAAAAGAAAATGAAAGATTGAACATTTTAAATCACAGTTGTGCACATCTAATGGCACAAGCAATCAAACATTTATATCCAAATGCTTTATTTTGGGTTGGGCCAGTAATTGATGAAGGGTTTTATTATGATGTTGATTTAGGTAATGATGTAATTAAGGAAGAGGATCTTGTTTTAATTGAAAAAGAAATGAAGAAGATTTCTAAAGATGGAAAAAGAATTGTAAGACAAGAATTATCTAAAGAAGAAGCTTTAGAAAAATTTAAAAATGATCCTTATAAACTAGACTTAATAAGCAGAATGGAAGAAGATAATACGGTAATTACTTGTTATACACAAGGTGATTTTACTGATCTTTGTCGTGGACCTCATGTTGAATCTGTCAAGGAAATTAAATACTTTAAATTAACTAAATTTAGTGGTGCATACTGGAAGGGTGACGCTAATAATAAAATGCTTCAAAGAATATATGGAATATGCTTTGATGTAGAAGAAGATTTAGCTAAATATATTACTTTAATAGAAGAAGCTAAAAAAAGAGATCATAAAAAACTAGGAAAAGAGCTTGACCTTTTTATGATTAGTGAATATGGGCCAGGATTTCCTTTCTTTTTACCAAATGGCATGACAATAAGAAATATTTTAGAAAATTTTTGGTATGAAGAACATACCAAAGAAGGATATGAGTTTATAAAAACGCCAATTATGCTCAATAAAGAGTTATGGGAACTATCGGGACATTGGTATAATTATAGAGAAAATATGTATACTAGTGAAATAGATGAAAAAACTTTCGCAATAAAGCCAATGAACTGTCCAGGAGGAATGCTTGTATATAAAAATTCACTTCACTCATACAAAGATTTACCTCTAAGAGTTGGCGAATTAGGATTAGTTCATAGACATGAAGCTAGTGGCGCTTTAAATGGATTATTTAGAGTAAGAGCGTTCACACAAGATGATGCTCATATATTCATGACTGAAGGGCAAATAGAACAAGAAGTTGTGAGACTTATTAAATTTATCGATAAAATATATAGTGTTTTTGGATTAACATACACAATTGAACTTTCAACAAGACCAGTTGAAAAGTATATTGGTGATATTGAGGTTTGGAACAAGTCAGAAAAAGCTTTAGAAGATGCTTGTCATGCATCAGGGCATGATTGTAAAATAAATCCCGGTGATGGAGCTTTCTATGGACCAAAATTAGATTTTCATATTAAAGATTCTTTAGGTAGAGTATGGCAATGTGGAACAATTCAACTCGATATGAATCTTCCAGAAAGATTTGATTTATTTTATATTGAAAATGATGGAAGTAAAAAAAGACCAGTTATGTTACATAGAGTAATATACGGTTCTGTAGAAAGATTTATTGGTATTTTAATTGAACATTTTTCAGGAGCATTTCCTACTTGGCTAGCGCCAATTCAAATAAATATTATACCTGTTAATAACGAAGCTCATTTAGAATATTCTTTAAAACTAAAAGATATGTTATTTGAAGAAGGCTTTAGAGTAACAATTGACAGTCGTGATGAAAAATTGGGCTATAGAATGCGCGATAGTCAGACTAAAAAAATACCTTATACTATTATAATAGGTGATAAAGAACTTGAGGATAAAGTTAGTTTTCGTCATTTTGGAAATGAAGAAACAGTAACTTTAAGTATAGATGAATTTATTAGTATGATGCATTTTACAATCAATAATAAAGAAAATAAATAAAACAAAAGCACTTGAAAAAAAGTGCTTTTTATATTATATTGGATATAATAGGTGAGATATGAAAAAAAATAGTGCTTTTACTCTAATTGAATTGCTTGCAGTTATTGTAATCTTATCAATAATTGCTTTGATATCGACTTCTTTAATAGCGCAAGTAACAGAAAATGCAAAAAAATCAGGCTATAAAGATAGTGCATACAGTATATTATCTTCCCTAAGATATTATTATGCTGGGAAAATAATAAATGATGAGGAAATAAGTACAGATAATGTTTTATCAATACTTGAATATAATGGAGATATACCAGAATCAGGTACTGCTAAAGTAACACCTGATGGAAGTTTTGCCCTTGCTTTAAAATTTGGAGATTATTGCTTAAAAAAGAACTTTACAGATACTACCATTTCAATCGATGACTATAATGCTAATGAATGTACTATAGACAATTATGAAATGGTTGATATTTTTTATGAATCTTTACTTATAAATAGCGGGAATATAAATAATGATTTTTTTACGCTACTTGATTATGATGCACTATATAGTATATGGCAAGGAGTAGAAACTGAATATCATAATGTTATGCCAATAAGTGGAGATTCTTTCAGTTATGATTCAACTAGTGATGATTATCCGTATGTATATGTTGAATTTACAGCTCCTAAAACAGGATACGTAAATGTAAGTGTTACCGCAACTTGTGAAGAATGCACAAGTGAAGACTATTTAGATTTGGCAGTTCAAAGAGAATCAGTTGGAGGCTTTTCTGTTTATCCATCGGGAGAATTTACAACTTCAACAACTACATCAGCAAGTGGGAATTTGGCTGTTACTGAAGGTGAGAAATACTTTATAGAAGCTGGTATATATTACCCAGGTAATTCTTTTACAATTGATGATATAAGCATATCCGATATAACTATATCTGATATAGAACTTGCTTATGATGTTGCAGCAGATACTTTTAGTGTTAATGACTATAATGAATTTTATGACATTAGTGAAGTGGATGTAAGCGATAAAATAATAATAAGTGGAGATACATTACCACAAAGTGTTTCTGATATTTCAAAAAGTTATTATAATGTTACTTATAAATTTTTAACTCCGGGTGGACTTGCAATAGTAAATGTTAAAACCTATTATTATATATACAATTTATATCATATGAATGGTTCGAATATAGAAGTAACAAATCCACTAACAAGTAGTTTAACTTTTAAAAATGAAAGCTGTATTCAAATGGGTGAACCTTGCGGTGTTAGTTTAAGAAATAATAAAAAAGGATTAGTTAATATGTCAAACTCTTTTGCCTTAGATGTTTGTGGTGAATGTATTTTATATGGAAATCCAGTAACATTAACAGGTGGAGAAACAATCGCTGAAAACACTCTTATTAAAATATATAAAGGAGATTTATTACTTGATACGAAAACTGTAGCGCCAATTTATAATAATTCATAAAATACTTGAGATTTGTTATTATTTGTTGTATAATTATTAAAACGAAGAACAAGAGGAGTAATTTATAATACTTATTAGAAATAAAGAGTCATCGGCTGAAAACTCTTTTTAAGGAAAGTAAATGAATGTTGCTTGGGAGTTATATATTAATAATATATTGTTTAATCGCATTAAGATTAAGAGGTGTATATTTATACACAAATTAAGGTGGTACCACGGAGTAACTTCGTCCTTTCGTTAGGATAAAGTTACTCTTTTTTTGGAGGTAATATGTTAGAAGAGTTTACTAATTATTATAATACTTTTAATAAAGAAAAAGCGATAGTTTATAAATACAAACATTCTATTAGAGTAATGGAGATATGTGGGATGCTTGCTAAAAGCTTAAACTTATCTGAAGAAGAAATTCAGTTATGTAAATTAATTGGATTACTCCATGATTATGGCAGATTTATGCAGTGGAAACTATATAACTCTTATAACGATTTAGAAACGCTTGATCATGCTGATTACTCAGTGGAACTTTTATTTGATAATAATGAAATAAAAAAATTTAATGCTCAAAAAAAATATTACAATATTATATATGACGCTATTAAAAATCATAATAAATATAAAATTGATAAAAATGTTTCTAAAGAAAGCTTATTATATATTAATATAATTAGAGATGCAGATAAACTTGATATCTTAAGTGAATTTTCAAACTCACTTTTATATCCTGAAAATAACGGTAATTTTATTCATAAAGCAGTTAGAAATAATTTTTTTAAGCACAAGTCTGTTAAAACACCAAAGAATAGAACTACTTATGATTTAATAATTGTTAAAATGGCTTTTATTTTTGATCTTAATTTTGAATATTCGTTTAAATATTTAAATGAATTAAAAATAACAAACAAAATAGAAGCATTAGATAAAAATGTATTCAAGGAATATATAGAAGAATTTAAAAGGTATATGGAGGAAAGAACATGCTAGATACTAAATATAATCACATAGAAGTAGAAAAAAACAAATATGAAACATGGAAAAACAAAGGTTATTTTAAAAGTGGAGATTTAAATAAATTACCTTTTTCAATAGTTATTCCACCACCAAATGTAACAGGAAAATTGCACTTAGGACATGCTTGGGATACAACTATACAAGATATTATTATCCGCTATAAAAGAATGAATGGATATGATGCTTTATGGCTTCCTGGTATGGATCACGCTGGTATTGCAACACAAGCAAAAGTAGATAAAAAGCTAAAAGAATTAGGATTTAAACCTCGTGAAATGAATAGAGATGAATGGCTTAAGAAAGCTTGGGAGTGGAAAGAAGAATACGCAAATAGTATTCATGATCAGTGGGCTAAATTAGGTTTAAGCTTAGACTATTCTAAGGAAAGATTTACTTTAGATAAAGGATTAAATGAAGCTGTAAATTATGTATTTATTAATCTTTATAATAAAGGGTATATTTATAAAGGTGAAAGACCTATTAACTGGGATCCGGAAGCTAAAACCGCTTTATCAAATGAAGAAGTAATTTATCAAGAAGAAAAAGGAAAGATGTATTACTTCAAATACTATATAGAAGGAACTAATGATTATGTTGAAGTAGCAACAACAAGACCTGAAACACTAGGCGCAGATACCGCATTAGTAGTTAATCCTAAAGACTCTAGATATAAACATTTAATTGGTAAAAAAGTAATAACTCCTTTAAGGAAAGTGGCAGTTCCAGTTATAACTGATGAGTATATTGACATTGATTTTGGAACAGGCGCTATGAAATGTAGCGCTCATGCTACCGAAGATGTAAGAATACTAAAGGAAAATAATATTCCAATTCAAGAATGTATCAATGAAGATGGACTTCTTAATGCTAATTGCCTTGAATTTGAAGGAATGACTAGAGAAGAAGGAAAAATTGCTATTGTTTCAAAACTAAAGAAAGAAAATTTGCTTATTAAAGAAGAAGATCATATTCATCAAGTAGGGCACTCTGAAAGAACTAGTGTTCCTGTTGAAATAATGATTATGCCACAGTGGTTTGTTAAAATGGATACACTTGCTAAACAAGTTTTGGATAATCAAAAAACAGAAAATAAAGTAAACTTTGTACCAACTAGATTTGAAAAAATTCTAACACATTGGATGGAAGATTGTCATGATTGGTGTATATCAAGACAACTTTGGTGGGGACACAGAATTCCTGCTTGGTATAAAGACGACTTAGTTAAAGTAGAGGTAGAATCTCCTGGTGATGGGTGGATTCAAGATAGTGATGTTTTAGATACTTGGTTTTCTAGTGCTTTATGGCCATTTAGTACACTGGGATTCCCAGATATTACTGATGACTTTAAAAGATATTTTCCAACAGATGTTTTAGTAACAGGATATGATATTATCTTTTTCTGGGTATGTCGTATGGTATTTCAAGGACTAGAATTTACTAAAAATAGACCATTTAAAGAATGCTTAATTCATGGACTTATTCGTGACAAAGAAGGAAGAAAAATGAGTAAGTCACTTGGTAATGGTGTTGATCCTATGGATATGATAGAGTTATATGGAGCGGATGCCCTTAGATATTATTTAGCAACTTCAACATCTCCTGGACTTGATCTTCGCTTTGAAGAAGAAAAGATAAAATCAACATGGAACTTTATTAATAAACTTTGGAATGCATCAAGGTTTACCCTTATGAACTTAGAAGGGTTTGATAAGAATAATTATTCATTAGATAATCTTGATTTATCTTCTAAATGGATTTTAACTAAACTTTCTAAAACGATTAAAGAAGTAAAATATAATATGGAAAAATACGAATTTAATAATGCATCAACTATTCTTTATAGTTTTATTTGGGATAATTTCTGTGATTGGTATATAGAACTTAGCAAGTTTAATATGAATAATGTTACTAAATCAGTATTGATTAAAGTATTAACAGATATATTAAAACTCCTTCATCCATTTATGCCTTATGTAACAGAAGAAATTTATTTACTTCTTCCTATTCATGATGAGTCAATTATGATTAGTGAATATCCAAGTTACAGTGTTATTTATGAAGAGGAAAATACTTTAGATAGTATTATTAATTTTATACAACAAGTAAGAAAAATAAAGCTAGAAAATAATATTTCTAAAGATTATTATATAAATACAACTAATCAAAAACTACTAGAAAATATAACTTTAATTTGTCAAATATTAAAGCTAGATGTAGGTAGAATAAATAGTAATATTAATTTAACTAAAATTGATTTTAATTTTGAAGGAAGTATATGTACTATTATATATGATGGATCATCTAATATGGAAAATTTAAAAGAACAGCTACTTAAAGAAAAAGAAGTATTAGAAAATAGTATTAATAGAAGAACATCATTACTAAATAATGAAAATTATACTAAAAAAGCACCTTCTAATATTGTTTTAAATGATAAAAACTTACTAGAAAAAGAGCTTAAAGACTTAGAACTATTAAAAGAAAAATTAAAAAATATAATTTAAAAGGAATTTTATTTCCTTTTTTTGTTATTTAATATATAATATGCCATATAGGTGAGTAGTATGTCTTTAACAATAATAAATTTATTAGATGAATTAGTTAGTGTATCAATTTCAATAAATAAAATATATTTATCACTATTAGAAAATCATGATTCATATGATGATGCTTTTAAAACCTTAAAAGATGCGATAAATTATGAAAAAAATATTTATCATGATTTAATAAAGTCTTCTACTAGAAAAGAAATTGTTCGGGCAAAAGAATATATTGCAGCATTAGCAATAACATCACCACTTGCAACTATGATTAAAGATCGTATTATAAATAGGATTAACGGTCACATCATGAACAATATCGGTAGTTTTTTAGAAAAAGATGAAAGAACTATGAGTGAGCAAGACAATCAAGTTATAGAGACTTCTTTATACGAAGATTTATTATTAAAAGAAGAAATTGTTGCACACTTAGAAATGCTAAATAGGCGTTACTTAGTAAGGGGTACTAGGCCTAAATTCTTTGAGAGAAGAAAACAGCTTTTTGCTAACTCATATTCTTGGCTTGAAGATATCTTTATTCAAAATAATTTTGACTGCACGAGTATTTATGTGCCAATAAATATTATAGAATCATTTAACATTGATATGATTGACTATGATAACTATAAAAATAAGGTAGAATATACTAGACTAGTAGAGTTTTTAGCGCAATTTTTAAATAAGAAGTATACTTCAAATGAATTTAATATTATGTTGAATACTATTTATTCAAAACTTAATATACTTGGAATAGAAACGCAACTATATTTACAAACGTTTTTTAGGAATTTAGCTCTCAGTAGACCCAGCTCATTATCTGCTATTCAAATTAAAAAAATAGAACTTATTATAAGATCTTCTATTATGGATGCATCAAGAAAGACAGAAGCTTATAAAGCTACTAGTCATCAATATAAAAAAATGCTATAATAAAATTACAAGAACGGTTAAAAAAGGAGAATTATATGAATCAAAATTATTATGAAATACTAGGATTAAATCCAAACGCTACTTTAGGAGAGGTAAAAAAAGCTTTCAGAATCAAAATAATGGAAAACCTTCCTGATATAAATTCAAGTCCTAATGCAAGTGAATTAGCAGAAAAGATAATTTATGCATATAAAGTTTTATCAAACCCCGATAAAAGAATGGACTATGATAGAAAACTTGGCTTTTTTACTAGTAGATCTGAAGATTATTACTATGAAGAAGCTACGGAAGATCATAAAGATGTGAATACAATTGAAGAATTAATGAAAAAAATTGAAAGAGAAATAAAATTTAAAGATTTTTATCAAAGTAAGTCACCTGCTACTCATTTAGCAAGAAAATATATAGAAGACCTTGGTGAAAGCATTTCAAAAGAAGAAGCAAGAAGAATAGAGCCTTTATTAGTAAGACTAATAGAGGTACAAAGAACGCTGACAAGTGGTTATAGGGGTCCATGCGGAAGAGTAGACACTACTTTTTTAGCAGAAAAGTATATTTTAAAAAGACAAATTGAAAGACCTCTTACAGACGAAGAAGCTGCAAAAATCAAGGCTTTAGTAACTGAACTAATAGATGTTCAAAGCACTCTTTCATCTAGCTATGTTGGACCAGGCGGACAATCTGCTTTACTTTTTGCAAAGGAATATATTTTAAAAATACAACTTGAAGGTGGACAGATTTCAGAACGCGAAATTAGAGAAATTCTTTTAACTGCTGAACTAAAAGATATTATAAGAGACCAAAGAATTTTAGGTAGACGTATAAGAGATGAATTTCCAATTATTGGCATATCAGTACCGCCTATAGATGTTCAAGCAAGAGTATATGTAATAAGAGCTTGCCTAAGTAATCCTGCAATAACAGAAGAAGAAAGCAAAGAATTATTTGAGTTAGAAGAAAAGTTGCTGGAGATAGAAACAGAATTACTTAATGGGCGTGCTTCTTTAGAAGAAAGTAAACTAGCAGAATCTCAAAGATTTCTTGAAGAAAGCATAGCTGCTATTATTCATAAAGAGTCTGTTGCCATTTCTACTAAAAATAAATAAACTTATTTTGTATTAGCTATAAATATAAAAAAATGTTATAATCATAATGGAGGCTAGTTTTATGGATTATGACATAGAGTTTTTATCATATATTGAAATAATTCTAAACAATAAAGAATATCAAAGACGAAGAACTTATATGCATCATGAAGGATTATCTGTTTATGAACATTCTTTATTGGTTGCGTATAAATCATATAAATTTGCAAAAAAGCATAAATCATTTAATATAAAAGATATAACTATCGGAGCAGTCCTTCATGATTTTTACTATAATCCTTGGCAAAATGCTCCAAAATCTAAAAAATTTAAAGACTCACATGGATTTGTTCATGCTAGAGAAGCTTTAGAAAATTCAAAAAAACATTTCCCAGAATTAATAAATCCACTAGTAGAAGAAATAATATTAAGACATATGTTCCCTCTTAACATAAAACCACCTAAACATAAAGAAGCTTGGGTTGTAACATATATGGATAAAGTATGTTCACTAGATGTTTTGAAACATCCAAAAGAGTATCCTAAATATTTAGGATTTAAGAAGAGGGAAAAAATATGATAAAAATATATTTTTTACTTTTTATTATTTATTCATTTTTAGGGTGGCTATTTGAAGTAATAATTACTTATAATAAAAAAGAGGGGTTTGTTAATAGAGGATTTTTACTTGGACCGTACTGTCCTATATTTGGAGTAACTGCGCTTATAATGATTGTTACTTTAAGTAGTATTAAAAATTATTTTGTTTTATTTTTTACAGCTTTTGTTATTGCTAGTATAGTCGAGTACATAACAAGTTATTTAATGGAAAAAATTTTTAAAGCTAGATGGTGGGATTATTCCAAAGAATTTTTTAATTTAAATGGAAGAATATGTCTAGGTGCCAGCATTTTATTTGGGGTATTTGGAATTTCTCTTCTTAAGATTATTAATCCTTTCATATTAGGAAACTTAAGTAAATTAAATATAAATCTAATAAATTATTTATTTTATATAATTTTTCCTTTATTTATTATAGATATTGTTATTTCCTTTAATGTTATCTTAAAGGTTAAAAAAACATTTAAATTTTTAAAATCAGATAATACTAGAGATATTACTGAAAAAGTAAAAGAAGCTCTAAATAGAAAAAAACTTACTAAAAGATTTATTAAGGCTTTTCCTAACTTTAAAGTTATAGTTAAGGATATTAGTAAAAAATTTAGTAATAAAAAATAGAAGGAATTTTTATGGATTATATTACAAAAAGAGACGAATTTATAATTAAAGAAGATAAGTATGGAAAAGTTACTGTTCGTGAGTTACAGCTTGCTATTCTTCCAATCATGGATGAAATAGATAGAGTTTGCCGTAAAAATAATATTCCGTATGCCTTACATGCAGGAAGTGCACTTGGATCAATTAATTATCAGGGATTTATTCCTTGGGATGATGACATTGATGTTATGGTGGATAAGAAAGACTATAAAAGACTTATTAAAGCTTTTAAAGCAGACATGAGTAAAGATTTTGTTTTTCAATGTTTTAAAACTGATATTAGATATAATGTACTACTTCCTCAAATGAAGGTAAGAAGCAAAAATACTTATTTAAAAGAGGTAAATGTACTTTTACCTAACAGATGTAAAACAGGAGATGGCGTATTTGTTGATATTTCTTGGTATGCAGGAGTATCAGGTAATAAACTTATCGATCAAATATTTAGGCTTATTCCAAGACTTTTAATGCCAATTATTGTACTACTTGATAATATCCACATAAATCCACTACCATTTAAATATATGGTGGAAGGTATATCAGCTTTTTATGCATTTTTATTTAGAAATAGTAAATATGTTTCACAATCAATTGCTATTCCTTGGGAAAAATTTTTAAAAGAACCAATTTTCTTAAGAAGTGATATATTTCCATTTAAAGATTGCAAATTTGAAGGAAGAACATATATGACTTATAATAATCCTGAAAATGTTGTTCATAAGTGGTATGGCAAAAACTGTACAAAAAGATGGAATGGAACTGAGTGGGAAGAGACTTATCCTGTTCATAAAAGACACACTAAACATGTTAAAGATTTAAATTTAAAAAGTAATAAACCAAGTAAAGAAGTGTAAAACTTCTTTTTTTTTTGAAAAACTATTTACAAAAAAATAGAATAATAGTAGAATTAGGGTAGACTGTGGAGAAATGTGGGGGAAAGTGGTGATAATATGTTCATGGGAGAGTATCATCTTAAATTAGATGAAAAAAATAGAATTACTGTTCCAGCAAAAGTCAGATACGATTTAGGTGAAGAATTTATTATTACAAGAGGACTTGATAACTGTTTATTCATATATCCAAAAGATGAATGGAATAATGTAATAAGCAAGTATAAAGAACTTCCTAACACAAAAGACGCAAGAAATTTTATGCGTTTCTTCCTATCTGGCGCTACTATGTGTGAATGTGATTTACAGGGAAGAGTTAATATATCATCAGTTTTAACTGAATACGCTAATTTGAAAAAAGAATGTATTGTCATTGGCGTAAATGAAAGATTAGAAATTTGGGATAAAGACTCTTGGGAAAAATTCATTCATGAAAATGAAGATAGTTTATCAGATATAGCTGATAGTTTGTTTAAAACAACATTAAATTAAGGAGTCTTATGCATATAAGTGTTCTACTTGAAGAAAGCATTAAATATTTAAACTTAAAAGAAGACAGTATTGTTGTAGATGCAACTTTAGGCTATGCCGGTCATAGTAGTGAGATTTTGAAAAGAATCAAAAAGGGGTTTCTTTTCGCCTTTGATCAAGACATAGAGGCTATTAGTGAAAGCGACGTTAAACTAAAAAAAATAGGCACTAATTACAAGATTATTAAAAGTAATTTTGAATATTTAAAAAAACATGTTGATACAGCTGATGCAATTTTATTTGATTTAGGTGTATCCAGCCCACAGTTAGATACTGATGAGCGTGGTTTTAGTTTCCATAAAAATGGAGTATTAGATATGCGTATGGATAAAAGTAATTCATTAACGGCTAAAAAAGTTGTTAATGACTATTCATATCAAGATTTAGTTCGCATATTTAGAGATTATGGAGAAGAAAAATATTCAAATTCAATTGCTTCAAATATTATAAAATATCGTGAAAAAAAAGAAATAGAAGATACATTAGAATTAGTTGAAATAATATCAAACTCAGTTCCTTTTAAATATAAAAGAGAACATCATCCAGCTAGAAAGATATTTCAAGCTATTAGAATAGAAGTTAATAATGAATTAGAAGTATTTGAAAATACTTTAAGAGATAGTTTAAGTATTTTAAACTTAAATGGAAGAATTGCCGTAATTACTTTTCATTCATTAGAAGATAAAATATGCAAAAATATTTTTAAAGAATTTTCTGAAGTAGATAAAAATTTTAAAAATTTACCAGTTATTCCAGATCATTTAAAACCAAAGTTTAAAGTAATCGCTAAAATAACTCCTAGTAAAGAAGAAGTTTTAGATAACCCAAGAAGCAGGAGTGCTACTTTAAGAGTAATAGAAAGAGTATTATAACATGAGAAAAAAAAGGGTACACAAAATAATATTAACGAGATTAGAAAAAGTACTATATACAAGTGCTATTTTATGTATGGGAGGACTAGTCCTTTTAAAAATATTCTTTGGAGCAAACATTGGTAATTTAAAACTAGAAATCGAAAAGATGAATTTAGAGGTTCAAAATCAAAACAAAAAAAATGAAAGCTTAGTAATGCAAGTTAATGAACTCACTTCATTTGATAATATAAAAGACATTGTCAAAGACCTCGGTTTAGCGTATAATAAAGATAATATAGTAGTTATAGAGAACTAAAGAGGTGATAAAATGGCAAGACTAAAAAACAAAAGTTGGCTTTTTCCAAAGATTGTTTTTCTAGTATTTCTTGCTGTTTTTTTATTGCTTTATATTCAGTTTGCTTACTTATCACTTTCACCTAGTTTATATGGAATAAATATGGATAAGTTTGCGTCATTAAGAAGTACTTATTCATCAACTCTTTTAGCGAGTCGAGGAACTATATTTGATAAAGATGAAAATCCACTTGCGCTTAATGTAAGTTCATACACGGTTATTGCTTATCTAGATGCAAATAGGAGTAATAATTCTAGTATTTTACTTCATGTTGTTGATAAAGAAAAAACAGCAGAAGCTCTTTCTCCTGTACTAGGAATGGAAAAAGACTATATTTTAGAACTTTTAAATCGTGATTCAAAAGGTGCTAAACAAGTTGAATTGGGACCTGGCGGAAGAGAAATAACCGAACTTAAAAAAGAAGAAATTGAAGAACTTAATCTACCAGGAATTGATTTTATTGAATCGCAAAAAAGGTATTATCCAAATGGGGACTTTGCTTCTTACATTTTAGGTTATGCGAAGACTAATGATATAGACACTGATAATGATACTATTTTAGATACTTCTGAAATTACAGGAGAGCTTGGAATAGAAGCTAAATATAATAGCCTTTTAAAAGGAGAAAATGGATATATTAGCTATCAAAAAGATCGTTTTGGCTATAAAATACCTGACACAAAAGAAGAAAAAGTAGAAGAAATAGATGGCTCTGATATTTATTTAACAATTGATTCAAATATTCAAAGATTTACTGAAAGTGCAGTTAAAGAATATGCTGAAATATATAATCCTGAGTGGCTTATAATAACTATAATGGACGCTAAAACGGGAGCGATATTAGCATCATCTTCAAGTCCATCATTTAATCCCAACTTAAGAGACATAACTAATTATGAAAATCCACTAACTTCATATATTTATGAGCCGGGTTCAGTTATGAAGACATTTACTTATATGTGTGCTTTAGAAAAAGGCACTTATAAAGGTGATGATAAATTTTTATCAGGTTCATATATTGTTGATAATGAAGGAAATAAAGTTAATGATTGGGATCCAAGAGGATGGGGATATTTAACTTTTGATCAAGGATATGTTTATTCTAGCAATGTAGGAGTTTCAAATATACTAAACAGATTTATTAATAAAACCGATTTAAGAGAATGTCTTTCTAAATATGGTTTTGGAAGTGTTACAGGAATTGAACTATCTAGAGAAAAAAGCGGTAGTATTGAATTTAATTATCCTCTAGAGGTAGCTGCTGCTGGTTTTGGTCAAGGTATTACAACAACACAAATTCAACAACTTCAAGCACTTACTATTATTGCTAATGATGGAGTTATGCTAAAACCACACGTTATTTCTAAAATAATCGATCCAAATACAGGTGAAGTTACTTACGAAACAAAAAGAGAAGAATTAGGCAGGGTTGCAAGTACTGAAACTGTTACTAAAATAAAGCAGTTAATGTATGATACGGTTAATGCTTCTTGGGCTCCAACTAATGCTATTTTATTTAAAGTAAATGGCTTAGATATAATAGGTAAGTCTGGTACAGCTCAAGTATACAACAATAAGACAAAATCTTATGATATTGGATCTAACTCATATATTTATTCGTTTTCTGGAATGTTTCCGTATGATGATCCATCGATAATTGTTTATGCAGCTGTTAAAAAACCTACATGGGGAGAAGCCTCAGTTCTTTCTAAAACAACTAAAGAAGTTATTGAAAATACTGCGAAATATTTAAAAATAACAACAAATGAAATTGATACAAAAGAAGAAATTACGCTTGCTTCTTATTTAAATAAAGATATATCAGTTTTAAATGATTTAAAAGAGAAAATAGATATTATTATAATAGGAAGTGGATCTAAGATAATTAAACAATATCCTTCTAGTGGAGAAGTTATTTTAGAAGGAGAAAAACTATTTATCGTAACAAATGATAATCAAACTAAAATGCCAAATTTATATGGTTACTCAAAAAAAGAAGCAACTATACTACTTGATATGATAGGAATAAGTTATAATATAGAGGGATTTGGTTATATAGTTAACCAGTCAGTTAAAGAAGGAACAATTGTAGATGATACAGTTACTTTGACACTTGCTAATAAAACTTATATGGAGGGTTTATGAAAAAATGGATGATTGTAATAATAATAATAATTTACGCTATATTAATAGGTATGGTAATTTATTATAATATTGATAATAATAGAAGAAAAGAAAACTTAAAAAAAGATTTAATCGCACTTAAAGTATCTCTTGATGATTACTATAAAAATAAGTATCAAAATGATGATATAGGTAAAATGTTTGTTTTTCCAGGAGAAACTAATATTGATTTTGATGATAGTAATTTATCTGGTGAAGCTTTTATTTATTCAACAGGTACTGTTGAAATGGCTTTATATGATGGTAAATACTGTGCTTATCAAATAGGAGATAAAGTGACTATTGAAAAAAAAAGTATTAATGATTGTATTGTAAATAGAAGTGCATAACTTCTTTTTTTTTAATAAAAAAAACCACATAGTGGTTATTTCATTAATTTCATTTTTTTAGAAATCATTTTAATTGCTTTTTTAGGATTCATTTTATACATAAAGTTCATAAATTTAGAATCACTTCCAACATAAACTTGAAATTTGTTTTTTTCCATAGCACTAATAATTTCTCTAGCTGCTATAACGGGAGAAAGCATTTTATAATTTTTAACAGAGTCACTAGATAAAGTCATTTTAACATTAGAGTTTTTAGCTATGTCAGTTGCGATTGCTCCAGGAAATACAATTGTTACACCTACATTAGTATCAAGTAGTTCTGCAAACAAACCTTCTGTAAATAATTTTAAAGCAGCTTTAGATGCGCCATATATAGTTTGTCCTGGAAAAGGGAAGAAACCTCCCATACTAGAGACATTTACAATATGAGCACAATCTCTTTTCATTAATTCATTTAAGAATAACTTAGTTAATTTAAATGGGCCAAAGAAATTAATATTCATTACTTTATTTACTATATCCATATCAAGCTCATTTACATTAATAAATGGTTGAATAATACCAGCGTTATTTATTAGTCCATCAACTGTTGCATTATTTAAAAAGTATTCTTTTTTAAAATCAGCTAAAGACTCATTGCTTGCTACATCTACGGTATATGTTTGAAGTTTTTCATCTTTTGCAATACCTGATAATTCACTTAATGCATCTTCATTTATATCAAGAGCAATAACAAAAGCTCCTTTTTTTAATAGTTCAAGTGTTAGTTCTCTTCCAATACCACGAGCCGCTCCTGTTACAATAATTCTTTTTCCTTTTACTTTCATTTTAATCACCTAGTATAATTATATCAAATAATATTTATAATTAATATTTTCTTAATAAAAAAAATAGTTACTTTACACTATTTTTATATTCCCAAATACCAAGCTTTCCATTTACTTTAATTGGATTATCTAAGGGAATAATATTCTTTAAAATAAACGCATATCTTCCTATTTCATATATACCACTTAAATATTCTTTATTATTCTTTTTAACTTCATTAATTAATGCTTCATTCATTAATAGACAATCAACTAGTTCACATTTAGCGATTATATATCCATATTTAAAGTCTTTGTTATTTAAAAAAGATAACTGCTCTTTATATTCTAATATACTTTTTTTAGTTAAAACTTTTTTACTTGCATGTATATACAAGATTCCTCTATAATTAGTCTTCCAACTTCTTGTTTCAATGCATTTAATATTTTCTTTAACTAAACTAGCAAATGGTTCTAATAAGCTTATTACTTTCATAAAATCACCACTTTAATTATACATAAAAAAAGATAATATTTAAATATTATCTTACACCACATTTTAAATTTTGTTCTAAAAGTAAATCATTAATTCTATTTAATAAAAATGCTTGTTCAATAGAATCTGCTAATTTTGTTGGGTCAGCTATGACATCTTCTAATCTAACATATTTTTTATTTTCTCTCATTTGTCTAGATCTTCTCATTTCAGCACAATAAAGTTCACGAATACATTCTACTTCTAAAGGAGTAAGCTCATCTTCAATTATATAGACAGCATTTTCTTTAGTGTCTATATAAACAGCATCACCAACAAAAACAGGGTATACATCTTTTGCAGGGATTTCAAGTGTTTTTACTTCACCATCACATAAAACATCTACTAAGATATGTCTAGAAGGCATATCTCTTTCCTTTAATGCGATTTTTCTAATAACTCCTAGTTCCATATAAATCTCCCCTTTGAAACAAGTATTATATAGTATTATTAGAATTTGTCAAATTGTTATATAAATATTGACAACACTTATCTTTTTTGGTATTATTGAGTGGTATTTGAGATGGCGAATATGGTGAAGTGGTTAACACGGTAGATTGTGGTTCTATTATTCGTGGGTTCGATCCCCACTATTCGCCCCATTAAAGATATAAACGAACTATTTATTTAGTTCGTTTTTTTAGTTAAAATAATATATAATTATAATAGAGGTGAATTAATATGAGGTTAGAAACAGAAAGACTTATTTTAAGAGATTGGGAAGATAAAGATATAGATGATTTAGTTGATGGATTAAATAATTACGAAGTATCTAAATGGCTAGCGTTTGTTCCTTATCCTTATACAAAAGAAAACGCTAAAAGTTGGATCTCTTTTTGTTCTGAAAATATTAAAAAGGGTGATAATAGAAATTCGTATGATTTTGCGATTGAATTAAAATCCGAAGGCAAAGTCATAGGTGGAGTTAGTTTAGATAAAATAAATAAGTTTCAAGGTACAGCTGGTGGCGGAATCTGGCTTAACAGTAAGTATCAAGGATTTGGATATGGAACAGAAGCATTTGGTAAAAGAATCGAATTTGCCTTTGAAGTTCTAGGACTAAGAAGAATTGATAATGGCTTTTTTGATGGTAATGAAATATCTTCGAAAATGCAAAAAAAATTTGGTTATAAAGTCGAAGGTAAAAGAAGAGCTGGGTTTGTTTGCATGGCAGATGGCAAAGCAAAAGATGAAATAACAACAGGATTATTAAGAGAAGATTGGATAAATAATAAATAGTAAAAACTCTTTATTTGTAATTAAATATTCTCAAAAAAAGATATGAGCGAACTACCTAATTTAGTTCGTTTTTTAGTTTAAACATAGTATAATATAACTAGAGGTGATATAAATGAAAAACGAAATAATCCTATTCGAAAATCAAAGTGTTAAATTAGAAGTTAGTTTAAAAGAAGAGACTGTTTGGCTTACACAAAACCAAATGAAAGGTTTATTTAATGTAAAACAGAGTACAATAGCAGAACATATTTCTAATATTTTTCTAGAAGGTGAGTTAGATGAGGAAACTTCTATCGGAAATTCCGATAAAAGTTCTGGAGGAAGAAAACCTAAAATCTATAATTTAGATGTCATCATTAGTGTAGGATATAGAGTAAAATCACAAAATGGTATAATTTTTAGAAAATGGGCAAATAAAATATTAAAAGATTATATGATTAAAGGATATTCTATAAATACTAAAAGATTAGAATATCTTGAAAAAACAGTTAAATTAATTGATATAGCTGGAAGAATTAATACTGAATTAAATGGAAGTGAAGCTCAGGGCATTATTAAAGTTATTAATAATTATTCACTAGCTTTAAACCTTTTAGATGATTATGACCATAAAAGAATAGTTAAGCCAAAAGGAATAACTAAAGATGAAAAAATAACGTATGAAGAATGTATTAAAGTAATACATGAATTAAAATTTAATAATGAAAGTACTTTATTTGCGCTTGAAAGAAATGAAGGACTTAAATCAATAACAGGAGCTATATATCAATCTTTTGATGGTAAAGACTTATATACTACAGTAGAAGAAAAAGCCGCAAATCTTTTGTATTTAATAACTAAAGATCACTCATTTATAGATGGTAACAAAAGAATAGCAGCTGTATTATTTATATATTTCTTAGAAAAAAACAATATTCTTTATAGAAATGAAATGCAGGTTATTGATAATAACACATTAGTAGCGCTTACACTTCTTATTGCACAGTCAAATCCTATAGAAAAAGAGCTATTAGTTGACTTAGTAATGAACTTTTTAAAAGAAACAAAGTAAATAAAGGAGTATAGTATGATATATATAGTTAGACATGGTGAGACTGATTGGAACTTAGAAGGCAGATATCAAGGGCGAATGGATGTAATGTTAAATGCTACAGGTATAGAACAAGCAAAAAAAATATCTGATGAACTAAAAGACATTAAATTTGATGTAGTCTTTTCTAGCCCGCTCAAAAGAGCATATGAAACAGCTAAAATTATTTGTGACTATGATATTATTATTGATAGCCGTATAATTGAAAGATGTAATGGTGAATTAGAAGGCAAACTAAAAAAAGATTTTAATGATATAGATTTTACTAGTTATAGTGAAGATAAATATAGTATCGAAAAATTACTAGACTTTAGAGAAAGAGTTAAAAGTTTCTTAGATGAAGTAATGTTAAAATATAAAAATAAAAATGTATTAATTATTACTCATGCTGGAGTTAGTATAGCAATGAAATGTTATTTTTTGGGAGAACCAAGTGATTTAAATTATAATAAATTAAAATTAAAAAATTGTGAAGTTTTCAAATATAATAACGAAATTGATTAATTATAAATTTTAGATTATTAATTATTATTAGTAAAATAAAATACAATAATATAGTATAATTAAATTGGTGATATAAATGAATTTAAGTAATGTGAAAGTAAGATCAATGATTAGCGATGATATTAATTTTATTGTTAGCGCTAATAAAGAAGTCCATGAAGCTTCTAATCAAACGAGTGAAATTATTAAATTTAAAGAAAGATTAACACTTGATATATTATCAGATAATCCTAAGGCTTATGTTATGGTCGCACTTTTTAATAATGAACCAATTGGAATGGCTTTATATTCAACTGTTTACTTTGCAGATGAAGGTCAAATAATGTGGCTATCAAATATTTATGTAAAAAAGGAATTCAGAAATAAAAAAATAGCAAACTTCTTAATAGAAAATTTAAAAGATATATGTAAAGAAAGACGCTACTATGCAATATGCGGAGCAGTAGAAAATGGTAATGAATTATCAAAAGCTTTTTTTGATAGTTTAAACAGTAGATGGTTAAGTAACTTTAATATGTTCGTAATAAAATAAAAAAATAACATATAATTAATTAGAGGTAAAAAAATGAAAACATTAATTTTAAGCTTTAGCCCAAATAATGTAGATGAAGAAAGCTTTGTACCAAATGAAATAGGATTAACTTTTTCTTGTGTGAAAGAATGCGAAGAAGAGTTAAAAAAGGTAAACATCGAATTTGAACATATATGCATTAATAAAAAAAATATTCAGAAGTGTTTAGCTTGTGGATCTGGCGGATGGGGAACTTGTTTTGATAACCATGTTTGCCGCTTAAAAGATGATTTTAATGACACATATTCATATATGACTAAATTTGATAATTATATTTTCATTACACCGGTTTACTTTTGGGAAATGAGTGAAAGCGCTAAAACATTTTTTGATAGGTTAAAAAGATGTGATGCATTTAATAGTAACTCAAAAATTAAACATAAAAAGATTGTTTGTATAGCCTGTGCTGGTGGAAGTGGAACTGGCATGGAAGAAACTTTAAAATCATTTGATATATTAAATCATTATTTAGAAACTTTAATGGTTGGAAGAATTCCTGTAAATAGAAAAAACTTTGAAATTCAAAAGTTTTTAATAAAAAAAGTAATGCAAGAACTAAAGTAATTTAATAAACAAAAGGAGAAAAGCTTATGGAATATTTAGACATTTATGATGAAACAGGGACACATCTTGGTAAAGAAGAGAGAAAAATTGTTCATCAAAAAGGTTTGTGGCATAAAACTATACATTGTTGGTTATATGATAATAAAGGCAACATATATTTCCAAATTAGAAAAGATGAAAACAAGCTATACACGACATCGTCTGGACATGTAACAGCCGGTGAAACCATAGAAGAAGCATTTGATAGAGAAGTTAAAGAAGAAATAGGCATAGATACTAGTAGACTTTTGAAAGAACAAATCGAAACCGTTTATTTTAGAATGGACCGCGTGAGAAATGGTGAGGCATTTATCGATAGAGCTTTTGCTAATATATTTATATGTAAGATTGATCTTGATGTAAGTGAATTAAAGTTTGATATAAGCGAAGTTGAAGGACTTGCTAAAGTTAATGCTAAAGAAGTATTTGACTTACTTAGACATGAATTTGGTTCAGTAAAAGGAACTATAATTAAAACAATTAACAGTAAGATTACTGAACATGCAAAAGAATTTTCATTTGATGATTTTTTAATTAATAATGGTGAAAGAGGAATAAGTAAATATGGATTTGTTTTAGAAAGAATAATGCTTAGGAATATATAAAATAATATATAATATAATTAGGAGGGCAATATGTTTAAAAAAATTTTAATATTACTTTCAATAATATTACTTATCTCAGGATGTGACTCAACTACAAATAAAGAAAATAAGGTAGTAAATAGCGAAGAAAAGAATGATAAATTAGTAATTAAAACAAAAGTAACTAATAAAGAAGAAAAAGGCGGATACTTAATTTACTTCATGCATGTGGGAGAACGCGATTTAGAAAAAGGAGCTGCTAATCAATCAGCTTTTGGACCTTTTGAAACAGATGAAAATGGGGAGTATGTTTTAGACCTAAATCCAAACTATACAAAAGATGTTGAAAGCTACATAGATAGTAGCGATAGTAGCGATAGTAGCGATAAAAACAAACTAGAAATGTTTATTGTAACTAAAGAAGACATTTATATTCGTAATCCTTTAAATGAAAAAACGATTGTTGAATTTATTCCAAATGAAGATGGAGAACTATATATAGATCCACTTTACTATTCAAAAGAGAAAGAAATTGAAGTCCCTTTTACAGATAAATATCCAGACTCTGTATTATCACTAACTTTTTGGGACGCTACATTTGTTATTAAATTAGAGTTTAATGGTGAAGCACCTAAAAATTCTTTTGAAGTTTCTATATTTTGGAATGATCCTAGTAAACCAAGTGGAATTGGAATTGTTCGTGTTGGAAGAATTTGCAGAAGCTTTCAGTACTGGGATACACCATTTTTTAAAACCGATAATTTAGCTTCTAAAACAGGTACAATAGTTATAAATGATTTTGATACAAATAAAAACGTTGAATATGAAGGATACCCAAAAACCGTATCATTTGATAAAGATGGTAATCCTATAGGAGATAAAATAGTTAAAATAAAATTAAAATGAAATGGAATATGGAGATAAAATGAAGAATAAAATAGATGAGACAATAGAAACTTACGACAATATAGTAAGTGAATATATAGAGTATTTCAATTCAATTGATTTAAAAGGCAATGTTCAATTTCAAAGAGAAATGGATTTATTAGTAGATAGTCTTAAGCCAGAAAGCAAAATATTAGATGTTGGAACAGCTACTGGAGACTATCCAAAATATTTAACAGAAAAATGTGACAAAGATTTTGATGTAACAGGAATAGATTCATCTAGAAATATGATAAATGTGGCAATTAAAAAAGCTCCAAAGGCTCAGTTTAAAGTAATGGATATGAGAAGTTTGGAATTTTCTACCAACTATTTTGATGCCATAATTTGCTTCGCGACTTTAATTCATGTTGATGACGTTGAAGCTTTAAAAATCTTAGAAAAATTTGACTCTTTGCTAAAATCTAATGGTTTAATTTTAATAAATGTTATGGAGTATATTAGTGGTAATAAAGAAATATATGAAAAAGAACCTTTTAACCCTAAGTACAATACTTATTTTAATACTTATAAAAAGGAATTTTTTATTGAGTGGTTTTCAAAAAAAGGATATAAAATTTTAAATATTATTGATAATTCTTTATTTAACTCAGAAGATGTAAAAGAGATAAGTGCAGATACAAATCAATTTTCAATTATAGTTCAAAAAATCTAAATATAATGAAATGGAATATAAAATGATAAAAGTAATTAAGAATGGTTCTATTTTAACAATGGAGCACGATCATATTATAAAAGGTGACATTGTTATAGAAGATAATATTATAAAAGAAATAGTAGATAATTATACTGGCTTTAGTGATGAAGTAATTGATGCAGATGGTTCTATAGTTATGCCAGGACTAATTAATTGTCATACTCATTTAGGTATGTATAACTTTAGAAATACTTTAGATGATTTAAAGCTAATGGACTGGTTAAATAAAAAGATCTGGCCAATTGAAAATACTATGACCGGAAATGATATAAAAGATGCAACATACTTATCTTGTATGGAAATGATCAAAACAGGAACTACTTGCTGTGCTGATCACTATTTTTCTCCTTTTGAAGGAATAGAAGCAATTAAAAAAAGTAAAATAAGATGTTTATATACAAGATGCTTAATGGATAGTGATTCTAAAGGTGAAGAAAGATTTAATGAATTTAAAGAACTTTATACTAAAGAAAAAGATAAATCAGATTTAATTAAATTTAGTTTAAGCTTACATGCACTATATACATGTAGTCCTAACTATGTAAAAGAAGCAAGTGATTATGCAAGTGAGTTTAATCTTCCTATTCATATTCATTATATGGAAAATGAAGAAGAGCATAATACTGTTTCAAGTGAAGCTATAAAACCACTTTTAAGTAACAAACTTATATTAGCGCATGGTGTTTATATAGATGACACTAATATCTTTAAAGGAAAGGATATTAGTATTGTTCATAATCCAATTAGTAACCTTGCACTAGGTTGTGGGATAGCTGATATTATAAAATATACAAAAGATGGCGTTAATGTATGTATAGGAACAGACGGAATTGGAAGTGCATATACTTTAAATATGTTTAAAGAACTTACATTCGCTTATTTACTACCTAAAGGAATATATAAAGATCCTTCTATTATTAGTGCTTATGAAGTACTCAAAATGGCAACCATTAATGGCGCTAAAGCACTAGGTTTTGATAACTTAGGTATGATAAAAAAGGGTTATAAAGCAGACATTATTATTGTTAAACTATTAAATGAACCAATTAATAATCCGTTAGTCGCACTTTTAACTAATGATTTAGAAGTACTTACAACAATTGTTAATGGAGAAGTATTAATGCTAAATAAAGAGTTAAGGATATTTTAGAAGTTGGGAAATGGAAGAAAAATAATAGGAGATAAAAATGAGTAATATAGTTGATATAACAGAATTATTAAGGTTATTAAGAGAAATAAATAATCAAGAAGATGAAATATTAATTGACTTTTTAGCGGCTATTAAAGAATATTCTGCTCTTTTATTAAGTGGTAAAAGTATAACTTTTAAATTAACTCAATCATTTGGTCTGACTGAAAGAATAAATAAACTTTTTCAAAGCACATATTTCATGTTTGCTTATGAAAATCAAACAGAAAGTGAAATAAAAATAAGAGAAATCCTTGAAAAACTAAATAGCTGTACTGATGCCTATTTTGACTTAATGTCAGATGATCTAAGTGAAGAAGAATTAAAGGAAAGAATCTCCTTTTATGAAGGTAAGATTGCGGCTTTAACAGATGAATATAGAAAAGCTGTGCAAAAAGATATTCGTGAAGGAATAATTGAAGATTTTAAAAAAGGATCAAAAAAATAAACTATTTATTTAGTTTATTTTTTATTATATAATCTAAGTAGGTGATAATATGGAAAGCTATTTTTTAGTTCATGGATCTTTTGGAAATCCTTATGTTAATTTCTTTGAATACTTATTTAAAGAATTACAAAAGAAAAACAAATTAGTTTATTGTCCACAATTTCCAACTGGTGTAGGATTTCAAATTTATACTAATTGGTCTAAGCTAATGAATTATTACTATAGTATAGGAATAATTAATGAGAACACTACTATAGTAGGGCATAGTATCGCACCAGTTTTTATTTGTAAGTTTTTAGTAGAACATCAAATAAAAGTTAAAAAATTAGTATTTGTATGTGGCTTTAATAATTATTTAGGTATAAATGAAGAATATGATACGGTAAATAAAACAATGTATTTTGACAATATCGAAAGAATTCATAACTGTTGCAATGATATAATTTGCTTATATACTAAAAATGATCCATATGTTAAATATGAAGTTGAAAAGGACTTTGCTTATAAAGTAGCTGATAAAGAAATTGTAATTGATAATGGAGGACACTTGAATTCTGAATCAGGCTATACTGAATTTAAAGAATTATTGGAATTAATGTAAATAAAAATTATAAAGAGGTGTATATGGTTAAATCTATTTTATCTTCAAAAATAGAATATAGAAAAAGTAATATTACAGGAATAGGAGCATTCGCGAAAACTGATATAAAAAAAGGCGAAATAGTTTATATCAGAGGTGGACACTTATTAACTAAAAAAGAAATATTTCACTATACAAATGAAGATTGTCCAGATGGCTACTGGCCTATTACTGATGAATACTTTCTTGGTGCATTAACCGAAGAAGAATTCCCACTTCAAAAAGTATATGTAAATCACTCATGTGACGCTAATTGTGGCTTACGTGGTGAGATTACTGTTGTTGCTATGCGTGATATAAAAAAAGGCGAAGAAATTACTCAAGATTATGGTTTACTTGATGATAATGAATATGCATTTAATTGTGCTTGTGGATCACCTAATTGTAGAAAAGTAATTACTGGCCATGACTGGCAAATAAAAGAGTTACAAGATAAATATTATGATTATTTTGCCCCTTATTTAAAAGAAAAAATATCAGAAGAAAAGGACTAGCTGTAATCCTTTTTTAGTATTTAATTACTTCACAGTGATTAATAGGCGGAAATGCTTTTAAGAGTGTTCCTTCAGGAATAAAATTCTTATAAAATGCAGATATCGCGATATTAACGCCTCCATGGGTAACAATTAAAATGTTTTTATCTTTATATTTTTCTTGATACTCTGAAATAGCTTCATGAACTCTTTTAAAGAAATCTTTAATATTTTCAGCTCTTTCATATTTTAAGTTCATATAATAATCCCAGAAATCTTCAAAATTAAAGTCATTCATAGTTAATCCTTCAAATTCACCAAAATCTCTTTCCTGTAAGCGGTTATCAAATATAAGTGGTATTTTTTTATCTTGGTTAATAATTTCTGCAGTTTTCCTAGCTCTTACTAATGGACTAGATATAATTAAATCAAATTTTACGTCTTTTAAATTGTCTTTTGTTTGATAAGCTTGCTTAATACCAACTTCACTTAAAGGTATATCAACTCTTCCCATAACTTTTTTAAGTCTGTTCCACTCAGTCTCACCATGTCTTACAATATATATCATAAATACCTCCTAATTTCTATAATTATATCATAAATATGCTATAATATTTATGGAGGATTTATGAATAGAGAATTTATCATTGTTGAAGCTGGATCAACTCTTACTAAAGCATATTTATATAAAGAAGAAGAGCTTTCTGAATTACCGTTTGAATTCATTGAATTTAAAAAGCATTATTCAAATCTTAAAACACTAGTTCAAGAAGATTTAGAAAAACTATTTAATTATATTAATGGTTTAAAAAAGATTACTCCAAACATTTATATTTATGGAACAAGTATATTTAGAATTCTAAGTGATGAAGAAAGAAACGATTTTTTAAATTTATTTATTTTAAAAACAAACCTTAAATTTAATATAGTAAGCTCAGACTTGGAAGAAGAATATACTGTTAAAGGAATGCTTTCTAATATTGAATATGATGGCAATATCGCTATTGTTGTAAGTGGCGGAGGTTCTACTGAGATTGCCATATGTAATAAAGGAAACATTATTGAAACCTCTAACTTAGATATGGGTGGCGTTGATATAGTTAATATGTATCCTGATTTAGCGTTTGATAAAGCAACATCTAACATTGATGAAGTAGTAAATTATATTAAAGATAAATTAAATAATTTAAAAAATAAAGCAGATATTGTTGTAACAGGTGGGGGCGCTACTAAATATTTTAGAGAAAAAGCTCACTATAATTTTATAGAAGAAGTACCATTTAAGTATAATAAAAATGAATTTGTTATTATTGATGATCTTTATAACCAAGATAGAAACTATTTCTATCACATATCATTAGAAGAAATGAAAAGAAATATGCCAGATACACCTAACTGGTGGAATCCAACGCGAGCTATTAATGCATTTGTTTTAGCGGTATTTATGCAAGTTGATGCTAAATATTTAGCTGCATCCAATATCAATATGATATATGGTATTGCAGAAGAAATATTAAGTAAGTAGGTTAGTTATGAAAATTACAATATTTTCTGATATACATAGTAATTTCAAAGTTCTTAACAAAGCTTATATGGAAACATTAATATAAATCAAAATTATAAAGGAGATTTTATGTATGATACTATTGTAATAGGTGCGGGTCCAGCTGGAATGATTTCTAGTATTACATCTTCTATGAATAAAAAGAAAACTTTATTAATAGAAAAAAATAATATTGTAGGAAAGAAATTAAAATTAACAGGTGGAGGTAGATGTAATTTAACTAACTTAAAAGATACTAATGGTTTTATTAATGAATTATCAGTTAATAAAAAATTTATGTATTCTTCTATTAATACATTTGGACCTCATGATATATATAAGTATATTGAAGACTTAAAAGTTCCTTTAAAAGTAGAAACTAGTGATAGAGTATTTCCTATCAGTAATAAATCAGAAACAATTATAAATGCTTTATATAATAAAATGATTGATTTAAAAGTTGAAATTCATTTAAATGAGAATGTCTTAAATATTAAAAAAAGTATAGATGATACATACGAGGTCATAACTAATAAATTTACTTATAGTACTAAAAAAATCATTATCGCAACAGGAGGTATCAGCTATCCTGAAACAGGTTCTACTGGAAGTGGATATAAGTTTAGTGAATATTTAAATCAACCGCTAATAGAAAGATATCCTGCTGAGGTATACTTGTATACTAAAAATACTAGTTCATTAGCAGGTATTACTTTAGATAAAGTAACACTTTCTTTAGATGATTTTAAAGTTACAGAATCTATCTTATTTACGCATTTTGGAATAAGTGGACCAGCAACATTTAGAATTAGTGAATATGTTTATAAGAAATTAAAAGAAAATCATGAAGTATTTATTAATATTGATTTTATTCCAGATATTAGTAGTGATAAATTATTAAAAATATTAAATAATTTTGATTCTAAAAAAGAACTTAGTAGCTTTATAAAAGAATACTTACCTAAAACATTAGTAAACTACCTCTTTAAAGAAATAGACTTAAAAAAGAAAATAGCTTCTATTTCTAAAATGGATAGAATTAAAATTATAAATATATTAAAAGAATTTCAATTAGAAATAGAAAAAACTGGTCCAATTGACAAAAGTATTGTAACAGGTGGTGGAGTAGATACTAAATATATTAATCCTAAAACCATGGAATCAACTATAAATAAAGGAATTTATTTTGCAGGAGAAGTACTTGATATTCATGGACATACAGGCGGATATAATATCACTTTAGCCTTAAGCACAGGCTTTGTAGCAGGGAGTAATTAAATGGAAAACCAAAATCGAAATAACATAAAAATAGGAGCACTAGTAGATGTTGTTTTAAAGGTAGATCAAAGGACAAATAAACTTACTAGAGGGCATGTTAAAAGAATACTTACAAATAGCATAAATCATCCAAGAGGAATAAAAGTAATGCTTGAAGAACATGATTTAGTTGGAAGAGTACAGTATATTGTAAAGTGAGGTAAAGATGGAAGATTTAATAAAAACTTTAAAAAAACGCTTTTTAGAAAACATGCATAGGCACCCTGATGTTAGTTTTGATTATGTGGAAGAAAGAATTAAAAAGAATAAAGATAAAATAGAATCTTTATTAAGCATGGAAGAAACAGGTGGAGAACCAGATGTTATTTCTATTGATAGTAAAACAAAAGAAGTAATATTTTTTGACTTTTCAAAAGAAACACCAATTGGAAGAAGAAACGTCTGCTATGACAAAAAAGCCTTAGATAGTAGAAAAAATTTTAAACCTAAAGATAGTGCATTAGAAATGGCTAATAGAATGGGCTTAGAACTTTTAACTGAAGAAGAATACCTTTTATTACAACAAATAGAAGATGTTGATTTAAAAACATCTAGCTTTTTAAAAACATCTGATGAAATAAGATCATTAGGTGGATCCATATTTGGTGATAAAAGATATAATCGTACATTCATATATCATAATGGAGCAGAATCTTATTACAGTGTTCGTGGGTTTAGATGCTCACTTAGAATATAGGAGGATTTATGAAGAAAATATTTTTTGTACTTTTATTTTTAACTTTTTTAGCAGGATGTAGTAGTACTGAAACTAAAAGTGATACTAATAAAGACTTAAGTTTGCCAAATCATACTCTGTATTATATAGAAAATGATTATCAAAATAGTCACAATTATATTAAAGAAGTTGAAGTAAATAGTAGAGAAACTAAGACAATCTTAGATACAACAGAAACTATTTCAATGTTAAACTATGATAATGGAAAAGTATATGCTATATTCACAAATAAAGTAGGATATGTATCTAATAATAAGATTAATTATCTAACAGAAGATGATGAATATGTTGCAAGATTTACTATAAAAGATTCTAAGTTATATTATGGTAAAGATAATAATAATATGTCAGATGATATATTTGAGCGTTTAGCAGTTAAAGATAATGGCGATAAAATCATTAATAACTACGGAATTAGCCAATTAATAGTAGATGATTATATATATTTTAAACCAAATAGTGGTGAAGATGTAACAAAATTATTAAGATACAATTTAGATGGCTCTAATAAAACAATTTTATATAATGGACTAATTAATCAATTAATAAAAAAAGATGATTTTTTATATTTTGTTGATTATAAAGATAATTCCATTTATAAAATTAAAGAAGATGGAACTAACCTTTCTAAAATAGTAACTGGGCCAGTCACATTTATAAATGCTTATGTGAATCAAATAAGTGGAATTTATAATATGGGTGTTATTGATGATTATTTATATTACATTAATTCATTAGATAGTGGTAAACTATATAAAACTGATGGTATAAATAATACTAAAGTAGTAGATGATATGGTAACAAGTATTTTTATAAAAGATGACTACATATATATCAACTATAATAATTACAATAAACAAGGAATTTATGTTTTAAATAAAGATGGAATAGAACTTTCTAAGTTAATTGATTATGATTATGGAGAATATATTATTAGATAAAAAAAGCCACCATTATTTGGTGGTTTTAAAATTATTTTTTCTATTTCTATTAAATGATCTATTATCTCTAGAACCATTTTCTCTTGGCTTAGAGTCACTTCTTCTAAAATCTCTACTTCTATTATTGTCTCTAGAGCCATATCTAGAGTCTCTACTTCTATTTCTTCCATATGATCCACCGTTATCTCTTCTTGTAATAACACCTGGTTCACCAGTTAAAGAAATTTCGTTAATATTAGTCTTTCTTGATAAAGATTCAACTAATACAGAAGCTAGTTTAGAAGCTCCGAATTGTTCTAATAATTGATTAGCAAATTCTTCTGTTTGAGTAGTATCAATACTACTTAACTTATTTTCAATTGTCTCAATTATTTCTTTACTTCTAATACTTAATATTTCACTATAACTTGGAATAGTAGTCTCTTTTACAACATTATTTGTTTCTTTTTCAATTCTTCTAATATGATTAATTTCAGAATCTTTTATAAACGAATAAGTAACGCCATACTTTTTAGCACGACCAGTTCTTCCGATTCTATGAACATAGTATTCTATTTCTTGAGGTAAGTCAAAGTTATAAATATGAGATACATCATTAATATCAAGTCCACGTGCAGCAACATCAGTTGCTACTAAAATGCTTATTTCATTATCTCTAAATTTTTTCATAACAGCATTTCTTTGTTGTTGTGATAAGTCACCGTGTATGCATGAACTTTTATAACCACATTTATTTAATGCTTCATTTAATTCATCAGCTCTTCTTTTTGTTCTTCCAAAAATAATTGCTGATTTTGGTTTATGAACATCAAGTAGCTTTGTTAATGCGGCAAACTTGTTTTTTTCTTTTAAAACGATATAAAACTGTTCAATATTAGTTGAAACTGTATCTTTATCTTTAACACTTACTAATTCATAACTATCCATAATTGTTTTACTTAATACAAGTATTTGTTTAGAAATAGTCGCACTAAATAATAATGATTGTTTAGTACTTGGAATTTCTTTATTAATCGCATCAATATCTTCTTTGAATCCCTCTTTTAACATTTCATCAGCTTCATCTAAAATAAAATATTTAACATGACTTAAATCAAGTTTATTATTTCTAATATGATCATTAATACGTCCTAGTGTTCCAACAACAATAGAAGGCCTTGTGTTTAATTTATAAACTTGGTCTCTAATTGACATACCTCCCACTAATGTTACATAGTTAGGCTTTAAATAAGTACCAATTTTTTCAATTTCACCAATTATTTGCATCGCAAGTTCTCTAGTTGGTGTTACAATTAAACATTCAACATCCTTAGACTTAAGATCAATATTATTTAAAACAGGTATTAAAAAAGCTGCTGTTTTTCCAGTTCCAGTTTCTGCTTCGCCGATAATATTTTTGCCATCTAAAATAACTGGTATAGCTTTCTCTTGTATTGGCATCATTTCAGTAAAACCAATATCACTAATGGCTTTTTTGATTTTTTCATTAATTTCTAATTCTTCAAATTTCATTTTATCCCTCTCATAAAAAAAAGAATCCCTTTCAAATTAAAGGTATCCCTCAATCAAAACTACTCGTGATTATAACATGCTTTAAATAAATAGTCAAATTAATTAGATAAATAAATAAAATATTAAAAAAATGTGCTAATATATTATTATAGGAGGCTTTTATGTGGGTATATATATTAATAGGATGTTTGTTTTTAATTTTAATTTATGGATTCTTTACTTATAATAATTTAATAGAATTAAATAACAAGGTGAAAGAGGCTTTTGCAACAATGGATGTTTATCTTAGAAAAAGATGGGATTTAATTCCTAATATAGTAGAAACAGTAAAAGGTTATGCATTTCATGAAAAAGAAACCTTAGAAAGTATCATTAATTTAAGAAATAATGTTTATGATAATATGGATAATAATACAAAAATAGAGACTAACGAAAAAATAAATAGTAATATTAAATCATTAATGATATTAGTAGAAAATTATCCTGAATTAAAAGCAAATCAGAGTTTTTTGGATTTAAGTAAAAATTTAACTAAAGTAGAAGATGAAATTGCCAATGCAAGAAAATATTATAATGCTGTTGTTAGAATGATTAATAATAAAATAGAAATGTTTCCAAGTAATATAGTTTCGAAAATATTAGGCTTTAAATCAATGAAAATGTTTGAAGCCAATAATGATGAAAGAGAAGCTATAAAGGTGTCATTATGAAAAAAAGCTTGAAAATATTATTAATTTTATTTTTAATAATTCCTTTTAGCGCTAAAGCATTAACTGCAAATAATGAGTATATAATTACTGGTTATGACGTTAATATAATGGTAAATGAAAATAATACTTTTCATATAACAGAAAAGATAGATGCTTATTTTAAAGTAGAAAAGCATGGTATTTTTAGAAAAATTCCTCTTAAAAATATTGTGAATAGGTTAGACGGTACAAGTTCAAAAAACCATGCTGAAATTAGTAATATTATGGTCAGCAATGACTATACTACATATATTGAAAAAGGGAATAAAGTTATTAAGATAGGTGATCCAAACATTACTTTTACCGGGTCTAAACCATACAAAATTAGTTATTTATATAATATTGGAAAAGATCCACTTAAAAACAAAGATGAATTATATTTAAATATTATTGGTGATGGCTGGGATACCAGTATAAGTGGTATCACTTTTACTATAATTATGCCTAAAGAATTTGATAAAAGTAAAATAGGCTTCTCAAGCGGTTCAATTGGAAGCACAGAAAACTCAAATATTTTATATACTGTGGAAGGAAATGTAATTAAAGGTAGCTACCGTGGCATGTTACTTCCTAATGAAGCATTAACAATCAGAATAGAATTACCGGAAAAATATTTTGTAGGAGCTCATATAAGTATTGATTTATTACCTTGTATTTCAATCATAATTTCAATTATGTTCGTAATAATATCTTACTATTTATGGTATAAGTATGGTAGGGATGAAAAAACAATTGATACAGTTGAATTTTATCCACCAGAAGGGCTTAATAGTGCCGAAATGGCTTTTTTCTATAGAGGAAAAATTTTTAATGATGACATCACATCTTTACTTATATATTTAGCAAACAAAGGATATATAAAGATAGTAGAAGTTGAAGAAGCGAGTATCTTTAAAAACTTTAAATATAAAACATATATAATAAAAAAAGTAAAAGAATATGATGGTGATAACTTAAATGAAAAACTTTTTCTAGCAGGATTATTTTGTAACAAAAAATTAAAAAATTACGGAAAATATTTAAAAAACCCACAGTTAGCCTTAGAAGATGAAATCGAGTATTTAGATGAAGTAAAAATAAAAGATTTACATGACAAGTTTTACACAACAGTAGGCCTTATTTTAGCGAATATTAGTAAAAAAGAGAATAAAGAAAAAATATTTGAAAAAAATTCTATAAAACAAGATTATAAGTTTATCTTAATGATTATTGTGACAGTGTTACTTACAATGATTATTCCTTTTGTTAAGTACGGCATGAATGACCGATTAATACCAGCAGGAATGTTTACTTTCGTTTTTTTAATTGTAATTATTGGATTAAAGAATGAAAAATTGTCAACAATATCACCATTATTAACATTGATTTCTCCAGCTATAGTATTATCTATGGTATGGATACTGCTTGCTTATTTAATGATTTCTGTTGAAATAAACTATTTGTATTCTTATTTAATTGGAATTGTTTCAATAATTATTATGGCTTTATTTAATTACTATAGTTATAAAAGAACTAAGTATGGTAATGAAATATTAGGAAAAATTAAAGGGTTTAAAAATTTTTTAGAAGTAGCTGAAAAACCTCAACTTGAAGAGCAAGTTGAAAAGAATCCATCTTACTTTTATAATATCTTACCATATACTTACGTTTTGGGTATTTCAACTAAATGGATGTCAAAATTTAATGAAATATCTGTTCAATCTCCTGAATGGTATAGTGGAACAACTGATTTTGATCTTTCTAGTTTTTCTTCTTCACTAGAAAGTACAATGTCAAGCTTTTCAGATTCAAGCTCTTCATCAGATGGCGGGTCATCGGGTGGAGGTTCATCAGGAGGAGGCTCCGGTGGTGGTGGCGGAGGTTCTTGGTAAAAAATTACTAGTATTTATACTAGTTTTTTTGTTATAATATAATTAAATATAAAAGGAGATTTATGGAAAGAAAAGTAATGGTTTTATTTAAAGAGAAAAATAACTTGTTAGATGCGATTTCTTATTTATTAGAACAAGAACAAATTGACTTTGTTTTAACAGATAAAATTATTAAACCTAAAGATATTACTGATGTAATTATTATTGATAGCGATTCATCACT
>Ga0074195_1000757_pt1 | contig 56315 bp, 67 predicted proteins | sample EPASupsiteHSE623_FD_64525 | JGI IMG/M metagenome (GOLD analysis project Ga0074195, IMG submission 64525) | Bioremediated contaminated groundwater from EPA Superfund site, New Mexico - Sample HSE6-23 | ecosystem: Environmental > Aquatic > Deep subsurface > Groundwater > Contaminated ...
TCCCACAGTTCTTGGTGCTTATCTTATGACACTTAAAGGTTTAGAAGCTTTAGGAGAGAATGGAATTCCCAAACGTGGTGAAATTATTGTTGAGTTTAAAGAAGCTCAAAACATAGGAGTTGCGGGAGTAATTGGAAATGTGATTATGAATATCACGGGAGCCACTACTACAAATGGATTTAAAGGACTTGCTGGAAGATTTGATAGAAATCATTTAATGAAATTTGAAAAAGAGATAAATGGTGCAAATGTTAGATTCACAAGAATTGATACTTTAAAAAGTGTAGATGTTTTTTATGATGCTTCAAGTATAAAACCCCACGAAGATATGAACTTTTTAATGCAAAAATCTTTGCAAGGAAATGCTACAAATGAAGAAAAAAAAGAGTTTGCTAAACTTTGGCAAAAACGAGTTGAAGATATATCAAATAATATAAATGAAGTTATAAAAGTAAATCTTTTATAACTTTATATGTTCCATCTCTACTTTGTTTCTTCCAGAGTTTTTTGCTTTATAAAGGGCTTCATCAACTCTTTTAAATAAACTGTCTTTATCTTCATTTTTATGAAATTGAGCAGCTCCAATTGAACAAGTAATATGTTTTACATCATCAAATTTATGTTTTTCTACGGTTGCTCTTAATTTCTCAGCAACTAAAAAAGCTTGTTCCATAGTTGTTTGAGGAAGCATTAAAATAAACTCTTCACCACCCCAACGTGCCACAATATCAGTATCTCTTGAACAAACAGTTAAAATCTTACTAATTTCTTGTAAAACATTATCACCAACTAAATGTCCATAAGTATCATTTACATTTTTGAAATAATCAATATCCACAAGAAGAACTGAAAGATGTTGCTCTTTGTATCGATTTGCTTTTGAAATTTCATACTCTAAAAAAGAGTTAAATTTTCTTCTATTATAAAGTTTTGTTAAAAAGTCAAAAGAGGCTTTTTCTTCAAGTTTTGTAGCTTTTGAAAGTAACTCTTCATTCATTTTTGAGATTCTATTTCCTTCTTCTTTTATAAAATCTATCCATTTATTATAGATTATTCGCAAGAGCTCTTTTTGTGTTAAAATACCTGTAATCTCATCATTTTCATTGGTAACAACTATTCTTTTAAAGTGTTTATCTCTTATAAAATCTATTGCTTCTGAAATTGTAGAATTTTCACTTAAAGTACAAACTGGATTTGTCATATAAATACTAATAGGTTTGTGTAAATCTGAATTTAAATGAATTAGATTTATAAAATCTTTTGTTGTAAAAATTCCAAGAGCTTTATGGTCATCATCTATTATGATAATTGAATCACTATTATTATCTTTCATCAATCTAATAGCTTGAATAGTTGAAGTATTTTCATAGGCTGTTGTTGCTTTGTATTGTAAAATCAAAGCAGCAATTGTTTGTCTTTTCATCAAAATTTTTGGGTCAATATTATTTATAATATCTGTGTAAGATAAAATTCCAACTAACTCATCATCTTCTACAATAACCATATATTTATCAGTTGAATCAACTTCGTTTAGAACATTTAAAATATTTAAATCTCGTGGTAAAACTCTAGCTATTGAAAGATGTAAATCTTTTAATAAAACATCCTCACTTACATTTCCTAATTTATAATCAATTAAATCGCTAATAGTAAGAAGATAAAATTTTTTATGATTATTAGGAAGAGTTTCAATAACTACAATATTTCTATGATTTGATGAAGCCATTTTTTTAATGGCTTCTTTTAAAGGTTTATCGATTTCTATTGAAATAATAGTCTTAACAGCAATCTCTTCAATTGTAGGTAACATGCTAAAAAACTTTTATATTAAACCAACTGCATCTCTAATGATTTCCATTTTGGCAGATGCAATTTTTTTAGCTTTAGAAGCTCCATAAGCTAAAATCTCTTTTACTTCTTTTGGATTATTTAAGTAATGTTCTCTTTTTTGTGCATAAGGTTCAAAGTGTGCATTTATTTTATCAAGTAAAGTCATTTTAAAATGCCCATATCCTTCACCTGGTGTTGCATATCTGCTTCTTAAATTTGCTAGTTCATCTTCATTCATAAACAATTTAGAAAGTGCATAAATATTACAATTTTCCCATTCTTTTGGCTCATCAAGTTCTCTTGAATCCGTTACTATACTCATAACTTGTTTTTTGATAGTTTTAGCAGATCCAAACATATCAATAGTATTATTATATGATTTTGACATTTTAGCTCCATCAGTTCCTGGAACGGTTGCTACTATTTCATCAACTTTAGCTTCTGGTAGAACTAATACATTTCCATAAGTGTGATTAAAACTTGTTGCAATATCTCTTGTCATTTCCACATGTTGGATTTGGTCTTTTCCAACAGGCACAATATTTGAATCAAAAAGTAAAATATCAGCAGCCATTAAAACTGGATATGAAAATAGTCCATGATTTGCTTGGATTCCCCTTGTAGTTTTATCTTTATAAGAGTGTGCTCGTTCAAGTAATCCCATAGAAGTATGATTTGATAAAAGCCAATAAAGTTCTAAAACCTCTTTTACATCGTGTTGTACCCAAAAAGTTGATTTTTCTGGATCCATTCCAAGAGCTAAAAAGTTTACTGCGGCTTCAAAAATGTTTTTTTCTAAAAACTCTTTATCTTTTACAGAAGTTAATGCGTGGTATGAAGCGATAAAAGCAAATAACTCTCCATCATTTTGAGATTCAACCATTTTTTTAATCATTCCAAAATAGTTTCCTATATGAATTGTTCCTGATGGTTGAATACCTGATAAAATTCTCAAATCATAATCCTTTTATTTTTTGCAAAATTATATCTAAAAGAAAATTCTAATCTCTTTATGCTACAATTCGCGAAATTTTTAAAAGGAGATAATATGGCAGCTGTAATAGTTGAAAAAGCATGTGGTTGTTTTAGAAATTCAGATTTCGAACAAGAAACACAATTTAATACAATAGATGAAGCATTAGAAAAAGCAAATGAAATGTGTATAATTATGAATGAAGATTTTTGCCACAAACACAAATTTAAAACAGAATATGTTGATGGAAATGTAATTATAAAAATGGAAATGAACGGATAAATTTAACCTATCATCTAATCTCTTTGTAGAGTTTTTTTAGCTACAATGCACAAAAAATAAAACAAAGAGCAAAGATGATAGATATAAAACTACTACAAAAAGATTTTGATTATGTTGTAACAGCTTTACAAAAAAAAGGTGTTGATAACGAACTTTTAAATAACCTAAAAACACTTGCATCTAACACAAAACAAAAAAGACAAGAGATGGAAGATGTAACCGCTGAGCAAAATGTTCTTTCAAAAGAGTTTGGAAGATACAAAAAAGAGAACTTAGATATCACATCACTTCAAGAAAATATAAACAATCTTAAAAATAAAAAACAAGAATTAGAAGAAGAAGTTCGAGTTTTAGAAGAAGAGTTAAACTCTATAATTTTAGGTGTTCCAAATATGCCAGATGAGTCAGTTCCATTTGGAAAAGATGAAGATGAAAATATTATTTTAGAAGTAGTTGGAACAAAACCAACTTTTACTTTTACTCCAAAAGAGCATTGGGATTTAGATAATAACTGGATTGATTTTGAAAGAGGTGTAAAAATCGCTAAATCAAGATTTGCTGCTTTAAGAGGCGATGGAGCAAGACTTGAGAGAGCTTTAATAAATTATATGCTTGATTTTAATAGAGAAAGAGGTTTTAATGAGTGGTATGTTCCATTTATGGCAAACTCAAATACTTTAACAGGAACTGGACAACTTCCAAAATTTGCCGATGATTTATTTAAAATTGAAGGTGAAGATTTATATCTGATTCCAACTGCTGAGGTTTCATTAACAAATCTATTTAATGATGAGATTTTAGAAGAGAGTGAACTTCCAATGTTACTTACTTCTTATACTCCTTGTTTTAGAAAAGAAGCAGGAAGTGCAGGCCGAGATACAAGAGGATTAATTAGACAACATCAATTTGATAAAGTTGAAATGGTTGCAATCACAACACCTGAACAATCTGCTGAGGTATTTGAAAAAATGGTAAATTGCGCAAGTGATTTATTAACTTCTTTAGGACTTCCACACCAAAAAATGCAATTATGTACTGGTGATTTAGGATTTAGTGCCGCTGTTACTATTGACTTAGAAGTTTGGTTACCTGGACAAAATAAATATAGAGAAATTTCATCTATTTCAAATACAAGAGATTTCCAAAGCAGACGAGCAAAAATCAGATATAAAGATGCAAATAAGAAAAATATTTTAACTCATACTTTAAATGGTTCATCTTTAGCTGTTGGAAGAACTTTAGTAGCTATTATGGAAAATTATCAAAATGAAGATGGAAGTGTTAGAATTCCAGAAGTTCTCAAAAAATATATGTAATAAAAAAAGAGAAATAAAAAAGGGGAAGTTGTTGAAACTTCCCCTTTTTTTATTTGTGCAATTTAAGCTTTATATAAAAAATATTGAATATATGAAAATAAAACTTATTTAGAACAGAAAAAAAGTATTTGATTATTTTATAGTGAAAACAAAAAAGAAGTTTCATCTTAAAAAAAAACTGTCAATTGCGACATAATTTTTTAACTAAGGAGAGATAAGTAGATAAAACTTCTTATTTGAAGAATTATACACAGTTGAAACTTAAAAAATGCTATTTTAATGCTACGATTATAAAAAAATTATTAAATATTTTTGTTAATTTAATATTTAATAAATTATCTCACAAAAACTTTACTGTCATAAATTCGTCCATCAATACTTACTTCAAAAAGTCCTTTTGAAACATTATAATGTTTAAACGTTAGTTCATATCCTATTAAAATATTTTGAACATTAAATATTGGAACAGAATTTTCAAAATAACCTAAAGAATCACCAATTCTAACTTTTATGTTTTTATGTTCTATTTTTCCAAATACAGCAATTTTTGAAAAGCAAGTACCATCATAATTTTCTTCTGTAATTTTTAGATGTTGTATCTTTTCTCCAGTTCCATTTTCATGAAAGACAGCTATCGCAATTGCTTTTTGAATATCGGAAGATAGAGCAAAAAGATTTAGGTTTATTAATAATGAGATTAGTATAAGTTTTTTCATAAGGAATATTACTATTTTATATTGAAGATTTCTATAAAAGAAGTTATACATGATAGATATCTTAAATAAAGAGAAAAAATAAATATTCCAAATTGTTCAGGTTAAGAGTAGATTACTCTTCTAGTTGTTTCACCATTTTCTTTTTTGATTTGGTCATAAAGAAGTTGATATTTTACTTTTTCTTCAAAAGAAATTGGAGTTCTAATTGATTTATATTCAATTAATTCGCCTTTTTTGAAAACACCTGAAATTTCAGCATAAACCCAATAAAAACCATCATCTTTTCTTTTGTTTTTTATAACTCCACTCCATGAACCTTTTGTTTCTAAATCTTTCCAAAGTTCTTTGAAAATAGATTTTGGCATATCAGGATGTCTTAGGATATTGTGTGGTTTTCCTATTAGTTCACCTATTTTATATCCTGAAATTAAAGCAAATGTTTCATTTGCATAAGTGATATTTCCTTTTAAATCTGTTCTTGAAACAATTAATTCTTCTTTAGGAACAATAGTTTCAATTAAAAAATTTCCTGATAAGAATTCCATGTTATTTTCCTGTTTTATCAAATGTTCTAGCAAATCCCTCTAAATCTTTTTTCTTTAAATCTCCGTTGTAAACGATTTCATGTGATTGAATATTTTTGTCATTTAAAACTTTTGGTACAAGGTCTGCATTTTCTAAAACTTCCATATGTGAGCTTAATTCATCTTCACTATATGCCATTTGCATATCAGCACTCATAACATAAGGTATTGCTTCAATAACTTTTAGTTTTTTAAGTTCTTCTTGAACTCCCGTTCCTTCTATTGTAATAATAATTCTTCCTAATTCATCATGCATATGATAATCACATACATCGCAATTTTTTAAGCTAGTTACTACTGCATCTAGGTGTTTTGGTAGAGTTTGTACAATAATACTTGAAATATTCATTTTTAAATCCTTTGTTTAATTAAGTTTATAATAGTTTATTTTTTCATCATCACTTGAAACAAAAATTTCATTTTCATTTATAAATAAAATATTTGTTAAAGTGGTTTTATTTTGTGTTAGTTTATATAAATTTTCTTTTGTTGTTGTATTAAAAATAGTTACATTATTTTCTTCATCACTCGCAAATGCCCCTAATTTTCCACTTGGACTTAAAGCAACACTATAAATCAAAAAAGAGGCTTCTTTATAATAAGAGATTTTTTCATCTAAACTATAAATTGCACATCTTCTATCTTGTCCTGCTGTGATAAATATATCTTTTTTTATATCAACTTGAAAAACATTATCCAAATTTAAAGTATCAAATCTTTTTATTGGATTTAAATCTTTTGTATTAAGTAGAGTTAAAATACCACTTTCATCGGCAACTACAATTTTTGATTTATCTTCATTTAATTTGAAGTTTGAAAATTTTGATTGAGATATTTGAACTTCATTTATTACTTTTTTATTTTTTATATCATAAAGATAAATTTGATTTGAAAGTAGGGCATAAACAATGTGATTTTCATCCATGAATTTGGCATAAGCGATAAATAATCTATCTTTATCTTCTATGATTTTATTTAATTTTCCATCTTTATAAATATCTATATTTCTTCCACCATTTTCACCCTGAGAAAGAATCAAAATATTGTTTTCTAAAACATCAATACTATAAATTCGAGCTTCAATAGTATCTTTCATAAAATCTTTGATTTTTGGAACTTTTATTGAGTTTATTTTTTCTTTTGTATTTATATTAAAAATATCAACACTTGAATCGGTTGTGGCTACATATAAATTTTCATTTTTTAAAACCAAATCAGTTACTCCACCACTTGTTTTTAATGAATAATTTGGAGTTAAATCTTTTGCAAAGATATTTAAAATCAATAAAAAAAAGATGGGTAAAAATTTAAATATTTTCATAAAACTCCTTTTTTAATTTATAACTTTTATAGCATTTACTGGACAAGATTTTATACAAAAACCACATGAAGTGCATTTGTCATTTATGCTTGGTCTAAACATAGCTAAAAAATCAATAGCATCATCTAAACATGGGTCTTTACATGAAAAACACATGGTTTTATTCCATGATAAACAAGCTAAAATATCTATCTCTATTTTTGCATTTATATTTTTTTTATTATCTAAATTTAAAACTTCATTTGGACAAATTTTTGCACATTCATCACAATAGGTGCAACCACTTGAAGTAAAATCAAGTTTAGGTGTAAAATCTTCTTGAATGAATATAATATTTTCTTCACAAACTGTAGAGCATAAACCCTCACAATCTTTACAATTTGCAAAGAAAATATCTTCATCTTTAAAGTATGGAGGTCTTATTATTTTCTCTTGTTTTTCATCTTTTTTAAAAGATGAAACAAGAGAACTAAAAAGTTCTCTTCTTTTCATTATTTTTTCTTTAAAGTATCTAAATCATCAGTTAGAACTTCGTTCCAAGTTGATTTTGAACTACCATCTTTTCTTGTGTAATTAGCTTTAAATGTATTTTCAACAGCTAATTCACCTGTACTTTGAGGAGCATGACAAGCAGTACAATTAAATCTTGCATGAGATATTGTTTCAATTGGTTTTATTGAAACTTCATTTTTCATATCATCAGTTGATTTTACAAAATTATCACCCTCAAGTTTATGTTTTGGTCTAAAATCAATATAGTGTGATTTAGGAATTGGAGTTGCTGTCATAGATTCAGCAACTGATACATCATGACAACCAACACACATATTATTATCTGGCGTAATCTCTAACATTCCTTCAACATCATGGGGAATCATAGGTGGAGCATTTTGGTAAGCTCTTTCTATTTTGTATCCACTCATTGGTTGAGAAGTACCATATTTTGTCTCATCAGGAGCAGCTTTATCTTCTGATAATAAATCTACTTTTCTCAGACCAATTGAATCATCATCTATAACATTTTTTGTATTTGCAGCAAATAATATTGTTGTTGCTACTGTTATTGCTAAAGCTAATTTACCTAACTTCATTTTCATTTTCCTTTTTTAAATTTTTTATTGAAAAATTAAGAGCATTATCATCACAAACTTCTATACATCTTCCACAGTTTGTACACTCACCACTTAACACAGGCATAGAAGTTTTTGTAACCATGTGTAAAACTTGGCTTTCAGGACAAACTTCTTTACATTTCATACACGCTGTACAATTAGGTGCATTGTGATGAACTCTTATTAAACTAAATCTTCCAACAAGTGAATAAAATCCACCAAGAGGACAAATATGTCCGCACCAACCATTTTTTAAAACAAATAAGTCAAAAAGAAATATTACAAGCATTGTTGCCCAGCCAAATCCTAATCCAAAAATGATTCCTCTATGAACCATAGAAATAGGAGATACTAACTCAAATGCTGCAAGACCCATAAAAAAAGAGATAACAAAACTAATAACAATTACCCAATATCTTATATTTCTTGAAGCTGGTTGTTTTTTTTGAATTAAATTAAATCCAAATTTTCGTCTTAAATAATTTGCCAAATCTGTAATCATATTTACAGGACAAACCCAAGAACAAAAAGCTCGACCACCAATAATCATATAAAATATAGTGATAAAAAGAGCACCCAAAAGAATATCAAATGAGATAACTGCACCTGCAAAAAACATTTGTAAAACAGCATAAGGATCACTTAATGGAATAGTTTTTAACAACAATGATGAACTTAAATTTCCCATTAAAATATTTATTCCATAAACATTTGCTATTACATATAAAACCATAATAGATATTTGAGTGATTCTTCTAGCGATTAAAAATCTATATTTTTTTATCATTTTAATAAATCCTCCATATCGCTATCATTATTCAATGAATCAACTGCACTATCTTTACTTATTTTTGTTTTTGTAGTATTGCTTGTGGCATTTTCTACTCTTTTTTCATCTTTTTTATTCCAACCTTGAACATAGTGATCACCCACTTTTCCCAAAGCTATATCTCTTGGAAGTACAAAAATTGCTGCTTTTTGTGTAACACAAGCTTTTTCACATAATCCACAACCTGTACATACATCAGTATGAACAACGGGTTTTAAAAAAGCGTGTTTCCCTGTTCTTTCATTTTTTGAATAGTCAATAGTAATTGCATTTCCTAAAAGTGGACATGCTCTATAACAAGCATCACATTGAATACCCCAAAAAGCGATACAAGAACTATCATCAATAACAGCCACACCCATTTGAGCTTTTGAAATATCTAATTTTTTTTCTTCATTTTGTACAGATTTTATATCAAGTGCTTTGGTTGGACAAACAGGAACACATGGAATATCAGTACACATATAACAAGGAATTTCCCTTGGTATAAAAAATGGCGTTCCAAGAGGTTTGTTATCTCCTGGACGTGCTAACTTTAAAGTATCAAAAGGACAAGCTTCAACGCACATCCCACATTTGATACAAGTTGCTAAAAAATCATCTTCAGCTAAAGCTCCTGGTGGTCGCAGTATCAATGAAGTAGCTTTTACTTCACTTACATAAGCACTCCAAGTTAAACCTCCAAGAATTGCTAAACCAGTGGATCTTGCAATTGTTAGAAAAAATTTTCTTCTTTCACTTATTGGTAGGTTTTGTTCTGTTTTCATCTTTTCTTCTTTAATTTGTCTTTAAATTTACGCTTGATAAATTTTTACCGCACATTTTTTAAAGTCAGTTTGACCTGATTGTGGGCAAGTTGCATCTAAACAAACTTTATTGATAAACACTTTTTCATCAAACCAAGGAACAAATACTAAACCACGTGATGGTCTATTTCTTCCTCTTGTTTCAACTCTTGCTTTTACTTTTCCTCTTCTTGATTCAACCCAACATAAAGAACCTTGTTTTACACCATAAGTTTTTGCATCTTCTGGGTGCATATAACAAAGTGCTTCAGGAACTGCTCTATAAAGTTCAGGAACCCTCATTGTCATTGTTCCACTATGCCAATGCTCTAAAACTCTTCCTGTACTTAACCAAACTGGATATTCAGCATCTGGCATTTCAGGTGGATCCATATATGGTCTTGCAAAGATTTTTGCTTTATTTTTTAATGATTTTTTAGTTTGGTCTTTTACTCCAAGTAAATCACCCTGTGCTAACTCTTTTGCTAATGTTCCATAGAATGCAAAATCACTATCTGGACTCTCTTTTTTAGCATAAGGGTCATATTTTGTATTAAATCTCCATTGTGTCTCTTTCCCATCAACAACTGGCCATTTAAGTCCTCGCACCTTGTGATAAGTATCAAAGTCAGCTAAATCGTGTCCATGACCTCTACCAAAGTCAGCATACTCTTCAAATAGATATTTTTGAATAAAGAATCCATAACCTTTGAATACTTTTCCATCACTTCCAACTACTTTTCTAGCATCTCCAAAACCTTCAGTATTATCATAACCTGCTTGAACAGGGTCTTTTTGATCTAATTTGTAAGATTGAGCTTTTTTATTTGCAAATAAAATTTCATACATAGTTGTATTTTCATCATATCCCATAGCTTTAGCAGCTGCAATTACATCTGGAAGTTTTATTTCACCTTTGCTACTTGCAAGTGTTTGTTCACCCCATAAATCTTTTACTGTAAATCTTTTTGAAAGTTCAACCCATTGCCATGTATCAGACATTGCATCTCCAACTGGAACTACTTGTTGTCTCCAAAGTTGTGTTCTTCTTTCGGCATTTCCATATCCACCCCATTTTTCATAAATCATAGCAGATGGTAAAATTAAGTCAGATACTTTTGCAGAAATTCCAGGATAACCATCGCTAGTTACGATGAAGTTGTCCATTTCTCTTGCAGCTTTAATCCAGTGTGTTGCACTTGCTGTATCTTGATATGGATTACAAACATTTACCCAAGCAAATTTGATATTTCCATCTTCGATGTCTCTATGGATTTTCATAATATGTTGGTGACCTTTTGGATTTAATGTACCAGCTGGAATACTCCAAGCTTTTTCAGCTATATCTCTATGTTTTGGATTATCAACCATCATATCAGCAGGAAGTCTATGTGTAAATACTCCAACTTCTCTTGCAGTTCCACAAGCACTTGGTTGTCCTGTTAGTGAAAATGCTCCAGAACCTGGTTTTGCTTGTTTATTTAATAAAAAGTGAACATTATATGAAAGTGTATTTACCCAAGTTCCACGAGTATGTTGATTCATTCCCATTGTCCAAAAACTTACAACTTTTCTATTTTTTTCAATATATAAATTAGCTAAAGTTTGAAGTTTTTTCTTAAATTCTTCAATATCTTCATCAGGATTTCCTTTTGAAATTTTTGCTACATAATCAAGTGTATAAGGCTCTAAAGATTTTTTATACTCTTCAAAAGAGATTTCCCAGTGTGCTAAACCTGTATTTTTGTTTACCATTTTATCACCAGCTTTATATCCATAAGGAGCAAGTGCTGGAGCTTCAGTAACAGATACTATTTTTTCCATCTCTTTAGAAATAGTTTGCATTTCTAAATCTGTATATTTACCATCTTTAATAGATTTTTCATCACTTCTTCTCATACCATAACCAATATTTACAGGACTTGCTGCAAATACAATATGTTCTTTTACGAAGTCCCAGTCAATAGATTCTGGCTGATTATATACGATTTCTCTAGCAATATAATTCCATAAAGCTAAGTCAGTATTTGGAGTAAATATGATTTCAATATCAGCTAAATCAGAAGTTCTATGTCTGTAAGTAGAAAGATTTATAACTTTTACTTTTTCAGGATCTGATAATTTTCTATCAGTAACCCTTGACCATAAAATTGGGTGCATTTCAGCCATATTTGAACCCCATGAAACAATAGTATCAGTTAATTCAATATCATCATAACATCCACTTGGTTCATCTATTCCAAAAGTTTGATAAAAACCTGTAACTGCTGAAGCCATACAGTGTCTTGCATTTGGATCAATTGCATTTGATCTAAATCCAGCTTTCATCATTTTTAAAGCTGCATAACCTTCCATAATTGTATATTGACCTGAAGCAAAAATTCCAATTCCTTCTGGACCTTTTTCTTTCAGAGCAATTTTTATATGTTTTTCCATTTCATCAAAAGCTCTTTGCCAAGAAACAGGTGCAAAATCAGCTTTTTTATCAAATTCACCTTTAGCATTCATTCTTAATAAGGGTTGTTTTAATCTATCTGCACCATACATAATTTTTGCATTAAAATAACCCTTAATACAATTAAGACCTCTGTTTACAGGTGCTGCTGGGTCACCTTTTACTGCAACGATTTTTCCCTCTTTAGTAGCAAGCATAATCCCACAACCAGTTCCACAGAAACGACAAGCTGCCTTGTCCCATCTCCAACCACCTTCAGCAACATTTGCTTGTGCTTGTAAATCAGCTGGTACTGTCATACCAATTGCTGCTGCTGCACTTGCTGCTGCTGAGCTTTTTAGGAAGTCTCTTCTTGAAAGCGACATGATTTCTCCTTTATGAAATAAATTCTTTAACTATGAATTGTAACTATATAAAAGAGATTAAAGATTGACTCATGTCAAGTAAATTAAGTTTTAATTAAGATAAAAATTGTCTTGTTTATGATTTAAAATAAGTTTATAAATAACTTATGTTATAATTAATATAACTATAAAAAAGGTCTTTTTTGGAATTATCTAAAATCAAACTATTTTCAACAATGTTTTTAATATCTTTATCATATATAATTTTAGGAAAATTAAGCATCTCTTATATTACTATGCCAGAGGGAATTGCGATAGTTTGGCTCCCAAATGCAGTTATATTATCTACTTTTTTATTACGACCAAGAACTGAATGGTTTTGGTATATCTTTACTTTTTTAATATCAGAAATTATTGCAGATTTAGGAAGTTTTACACTTATTCAATCTTTACAATTTGGTTTAATTAATATATTTGAGGGATTGATTGCTTCTTTATTAATCCAAAAATATAATAAAAACAGTATAAATTTTAAAAATATCAAATATCTAATATCTTTTATAATCCTCGCATTAACAATAGTTCCATCAATTAGTGCAATATTAGGAGCTTTAGTTTATGTTACACAAATCCAAACTCAAACTAATTTTTTAGAGTTTTGGAGAGTATGGTTTTTTGGAGATGCTTTAGGTTTACTTTTATTAGTGCCTTTAATAATTTTGATTTCTCAAAATAAAAAGCTTTCATTTGGGAAAATAATTAAACTTGAGAATATTCTTATGATATTTTTTACTATTATTTTGGCTTTTGTTGTTTTTTCTACAGAGGTAAAATTAGGAGTTTTACCATCAACTCCAATGATTTTTTTATTGATTTTTATGTGGATTACATACCGTGCAGGTATTATGTTTTCTATGAATTTAGCAATGGTAGTTATTTGTATTGTAGTATATTTTGCAATAGAACAAAAAGGACCTTTTTCTATATTTACTACAACATTAAATACTCTATATTTACAAGAATTTATTGCAACTTTAGTGGTTTTAATACTATTTTTTGGAGTATTACTGAAAGAAATAAAAGAAAAAAATATTTTACTTATTAGATCTAATTTTAAATTGAAAAAATTATCAAGAGAACTAGAAAATCGAGTAAATGAAAAAACAAAATCATTAGAAGATGCAAATGAAAAACTAAGATTTTTAGCAACAACAGATTTTTTAACTAGAATTTATAATAGAAGATTTTTTGAAGATAGTATAAAAAATGAGATAGAAAAAGCGCAACGATATGCTACTGAATTATCTTTTATTATGTTAGATATTGATCTTTTTAAAAGAATCAATGATAATTTTGGTCATCAAGTAGGGGATGAAGTTCTTATTTCTTTAGCTAAACTAATCAAAGATAATATAAGAAAAATCGATATCTTTTCAAGAATCGGAGGAGAAGAGTTTGCAATAGTTCTTCCGAATACAGATTTACAAAAAACAAAAGAGTTAGCAATTAAACTTAAAAACTTAGTTGAAAACCATATTTTAATAGTAGATAATCAAGAGATAAAAATTACTATAAGTATGGGATTGGCAACTTTAAATGAAAAAAATCAGAATTATAATGAAATTTTTAAAACAGCAGATACAAATTTATATGAAGCAAAAAGAAATGGAAGAAATATAATAGTTAGTTAAAATATTTCGATTTTTTTACACAAGAATTACATAACATTAGACTATAATTTTTTTATGTTAAAAATTAAGGAGAGATAGATATGAAAAAATTAGTATTAGGATCAATTGCAGCAGCAATGATGGTAACTTCAGGTTTCTCAGCAGATTATACAATGAAAGTAAGTCATGTTGTAAGTGCAAGTACTCCAAAAGGTAAAGCAGCAGATTTCTTTGAAAAAAGACTTGAAGAGTTAACAGCTGGTAAAATTGATGTTCAAGTATTCCCAAATTCTCAATTATATGGTGATGGTGAAGAAATGAAAGCATTAGTAATGAATAATGTTCAATTAATTATGCCAAGTTTATCAAAGTTTACAAGTGTTGCTCCACAAATGCAACTTTTTGATTTACCTTTTATTTTTAGAGATAAAAAACATCTTTATAATGTAATGGATGGAGAAGTTGGAGCAGTTTTAAAATCAAAAGTTGATGAAAAAAGACAGATGATTGCACTTGATTATTGGGATGCTGGATTTAAACATCTTTCATCTAGTACAAAAGCTTTAATAAAACCAGAAGATGCAGCTGGTATAAAATTTAGAATCCAAAGTTCAAAAGTTTTAGAAGCACAATTTAAATCTGTTGGTGGAAATCCTCAAGTTTTACCATTTTCAGAAGTTTATTCAGCATTACAACAAGGTGTAGTTGATGGAACTGAAAATCCATTATCAAACTTTTATACAAAAAAATTCCACGAAGTTCAATCTAGTCTTACTTTAAGTGGGCATGGTTATTTAGGATATTTAGTTGTTATGAATGAGCAATTTTGGAATAAATTACCAAAAGATTTACAAGCTAATGTGACTCAAGCTATGAAAGAAGCTACTAAACTTGAAAGAGAAGAGTCTATGAAAGAAGACGCTTTAATGATGGAATCTTTAACAAAATATGCAAAAGATACTAATAAACTTCAAATTATTGAATTAACTGATGCGCAAAAACAAGAGTGGAAAAAAGCTATGTCTGTAGTATATCCTCAGTTTTATGATGTAATTGGTGAAGATTTAATTAAAAAAGCAATTGATACTAAATAATAAAGTTTAATATATGAAAAAATTTTTTGAAATAATCGACATAATTGTCGGTACGATTAATCAAACAATGGCAGTCCTAGGACTGTCATTAGGGGTTTTATTAGCATTTATAAATGTAATATTAAGATATGTATTTGATATGAGTCTTACTTGGGCTGCTGAACTTACAAATTATCTTTTTATTTGGTCTGCACTTTTTGGTGCTGCTTATGGATTTAAAAGAGGAGCTCATATTTCTGTGAGTTTACTTATTGGGAAGTTTTCTTTAGCTTATCAAAAATTCTTTTTGATTTTTGCCAATATTATTTCCATTTTATATCTTGGTTTAATATCATATTTTGGTTATGAACTAGTTATTATGTTAGTAGATTTTGGAGAAATGAGTGTTGATTTAAATATTCCTATGTGGATTCCACACCTTGTGCTTCCAATTGCTTTTGCATTAGCAGCATATAGAGTTTTTGAAAAATTAATAGAGATTTATAAAACTGATACAAAAGATATTAAACTATATAACGAACATGAAGATATTATAAAAGAAATAAAAGGAGAACATTAATTATGGTTATAGCAACACTTTTTATTTTACTTTTTGCTTTAATGCTATTTGGTGTACCAGTAGCTGTTGCCTTAGGAGCTACAACCCTAGTAACATCTTTTCTTTTTACAGATATGGATTTAATGGGTATTTCATCTAAAATTTTTGATGGATTAAATAAATATACTCTTATGGCTATTCCTATGTTTATCCTTGCTGGTTCTTTATTATCAAGGGGTTCATCGGCTACTAGAATTATTGAGTTTGCAAAAACTTTAGTTGGACATCTTCCAGGTGGTCTTCCGATAGCTGCTATTTTAGCATCTATTATTTTTGCAGCTGTTAGTGGTAGTTCTCCTGCAACCGTTGCTGCTATTGGTTCTGTTATGTATGGAGCTATTAAACAAGCTGGTTATAATGAACAATTTGCGATTGGAACAATAGCAACTTCAGGAACTTTAGGTATTTTAATTCCTCCATCTATTGTATTTATCGTATATGGTGTAACAGCTGATGAGTCTATTGGAAAACTATTTATGGCTGGAGTAATTCCAGGTCTTATGATAGGTGCTATGATGATGATTGCTACATATTTCTTAGCTAAAAGAAGTGGTTTCAAAGGTGGCAAAAGAGCAACTTTTAAAGAACAATACACTGCATTTAAAAATGCTTTTTGGGCTTTAATGATTATTGTGATAGTTATTGGTGGAATTTACGGAGGTATTTTTACTCCAACAGAAGCCGGTGCATTTAGTGTTATGTATGCTTTCTTTATCTCTGTTTTTGTTTATAAAGATACAAGATTTAAAGATTTACATAAAATCATATTGGATTCAGCACAAACAAGTTCAATGATATTTTTTATCATTGCAAATGCTATGCTTTTTGCTCATTTCTTAACAGATGAACAAATTCCACAACACATAACGCAAATGATTTTAGAAGCAAATATGGGTCCATTAATGTTCTTATTAATTGTAAATATTTTACTTTTATTTATGGGACAATTTATGGAACCTAGTTCTGTTGTTATGATTACAGTTCCATTACTTCTTCCAATTGGAATTGCTTTAGGAATTGACCCTATTCATTTGGGTGTAATAATGGTTGTAAATATGGAAATAGGAATGATAACCCCACCTGTGGGACTCAACCTTTTTGTTGCAAGTGGTATTACTGGACTTAGTCTAAAAGAAGTTATAGTAGCATCACTACCAATGACTGGTATATTATTAATTGGGCTAATGCTCGTAACCTATATTCCAATTATTTCATTGTGGCTTCCAACTTTAATGTTTGGATAAAAAAATTAGTAAGAGTTTTTCTCTTACTAGTTTTTTAAATTTAAACTATTTTAGGAATATAAATAGCAAATTGCGCTCCATCTTTCGTATTCTTAACTCTTAATCTACCTTTCATATTTTTTTCAACAATTATTTTTGACATATAAAGTCCAATCCCTGTTCCATGGCTATCTTCTTTTGTTGTGAAATATGGTTCAAATATTTTACCTTTTGGTTCAACTAAAACTCCACCACCATTGTCTTCAATATATAAAACAACATAATTTTCATCTTCAATAGCATGTATTTTTATTTGTGGATTTTGTATATTTTTTTCAATCAAAATGTCTTTTGCATTACTGAAAATATTTAATAGCACTTGTTTATATTCATTTAAATAAGTAGTTATTTTAATTTTTTCATCAATTTGTATTTCAATTTGTATGTTGTAATTTGCCAACGCACTTGAAATAATATGCATTACTATTTTCACGGCTTCAGATAAATAAAATTCTTCTTTCTCTTTTTTAGGCATAAAGAAGTTTCTAAAATCATCAATAGTGTGAGACATATATTCTAATACTCTATCAGCTTCTTTTGATTTTTTATCCATTGTTTCTTTATCAAGAGCATCAATACTATATTTAAATTTTATAAACATCAAAATAGAAGATAGTTCAGATAAAGGTTGTCTCCATTGATGAGCAATATTACTTATCATTTCACCTAGAGCAATAAACTTTGATTTTTGTACCAAAAGTTGTTCTTTTTCTCTATTTTTTTCAATCTCTTCTTTTACTTTTTTTTCTAAGGATTGATTTAAATCTTCAAGTTCTTTAGCATTAGTTCTTACTTTATCCTCATAACTTTTCATAATATCATCAATTTTTTGAGAAATTGCAATTGAAATAAGAATAGCAATAGATAAAAACATTAGAAATAAAATTACATTTTGAACTACTTGTTTTTTTACTCTTTTTTTAAGAATTTCTCTTTTTACTTGAATTTCATTTTCTATATCATCTGTATATATTCCAACAGCAATAACCCAGTTAAATCTTTCGTAGTATTTGAAATATGAGAGTTTATAGTTTGCAACATTTGAATTAGGCTTATTGTAGGCATATTCAGTAAATGACTCACCTTTTTGTCTAATATCTCTTAAAAAAATCTCTCTAAATTTTTTCCCATCTGTATCTTTATAATTTGTTGATATTAATTGTCCAACTAAATCAGGTCTATTTGGATTTACAACTAATTTTGCAAATTCATCTCCACCATTCATATTTTTAATTTCATATGCAAAAAAATAGTTACTTTTATTCTCTTCAAAAGTTATATTATTTAATAACCTAACCGCGTCCATTTTTAGTTCATCATCATTTAAATCAGACTTGACGATATTGTAATTTAATATGTCAATAACAGTATTTATCTCTTTTTTAAGAGTTTTCTTTTTGTTTAAATAATACTCTTGAACGAATTTATCCATTTCTATTTCAAACTCATCATAGGTGTTATATACATAAAAATATGATATTGCAAATATCATTGATGACATAATTATAATAAATGTAAAAATTATAATTTTAGATAACTTTTTTTCCATTGTAAAATTCAAAATAAACCCTTAATTAGCATTAATTTGCTATGATAACATATGTTTTCTAATAAGGATTTTTAAAATATGAAAAGTAACTTTATGAATAAACTTAATGCTTTTCGGGTACTTTATGTAGAAGATGAAGATGGTATTAGAAATAATATTGAAGAAATCTTAAAACATCTTTTCAAAGAAGTATTAACTGCAAATAATGCAAGTGATGCCTACAAAAAATATATTCAAAATAAACCAGATTTAATAATAACAGATATAAAAATGGGAAATGAAACAGGTATTGATTTAGTAAAAAAAGTTAGAGAAAATGATTCTAAAACAAGAGTTATTGTAACTTCAGCACATACAGATTTGGATTATTTATTAGAAGCTACTCAATTACATCTTGTTAAATATATTGTAAAACCAATTACAAATGACAGTCTTATGGATGCATTAGAATCTTTTGTAAAATCTTACGATGATAATAAAATATATAATTTAAATGAGAATTGGATTTTCAATTCAAGTAAGTCTATTGTTTCAAATGGAAATGAAGATTTTGTTTTAACAAAAAAAGAGTCAATTTTTCTAAAATTACTTATTACAAAAAATAGAGTGATAAGTTATGAAGAGCTAGAAAATGCCATATGTGATGATGATTCAATCTTGACATCAAATGCAATGAGATTATTTATTAAAAATCTAAGAAAAAAACTTCCTGATAATTTCTTAAAAAATATGCAAGGTATAGGTTATTATTATAATACTAATACATCTAATTAGAACACTTAAAATATTAAGTGTTCTTTGTTAAATATATTTATATTAATTCACTTTTTGTAATAATAACTCCATCATTATCTGCATAAACAAAATCACCATTATTAAAAGTTACACCTTCAAAATTTAATTCTACATCTCTTTGTGAATCTGTAATTTCAAAGTTTCTAAGAGGACAAGTTCCAATTGCTAATAAACCAACATCTATATTTTTTGTTTCGTCTATGTCTCTTACATAACCATTTAAAATAATCGCTTTCCAATTATTTTTTTTAGCAAAAGCCATTAGTTTATCTCCAACAACTCCAAAAAATTGTTGAGAATTATCAACTACAACGATTTTCCCTTCACCATCTTCATCTCTTAACATTTCTAATAATCGCCAATTACTTTTATCAAGTTTAACAGTTACAATTTCTCCACTGAAATTTTTTAATCCACCATAATTATTAAATTTTGCCGATAAAACTTGTATTTTTTTCTCTTTATTGTCATCACATAAATCTGCTGTATGTATATTCATTTTAATTTCCTTCTTCCTAAGTAGTTACACTGTTATATTATTAAAAAGAAATGTATAAAAAGTGTATAAATTAAAAAAAGATTAAATAAAAATATTAATTTTATAAAATAAGCAAAAAAGTAACAATCAATCAAACCATCTAATCTGCTCTCTTAACTTTACAACTTCACCTATTACAATCATAGCTGGAGTTGGCAAACCTTTTGATTTTTCTACTATATCTTCCAAAGTTCCAACTACTACTTCTTGTTCTTTTGTTGTTCCTTTTGAAATTACAGCGCATGGATAATCTTTTCTTTTTCCTAGAGAGATTAATTTTTTTGAAATTAATTCAAGATTATGATAACCCATTAAAAAAACAATAGTTTCATCATTTAAAAAAGTCTCCCATTCTATTTGAGATATTTTCTTTTTAGGATTTTCATGACCAGTTACAACTCTAAAAGAAGTAGTTATTCCTCTATGGGTTACTGGAATTCCTGCGTATGCTGGAACGGCAATTGCCGAGCTAATTCCTGGGATTATTTCAAATTTAATATTTCTTTCTTGAAGGTACAAAGCTTCTTCTCCACCTCTTCCAAAAACAAAAGGATCACCACCTTTTAGTCTTACTACATTTTCATATTTAAGTGAAGCTTGATAGATTAGTTCATTTATATCATCTTGGGGTAAAGTATGTTTTTTATCTTCTTTACCTACATAGATTAAATCACAATCTTTTTTTACCATATCTAAGATTTCTGGGTTTACTAATCTATCATAGATTAAAACATCTGCATTTTGTATTACTCGAACTGCTTTTAATGTTAGAAGTTCCACATCTCCTGGCCCTGCGCCTGTTAGGTATACTTTTGGCATTTATTTTCCTTTACAAGAATTCATAAGTTTATCTAACTCATTTTTTAATTCTTGAAGTTTTTTTGTAGAGTTCATAAGATTTTCTTGGGATTGAATTACTATATCTTCACTTTTATTTAATTGTTTAGAAATATCCGCTGAGTTATTTAGTTCATCTATTATTTTGTCAAATTCATCTGTGATTTCTTCTAGTTTTACAGAAGCATTTTTTGATTGTTCGATTGCATTTGCTGAATAGGTCATTGCTGCGTTTATTTTATCTATAAAACAATTTATTGTATCAGTTGCATCAACTATCTCTTTTTCTGCTTCAATTTTTATAGGAACTAAAGGTTCATTACTATTATTATTCATGATTTTTTTTGATTCTTCAAAAAACTTTTTGGCATTTTCTTCCATGGCTTTTAGTTGTGAAAAACTATAAATTATCAAAAATATAATAATAAGTGCAAAAATATATTGGATATATCTTATAAAGTCACTTTTTTGTTCACTATAAGTTGTGTACATCGAAACTAAATTATCAACTTCACTTAATAAAGGAGTATTTGTATTATAAATAGAAATCACAATATTTTTTAAAATTGTTTTATTATTTTCATCTCTTTTTTGCGCTTGTATTTTAAAATCTTCTATGTTTTTATGAAAATTATTCCACAAAACTTCCACCTTTGAAAGCTGATTTGCTATTTCATCAGTTGGGGCTTTTAAAATACCTGTTAAATTATTTCCATCTTTTAAAGAGTTTAAATTATAGATAAATTCAATAGTAGAACTATCAAGTTCAGAGTATGAATTATTTTCATTATGATATAAATAAAAGATATTTTTAGAAATATTTTGGGTTAACATTCTTTGTTTCCCCGCTATATTTATCACTAAAGCATCTTTTTTGTTTTTTTCATTTAAATATATAGTTGTAGCAATTATGCTTGTCATTAAAACAATAAATAAAATTCCTATAAATCTTATTTTTGTACTTATTGTATTTTGTTTCATACTCCAATTCCTTTAAAAATCGATATTAAATCTTCATTATTTTTGATTGTTACTTCAGCATTTTCAATACTTATAGTTTCATTTCTTGTTAATTTCTTCAAAACTCTCGATAGGGTTTCTGGTTGAATATGTAACATAAAAGAGACTTCTTGTCGTTTTAATTTATTAAACATCTCTAAATCTTGATTTAACATAAAAGCAACTTTAGCTGTTGCATCAAAAACTAATTCTCTATTTACAATACATTGAAGTTGGTGAGTTTTTTTTAGTAATATTTCAAGTAATTCCATAGTTAAAATATTTTTTGATAAAAAAAGTTCATAAAATTTTTCAAAATTAATAGATAATATTATTGAATCTTCTGTAAATTCTGCATTTGAAAAACAATAAATATCATTGTTATTTAAAGAAGTAAGTTCACTAATCATAGAGTTTTTATAAATATGGTATAAAAATATTTCATTATCAAACTTATCAACTTTATAAATTTTTATAAGTCCATCAACCAAAAAAAGTAAACTTTTACTTATATCACTTTCATAGTATAAAATTGATTTATTTGGGTATTTTGAGACGCTTGAAATGGAAGCAATTAGTTCAATTTGTTCATCATTTAAGTTATTAAAAAAACTTATTTTTCTAATGGTTTCTTGTATAGTCACATTTAACCCTCGTATTGTTTTATTTAAGCTATTGTATATTATGCTTGTAAAAATACTAATTAAAAGAATATAAAATAAGGTTTATAATGAGTTTTAAAAAATATATAAAAGCAGTTGGAACGGGTCCAAAAGGAAACAAAGATTTAAGCATAGATGAAACAGCAGATGCAATTGAACAAATATTATTAAATAAAGCAACACAAGCACAAATGGGAGCTTTTTTGATAGCTTGGAGAACAAAACTTGAAACAAATGATGAGTTAAAAGGAACTATTTTAGCTTTGAGAAAATTTATGAAGTTTCAAAAAGTTGAAGATTCAATAGAACTTGGATATTCATTTGATGGAAGATGTGACAATCCATTTTTATTTCCATTATTTGGAAAAATCTTGGAAGATTTTTATTCAAAAAATAGTGATGTTAGAAGATTAAATTTGGTAATTTCAGGAGATTTATTACAACCTGCAAAAGTAGGGCTAACAACAAAAGAGATTTTTGCAAATATTGACCCAAGTCAATACATACATTTTTTTGATAGGGTAGAATACTTAAAAGAGTTAAGTGACATTACAACACTTCGCCATGAGTTGGGTTTAAGAACTGCATTTAATACAGTTGAAAAACTTTTAAATCCAAGTCTTAGTGAATATGGAGTGACAACAGCATTTCATAAACCTTATGTTCAAAAATATTTAGATATTTTTGCTCCATATTTTAAAGAAGTGGTTGTTGTAAAAGCAAGTGAGGGAAGTCCTGAAGTATTTAAAGATGGAAAATACTGGAAAATGATAGATGGAAATATCGTTGAAGAGAGTTTTTCTTTGAAAGATTATGGAATAACTTATGATAAAGAGTTTGATAATATCTCTTTAGAAGAGTCTTTAAATATAGTAAAAAATCCAGATGATAATATTTTAAAACTTGCAAAGTTTAATGTTGCTTTATATCTATTGTTTTCAAAAAGAGTTGCTTCATTAGATGAAGCATGGGAAAGATTAAACTAGGTTTTAATTAAAGGTGAAGAATGTTAATAGATGGATTTGGAAGAAAAGTTGATTATCTAAGAGTCTCTGTAACTGAAAGATGTAATTTTAGATGTCAATATTGTATGCCGGAAAAACCTTTTTCTTGGGTTCCAAAGGAAAATTTACTCTCATATGAAGATTTGTTCAAATTTATAAAAGCTTCAATTGATGAGGGAATTAAAAAAGTAAGAATAACAGGTGGAGAACCACTTTTAAGAGAAAATTTACACACTTTTTTAAAAATGATATTTGATTATAAAAATGATATAGATTTAGCACTAACCACAAATGGATTTTTGCTTTCAAAAGTTGCTTTGAAATTAAAAGATTCAGGATTAAAAAGAATAAATATTTCACTTGATTCTTTAAATCCTGCAACTGCTGCAAAAATTGCCCAAAAAGATGTGTTAAAAAATGTATTAGAAGGAATTCAAGCAGCTTCTGATGTAGGACTTAAAATTAAAATAAATTGTGTTCCAATTAAAGGAATAAATGATTGTGATGTTTTAGAAGTTTTAGAGTTTTGTAAAGAGAAAAATTATGTGGTTAGATTTATAGAGTTTATGGAAAATCATCATGCAAAAGATGGTGCAAAAGGATTAAATTCTAATGAAATATTGTTTATTATCTCTAAAAAATATCCAAATTTTAAAATGATTCCAAGAGATACAAGCTCACCTGCTCAATATTATGAGTTAGAAAATGGATTTCAATTTGGAATAATAGAACCACATAAAGATGATTTTTGCGCACAATGTAATAGAATAAGATTAACAGCTGAAGGATTTTTAATTCCTTGTTTATACTTTGAAGATGCAATGAGTATAAAAGATGCGATTAGAAATAATAGAATAGATGAAGCAGTTTCAATTTTAAAAAAAGTATTAGAAAATAAACCAGAAAAAAATAAGTGGTCAAGTAAAGATGATAATGAGATTTCAACAAGAGCTTTTTATCAAACGGGTGGATGAAAATTAAAAAAACTACTCTTTTAAAGTAAAACTGAAGTAAAGTTTAAATATAATTCGCGCTCATTTATTGTAAATGAAAAAATTAACATATACCTATTAGGAGGTCAACATGGCTTTAGATCAGGAAGTAAAAGCAGCTATAGTAGCAAAATACGGTAAAAAAGATGGTGATACAGGTTCATCAGAAGTTCAAATTGCTTTATTAACAGAGCAAGTTAAAATATTAACAGAACACTTAAAAGTTTTCAAAAAAGACCACTCTTCAAGATTAGGTCTATTAAAAATGGTTGGTAAAAGAAAAAGATTATTAGCATATTTAAGAAGAACAAACTATTCTTCATTCGTTGAATTAGTTGCTTCTTTAGGAATTAGAGCTAAATAATTTTAGTTTTATTATAGAAAAAGGGTTGTAGTTTTACTACAACCCTTTTTTTTTGTTTAAATATTTAAATTATTTGATTTTAATAACGAATCTTAATAATAGTTCTTGTAGAATAAACAAAAAACATTGGAAATATATAATATGTTATTAACAAAAAAAAGTGAATACGCACTACTATCTTTAATTGCTATCGCAAAAAGTGACGAGCCAAAGAATGTAGATGAGTTATCAAGAGAATTAAATATATCGAAATCATTTTTAGCAAAAATCATGCAAAATCTAGCAAAACATAATTTAGTTATATCTCATAGGGGTGTGAACGGTGGTTTTGCATTAAATAAATCTTGGGAAACTATTACTATTTTAGAAATTGTAGTTGCTGCTGAAGAAAAATTACCATCTGTTTTTGAATGTTCACCATCTATTGGAAGTTGTCCAAATCAACTAGCAACACTTTGTACAATCTGGCCTTTATTAAATAACTTACAACTAAAAATCAACGATTTCTTAGAAAAATTAACATTAAAAGACATTGCTTAATGAAATTATTTCATATTTCTCACACTGATTTAGATGGATACGGATGTCAATTAATTACAAAAGAGTATTTTAAAGAAGGCTTTTTTTACAATGCAAATTATGGTTTAGAAGTAAAGTTAAGTATAAAAAAAGTTTTAGAACAAGTTGCTGAATATAAAGAAGAAGAGATTTTTATATTAATTAGTGATTTAAATTTGACTTTTCCTGAAGCAAAAGATTTGGATAAAGATGTAAATAATCTTCTAAAAGATGGATATAAAATCAAACTTCAACTTTTAGATCATCATATAAGTGGTAAAAAAAGTGCAGAAACTTTTCCTTGGTATTATTTAGATGATAAAAGATGCGCAACAAAAATAGTTTATGATTATATGTTTGAAGAGTTTGAAGGTTTTGATTGTAATACAAGTGTTTGGTTAAACCCATTGGTTAATGCAATAAATGCTGTTGATATTTGGCTTGAGAATGAGATAAAAAACTTTGAATTTGGAAAAGTTTTAATGTCAATGATTACAAAGGTGCGAGAAATAAATAATATTTTATTTTCTGATTTAAATAGAGATTTTAGATTTTATTTATTAAAAGAAGCAGCTAAATATATAGATGAAATAGATGGACATATAAAATTAGATAATGATGTACATTTTATAAAAAAAGATTTTTTAAAATTGAATCAAAAAGATGATACTTTAGATAACTTATCTGCAACTTATCTTGTAAAAACTTTACTTGATGTAAAAGATGATTTAACAGTTATTTACAAAGGTCACAAAGGACTTTTAACTTATTGTTTAGGTTCTATTTCAATTCCTGCAAATGCTTTTTTAAGAGCAAATCCTGAGTATGATTTTTTTATTGATATAAATAAAAAAGGTAATGCTTCATTTAGAGCTGATGGAAAAGTTGATGTTGCTTTAATGGCAACAAAACTAGCAAATGGTGGTGGGCATGTAAATGCAAGTGGTTGCAAATTTGAAGATTTTAAAGAAGTTATTGATTATTCAGAAGTAAAAATCTATGTACAAAATAAGCTAGGTAAAATCTAGTTTTTTAAATAATTTATTATAAAGGATATAAAATGGAGTGTGAATTTCAAATAGACTTTTTTGTTAAACTCCCTATATTATGGACTCTAAATACAAGAATTTAATATAAATTTTGTTAAAAGTCCGAATATAGTCCGATATTTTTTATATTTCTCCAAGAGCAATAAATTCTAAAACCAAAATAAATGATAAAGTAACAAAACTTTTAAATGGGTATTTTTTTACATATCTAATTTTAAATACAAAAAAAGATAATACAGCTGAGATAAGAACACTTGATACATAACTCATTTTAAATATTTCCAGTAATGCCATACATAAAATTATGTATATTGTTAGATATATAAAACAATATATAAAATATCTGTATAAAAAATTTCCTACACCTTTTGCAAACGCTTCATCTTTTCTTCTTTGATATTCTTCATATCGTTTAATGTCTTGAAAGTCATCATTTGAAAATTTATTAAATTTCATTTTTATCTCCTATTTATTGTATTTTTTTACTTTTGAGTAAGCTTCATTTATTTTTCCCATAATTTCATTATAGAGTTCAAACTCTTCGGGGTGTTTATCTGGATGATATTCATTAGCAAGTTTTATATAAATTTTTTTAATAGTTTTTAAATCATCTTCGCTACTTACTCCTAAAATTATATATGCATTATCTGAATAAAATTGTGCGAATTCTCCATAATTATTTTTTGATTCATGATATGATTCTTGTTTTTCTTCATAAAATGATTTACTTTCTTCTTCATCATAAAATTTCTCTTTCTTTTGTTTATGCTGATATTCTTCTTTATATTTATTTTCATAACTTTTATTATCTTCTTGATAATTTTGTGATTTTTTAAAAGAAAAATTACTAAAGAATATTTTTATATTATTTGGTATTGATATAAGCCATTTTAAGAATCTCATCATTTTATAAAAAATTGTTAAAAAGAAATAATAAGTGTTGCTTGTCATCATCTTTATTGTTTGAATACTATAAACAAAAAACCATCTTAAAAAAGTTAATTGAGGTACTAACAAGCCTAATCCAACTAGCATTTTTGTATCATATATAATTCTAGTATCTTCCATTGTAAAAAGCATATATAGACCAATTCCTGCATAAAATAAATGGAAAAATAATGTTTGTGCTTTTTTGGAAAAATAAAAAGGTATATAAAATAATAAAGCAATTATTATAAAATTTGGCAAATCCATATTTGAAACTTCATTTGTTAATTGTTCAAAAAACACCATTCTACCACTCCACATTTTTTAAATCTACATAAGATATATTGTCATTATTTTTTTGATTTTCTATTTTATAAGGTTTGATATTTGAAAAAGTTTTATACATAAAATCTTTATAATAAGGTTTGATAGTTAATTTTAGAGGTTTTTTATTTGCATAAACAAATATAGCTTCTTCATCCTTGATTGTTCTAATTTCACTAACACTCATCACATCATTTTTTTCATAAAAATATTCTCCTTTTGTATCTTTTTCTAAAGTCTTTTTTTGCCCAAACATTTTTTCTAATTTAGTGGCTAAATCTAAATCAGCACCACTATAAATAAGTTTTGTTGCTATCCCACCATTTAAAATTGTATTAGCTTCTTCTTTAGAATATTTACTTTCTATTTGTGATAAATTCTGCAAGATAATTGAGATTGATACTTTATATTTTCTAATAGTAGTAATTACAGATGAAAACTTCGGTATTTGCATATTTCCAAATTCATCAAGTAAACAATAAATTGAAAAGTCATCTTTCGTTGGTAATTTATCCATCATTACATTAAAAAGTTGTGAGTAAAAAAGATTTAATAAAAAGCTATATTGTTCTTGATATTGTTGTTCAATTCTAATAAACACAACTGATTTTTCTTCTCTTAATTTTTTAAAATCAAAGCTATGAGAATATGTTAATTTTTCTAGATTATCATTAATTCCAATAGGACTTAATGCAATATTTGCAGTTGAAATAAAACCTTGAATTGTCTTAGGATTTCCAGTTACAAAACCATTGTATTCACTAAAAGTTTTATCATCAGAATATCTTTTTACAAACTCATCAAGTGCTTCTCCTGAACTTCCAAAATTATTTAGCATATATCTAATATTTGCTAAGTTCATATATCTTTTATCATTTGTATCATTTAATACTTTTATCAATATTGAAATAAAGTTTTTTGCTCCATCACTCCAAATTTTATCTTCTGCTCTTGTTCCTTTGATTCCTGCTGAACTTATTAAAATATCACTAACCATATCAATACTCATAGAATCTTTTGCATATTCTAAAGGATTATATCTTATTGATTCATCCAAGTTCTTAGGATCTAAAACATATATTTTAAAACCTTGTTGTTTTAAGTAACCACTAGTTTTTTCAAATATTTCTCCACTTAAATCAGTTATTACCATTGAACATTTTTCACTTGCTAATTTATAGATATTTGGCAATACATAAGATGTTGTTTTACCTCCACCCGTTCTTGAAATTAAAGCTAAATGATTAAAACTTTCTTTTTGAGATAATCTTTTAGATTTTCCATCAATTAATAATCCATCGTTAAATCTTGAAAATAGTTTTAATTCATCTTGTTTATTCATCATTCCATCATCTTTTAAAGGTGGTTTAAAAAGATATGACATTACAAGAGAAAATGGGCTTACAAAATTAATTCCAATTTTTCTTAAAAGTGGTTTCATGATTTGTAATATTATAAAAATAAATAGGAGTAGTAAAATTAAAGGGGCAAGAGATTCCATAAAATAGTGCCTTGAATAAGATAAGATATTTTATTATAAAGATAATTACTAATCCCTTTTAGAAATTATCTTTTCCTTTTTGTAATTTGATTTAATCTATCTTTTCATCTACTTTTCGATTGTTGATTTGTATAAGATTTATCATCTTTAGTATTTTGCCGTCTAACTTCTCTTTCTTGTCTTTGTTCAATATTTTGAAACATAGTTTTATACTCATTCTCTAATCCTAAAGTTTTAAGTCTATATTTCTTATTTTCATAAATTACACCTATGGTTTCTCCCCTGATATATAAGCTATATCCTAAGTTCTCTAAGTGATTATTCAAGTATGTTCTTGAACTAGCTGTTTTAAAAGTTTGTTTTAAATCATCCTTGATTTTATCTTTTAATGTTTGAGTATTTCTTTTACTTTTTATCTCTTGTTCTTTTTGTTTTTCTTTTGATAAATCTTTTTTATTTTGATAAAAAAATGATTTAGAAAGTTCACTATATTTTTCATTTTTATATGCTTCTAAATTCTTTTGGATAATTGAAAATTCTTTTTTTGAAAGTCTTATTCTTTTTGCTCCATCAATTTCATTTGAACTTATCATTAAATGTAAGTGAATATGTTCTTTATCCTCATGAATGACTCCCAAAGAGAGATGATTATTTGCTCTTGTTAGCAAATATTTATCTGCTAAATCTAGTAATATTTCTTTTTGTCTTTCTTTTGATAATTGATTATTTTCAAGAGATAAAATTTCATGGTATAAACTTACTTTTCCCCTAGAGTTTTTTAAAAATTTATAATTTTTAAAAAACTCTTTTATCAATTTTTCTTTATTTTGAGAATTTGAATAAGCATTTCTAGTAAAAGAAAAATTCGATTTATCTCTCATTAGATAATCATATAATTGAGAAAAAGAATTACTTTTTCTACTCATTGATTTTATAATCATAATCTAAACTTTGGAAATAAATTTTTTAAATTCTTCTTCGTAAGTTTTTAGTGAATTAATTAAAATATTTATATCAACAATTTCATCAATATTACTTTTATATGCAATTTGATTTATATTATTAGCGATTCCTCTTGAAATATGAATATACTCTCTAATAATCTCTTTTTGTTCAGCTGATAAAGTATTTGGTACATTGTTATTTAAAAATGAAGTAATTATATTTTTTGCATAAGAGTTTGTTTTTACATCTAATATAATTGCTCTTCTTTTTAGTTCGTTATAAAAAGCATTTGATAAAGGAAAAGTTACAATCTTATTTTTTTGATTATAATTCCTTTTATATTCATTTTGATAATTTGTATTCATAATGATTACTTAAAATTAACAAGTTTGAACCACTTGCGTATAATATTTTGCAAGTTCAGTTAGAGGATAAAAAATATCACCATGTCCTTTTTTAATATATGAACAACCTAAACCATTTTTTCTTAATCTATCTAAAGTTGAAATACTAAGTCCACTTTCTTGTGACATCTCTTTTTTAGAGATAACAATTTTTCTATATTTTGCATATAAAGTTTCAAATATTACTTTTTCTTCGCTAGTCATAAAAAACTCCTTAATTAATATAAACTAATTTTAAACTATAAATACTTATAAATATATAATAAATACTTAGTATTAATTATATATTTATATAAAAAAATAGATTTGATTAGATTTGATGATATATATAGTAATAAAATATTAATACTTAGTATTATATAATTTTGAATAAGGATTAATTATGAGTATCGAAGATAGAAAAAATAGAAATGTCGGAAGACCTCCAGTTGAAGACAAAGAACAAATCAGAGATAAAAAAGTTATGATGTCTTTTACTCAGAGTGAATATGATGAGTTAAAAAGAATGCAAAAACTTTTGAATAAATCTACTCTTACCGCAACTATCAATTATTTTGTTGATAGAGGACGTGAAGCTGTAAGAGAAGATTTTAATAGAGAGAGATAAATTTTAAGCATAAAGTTAGTGATTTATTAATACAATATTGAACTATATTAATAAACATAGGAATTATTTTTTTGATAGACTTTTTATTTAAAGTATTTATGCTCTTATTTACACTCATTACAGGATTAGCTTCTTATTTTTCTTGGATAGGTAAAACTCCAGATAATGTAAAAAATGATACATCAAAATATCTAATTCAATTATTAAATGATTTTTCACTTTATTCAACTTATAGCTTTTTATTTATATCTTTTGTTTTAATTATTTATTTTTTACGTAGAGTAAAAATTTTTAGTAGTAATTCATGTAAAAAAATTGGTTTTATTATTCTATTTAAAAGCCTAAATCCAATAAATTCTTTTAAGCTTATTTCAGAATTACATAAATTAGAACATTTATTAATAGAAAAGAAAAAAATCTTAAGAGCTAATAGTTTATTTCAAAATAAAAATGAAGTATTTTTCGATGAAAATAAAAATTTTCATTTAAGAGATGAAGTTAAAGATATATTAGAAAAATTTCAAACAATATTTAATATTTTTTCAAGAGATGTTTCCGTTAACTTTAAAAGATTAAAAAGTGAAGATTTACTTGAAACGTATAAAAGAATACCATCAAAATTGGAAGAAATAAAAGAAAATGATAAAGAAATTTATTCTTTTATACCTAGAACCTATGAAGAAATATTCAAAGTATCCAATAATTGTGTAATTAAGCAAATGGAAAAATTAAGTGAAGATGAAAAGAACAAGTATTATAGCTTTAATAGTGCTTATGATTATGTATTATCTCCTAATAAAGAAAAATATTGGATATGTAATAATCTTAAAAAATCTTCAGAAAAAGAAACTTTTTTTAGTTCAAGTAAAGATTATGAGAAATATTATAATAGTCTAGCAGTCTTTAATGTATCAGAAAAGTACGATAATTCAGATGAAAAAGTAAAAGATAATAGTAGAAGTATGGGATTACTTATATTTGATGGAAGAACTAAGGCTTTTAATCCAAAAATTGCAAAAGAAGTAGGTGGATATTTAGCTCATAGGCTACATAATTTTTTATTTGAAGAAAATATACATCTTTCTATACATGAAAGTTATAAAAAACGTGTTGAATCAAAAAAAGAAAATCCAAATAAAAAAACTACAATCATTAAAAGTGATTTTGAAAATGGTAAGGTTTCAATAGGAAGAAAAAAATTGACTGTAAATGATAAAAATATATAATTAAATTTAATTTAATTATTGTTTAAGTAAAATATATGAAAGGATATTTAGATGAATGAAAAAATTGAGAAGATTGAGAAACGAAAGTGATAAGAAAACGTTTATATGATGTTGTAAAAGCTAAAAATGGGGCAGTGAGAATATTAATTGACCCAGATACAAAAGTAACACATAATGATATGTCTGAATACACTTCTAAAATGTCTAATACTAAAATTTCAAAGATAAAAAGACGAGTACAAGCTCTTGTTTTATCTATAAATTTCTAAAATTAATAAAATTTCAAGAGAGAGATAAATTTATTTATCTACTCTTTTTTAGTAAAGTGCCAACTTTACTTTTATAAAAAACTGCCATAAACAATTTCATATTTTTTTTAAAGTTTTTTTAGGTTAAGGGTTTTTAGGGATAGGATTTTTAATCCTAATTTCCCTAAACAAGTTTCGCATTTTTTCTAAATTCTTAAGAATTCTAGAAAATATGCAAACTTGCTCTATGAGTTAAACTCATAGATAGGATTCACAAGATTTCTTAAGAATAATTAATTAAGCATTTTATTTTTATAAAAAAACGACAAATTATCTTTGATTTTTTTCAACTTAATTTTATTCGTATCATTTATATTCCAAGATGATTTTTTAAATTTTATAATATGTCAATCTTCTCATCTGACAGCTTTTAAATTAATTCTATCAATTAAAATTAATCACGTATCTTCTCTATAAATACAAAAAACTTTTGGTTTTTTTATGATTTGAGTTTGAGTTATATAAGTAGGTAATAGATTTAATTCTTGTTTAAATGTTTTCGTAATAATAAGCTCTATAATATTTATAGCTCTAGTTCTATTTTCAGCTCATAGATAATCTAAATCATTAATATAAAAAGTATGATTTAACATATCATAGTAATAAATAAAATATCTTCACTCTTTTTCATAAATTGAATTTTCAATAAATACAGCTTTAAGTGGTAAATCTTTTTTACCTATTTTAATTTCTAGTAGTATATTAAATAGTTCCATAATATTTTAATTTAAAATATAAAAATTTACTTGCAAGTGAATTTATTAAAACATATTTTTATTTTTTTAACAAAAAAAATACCTTACTTTTTGGCTTAGATTAGCTAAAAAATAAAATATAGATTGTCAACTTTTTTGCTCCAAAAAAGTTGCGTAAGCATAAAAAAATTATATTAAAAAGCGATTAATTTTCAAGAAATATTTAATGAAAAGATATTGAGAAATTCTATTGGGATTTCTCAAATTCACTCTGAACTTTTTCAGAACTAAACCATATATGACTATCCATATAATTTGTATAAATTTCAAATTCATCGCTTTCATATTCAAACAATTCCATATTTGATTCAATGAATTTATTAGCAATTTGACTTAAAGCTTCATAGATAAAATAGTTAATATCTGCTTTAAATTCTTTTCAAAAGTTGAACTCGATATTTTCAGATATATCATCAACATCAAGATTATGTTTTTCAATAAGTTCAACTAAGTATTTAACATCTAAATATCAAGCTCAAAGAGTATTTCTTGATAAATCCATAAGTATATTTGTATTCATAATCACAATAATAAAAAAATAAAAGTGATTAAGAGAAAAAAAACAAGTACTCAAAAAAGCAAGGTGGAGACTTGTACTACCTTGCTTTTTTGAGTTTGTTTTTTAAAATTAATTATTTTTATTTGTATAAAAACCGATGATATTCAGATAACTATTTTAATCAGAAAAATATATTCACTTAATTAATTTTTCACACTTTTCTGGTTCATAAAATCTTAATTTAAGAATCATTTCAGGAGAAACATTCCAACCATTTAAGTAGTTTACATCTACTTTTTCTTTTTTACCATTTTTTTCACATAAATAACTTACATTTATTCTTTCTGTCAATTCTTTGCATTCATTAAAACCATTTTGACTAATAATTTTTTGAAGTTTTTCTTCTTTTGATCCTGTTGATTTTATTGCTGAATAATTAACAGACATATAATTTACAGAATAATTTTTAGCATCTTTTTTAATACATTGATAATAACCCATATCCGTTTTTTTATCTTCACTATTATTTGTTTCTGTTAATGTCTGTTTTTGAGAACATGAACTAAAAAGTAAAAGTGTTGATAGTATAAGTGCTGTATTCTTAATCATTTTAAACCTTTATATAATTTTATTTATACTCTTTTACATAACAAAAAATCTATCTAAAATTTAGATAGATTTTTTATTAATTATTCTTGTTTTTAAGATTTTCAATAATCTTACCATAACTCCATCCTAAATTACTATTTACATCCGCTTTCAAAAATTCATTTTTTAAGAAATTTTGATTTACTACAGAGATTCAGTTTGCGATTGATTCAACGGGTAATGGTTCCCCTATATTTCAAGTTATAAGCTTATTAACAAATTTAATTAAATTTGTTTTTGACTCAATATTGAGTCAAGCGTTTTTGTCAATGAAAGCTGAACTTTCTCAAAAATTTCAATTTTCTAAATTTATATTTTTTACACTCAAATTCAATCATGGAATTGTAAGTATATTTGATTTTAAATTTTTTATAATTCTATCTGTAATTTCTTTTGGAATTAAATCAAATCAGCACTTTTTCATAAATTTTAAGATTTCTAATTGTTTTTCTTTTTCTTCTGATTTTCTTTTTAAGAGTTCTTTTATTTCTGTTTTATAATCTTTAAAAATTCATGCTTGTACTTCTCAAATTTGAGATTTAATCTTTATAGTTTTTTCTTTTATATTTTCAAGTTTCATTCTCAAATCATTTGGGGAATTTATATCATTAAAACTTGTAATATCTGTTTCTTTTATTTGATTATTAGATTCTATTCACATATTTTTATACACATCATCAAGATTATTAAAAATATCTCTTGAAAAATTTGATATTGTATTTTTTAGTTTTTCTTTAAAATCTTCTTTTCACCAGTTTTGTTTAATTTCATTAATTAAAGTATCAAAAGATACTCAAAAATCTTTTAATACACCAAAACTATTTTTTACTTCTTCTAACTTATTTTCACTATCATTCATAAGCTCTCAAAGTGATTCTTTATCAATTTCCTTATCAAAACTATATGAACTTCAAATTAAGCTCATTTTAGAAAGAGGAGGGTTTGATTTTAAATCAATATCAACAATTCATCATGAATCATTTTCTATTCAATCAACAATTTCATTTGTATCAAAACTAGCTCATGAAGATATATTTTCTATATCACTAAAATATCTTTCAAAACTAGAATCTATTCAAATTAAGTTCTCTTTAAATTCTAGATATTTTGGATTATTCTTATCTGCTCATCATAAATCATTAATAATTGATTTAAGTTTTCAAGGTTCTTTTAAGAGTTCTAAAATATCTTTTAAAACTTTTTCTTTTTCCAAAGGATTATCTACAGAATCCAAAACTTTTAATTTATCTGCAATATCAGAATTTTTACTAAGAATTTCAGGTGTAAAAACTGATTTAATTTTTGAGATTTTTGAATCTATTTTTTCACTTTTGTTTGTTTGCTTTATATTTTCAGAAGATTTTTCAATTTCTTTATTATTTAATAAAAATGCTTGAATATTTTCTTTAGATTGTCCTGCAAGTTCAACCAAAGTTTTTTCATCTTGTTTATTTAAAATATTCCTAAATTTTTCTTCAATATTATCAGGAAAATCAAGTATATTGAGAACATCATTTACTTTTTTTAAATGATTTGAATATTTAATTTCTTCTCAAACTTTTTGTACTTCTTCGGGACTAGCTTGTTTTAATTTTGGAAGATTCTCATTTGATTCAAAATTACCTCATTGTATTTCAGTCATTTTTCACGATTTAGACTTATAAATTATTTTAGGAGATATTCAAATATTATCATATTTTAAAAAGAAGTGCAAAAAATTGTTTATTTATCTACACCTAGAGTTTTTGCTACTTCATCTACTGTTTTTTCAAGTTTTTCTAATGCTTTTGTTTTAGCTTTAGCGTCTTCGACTTCTTTATCTAATTTCATAAACTTTTTTAAAAACTCATCATCTGTCATTGTTTTTTGTTCTTGCTTTTTAATTAGTTTTTCATCTGTTTTTTTAATTTCATCACTTATTAAATTAATTGAAAATAATGTAATAAATATAATTGAAATAGTAATTTTCATTTTTCCATACCTTTTTTTTTAAAGAGAGTTAGAAAATATAACTCTCTTATTTTTAATGTTGAAATGGCTTTTCTTTATCACACTGAACACAGAAGTTCCTGTCATTTGGAACATTATTGCCACATTTACAAATCCAATTTAAAACGAATAAATTTAGTTTTTTTAATAACATTTCTTCTCCTATCTATCAAAATCATTACAAACATAACTTGCAAAAACTTTTATTCTATATCTAGAACAACCACCAAAATATTTACTTCCTGTTTGTGAAGAGCTAAGCCAATATTTACATCGTTCACAATTTTCTGAATGTGAACCTTTGTATGCACCAATAGAATTCATAGCATTTTGAACTTGTGCTTCTTCTGTATTATGTCCTACACCACCAAAACCAAACAATCCCATATTCAACCTCCTAAAAATAATTCATCAGTACTTTTAATTACTTGATTTAAATAATATTACTCAAAATGAGTTAATAGTTTTCTTAAAATAAATAATCTTACTCAAATTAGATAAAGGCTTAAAATGAATGTTGCTGATAAGATTAATTATTTACTGGAAGAAAAAGAAATCTCAAAAAGAGAGTTTGCTCAAAAATTGCTTTCTTTAAATCCTTTACTTGATAGAACTGGAAAAGCACCAAGTGAATCTACAATTTATGGATATTTAAATGGTGGTAGAGAAATAAAAATTGAATTAATTCCGTATATTGCTGAAAGTTTAAATATTACAGAACAAGAATTATTTACTAATGAGATTGAATATACTAACGATTATAACTACAAATATTCTAAAGAAACTAGAGAAATTTTAGACTTACTTAAATTTGCTCCAAGAGGAGCTATTGATGAAATTAAAAACTATTTAATGAAATATAAGAAAATTTATGATGATGGGATTAAGTAAAAAAGCTTATTTATGACAAAAAGAGATATTGCAGGATATTTAGGAATAGATACCAAAACTTTGTATAATTGGGAAAAAGATAAGCCTAATCTTTATAAAACAGTAATGAAAGGTTTAGCATTTGATGAGATTATTGAATTGAATAAAATGAGTTATGAAAAAGCTAAAGAATTGAAAGAGAAGTTTGAGAAATAAAAAATAGAAATATCAATTCTATTTTTTATGTATTATTTCAATATTAAAATCTGAATAAATATTATCATCTTGATAGTAAATATATTCTAAATGTTCTTTAATATTATTTAATGTATTATTATTTACTTTCCAACTTATAATACTATCAAAACGATTTGTTGGTGTTTTAATTAAATTAACTTTATCATCATTCGGTAAAAAATCTACTAATTGTGTACTAAAATATTTTTTTGCTTCTTTATTTTTAGTATTAATTTTTGCAAATGAGATAATTTCGAAATCAATTGAATCAGATAGTTCTTGTTCAATATTTTGATTATCTTCTAATAATATTAAATCTTCTATTTCCATATTAATATCAAATTCAGATATAAAATTTTTACCAAACTTTTTAGTATCACAAAGTTTTAATCCTTTAACATATATAAGATAATCTTCAACTCCCATAGATTTAAAAATTCTACATAAGCTAAAATACTCTTTATAGTTCTCAAAATATTCTAGTAAAAGAGCTAATATTTTACTATCATCTTTTGAAAATGTATTGGCTAATTTAATTTGAATAATCGTTGCGAATATTCCTTTATTCTCTTCTTTATTTCCTACTATATCGTTTAACAAAAATAAAGAATGTCTATCAATAAAGTATTTATTTTTTTCCGATTCATTTCTTTTTAAAGGATAATCTTGAAATTGTTCAGATAAAGTTGTCTTATTATTTACTTTTTTTAATAATGCAATATCATATGAAGCTAAAATATAGCTCATTTCTTTTATATCATTGTTACCATCTTTATATCCTGAATCTTTCATATATTCAATAAATGGATGAAATTTCTTTGTAGATTTATATTTAATAAATTCAAAATTATAAAATAATGTTTCCTCTGCTTCTCGAGTAAAAAATTTACTAAATATTTTATTAAATGTATTTATTATATTATCTTGTTCATTATTTTTATTTTCATTTATATATTCATAAAAAACACTATAAATATTAAATAATCTATTTATTTCTTTTTCATAGATTATTAATCTTTCATCACATTCTATAGGTTGTTCTCTACATAACCATAATAAATCATATATTGTTTTACAATTATTAAGATTTTTATTTGGTGATTCATCACTAAGCATTGATAAAATATTCTGATTAGTGGTATTTTCTATTATTTTATCTTTGAATGATTTAAAAATAAGATTTTCATTTCTTTCTTTAAAAACTTCTATCAATTCATCTGTTAAAATAATACTTTGAAATTTTTCATACAAAGAGTGAACTAAATATCGTGATTGATTATAATCTGATGCATCTTTAGATATAAATTCATATATTTTTTGAAAAGTAACAACTTTTTCATTTGTTAGTCCATCTTCATAAATTGGTGGAAAAATAATTTCAAGTATATATCTAATACCATTAATGTATGTATTATTAATTTCAAGTTTTTCACATAATTTTAATAACACTAAAAAACGAACAGCTAAATCAATATTATTAATATTAAAATCAAATATTTTTGGAACAATATTTTCAAGTGATTCAATTTTAAATAATTTATTTGCTTCTTCTTTAGCTTTTTCAATATTTTCAGATGGATCAAATTCTTGATATTCTAAAAATAAATCCTTTAATTGAAAAAATCCTATATGAATTAATGACATAATATATGAATAGCCAGTTGAATAAACTGCTGATAAATCACACAATATTTCCTTATATAATCCATCAAGAGGTTTATTTTTTTTAAAAATGTTCTTTTTTCTAAATGTTAAAATTGATTCTTCTAAAAATTCATTGTCTTCATCTTTTAACTCTTGGTGCTTCATTGCATGTGAAATTTCATGAAATGCAATTGGATGAAAAATAGTTTTATCTAAATAAGCATAAGACATTGATATATAAATATTTTTTTGAGAAGAATTAATTTCATTAAGAGAATTAAATTTCTTTATATAATGGTCAGTTGAATAACTCCACTTTGAGAAGAATTTTATTCCATTAAAATTATTTATATCATTTTCTTTTGCAAGTCCAGTTTTTTTATAAAACTCCGAAATTAAAGAACGATATGAATTTTTATCTGTATCATTTAATTGTTTATTTAAAAAAAGTCCTAAATTTGCATTTCTAAATCTCTTATTAAATTTTGGAGTTGGAATATATGGAAATTCTTTTGAATCAATTAAATTAAAATAACTTTGCTTATAAAAATTTAATTCATCAAATAATTCTTGAAATTGTTCAATTTTTATATCAATTATAGGTAATATTCCAATATGACTATTATCACAAGAAAATCTAATATTTTTAATTATAGAATAAAAGTCTCCTATTTCGTCTTCTATTTTATCTTCATTAAATTGCTTTAAAAGTGTTCCTACTTTTATTTCAATATATTTTATACCATCATATATGATTTCTAATTCTGCTAATTCTGAACTTAAAAGATTATTATTTTTATAATCATTTTCATATTCTCTATAATAATTAGTTGCATATTTAATAGTTTTAATCTCTTTAAGAAGAATTTTTGATTGATGTAAAAAAAATCTATTAAAACTTTCTAATAATTTTATATATGCATTTCTACCTGATTTAATATTATTCATTATAATCCCTTTAAAACATTACTCCAAAAACTGATAAAAAACTAATATATAAAACTGTAGTACTTATACTAATATAATTTTGAATATATTTGTCTATTTCTTCAATTTGTTTACCTAACTTATTTTGTTCTGAAAGTTTTATTACAGAATTATTGTAAATTGTATAAATTGGATATTGCCAATCCTTAATATCGAATTTTTCTATAATAGCTTCACTAAATAATATAATTCTAGATATATACATCCAGAAAGAAAAAGACAAAAATGTAAAAAAAAGATAAATTTTTTTATGAACAGGAGAATATAAAGTCCAATCAATTTGTGAATATGAAATAGAACTAAGTAATAAAATAAGAAGCCCAAAAATGAAACAATACACTAAAACTTTTGTTAAATATTCATTGTATCTTTTTAAATAAAGTGTAATATTTTTCCAAATTGTATTTACATGATAACGAATTTTTTCATTTAATTCTTTTTTATATTTATATTCAGATTTATAATAGTCATTATGAAGATATATTTCAAACATAAGTAAATTATCTCTATCAAGCAAATATTTAAAATCTGGTTCATTAAAACTAATTGACAAATTAATTTCATTAAATTTGATGTTTATAGGTAAAATACTAAGTTGAATTAGATTTTGAGCATATCTAATATAAATATAATACATTAAATATAGTAACGCAAATTGAGAGATAATTAACCCACATAGTAAGGGACTAAATAATTGCTTTGTAATAAGTATATATAATATAAAAAATATAAAAAAAAACCACAAGATAATAAATCTTGGGGTTTTTACATCACTACTTAAGTAGAACATCTATCAATTAATTCATCATCTATATGTATCATAAGAATTTACTAATCTTTTAGGAGAACGTCCTACAGATGCAGCAGTACTTACAAGAGCTGACATTGAAAGATTACTACTTGCATAAGTTAAGTTTTGCATATCATAATGTCTTGCTTTAACGTTAGATTCAATTTTAGAAATTTTATTATCTAACTTAGAAATTTTACTTTCTAAACTATTCTTTACTTCCATTATTAACTGTGCTAATTCGTCATTTGTCATTTCTTTTTTTTCCATTAGTATATCTTCCTTGTTTTCAGTTCAATTATTTTGATTTGATACATTCATTTTCATTTTTGTTATTTTTAATTTTATTTATTGTGGGGGTATTTTTTGTAGGTAAAGTATTTGGAGTAATAGTTTGTTCTTGGTTTGGATTATTATTAATAGTAAAACTCATTACTTTATTCTGACTATCTTCATTTTTCAATTCAGACTTTTCTGCAATTACTTTAACTTTTTCGTTTAATTTGTCAATATCTTTAGAATAAATAATCATAAACATTTGGAGTAAAACACCTAAGCTTACTAATATTAATCCATTACTTATATTAAAATCAAAAGGTTTTGCATTGTAATTTGATAATAAGCTATTTTTTGTGTTCTCTTTATTTTCTCTACTTTTACTTTTTTCATTAGCTTCAAAGGATAAGATACTCACACCTTTTATTATCAAGTAGATAACAATTAATTGAGGTATAATTATAGTACAAAATGTACTAATACTAGTAATAGAAGTAAAATCAGTAAACAAAAGAAACTTCGTAGAACATAATAAATTTTAACCTTTTATATTTAATAAAAACATTCCCTTTTAGCATACATAATCTTGAATATAAGTTTAGATTACGCTATAAAAGGTATGTATCATACCTATTTAATACTTAATATATAATTAACTTAGAAATAAAACTAGCAGTCCTTAAACTGCTAGTTTTTCGTTTTCTTTTTTCTTATAAACCTTACTCCCGTACTTCCCTTTAATCTCATCAAGAGATTTCTCTCCGTGACTTTTTCCTTTCATTTCTCCGTAATACCACATTTTCTTTTTAGAAGCCCATTTAAAACCTAGCTCTTTTAATTTATCTTTGATTTCTTTAGTATTTCCACTTAACCAAATCCACGAACCCACAAGCTCAATAACTATATTTTCAAAATGTAGAATCTGACTAATGATTTTTTCTAAATCTAAATCAATTTTAAAATCATTTGAAAAATATATTTTATGCTCTATAAAATCATTATAAATTGCATTTAGCAATTTAAATTCTTCTTCACTTCCACCAACATCAGGATGAAGCTTTTTAGCTAATGTTTTATAAACTTTTTTTGCTTCATTTATTCCAGTTACTTCACTAAACTCTTTTATAATCTCTTCTCTTGTCATCTCTCAATCCTTTTAAAATTTTGTTTTCATTTTTGAAGATTTTGAGGGTTTGTCTTTTCTTCTTTTTTTAAATTTAAAGAAGTTAAAAAACTTATCTCTTTTTCTTTCAAAATTTTTCACTTTCGTTAGTTCATCGGGCTTTTTATAGATTGTAATGATTGGATTTTTGCTTAGAATAAAATTCAAATTTGAACTTGTGAGAATTTAATTTTAGTATCAGTAAATAATCTAATAAAATGAAATGAGAAAAAAAGCTGAACTAATGAAAGTGTTTTTTGATTTTGAAAAAGATTTAATAAGTTTTTATTCTGTTATGAAATATAAATTTAAAAGTAAAGAAGAGTGTTTTAGCTCCGCAGGATAGCCCCGATAGTAGTGTAATGAAATCTTTGATTTTATTTTAAACGAATAGCGGGATTTAGCTTTTAGAACACTAACGCCCTTTGGTTGTTGGCTCACTACAAAATATATTAATTACATTCAATATTTTATAGTAAGCTTGAGAATTTAATTTTTATTGCAATTTGTTATATTTTTAAATTGTTTCAATTTTTTTTGATAATCTTTTGATTAAATTTATCAAAAAGGAAAAGAAATGGATGTAGATACAATATATAACTATGATGAACTAAAGTTAAAATTATTAAAATTCTCAAAACATAAAATTATTCATGAAAAAAATAATAATATTAAATTTTTAGATATTAAGAAAAAAATTGAAACTTATAAAAATGAATATAATCAAAAGAAAAAATTTGTAACAGTATTTTTAGTATCTGATAATAAAGTTACAATGCAATATGATGAAAGATTAGATAAATTTAATTTGAAAATTTTTGACTCATATTTAAATGAAAAAAATAATTTAGAAATCATTATTTATTTCTTTGACACTACACTTAAGAATAATGAATATATCAATTTTCTAAATGTTTGTGAAAATGTTAAATTAAAAATAAATTCCAAAAACTATATGTCGATTTTTTCAAAAATTAATTTACCCATTAATGGATTTATTGGTATTTGTTTCACTTTCTTTACTATATTTGCTTTATCAGAATATGGAATACCTATTACTAAAGTAACGGATTTTCATATAATAGTTATCTTACAAATATTTTCAATTTTATTTTTAGCTGTAATGCTTTCATTTGCTTTTGTATTATCACTTATTTTAATGATCCCACTTTTAATCTATGTATATGCAGAATATAATAATTTATTTATTTTAACTATACTTGAAGTAATACTACTACTTGTATTTAATTGGTCTTTTAAGAAATATCGTCCTAATTTATTTAATAAGTTACCTATATTTGTAATTAAACTATTTCTCTCTATAATGGTTTTTTTTAGTGCTTCATTTTCTATATTAATTTTAATAATTATGGGACAAAGTATTCTTTCTAGCTTTTTCCCACATAGTAAATTTTATAATAAATCTGGCTATGAATTAGCAATAAACGAATATATAACTAGATTTTCAGGTTATCCTAAAATACTTACTAAAAACCAAAAAGAATACTATGTACCTGTAGTTGATTCAGATTATTATTATGTATATGATATTGAAGAATCAAAAAATAAATATCTATCTGATTTTAAAAAAGAAAAAATGAAATCTAGATTAAATTCAATTTGTGAAAATAATTTTACAAAAGAAGAGTTTCAAAAAAATTATATAGTTAATAATCCGTACATTAAACCTCAATTTCTTACTGAAAAAATAAGTATGGAAGATAATGATGTAAGATTAGAACCTTTAAAACTTGAAAAATTAATTAAATTAGAAGAAATAAATACATTATGTAAAAGATAACTTATAACCTAAAAGTTATAAGTTATTTAATAATCCTATTAACACGAATTCTTTATATTTTACACTAAAAGAATAAATACAATTACTATTTGTTATAAATTGATAAAACTATTTTTGGTCATCTAAAATAAATGCTTTTTTAAAGTTCTAATATCAAAGTTTTTAATATTAATAAAATAGAAAATATTATTTAGTTTATCAAATCTATATTTGACAAAAAGTATTTAAACGTACAATATTTAATAAAAAGTAAATATCTCATTGATTACAAATATATTAATTAACCTCTTTTATATATTTATAAAAAAGATTTAAAGTTTCTAAATCAATCATTGACAAATACTTTTTAAAAGTTCTAATATCAAAGTTCTCAAGATTACCAAAAGAGAAATTAAGCATTTCTGAGCCTAGCAATAGTGGACTTTTCCTCATTGTTAAGCTCTTTTTTTTATCTATAAAAAGTTCTAACATTAGATTTTTTATAATAAATGTTTTTCACTCTTCATTTGCCCTAAAATAGCTTATATAAAGGCTTCAAGCTAGTTCTAACATCATTTGGGTCTTTAGCTCAAAATTATCTTTTTTTACGCTATTAATTTGATCTAATAATTCTCTAATTTCATTTTCAATTTGATTATATTTTAAAAGATATTTTTCTTCATTTATTATCTCATCAAGTTTTAAATCTAATAATTTTTCTTGTTTATTTTTCAAACTTTTTATTTCAATATCAACTCTAAATAAGTCATCATTATTATTTAATTTTTCTTTTTTCAATAAATCAAAAATAATATTTTTATCTAATTGGTTGAGATTATTAATTCAATATTCAAGTTTTTCTATAATCTCTCATATTTTTTCAAAAAGCTTTTTTTCATTTATACAAATATTCACATCGCTCCTATACTGATTATTATAATAAGTAATTCATTTCTTAATATATGTTGTTAAATATATTCAAGATGAATCTTTAATAAATCACTTAAGAAGATATGGTCTATATTCTCTTTTGTTTAAAGTTTCTATTTTTTGATGAACTCATTTTCATACTCAATTTGCTCTATCATAAATTTCTTTTGTAATTAATGGTTTATGACTTCAAATAACATCTTTTCAATTCCACGAAAATACTCAATAATAAAACTTCTTAGCAACTAATTTATGAATTCTATTTGCTTCAAAACTTAAATTAATTTTTTTTCAATATTTTTTTTCAATAATATTAGCAATAGTACTAAATGCCTTATTTTCAACTCTTAAAGCAAAAATTTCTTTTACAACTTTTGATTCTAATTTATCTACATGAATTTCTTTATATCATTTTTTAATAGTAATATTTTTATATCAAAATGGAGCTTTTCATAAAAATCTTCAAGTACGAATAACACAACTATTCATCTTATCTTTTACATCTTTACTTCTATCTTCATTATCCATTTTTGATAATGATAAATCTAATTGTAATAAAAATTTATCTCTTGAATTATCTGCTTTGTATTCTCTAGAAGTTCACAAAATTCATTTAATTTGCTTTTTATCAAGTAAATCAATTATTCTTGAAGTATCTAAATTATTTCTTGATAATCTCTTTGGCTCATCAATTATAATATAATCAATTTTTGAGGTTTTACATATTTTAATAATATCATTAAATCAAGGTCTAGTTCATTCAGTTTTTGCACTTCTACTTTCTCATATCTCTTTATAAATATCTAGTAAGTTTCTTCTTGCAACACTTCTACAATTATCTAATTGATGTTCTAAAGAGTTTGCTTGTTTATCATCCCTATCCGTTGACTTTCTATAATAAATTATTGCTTTCATAATTTTATATATTAAAAAATAAATCAAAATTTTCTATTAATCATTTCCAAAATTTTACTCTTGATTCAAATATTTCTTTCAATTTCTCATCTGAATAATCAGGATAGAGTTTTTTAAACTCGTCCTTATATTCTTCAAAACTTAGCATATTTGTAATGAGTTAAAAAATATTAATTTTTTATCAAATCATATTACCTTGTAATTTTATTAATTCACTATAATCGTTGTTATCAGCTTTTTTTAATGCTTTAATATAATCATCTCTATGAGGATTCTCTTTTGAAAGTAGATTTTCATTCCATTTTGTAGGATTTAAACCATTTTGTTTAAGATAAATATTTGCCAACATTCTAGACCATCTACCATTACCATTTTTAAATGGATGAATTTGTACAGCCCTATGATGAAGTCTTGAAGCTATTTCAATAGTATCAAAAGTTTTATTTGTATGCCAATATTCTAAATCATCAACAAGTTTTTTAAGTTCAATAGAAACAAGATAAGCTTTTACACCTATACTTAATTCAACTTGTCTTAATTTCCCTGCCCAATCCCAAACATCACCAAACATATCTTTATGCAGTTCTAAAAACCACTCAAAACTAAACGGAGCTTTTTTATTATCAGGTTTAGCTGATAAATATTTTAATGTAGCTTTTGTAATATTTTTTGCTTCATATAAATAAACATCTTGTAAAGTATATTGTTTTGTAGTATCAAGTAATAAACCTGATATATCATCATTATATGTAGCCCCTTTAATTTTAGTTGTATCTTTCATATTTTTTAATTAACTTGCCCATAAATTTTTTTTGTATAGTCCAGTTAAGAACTCTTCTTTTGTTTCTTCTATTAAAATTTTAATAGAATCAATTTCCAAACCTTGCATTTCCAAAGCTGAAGTATCTTGTACTAAAGAAACAATATATAAAGCTTTTTTTTCTGCTCTTTTTTCTTTCAAAGTTTTAATATCAACTATTTCATTCCCTGCAAAATCTAATCCTAATACTTGTGTAACTTTTTCAACAGTACTTAATTTAACATCATGTCCTGCAAAAAATCTTGATAATGTTTTAAGGCCTAATTCTGATACTTGTGCAAGATTATCAATAGTAATACCAACATCTTTTCTTCTTGTTTTTACTTTTTCTAAAAGTTGTAATCTAGTCATAGTTAACCCTTATAAAATAAAATATTAAATCATATATGATTTAATATAAATATATTTGTATTATGTCACAAGTGACTATAAAAGTCAAATCTATTTTATTTTAAAAGTTTATCATTCCGAATTTTCTAGACAAATATTACGGATTTTCTAATTTGAATTATTAATAAATTCTTTATAATTCATCAAATTCTCAAAATCATCTATTTTATAAATTTAAAAACGATTATTATGAAGTGAAAGTTTTAAATTTAAGTTTCTTTTATGTGTTATATTATATAATTTGAAAATGAGACGTTTAAGCGTATCTACAAAGTTAATATAGTTTAGTTGATTTTATAGACACGTAGCCCGTCGTCATAAAGGTGGAAACTCAAATAAGCCCTAGTGGAAGCAGTAGAATGGTACTGAAAGTTATTTGCCCACCTTTTCATTTCCCACTAAAAAAATTAAATATCATCTTTCCTTTTGATTCTTTCAATAAAATTACAGTATATTTTATTCCATTTTTATTTTGAATAAATACAATTTTCTTTGAACCTTTTGCAGGGATGGTAGTGTCTTGTTTTATAACATTACCAATTTTTAATATATCAAGAGCTTTAATTTCTCCATCTGAACCAATTCCATAATGCCTAAGAATTAAATGTTGAAAGCCGAAATTTTTATTACCTTTTTTAATAATAATATCATAATCATTAACTTTAAATTCTGTAAAACTTTTCTTTTGCATTACAAAATCAAATATAGCTTGTTGATGATTTTCAAATTTCCATTTTTTAGTTTTATTTATTTCAATAAATTCTTTTTGTAATAATTTTAATTTTTCTTTATACTCATAATTTTTCAACCAATCATCTATATGATTAGGTATTAAATTATCAGTATCATTCCATTCACTAATATCAGATAATTCTATACTAGTTAATTTAGAAAAGATATTGAGAGAAAGATTAAGTCTTAAAAGTTCATTTTCGAACTCTGCTTTATTTGTAATAATTAACATGAAATAATATTCTAGCAAATTTTATATAAATGATAATTTATATAATTTTCTAACTTCATTTAATCCTGAATCTGGTGAAAGATGTGCATATCTCATAGTCATTTCAATACTAGAGTGATTCATAAGAGATTTTATTGTTAAGATTGGTGTACCATTTATAGCGAGGTGTGAAGCAAAAGTATGTCTTAGTGTATGTAATACAACTCTATTTTTTCTATCATCTTTTTCTAAATCTTTATTAAACAATTCATTCAAAATAGGTCTTAGTGTTTCTTCTATATAATATCTCTCTTTTTGTATTATTAAATCATTTGCTTTAATATTTTTTATTCTATCTTCTAGAGCTTCATATAAATCATCATCTGAAATAAAACCATTATAAGTTGAAGTGTTTTTAAAATCTTTTAATACAATTTTATTAATACTTAATTTTATATCTTTCTTTTTAATATTCATAATGGTTCCAACTCTTCCACCTGTTGAAAGACTTATTTTAACAAACAGCCATACTTCATAAGATATTTTTCTTAATTCTTCTAATAATTCAAAGATTTCTGTTATTTCTAAATATCTTTCTCTTTTGTTATCAAGTTTTAAACCATCAATTGATGATGTTGGTATTTGTCCTTTATATAAACCTTTCTTTTGTGAATGTTTATAAATGGTTGCAATCATAAATATCAAATGATTTACTGTTCTTGAAGCAAACTTTTTTTTATATTTATTTTGTAAGTCTTGTATTAAATCTAAATTAATATTTTCAGGAAGATAAAAACCTATATGTTCTTTTATATGATTTTCATATCTAGCTTTTTCTTTATCTGATTCTTTTGTAGTGTGAGATTTATCTTCAAAATATTTTTGAGCTAAATCATCAAATGTTAATTGAGATTTTTGCTTAGCTAAATGAGGTAAATCTTCTCCTAGTTTAATTTTTGTTGTTATTTCATTTAATTTAGCTTTGCAGTATGGTTCTCTTATTCCATTTGATAACTTACCAATGGTTTTTAATCTTTCTTTATTATTTTCATCTACATATCTTATAAGATATACTTTATCAACTACTTTATCGTTTTCTGATATAATTTCTTTATAAAAGACACCTGCTGTTTTAGTTGGTATTCTTTTTGCCAAAGTTTTCATATAATAATCCTTTATTTTGAGTCCGACTAGAGTCCGATAGAATTGAAAAAAATCTATAAAACTTGAATAAATATGATTATACAGAAGAAAGCTTTAATCCCCATAAAATGGGAAATTTGATTAAATTTGACTAGAAATAAAGAAATATAAAAAGGTGTAAAAATGGAGTGTGAATTCCCAACTGTAAACTCAAAAAGTGAAGAAATAATAGAAATTTTTAAAAATACAAAAACAATAGCAATTGCTGGTTTATCTCCTGATTCATCAAAAGCTTCAAATATGGTAGCTGCTTATTTACAAAGTGTTGGATTTAAAATAGTTCCTGTTTACCCTAAAGAAGATGTGATTTTAGGAGAAAAAGTTTATAGAACTATTTCAGAAATTCCTTTTAAAATTGATATGGTTGATATTTTTAGAAAACCAGATGCAATAGCTCAAATTGTAGATGAAGTAATAGCAAGAGGTGATGTTGATACTATTTGGACTCAATTAGGTCTTGTGAATAATGAAGCAGCGGCTAAGGCAAAAGAGGCTGGTTTAAAAGTAGTACAAAATAAGTGTACTAAAATAGAACATAGAAATTTATTTTAATTTATCTTTGATGTGTTGTTGAGTATAAGTTTAGCAACACATCCACTTTGACCATCAACCCTATTTAAAAGTGTTATTTTTGCTCTTAATGCATCAGCAGCATTTTTGGCTAAAAAAAGCCCCAATCCAACACCACTTTGATTACCAACTCTTTTAAATGGTGCAAATAAATCAATACTTTCATTTATCCCTATACCTTCATCCGTTACAGTAATGATTATTTTCTCTTTAGTTTTTTTTAATCTTATGGCAATAGCTTTTTCATTTGGAGTGAATTTTATAGCATTTTGAACAAAGTTTTGTAGAATCTGATTAAATAGAGTTAATTGAATAGAAGTATCTAAATGATTTACATTTGAGAAAAAGGTAATAATAATATTTTTTTGAGCACTTAACATTCTGTAATCATTAGTTTTTTTCTTTATATATTCAACTAAATCAAGGTTTACAGTTTGTTCAAACTGTGCACCTTCCGTTCTTCCAATATCTAAAATAGATGAAATCATTTTATTCATTTCATCAATTTGTTTAACTGTTAATTTTAAAGCTTCTTCATATTGTTCTATTTCTCTTTTTTTCTTTAATGTTACTTCATTTTTAAGTTTCATAACAGCAAGTGGAGTTTTAAGCTCATGAGCTGCCCCAATGAATAACTCTTTTTTAAATTTTACATAAGTTTCTATTCGGTTTGTTAAAGAATTGATTGAATTAGCAAGTGAGTGGAATTCTATTGGTAAATCTTTTTTATCAATTTGTGTTAAAGAATTTTCATCCATATTTGATAGTTTTTTATTTATTTGAATTATTGGCTTTAAAAGTGATTTTGAAACAAATAGTGAATAAACAAGCATTAATATAAAACCAGGAATTGCTAAAACAAATAGATTTTTATATATTACAGAATATAAAAGTTCTCGTTCAAAACTGATATTTTTATCTATTTCTAAAAAAATTTTATTTTCTAAATTAAATGGATATAAGAGTTTTATAAAATAATCACCTTGTTTTTGGTAATTTAAGAATTTGTAATTTTGTAGTTGAATATTATTTACTAAGTTAATAGTTACATTTTCATTTTGAACAGAAATAAAACTATTTGTAGAAAGGGATGATTTATAAAGTTGTTCCGCATGATTTAACATATTTTTTTGAATATCATCATAAACGGTACTTCGGGCATATTCATAAAATATAAATGAGAGAGCAATAATAAAAAGTGAGGTAGCTATAATCAGTTTAGTATAAAACTGTTTATAGATACTCTTACTTTCCATTTTCTTAATAACCTAAATTATTTAGCTTTAGTATCTTCTATCGTATTAGGATAACAGAATCTATAACCTCTTCTTCTAATTGTTTCAATAGTAGAGATATTTAATGGTTTATCCATTTTTTGTCTAATTTGGTTAATCGCAACTTCAATTACGTTTGGAGTAACTAATTCTGGTTCTTCCCAAATAGCATCAAGTAGTTGTTCTTTAGAAACAATTTGATCTCTATGTCTTGCTAAGTGTGTAAGAACTTCAAAAGGTTTACCTTTTAGTTCAATTTCTACACCAGCATATTCGATTTTTTCTTCATCAGGATTAATGATTAAATCATCAATTTCAATGATGTTTGTTCCACCAAATCTAAGTCTTGCTTCGATTCTAGCTAATAAAATATCAAAATCGAATGGTTTTTTAATAAAATCATCTGCACCAGATTTTAGTGCTTCAATTTCTGATTCTTTATCATCTCTTGCTGAAATGATAACAACAGCTGTTCTTGAACTTCTGTTTTTTACTATTTTACATAGTTCAATCCCGTCACCATCTGGTAACATCCAATCAGTTAAAACTAAATCGTAGTTTCTAATGTCGATAAAGTACTCTGCATCTTTATAATTTTCAGCAGTATCTACTTGATATCCAAAGTCTGAAAGACCTTCTTGTAGTGTTCTATTTAGTGTTATTTCGTCTTCAATAATCAAAATTCTCATAATATTCCTTAAATTTAAGTTAAATTTAAATTTGGACGGAATTGTATCATAAAAATTTCAAAATTTAAAGCCTTTTTAAGCTAAATTTTAAAATTTATAAATTCACTATATTTTTAATAAAAATAATAGATAAAAATAATAACTTTAACTATTAAATTAACTCTTTATTAACTACAAAAAGATAAAATACGGCAAATATAAAATCCCAAGGAATATTATGAAAAAAATAGTAACAAGTTTAGTTGCATCTTTAGTTTTAGTAACAGCTTTAAATGCAGGTGATTATGGTTCAGTAGATGGTGATGAAATTACAAAACAAGATGTTTCTATGGTTCTTCAAGACCCAAGAATTGATTTTTCTAAATTACCAGATGCTGCAAAAAAACAAGTTATTGAGCAAATTATTAATAGAAAATTAATTGCAAAAAATGCTATTAAAAATGGAATTGAAAAAGACCCACAATATATTGAAGCAATAAATGGTATTAAAGAAGATTTAGCTCTTCAAGTTTGGCAAAAAAATGAAGTAGATAAAATCAAATTCACAGATCAAGATAAAAAAGATTTTTTTGAAAAAAATAAAGAAAAATTTGTAATGCCAGAAATTTTAGAAGCAAGACATATTTTAGTAAAAACAGAAGTTGAAGCAAAAGCAATTATTAATGAACTTAATAAAGCTGCTAAAAAAGAAGACAAATTTATTGAGTTAGCAAAAGCTAAATCTGCTGATTCAACTGCACAAAATGGTGGATATTTAGGAAAAGTTCCTGCTGATAAATTAGTTCCTGAGTTCACAGCAGCAGCAAGAACATTAGCAAAAAATACATATTCAGCAGCGCCAGTAAAAAGTGAATTTGGTTATCATGTAATTTTCTTAAAAGATAAAACAGTGTCAAAAGCATTAACTTATCCAGAGGTTGAAGCTAAAATTTCACAAATTATGATGGGAAATGCATTTGGTAAAAAAGTAAAAGAGTTAACTGACGAATTAAAAAAAGACGCTAAAATAGTTATTAAATAAGGGAATATAAAATGGGTGTATTAGACGTTGTAAAGCCAGGTGTTTTAACAGGTAGTGAGGCAAAAAAACTTTTTGCTTATGCTAAAGAGAATAATTTTGCAATTCCAGCTGTAAATGTTGTAGGAACAGATTCTGTAAATGCTGTTTTAGAAGTTGCTGCTAAAGTTAATTCTCCAATTATTATTCAATTTTCAAATGGTGGAGCAGGATTTTATGCTGGAAAAGGTTTAAAAACTGCGAATGCTGCTGTTCTTGGTGGAATTAGTGGAGCTAATCATGTTCATACTATGGCTGAAGCTTATGGAATCCCTGTGATTTTACACACAGACCATGCCGCTAAAAAACTTTTACCTTGGATTGATGGATTATTAGATGCTGGTAAGGCTCATTTTGAAAAAACTGGTCGTCCTTTATTTACTTCTCATATGCTTGATTTAAGTGAAGAGCCTTTGGAAGAAAATATTGAAATTTGTGTTGAGTATTTCAAAAAAATGAATGCACTTGATATGATGCTTGAGATTGAACTAGGAATCACTGGTGGTGAAGAAGATGGTGTTGACAACTCTGATGTTGATAATGCTTTACTTTATACTCAACCAGAAGAAGTTTGTTATGCTTATGAAAAATTAAGTCAAGTAGGAGTTAATTTTACAATTGCTGCAAGTTTTGGAAATGTTCATGGTGTTTATAAACCAGGAAATGTTGTATTAAGTCCAAAAATTTTAGATAATTCTCAAAAATATATTCAAGAAAAACTAAAAATTGCATCTCAACCTGTTGATTTTGTATTCCATGGTGGTTCTGGTTCATTACTTGAAGAGATTAGAGAAGCTATCTCTTATGGTGTTGTAAAAATGAATATTGACACAGATACTCAATGGGCAACTTGGGATGGTGTTAGAGCTTATGAAGCTAAATATCATGGATATTTACAAGGTCAAATCGGAAACCCAGAAGGTGATGATAAACCTAATAAAAACTACTATGATCCAAGAAAATGGATAAGAGCAGGGCAAGAAACTATGATTGCTAGACTTGAAGTTGCATTTTCTGACCTTTGTGCAATAAATAAAAACTAATTTTAAATAAAAAGACCATTTGGTCTTTTTATTGTTTTTTTAATCTGCTATAACCTATCTTAATCAGTTTTAATAGGGGTTCTCTATAAGAAGAAAATACATATTTTTTTATTAAATACGCTAATATCCCTTTTACATGAACAATACCATATAAATCTCCAACGGCATATTTCCCTCCTAAAGCTATTAAAATGCCTTCAAGTTTAGGGTTGCATTTTATCAAATCTTTTTCATTTAAAATATTTAAAATATTTTTTCCCGCAATTGTTCCTGTGATTCGTGCAATGGTTACATTTGGAGGCATTATCTCACCTTTAGAATTTTTTATTTCAGCAACATCACCTACTGCAAAAATATTTTCATACTCTTGCGTTTGTAGATATTCATTTACAATAAATTGCCCTCTACCATTTGTTTTTATATTTGATTCTTCGTCAATTTTAGAAGCTTCAATTCCTCCTGTAAAAATCAAAAATGAGTAGTTAATTTTTGTTCCATTTGATAGATATGCAAAATCATTTTCACATTTTGTGAGTTTAGTATTTGTAATTACATTTATTCCCAATGATTTTAATCTTGCGTGTGACATACTAATTAATTTGGGGCTTAATCCTGGCAAAATAGTAACTGAACTACTTATAATAGAGATTTTTAAATTATCACAAGAGAAGTTTCCCCTTTCGAAGATTTTTTTTGAGTTATATGCCATTTCAGCTGCTACTTCAACCCCTGATAATCCAGCTCCAACTACAACTATATGTGTTCCATCACATTTTTTTGCTTCATTTTGAACTTTTCTAAAAAGTTGATTTTCAAAACATTGTTTAAAATACATAGCCCATTGAAGTTTTTTTAAATCATGGGCAATATTGAGTCCTTCAATACTTAGAGGGAAAAAAGTTCTAGTTCCCGCTGCTATTATTAAATAATCATATTCAACAGTTTCTAACTCTTCTGAGTATATTTTTTGATTAATTTTATCAATATTAGTAACTTTTAGATTTTTAAATTCTAAATAGTTATGGTCAAATCCTAAACATAAAGTTGTTAAATCGATAGTTACATCTGCAATGTTAGATTTATTTGCAATTAAATCATAAACTTCAGGTTGAAGATTGTGAAAGGTTTGTTTGTCAATCAAAGTTATCTTAATATTTTTATTTTTTGTTAATTCTCTAAGGGCATAAATACCTGCATATCCACCACCTATAATTACTACTTTTTTCATAAAGTATTTTTCTCCATTGGCATTAAAAGTTTCTAATTATACTTAAGGTATATAGCCCTAATATAGCGCTTTGTAGAAGATTTTTTTAATGAATATTGTAAGCTTTGCTATGTTAAAATCAAAGAAAAATTAGGTTTTAAAACTATGAATATACATCTATCAAATAAAAAAATAAAACAAATAAATGACTTGGTTGAAGTTGTTATTTTAAAAACAACAGAAGATTTAGAAAAAGGTGAAAAAGAGCTTTTGGATAATATCTTTTTTAGTAAAAAATCTTTTAATGTTTATTTTAATAGTTTAAATAATAGATTGTATGTTTCTTGTTTAAAACTAAAAAGTGAAAATATCAAAACGGCATTTTTTAAAGTTATGGAGTTTGTAAAAAAAACTAAAATCAACTCTTTAAAAATTGATATTGTTCAAAATAATAAAGAGTTGGATATTTCAAATATTATAGAGGGTTTATATTTTGGAAATTATGAGTTTAATAAATATAAATCAGAAAATCAAAAAAAAGAGAATTTTGATATTTTTATTTTTATAGAAAAATCAAAAAAAGAGAAAAGTTATTTTGAAGAGCAGTTGTTTAAAACTATAAATATTTGTAAAAGTATAAATTTTACAAGGGATATTGTAAACACTACTCCGCAAGATTATTATCCCGAAGTTATGGCAAATGATGCTTTAGAAATTGCTAAAAACAAAAATATAGAGTGTAAAGTTTTTGGTGAAGATTATTTAAAACAAAATGGAATGAATGCAATGTTTTGTGTTGGAAAAGCATCAATTCATGAAAGCAAATTAATCCATCTTACATATAAACCTAAAAATG
>Ga0074195_1000760_pt1 | contig 56051 bp, 57 predicted proteins | sample EPASupsiteHSE623_FD_64525 | JGI IMG/M metagenome (GOLD analysis project Ga0074195, IMG submission 64525) | Bioremediated contaminated groundwater from EPA Superfund site, New Mexico - Sample HSE6-23 | ecosystem: Environmental > Aquatic > Deep subsurface > Groundwater > Contaminated ...
GACATATTTTTTGGTTATTATCTATCTACAGCCGCCATAACTTGCTTCACCCATCTCTTTAATTCTCATTACTGTTTCATTATACTAATATAGTTAAGACTTGTTGTTTCTTTTATATATACTTTTCGCGAATAATAATAGTAGCGCCCAATCCGGGCAGGACGCGTGCAGGACGATGATTTCAATAAAAAGTAGCAGGGAATCGCAAGTTTGATTAATCTAAACCAGGATTGCTTAATTTGGTGCTCCTCTAATGCGTTTTGACTCCTCGATCAAGCTCTTCGACAACGCCCGCGCCCTTATGCCCGGCGGTGTCTCCAGCCCGGTACGTGCCATCTCACCCTATCCCTTTTACACGGCACGTTCAGATGGCCCCTATCTCTGGGATACAGACGGGAACAGGTTAATCGATTACTGTCTGGCTTACGGCCCCATGATCCTGGGCCACCGCCATCCCGCCATCCTCAGGGCTGTGGCAGACCAGCTCCAGAAAGGCTGGCTTTACGGGACGCCCTCCGAGCTGGAGGTGCAGATGGCGCAAAGGGTCAGCGGCCTTTACCCGAGCATGCAGATGCTGCGCTTCGTAAGCTCCGGGACAGAGGCCACCATGGCCGCCATTCGCGTGGCTCGCGGCGCCACCGGCAAAAATAAGATCATCAAGATCGAAGGCGGCTTCCACGGCGCCCACGACAGCGTCCTGATCAAAGCGGGTTCGGGTGCAACGACACTGGGAATTCCGGATTCGCTCGGCGTACCGGCGGACACTGCGAAAAATACGCTGCAGGTGCCCTACAACGATTTGCCGGCCCTGGAGAAGGTTCTTAAGGGTTTTGCCGGCGAAACGGCTTGCCTGATCATGGAACCGGTCTTGGGCAACATCGGCCCGGTTCTGCCGCAGGACGGCTACCTGCAAGAGGTTCGTGAACTCACCCGCGAGCACGACGTCCTTCTCATCTTCGACGAGGTCATAACCGGATTCCGGCTGTCCTTGGGAGGCGCGCAGAAGCACTTCGGAGTGACCCCGGATCTGACCACCCTTGGCAAGATCATCGGCGGCGGGTTCCCCATCGGAGTCTTCGGCGGCAGGCGCGACCTGATCTCGCAGGTGGCCCCCGGCGGCGGCATCTACCAGGCGGGAACCTTCAACGGCAGCCCCGTCTCCCTGGCGGCAGGAATGGCCACCCTCGATGTCATGGAAAAGGAGATGATCATCGAGAAGCTTAACGATGCCGGAAACATGATGCGAAAAGGCTTGACTGAGATCGTGGAAGACCTGAGACTCGACTATTGCGTGGTGGGCATCGCCAGCATGTTCAAGATATTCTTCGGGCCGGAGCCTCACAATTATGCTGAGGCTTTGCGCTGCGATAAGCTGGGATATCTGGCCTTTTTCCACCGCATGCTGGAGAAGGGGATATTCATCACGCCCAGCCAGTACGAGACCGATTTCATATCCGCGGCCCATTCCGAAGATGTCATCGAAACCACCCTGGAGGCGTTCCGGTCCTGTCTGAAAAACTGATCATCGGGACCCGTGGCAGCCCTCTGGCCCTGCGCCAGATGGAGATCGTGCGGGATCGGCTCCTGTCTGCGAAACCAGGCCTGGAGATGGAGACCGTCCTGGTCAAGACCAGCGGCGATGTCTTCCTGGACAAGCCGCTCCACCAGCTGGCGGGCGTGGGGGTCTTCGTGGCTGAGATCGATGAGCGCATGCTCTCCGGCGAGATCGACCTGGCCGTGCACAGCATGAAGGACCTGCCCACCAAGAGGCCGGAGGAGCTGACCATCTCCGCTGTCCTGAAGCGCGACTCTCCTTGGGATATCCTGGTTAGCAGGAGCGGCAGGGCAGCGGGCCTGGATGATTTGCAAAGCGGCGCTGTGGTCGGCACATCCAGCATGAGACGGGGAGCTCAGCTGCGGCGAGAGCGGCCGGACCTGGATGTGAAGAGCCTGCGCGGCAACCTGCAGACGCGATTGCGGAAATTAAGCCAGGGAGACTATGATGCCATTGTCCTTGCCGAGGCCGGTTTGCAGCGCATGGGCCTGAAGATGGATTACGTCCGGCTGGATGCGGAGCGGTTCGTGCCGTCTGCAAATCAGGGGACGATAATCGTGGTCGCCAGGAAGGGAACGAAGGCAGAATTATATTCCAGATCCATTGATGACACTCCCACCAGAACGGAGACCATGATCGAGCGCAAAATCCTGGAGACCGTGGGCGGCGGATGCGTTGTGCCCATGGCGGTGCATGCAGACGTGCAAGGCCGGACGGCCCGGGTCCTGACCGAGGTCCTCTCTTTGGACGGCAGGAGGTTTGTCCGGTTGGATGAGAAGATATCTCTGGACAACGATTACCTGGAAGATGCGGCGGAGATGGGCCGAAGGCTCATGGCCATGGGCGGAAGAGAGCTGGTAGAAGAGGCGGTGAAGGCAGTTGGCGCGCGGTAAGGTTTATCTTGTGGGAGCAGGTCCCGGCGACCCGGAGCTCATGACAATCAAGGCAAAGCGACTCCTCATGGAGGCGGATGTGGTCCTTTTCGACCGGCTGCTGGACCCGAAGATGCTGGATGGTGTGAAGGCAGAGCTGATCGACGTGGGCAAAAACGCCGGACGGCACAAGCTCTCTCAGGACGGCATCAACAAGCTTCTCATTGAAAAAGCAGAAGAGGGGAACGTAGTGGTGCGCCTGAAGGGCGGCGACCCCTATCTATTTGGACGGGGCGGAGAAGAAGCCCTGGCGCTGCTGGATCGGGGCATCAGCGTTGAGGTTGTGCCCGGAGTCACCTCCGCCATCGCCGCGCCGGAGCTGGCGGGAATTCCCGTCACTCACCGGGGCATAACAGCATCTCTCACCATCGTCACCGGCCATGAGGAGCCGGGCAAGGACAGCCCTCTGGATTGGAACGCCATCGCCCGCCTGCAGGGAACGGTGGTGGTCCTGATGGGCGTCTCCCGGCTGGAAAGAAATGTGGCTGCACTGATCGGCGGCGGAAGGCCCTCCGAAACTCCGGCGGCCATTGTGGAGAAGGGCGGCTGGCCGGAGCAGAGGATGATCTCAGGCACCCTGGCCGACATCGCTGACCGGGCCAGGAGAGCAAAGATCGAGTCACCGGCCATACTGGTGGTGGGCGATGTGGTCCTTCTGGCAGAGCGGCTGGCCAGGAAGAAGATCGCCATCCTCAGGCCCGCGGGCCAGCAAGCAGAATCGGCGAAATTGGCGGAAGAATATGGCTTCATGCCGGTCTCGGCACCCGCAATTGCCCTGGCGGAAAAGCCCCTGCCCCCGGATATCTTGGAGCGAATCAAGGCAGCGGAATGTGTGGCTTTTACCAGTGCCAATGGCGTGAAGATGGCCCTGAAAAATGAAGCAATCCATTCCATCCTTTCGAAAAAGGCGATCGTCGCCATCGGTCCCAAGACTAAGAAGGCGCTTGACCGTCACGGCCTCTCATCTCAGGTGCCGGAAGAGTATAGCTCGGCGGGACTGGAGAATATGCTGAAGGGCAAATGCCGGCATATTCTCTTCCTGAGGAGCGCCCAGGGCAGCCAGTACCTCTCCGAGGGCCTGCGAGCCGCAGGGCTCATTGTGGATGACATTCCGCTTTACGAGGTTGTGCCTTCGGGCGACGGCAGGCTGGATGATCTGATTCGAAGAGCAAGAAGCGTTGATATCTTTGCCTTCACCAGCTCCTCCACAGCGCGAAATTTGATGGCGCGCTCCGCTGAGCTCGGCCTTGAGGCAGAGCTGCGGGAAGCACTGGAGAGTGCCACCGTGGCCGCCATCGGCAAGCCCACCGCCGAGGAGCTGGCTCGCCTCGGCGTGCGCGTGAGCGTCATGCCGGAGAAGTTCACCTTCGAGGCCATGCTGCAGGATTTAAAAGAGACGATGACGAAGAGGTCTAAATGATCATATTTTCCAAAGCCCTGGCGGACCAGGCAACGGTCTGGGAGGCACTGCGCGCCTCGGAGACCTGCCAGAACCTGCCGCCGGATCTGATCAGGTTCTCCGCCCGAGGAAAGCCTGTGGTGATGTGGAACCTGACGCGCCGCTGCAATCTGGCCTGCCAACATTGCTACATGGATGCAGAGAAAGGAGCGAGCGAGGAGCTGTCCCTGGAAGAGGGCATCCGTCTTGTGGACGATCTGGCTGCCCTCCAGATCCCCATCCTCATCTTCACCGGCGGCGAGCCCCTCTTGAGCCGCAACTTCTTTGCCTACGCCTTCCATGCTCGTGAGATCGGCCTGCGTACCGTCATCTCGACCAACGGGACTCTGATCACTCCCGAGGTGGCAAGGCTGATGGCCGAGGCCGGGATCAGGTACGTGGGAGTGAGCATGGACTCCATCACGCCGGAGCGGCACGATGCCTTCCGGGGCGTGGCCGGTGCATGGGACAAGGCTCTGCTGGGTCTGCGAAATGCCAGGGACGCCGGGCTCAAGACGGGCCTGCGCATCACGCTGACCCGCGACAACTGGCAGGACGTTCCTGCGCTGCTGAACCTGGCACTGGAGGAGGAGATCCCCAGGTTCTGCCTCTACCATCTGGTGCCCACCGGCAGAGGCGCAGGGATCGCCGAGAGGGACGTCACACCGGAGCAGCGGCGCAGCGTCATCCGTCTGCTGGCGGAGGCTGCGGTAGAGCTGAAGGACAGGAATATCGAGATCCTGACCACGGACTCGCCCATGGACGGCGCTTATCTGCTGGAGCTTCTGAAAGGCGATCCCCGGCAGGAGCAGGTCCGAAAGCTCCTGACCAATGCAGGCGGCTGCTCGACGGGCGTCAAGGTCGCCAACATCAATCACAAGGGAGACGTCCATCCCTGTCACTTCATGCCTCATGTCGTGGTGGGCAATGTTCGGGAGAGGGCCTTCCGGGACATCTGGATCGACCATCCCTCTCCGGAGCTTTTGGCCTTGCGGGAGATCAAGTCGAGCCTCAAGGGAGCCTGCGGGAAGTGCGATTACCTGGATTTATGCGGAGGATGCAGGCAGAAGGCCTACTATTATCAGGGAGATTTGCTCGGCGAGGACCCCACCTGCATCATAGAACGGAAGAGTGCTTGAGCATTCATCCTTTCTCTAATTTTATTACATATTTTTAATTCATACTATTAATTATACGATCATTCTCTCGATGCCAGCCAAACCTCCGACTTCCACAATTCTTTATAGTTTTGCGGCATAATATATTGATTAATGTTGGAACATGGGTGAATAGAGATGAAGAGAGTGGAAGGCAAGGTGGCCATAGTCACCGGATCGACCTATGGCATCGGAGAGGCCATCGCAAAAGTTCTGGCTGCGAACGGTGCATTTTCCGTCATCACCGGCAGAAGCAAGGATGGGGGAGAGAGATGCGTTAAAGAGATCGTGAGCAAGGGTGGCAGGGCAGAATACTATCCTCTGGACGTGACGGATGAGAAGAGGGTGGAAGCGGTAGCCAGGGCAGTTTACGAAAATCATGGGAAGATCGATATACTGGTCAATAATGCGGGCATATCCGGACCGAACAAGCCAACCCACGAGTACACGCGGGGGGAGTGGGAGCAGGTGTTCAATGTGAATGTGACGGGAGCGTTCCTCTGCACCAAGTACGTCGTTCCCTTTATGCAGAGGCACAGAAGCGGAAACATCGTTTACATCTCCTCCATCTACGGCATCATCGGTGCGCCGGACGTGCCGGCCTATCATGCCACCAAGGCTGCAAACAGAGTCATGGCCAAGATCGATGCACTTCTCTATGCCAGAGACAACATTCGCGTGAACTCCGTGCACCCCGGCTTCATCTGGACGCCCATGGTGGAAAACTTCCTCAAGGAGCAGTCGGAAAAGTCGGGACTGAGCGTGGATGAGCTGAGAACGGCTCTGGACAAAAGGCATCCCATAGGCCATATCGGCGAGCCGGAGGACATTGCTAACGGTGTGCTCTATCTGGTGTCGGACGATGCCAAGTTTGTCACAGGGAGCGAACTGATCATCGACGGAGGCTACACAACAACTTAGAACGATCTTTTACAGACCATCTGTTAAGAATCGACCATACTGAACTCAATAATTCCGCCACTGGTCGAAATCCGGGGATAGCCTTCGCGCAGGCGAGCGAGACTCGATTGAAAAAGGCCGGTGAGCCCCGGTCGTATGAAGCCGGGAGAAGCAAATGACGGATGAGGTCTGGATTTCATCCAGCGAGCGGTGGCTCGGTTGACGTTATTTGGTTCCCCGTTAAAATATTCGCTGCGGATCATCATTTCTATTTTATCGTACAGTTCACCGGAAGATATAATTAAGATCATGTGCAAGAATAATCTGAGGTTGTGAAAATGACACATCACGAAGAGAAGAAGGAAAAAGCGGAAGAGACGGTTGAGCCAATCAAGCCTGGAGACCCCAGGGTGGCCCGCAGAAAGGGCTCTCTTCTGGACACCTGCTATCCGACATCCAGCGGTGAAAAGAAGAAGTGAATGGCCGCCGCCGGTTGATCTTCTGAGATGCGATGCAATTAAGCGTATCTATTTTTTATAATTTTCTTCAGGTCCCACTTTGATCCGGATGTTTTCAGCGGCTTTGATCATCGAGCGGTGCGGATTTTGCCTTGGTGCGAAGCTGCCACTGACCAGGATGCAAAGCTCACCAAAGCTGCAAAAAGTGCATAGGCCAGGGGCAGCCAGACGGGCATCCCCAGAACCTGGGGCGCAGCGTAGGACCAGGCGCCTGCGGCCACGGGGAGAGCCTCGCAAACCGGGCCGAGAACTGCGCCCGCCGCCATGAGGATGATGGTGGATCTCTCCCGCCTGATGACGAGGATGGCTGCAGCCAGGACCAATCCGGCGAGGATGACCAGCGGCGTGTTCTCGCTCAAGGCCACGAAGAGCACGACCTCAACCGCAATGCCAAGCAAAGCCAGGGGCAGAGTGCCCGGCTTTGAGGCAGGGATCGATCCGAGAAGGGAGCGCACGATCAGCCAGAGCGCAGTGGGAAAGCAGGCCCAGATGATGATCAGCCAGGGCGGCACGAAGGGCAGGCCGCCGGTTTCCGCGTAGGTCCAGAGACCCCCTTGGACGCAGGCGATCTCCGTGGCAGGCCCGAGGACGGCTCCTGTTGCGGCTAAGGCCAATCCGGAGCGGCCCAGGCGCGCCGCGAGCACCAGGGGAGCGGGCAGGAGGAGCAGGGTGAGAAGGTAGGGGCTCTGCCATTGGGAGACGATGGATGCGACGGCATAGACGACGAGGAGGACGACGATGGCCAGATCCAGGAGGCGAGCTCGTGGGGACAGGGGGCGGATGTTTCTGGTCATGACAGGGGATAGTAAGGGAAGGGCGATTTAAGAAAGTGATCCCTGAGGATGATTTAAATGTGGCATACAGTCCAAGCTCGACGCCCTCCAACGCCACCAGGAGGAGACCGCCGCCGAGCTGGACGCGCTCCTGCCTGCGGTGCTGGAGCGGGCCTTCCGGGGCGAGCTTTGATTCAAGTAAACCACGAAAGCTTTTTTTAGCTTCCGGCATCAATTAAGGATCATGAATTTCAAAGTAGTTCTCCAGGAGGCCGAAGAGGGTGGCTACATCGTGAGCTGTCCAGCGCTCCCCGGATGCCACTCTCAGGGAGATACCGCGGATGAGGCCCTGGAGAACATCAAGGAAGCGATAGTAGGCTGCCTGGAATCGCTGGCAGAGGAACGGACAAGGCTGCTTGGCGCTCCGGGAAGGATTGTGGAAGTAACGGTCTGACCTTAATGCAGCAGAAGCTCCCGGTTATTTCTGGCAAAGATGCACCGTGAAGCATTTACGAGCGGGGTTGCATTTGCTTATCGATTAGGATGAAAATTTATACTAAAAGCCCCAAGTTATTTTCGATGGGTGAAGATGCAAGCATCGTTGTATCTGTGGACGACATAAAGGCATTCGAGAAGCTGAAGCTTATCTCACAGATGGCTCCTGTGAAAGAACGAATCAGGTTCTATGAAAGGAAACACGGTTGCAGCCTGGGTGTATTCGAGGATGGATTGAAGCAACTTCCTGAGGATTTCGAACGCTGGGATGATTCCATCGAGTGGAAAGCATATGCAGAGAGTTTGAAAGATCTCGAATCAAGGTTAAAAAAGATTGAAGATGCAACGAACTTTAGAATCGCTTCAGGATAAGCTCATCAAAAGCTTCGAGATCCTGGACTTCAAGAGCGGCGAAAGCTTTTATTTTCTAAAGATAAAAGCCGTCATTGTTGATGATAGCTTGCTTCGTATTAAGGAGTATAGTTCTCTTGATGGCTATTTCTATTCTTATCACTGGCAAAATAGCGATGGATCTCTGAGGGTACAATGGGACAACTCACCTCATCACAAGAATCTTAGCACCTTCCCGGATCACAAACATTCACCTCAATTGGAAGAGTCAAAGGAAATGAGCTTGGAGGAAGTCTTGAGGGAGATTGGAGAAATTCTGCAAGATGATCGCTGAAATTCATGACTGACGCCATTTACCACCACCAGGCCCAAGACCGCCGCCAAAGCGGAAGCGCTACATGCCTGCGTTGCAGGATCCGAGCAATTCTGTAACGAGCTTGATTTCCTCTAAACCGCGCTCTCGCTCGACCTATCCAGCTCATAGTTCCTGGCTCCCTTCAGCTGCACCAAAAAACCCACCGCCGCCAAGGCCAGCACCAGCAGGGCGAGTTCGTTCGAGTAATGGGCGATCGGGTCAAAGATTCCATAGGTGAATCTTTCCAGAGATATCAGGCCCATCAAGAGAAGCAGCCCGTTAATGATCGCCGCCGCGCCGAACAGGGCTGTGAGGACGATGATGATGTTCTTCGGCAAATGTAGCCGGATCGCCAGGAATGCTGCCACTGCCGCCGCGATCCACCCGGCAATGCCCGGCACGATTCCCGTCCCAAAGCTCGTATTGATCAGGATGCCCGCCCCCAGGGAGTAGCCCAGGGTCGCCGTCAGAAGAATGACGGAAAAGTCAAAGAATAGGTATGCCGCAATGGCGAGAAAGAGGCCGACGATGATCCCGGCCGCAAAGACGGGAACGGCAGAGAGAATTGTCAGGCCGTAAATTCTTGCGATCCATTCTGCACCAACGACAAAACCGATGAGAAGGCCCAGGAGCGGCAGAAGGATCTTGAACCATTTGTAGCCGCCGAAGCAGAATGCATTGCCGATCAGCAGCGCCAACAAGGCCGCGATGATAATCTCCCAAGCCATTCGATCCCATCCCCAAGGTCTATGAAACATTGAAGATTAAATAGTTAAGTGCCCGATGCCAAATCTGCGCCGCTCTTTGTTATCTCCAACTGTCGCATCACGAGCACGGCAGCCAATCAATGCTGACCTCGCCCGGCCGGCTGCCGGACCATAATTGTATAAACTTCTCGATGGAAAATACGCCGGTGAGATCCTCGACGCTGCGACCAATGAGCGGATGACGACCATTGACGGTGACACCCGGGTCGACGGATTGCCAGGCGATGTGGGCCTTGCCGATGACCTGGGAGTTGATGCTGGCCTCCAGGCCGCCAGCCGCTCCGCATCCTGGGCAGGACGGATTTGCAGAAGCATCGCTTCCATAGGATCTGGTGGTGACCTGTGTATTCCTATTTAGCTTCTCCATATCTGAGTAAGCCTCGGTCATGGAAGCGCCTGTGTCGTAGTTTGAGACGACTAGAGTATCCCTCTGGTTCTCGTTGTTCGTGGCCGCAATAAAGCCCGGGGGCATCTCTGCGAGGCCGAATGATGCCAGAGATGTCGCCAGAATCAATAGACAAATGAGCCTCAACAACGCTTTCACCAACACCTGCAGTCACCTCATTATCGATGATCGTCGTACCAGCATTTCAAGTTGTTGCCCGATTTTATCGAAATCGCCGAAAGATACCAGGTCGGCATCAAGCTTTTCTGGTTATCATCATGCGTCGCTTTAACCCTAGAAAATGGGCGTGCTCGCAAAAAAGGATGGATTTCAATTAGCCGCAACGCTCACAGAATATGAGACATGGACTGGACATCGTCATCGCTGCCCCCCTGGCTGAGGTCTTGCGCAGCAAGCTCTCTGTTCTCTTTGGCGACTTCGTAGGATGGGTCCAGATCGAGGGCTCTGTCGAAGCAGGCCACGGCATCCTGATATTTGCCAAGCTCTCTCAAAACGACTCCCTGATTATTCCAGCCCTTGGGGTCCAGAGGCTTGATCTGAGATGCCTTCTGCAAACAGACGAGGGATTCTTCAAGCCTGCCGTCGCTCGCCAGAGCCATGCCTTTCCCCGTCCAGGCATCGTAGTACATGGGCTTGATCTGCAGGGCCTCTTCGAGGCTCACCAATCCCTCTTCATTTCTTCCCAAACCTTGAGAGAGAGCGAGGCCCTTCAGACACAGGCTCTCCGCGCGGGATGAATTGATCTCAAGCGCTTTGTTATAGCAGTCAATTGCGTCTTCGTAGCGGCCCAGGTTTGCCAGAGCCGATCCTTTGTTGTCCCAAAGAGCGGTGTGTGTCGGGTCCAATTCCAGGGCCTTGTCGTAGCTGGCCGCCGCCAGCTCATAGCTGCCGTTCATGAAGTACTGATCAGCTTGGTTCGACCAGTACTCCGCTGTGTAATCCCCCAGGGCCGGCATGATGAAAATCGCTGCAAGCGCCATGATAATAGTGATAGCAAGCTTCATGAAGGCACCTCTTATGCCAGGAGGTAAATATTTGTAACCCTTGCCGAGAGGCCGGGGATGGCCTGGAGATCATCGGGTCCGAGTTAGCCGGCCGATCAACCGGGCCATTAATTGGTATCTATTCGGCTGAATTTCAATCTTTTTTAACATCCTCCATGAAATCATTCCACCTTTTTGCCTCATTTACCCTGTGTCTGATCAGTTCATGCGCCTCATCTGATCTCTCTTTTTTCCGAAGAAGATCTTTTAGATCCAGAAGCGCGCGGATGACGCCGGCGGCTTCATCAAAGAGCATCTTCGCCTGCGCGCGGGTCATCTTCTGCTCTCGGAGCATATCTTCGTCCAGCTTCTCTTTTTTCTCCAGGAGATCTATCAGCTCTTCGATCTGCCCATGCTCTTGCTCCGTGATCTCCTTCTCGTTGATCAGTCTCCAGATAATATGATGCAGATCAATCTCGCTTTCTTTCTCGGTTTTCTGCATATGAATCTCGGGAGGAAGATCTCCCTCGGTCTGATGATGCTTTTCCATCTCCTCGTCCAGAGTCCTCCGATCAATCCGGCACTCTTCCGGCACCTTCACGCCCACCCATACCAGCACCCGATGAAGGTTGGCGATCAATTTCTTCCGTTCCTCATCCGTCAGATAGTTGTCGATCTTGGTTTCGCTTTGGCTTGGTATTGTCTCAATTTCAGGCATAGATCATCTTTAATTACTTTATCTTTTGATATTAAGTATTATAGGCCTCCGCCGATCAATGTCCGCCGGCTTGGCCGAATGAACCTCCATCCTAGTGTTGAGGACTGGTGCATCCATGGTGGCTTTGGCACAAAAGTTAATTAATTCCCTGCCCATAGCATCATCAACAGCCAGGATAATTCCCGATAACCTCGGCCGAGGAGTGAGGAGGTAACAGACGTGCAGAGATTTGATTCGTTGCTTGAAAAGGACATTTCCGATTACAAAGGTGAGTATGCATCGATTATTCACCAGGCTCCTGCGCTTTACAGGATGATGACCAGGATGCTGGACGACAGAGCACTTCCCAGCCAAATGTCGCCTCTGATAATTGCAGCCATAGCCTATTTTATTCTTCCCGAAGACATAATTCCAGAGGACAAGTTCGGCCCGGTGGGCTATGTGGACGACATATATCTGTGCGCCTTTGTTGCCTATGAAGTGATGAAAGCGGCCGGATCGCCGGACATCCTGATCAGGAATTGGGATGGAAAGGTCTCCGTTGTCGATCTGATCGAAGAGATATTCGATCGCGAGCAAGAGCTGATTGGCGACAAGAAGGATCGCATCATGGAGTACATCGGCTACGATCAGCTGGGAACCTCTTGAAAATGCATGCCCAGCCCTGGCTTTGGGCAGCAGCGTTGGATAAAATCTCGCGGCGTGCCTTGCTCTCGTGCCAACAGATTGTATTATTATCGATAAGGCCGCCTTATCTGCTTTCCGCAGCCAAGGCATGTGGTGATCAGGATTCCATTGCACAGCCTCACTCTTGAGTTCGATGCGGACAAGTAGCCCCCGCAATGCTTGCAAAACAGCCTCTTCAGGTGGCGAGGCATTCTCACTCTGGTACGGGTGCTTATCTGCCGGGCTATGTGCACGTACCTGCTGCTTCTCTCCGGATGAGAATCATGAGCTTCTGCGGCCTGCGAGAAGAGCCTCTCCATGCGCTGCATGGCCAGATCCCGGGCTTTATGAGCATCCTTTCTGCGTCTCACGGCCAAGTCCTCTGCAGCTTGAGGTATAAAACCCATTTCATCATCCTGATCCATTTATGGCTATCCTCATAGGTTGCAGCGGCTGGTCCTATGATGACTGGGTTGGCCGGTTCTACCCCCTAAAGCTGGCTAAAAAGAAAGGCGAATGGTTCTCCTACTATGCAAAGCACTTCCAGACGGTTGAGATTAACAGCACCTTTTATCACCCGCCCGGCGAGCTGCAGGTCCAATCATGGATAAAGAAAGCCCGAAAGAGGGAAGGCTTCGAGTACTCTCTCAAGGTGCCGCAGCTCGTTACCCACAAGGCGCTGGTGGAGGGAAACGGTGAGAAGGCGGTCTTCTGGACCAGGTCATTCGAGAAGACCTGCGCCGGGCCGCTGGCAGAGGTCGGCTGCCTGGGCGGAGTGCTGCTGCAGCTCTCTCCCTATTTCAAGAATGACGGATCGGCGCTCAGGAACTTGCTGGATCTGCTGGATGCCGTCTCGCGCGACGAATACGACTACGCCGTGGAATTCCGGCACATTAGCTGGCTTGGTCGCCACCGGGGCAAAGGCAGGGAAGAAGGGGATGCCGCCGGTGATAGGATCGGCGGTGCTCCAAAAAGCGAAAATGCCGCCAACGCCGCGGGCCGAAAGGGGATAGATGCTGCTGTGCTGGGGCTCTGCGAGAGCGGAATGTCGCCAATGTCCTGGTCGATGGTCCCGGCCTGCACGAAAGCATGCATCAGACGGCGGATCATGCTTACATACGCTTCCACGGCAGAAACTACGATATCTGGTACAAGGGCGAGAAAAAGGCCGACCACCGGCGGGACAGATACGATTACCACTACACGAAAGAGCAATTGGAACCATGGGCAGCGCGCATCAAAGAAGCGGAACTGAAAGCCGCCAAGGTGAGAGTTTACTTCAACAATCACGCGCGGGCAAAATCGGTGCGCAATGCCTTTCTGCTCATGGACCTGCTTTCCATCGAGCATCCGGCTAAAGAGATCCAGCTGCAAGATCAGTTCACACTGGGAGAGTTTTCGATTCGAGATTAGGGCAAAGAACCTTTTTCTATGCGAAGGTTCCTTTCATACTCTGATGCCCTTCGACCCGCACATCCTCAGAATCACACCCGGAATGCAGGAGTACATCCGCGCCCGGTCGACGGACCTGCGCATAGCCACAACCTGCGAAGGCCCGCTCATCTTCTCCGTCAAGATCAGCCCGCCCAAAGCGACGGATCACGTGATGGCAGTCGGCGACCGGAAGGTCTACATCTCATCTTTGCAGGCGCAATTCATCCGGGTCATCAATGAGCGGATGCTGCCGAGATGCGCTCTTGCTAAGAAATGAAAGAATATAGTGTTTAACCTAAGGCTTTATATGTAGAAGGCAGTCTGATCAGGCTTCGCATAACGGTCATAAGTTTCATATGTTGGGTAAAGCACTATAATTGAGCGGATCAAGGACGGCACTTAATTCGACCTGACCGATCACCGTTTATTCAGCCAGTTCTTGAGTGCCTTCATGGATGCGGCGCGATGCGAGATCTCGTTCTTCTCGACGATCTCCATCTCACCCAGGCTCTTCTCGCCGATGTAAAATATAGGATCGTAGCCGAAACCTTTTGTGCCCCGCGCCTCATGGCCGATCTGGCCGTGCACCTCGCCCGCGAACATGACCGGCTCGATGCCCGGTTCGATATAGGCCACCACGGATCGGAAATGCGCCTTTCGGTCCGCAGCGCCCTCCATCAGCCGCAAGATTCCCTGGTTGCCAATGGTCTTTTGCACATAGGCGGAGTAGACTCCGGGAAATCCTTTGAGCGCATCTATGAAGAGACCGGCATCTTCAAGCATTACGGGCCCTTGCAGCCTTGCTACTACCTCTTTCATGCCAAAGGCCGCCACCTCGTCCAGTGTGTCCGCCTGAATCTCGGTGTAGCCGATGTTCTTCTGAACAAGATCGCCAAAGATGGCCGCGGCCTCCACGAACTTGCCCTTGTTGCTGGTTACAAAGTAGATCATTTCTTCACCCGTCTTTCTCTTTTGACTCAAGGGCAACGTTTTTAGGGGTCCAGTATAAAGAGGCCAACGGTTAAACTGCGTCAATGGTGAAATAAAATGGATCTCGGGGATAGAGTCCGCATTGAGAGGAACGGCACAGCCTATGAGGGCGTGCTCATGCCGTCCAGACGCGAGAATCACGTGGTAATAAAGCTGGATAACGGCTACAACATCGGCCTTTTCCTTCCCGAATCCCACTTTGAGCTTCTCGAAAAAGGACAGGAGTTGAGGCCGCGGGGCAAGGACAAGCCTCTGGGAAAGAGGGCAGGCCTTCCCCAGGTATCCATTCTGTCCACAGGGGGAACCATCGCCAGCAAGGTGGATTACCGGACGGGAGCCGTCACCAGTCAGTTCTCTGCCGGCGAGATCATCTCCGCCATCCCGGAGCTTGAGGAGATCGCTAACTACAACGCCCGCGTGATCTACCAGATACTGAGCGAGAACATGCGCGCCGACTACTGGATGGAACTGGCGCGTGCTGTGGCCGAGGAGATTCGGAGCGGCGCCGAAGGCGTGATCATAACCCACGGCACGGATACCATGATGTACACTGCAGCGGCTCTATCCTTCATGGTGAAGACGCCGGTTCCGGTTGTCATCGTCGGGTCGCAGAGAAGCTCGGACCGGCCCAGCAGCGATGCGGCCATGAACGCCATCAGCGCGGCGACTGTTGCCACGAGCGATATCGCCGAGGTCTGTGTGGTCATGCACGGCACAACCAGCGATGAATACTGCTCCATCCACCGCGGAACCAGAGTGCGCAAGATGCACACCTCTCGCAGGGACGCCTTCCAGAGCATAAACCAGCCACCCATCGGGCGAGTGGATTACCTGTCCCGAAAGATCCAGACCTTCCTGCCGTACCGGCATCGCGGCGAGGTCGAGCTGGAGCTGGCCGACAGGCTGGAGCCCAAATGCGCCCTGGTCAAGTACACGCCGGGAGCATCGCCGGAGATTCTCGACTACTACATCGACAAAGGCTACCGGGGCATAGTGCTGGAAGGCACCGGCCTGGGCCACGTGGCGTCCAACTGGATCGATGGCATCCGGAAGGCCACGGAAAAGGGAATCCCAGTAATAGTAACCTCGCAATGCCTGCGGGGCAGGATCGGAGACCTGGTTTATGACACCGGTCGATATATGCTTGATGCAGGTGCAATAGAGGGCGAGGACATGCTCCCCGAAGTGGCCCTGGTCAAGCTCATGTGGGTTCTGGCGAACAGGCCGGGCGAGGTAAGAACCCTGATGGGCAAGCCTCTGGCCGGAGAGATATCCTTCTCGACCCCCATGCCCGTCTGAAGCCGAAGGCCAAACCTTATAAACTAGGTGAATAGAGCACAAATCTCAGGATTATCGGAGGAATTCGTTTTGACACGCAAGCCAGGAAGCATGTACAGAAGATGTGAGCGGCCCTACACGCGCAGAAGGTATATGGGCGGCGTTCCGGGAAGCAAAGTAGTTCACTACGACATGGGAAATCTGCAAGAGGATTTTCCTATCCAGCTCACACTAGTCATCCGCGAGCCATGCCAGATCAGGCATACCGCCCTCGAGGCGGCCAGAGTTGCAGCTAATCGTTTTCTCTTGAAGCTGGTGGGCAGGACCAACTTCCATCTCAAGCTCAGGGTATACCCCCATCATGTCATCCGCGAGAACAAACAGGCGACGGGCGCTGGAGCCGACCGTGTCTCCAGTGGAATGAGACGTGCTTTCGGCAAGGCAGTAGGGACTGCAGCGCAGCTCGAAGCCGGCCAGAAGCTCTTCACCCTGGGAACCACCCCCCAATATCTGAATGATGCCAAGGAGGCATTGACCAGGGCCGGGCATAAATTGCCGTCTCCCATTCAGATCGTCGTTGAGTCGGGCCAAGAGCTGATCAGGTAATCTGGATGGATGATTACTTAGCGGGCCTGGACAGGGCCATGAAGAAGATGCCGGCCACTCATGAATCCAAAGACAGGTTCGTCATTCCCTCCGTCAAGGTCTTTTACGAAGGGAAGACTACCGTCCTGGAGAACTTCGCGGCCATCGCGGACACTTTGAATCGCGATCCCGAGCATGTCATGAAGTATCTTCTTCAGGAGATGGGAACCGCGGGCAAGATTGAAGGGCCGCGCGGCATCTTTCAGGGAAAGTTCGGCGAGGCGGCCATCGCTCGTCAGATCGAGTCCTACTTCGAGGAGTATGTGGTCTGCACCGAGTGCAGGAAGCCTGACACGCATCTCCTCAAGAGCGACCGGGTTCTGACGCTGAAGTGCGATGCTTGCGGCGCTCACCGACCCGTGCGTAAAAGGAAGGCTACGGCTGCGGTGCAGAAGGATGTCATCGAAGAGGGTGAGACCTATGAGCTGCGCATCGAGTCCGTGGGCAACAAGGGCGACGGAATTGCCAAGGTTGACAAGTATCTCATCTTCGTGCCCAGCGCTGTGAAGGGCGAGATCGTCAAGGCCAAGATCAAGAAGATCAGCGGAACCCTGGCTTTTGCCGAGGTTGTGGAGCGCGTAGCCAAGAAGGTGTAAGAGAGAATGGAAGAGAAGATCACCCTGACCTTTACGGAGGACAACAAGTATCTGCTTGAGTTCACTCCGTCCCAATTCTGGATGGGCTTTGCCCAGGGTTATGGTGGTCTTCCCTGGATAGAGATCGGCGAACAGAAGGCCACCATTGTCGCCGAGAACTATTCCTATCTGCTCGATCTTCTCGTACAGGCGAGGCTTTACCGCCTCAGCCGGATGCCTTTTGCTGAGCGGTTCAAGTAAGATAAAAATGTCCGCTTTGGCATCCCTGCAGGGATATCTCATTCGGGGACTGCCGGTCATCAAGGAGGGCGACGACATCGCCACCCTGGTGCAGTCTCTTTTTGAGCTTCAAGATGGCGACGTGCTCTGCTTGGCCAGCACCATTGTTGCCAAATCGGAAGGGCGTTTTCGGGATCTCGACAGCTACCGGCCCGGCCCCAGTGCCATGAAGATCGCAGAGGACATCGGGAAGGACCCGAGGTTCGTGCAGGCAGTCCTCGATGAATCCGCAGAGGTCCTGCTGGAGAAGCCGTTCCTCCTGGTGGCTACCAGGTTCGGCCACATCGGCGTCAACGCCGGGATCGACCAGTCCAATGTGGGCGATGACCGCATCCTGCTGCTGCCGGAGGACCCGATCGCCAGCGCGGCAGAGATTCGTCGGAGGCTCGGCAAGGACTGCGCCGTCATCATCACCGACACCTGCGGGCGGCCTTTTCGCAGCGGTGTGGCGGGCGTGGCCGTGGGCTGGGCAGGCATTGCCGCCCTGCGCGATTGGCGTGGCGAGTGCGATATGCACGGCAAGGTTCTGGAGATAACCCTGGAGGCGATCGTGGATGAGATCGCGTCGGCCGCCAATCTGCTCATGGGCGAGGCCGGGGCCGGGACGCCAGCGGTGGTCTTGCGGGGCTTATGCTATCCCCGATCCAGCGATAGCGTCTTCATGCCGGTAGACAAAGACGTGATCCGGCCCCTCCTGAAGAGTTAAGATTTTATGTCCGTCCCGCCCAGGTGCAATTCGTGCAGCAGCCAGCGGTCCAGATAGTAGTACCCTTCAAGCAGAACGGCGCCAAGAGCAGGCTGTCGCCCGCGCTGACGCCGGCGGAGCGACGCAGTCTTGCCTTCGCCATGCTCAGGGACGTTCTGGACGCGGTTTCGGGCCAAAGCCCGGCAACCATTCTCTCCCGGCCCGGTCTTGACGCTGTGGAAGTGGGGAGAGATGTGAAGATCTGGGAGTCGGATCTGGAACTAAATGACGCCATCAATGCCTATCTTGAGAATCACGCCAGAAGGGGATGGCCGTATGATATTCTGATTGTCATGGCCGATCTGGCGCTTTTGACGGAGAGGGAAGTCGTAAGAATCCAAAACTGCAAGGGCGATGTGGTCCTCTGTCCGGGACGGGGTGGCGGCACCAACATGATCCTCACGCGCAGCCCCAAGTTTCGCACCTGCTACCGTGGCTTGAGTTTTCCCAAACACCTGAATGCGGCGAAGGAGCTGGGATTGAAGGTGGAAGTCTTTGATTCGTTTCGCGCAAGCTGCGATATTGACGATCCGAGCGACCTGGCTGAATTGTTGCTGCATTCTCGGGGAAGCGCTGTAAAAGCCCTGAATAATTTTAAATTAAACCTCGACGGTTTGGGCAGAGCTGCCGCAAATAAGATCGAATAGGATCGATCAAAACGATTAGAATCAACCGAGATTGCAAGTAATTGTCAGTACACCGTCACCCTTCGCACGCCCTCGATCTCCATGAGCAGTCGCACCAGGTCACCCGGAATCTTTCCCTCGGTGATGATGGTGAGCTTGGGACTCTCTACAAAATAAGGATCATCGGAGACGGCCTGGCGAATGGAGAGGCCGTTCTTGGCCACGGCACTGGCCACGTCGCCCAGGATACCGGTCTTGGCGGCATCCGTCGGCGTGATTTCTATGACGCCCAGACCCAGGATGGGCGCGACATCTCCCAGAAAAGTCATGGAGTGCACATTCTTGAAGACTCGCCAGAGGGCCTCATCATCGCGAATGGCCTGGGCGGTGGTGTCCACCACCCTGCGATCCACGTCCAGCTCTTTGGCGATCTGGGCATGCGGAATCTCGATCTCGCCTGAGACCACGCGCGCCTTGTCGTTGATCTGGAAGCCCCTCTGCAGGATGAGGCGGATGACCTTCTCCTGAGCCGGGTATCTCTTGAACTTGTTTAAAATTTCCTGCCACATGGTGCGTCCTGACACTGATTCACTTGAAAGTACAAAAGGGCTTCCTTTGCCGCTTCAGGGGGCGTTCCCGGCAGGTGTCCCTCGGATTTTTGCTATTTTCCGGGATATTCTTTAGGAGAACATCTCTTTGGGAGGCTGCCGATAATCTTTCCGGGCTTTGGGCAACGTCTCTTCCAGGTGCTTTTGGGTGATATTGCTTTCGTCCATGATGGCGTGGTGCAGCGATGCTTTCAGCACCTTCTCGACCAGATCTCGCCCGGAGAAGCCTTCGGTTTGCCGGGCAATCTCTTTCAGGTCCACGCCTTCCAGCTCCAGAGGCAGGGTGCTCGCATTCTTCTCCAGGAGTTGCAGCCGCTCCTCAGCACTCGGCAGCTTGAACTCGATCTCTTCCTCGAACCGGGAACGTACCGAGCTGTCCAGGACCTCGATCTGGTTGGTGGCGGCGATGGTACAGACGCCTTTGCGGCGCATGATGCCGTCCATCTCCGTAAGCAGGGAGTTCACGATCTCCGAGACATCGCCCCTCAGATCCTGATATCTTCGATCGAGGGCAATGGCGTCAAGCTCGTCGATGAAGACGATGCAGGGTGCCATCTCCTCTGCCTTCTCGTAAAGGCTGTGGATCTGACGGGCGCCCTCGCCCACGAACTCGCCGATAAGGCTGGTGGACTTGACGGGCAGCATGGGCACCTTGGCCTCGGCAGAGAGGGCTTTGGCGATCATGGTCTTTCCCGTGCCGGAGACGCCGTAGAACAGAATGTTGCGCGGAGCCCAGCGACCGAAACTTTCCGGATCATGCAAGAACTTCTGTACTATCTTGACTTTGCGCTTGGCCATTTCCTGGCCGATGACATCGTCGAAATGCACGTCGTACTTCACCGTGTTCTTGGGCTCGGCCTTCTGCTCCACTTTGATGGTGGTGTCGGTCCCCACCACCGAGAATCTGGGGAAGACCTTGACGACCTGGAACGCGAAGTCGGGGTAGAGCCTGCGGTCGAACAGGTAAAATCCCGGCTTGACGGCCTCTCCATACCATTGCTCCCTGGCATAAAGCTCAAAGAGCCTGGCATCGGATACTACGGGATGTTCCTGGAAAAGGCTCTTTAGAGGATAGCCGGCTGGCCGCAGCAATAGAAATCTCGCTCCCGCGGCCTTTCGCTTCTCCGGCTTTCCGCCTTGTACCTTCGTTCCGCTCTTCTGGATAGATCGCACAAAGAATTCTTGCGATCTAAGATAGTTAAATCTATTGGCAAATGAGGCCGAGAATGGATCTGCAGGATGCCGGAACCTATCGAGACTTTTCAGCAGGCGGATTTTCTATTATCCGGATGCTCTGGGCTCTTGGAGTCACTGATGCGCTTGGATTGCATTAAATCGTGGTTAAGAGGATATCCAAAGCAGTTTTGAAACGAGTCGAAAGCGAGGTCAATTCGAGCCCACACCGGGGTTCCGATAGTAATTAATATTACCTCCTCCAAGGATAAGCCCAAAGACAAGCAGTAGGAGGATCTTATTCATGGCAGGTGGAAATGGGCTGGCAATCGGTTTAATGGTTATCGGTTTCGTAATCTTGTTCTTGGTGCCCCTGGCCTTCTTGACGAGCCTATTTTGAGGCTTGAGAAGCCGTAACGGGTTTCCTTTTTATTGTTTTGCTTCATCAGCGTCGGCCGTCCAAGTACTGCTTTTCGGCACTTTATTGAGCTGCAATTGATTGTTCATTTGTTCGACTTGCTCGAGAGGTTCGAACATCGTTTTTTCTTTCTGATTTTGATTTTTCCAAATATTTTAATTCGGTTAACGATTTTAGCCTGAGAATTCGAAGTGGATACTTTGATTTGCATTTATTTGATAGTATATCGACTCGATTCTTTTTTGCCTTGGTTTCTATGCATACCGATCTATATTTTATGAGGGCATCGCATAATCAATAAATCTTTATAGACGCTGGCAATAACATAATTAAAGAAACTGCGAAGTTCAGGCTCAAGCTGGTTGGAGTCTGCCACCGGTGAGGTAGGACTTGAGAAGGATCATCGTTCTCGTGCTGCTATCCTTGATTTTGTGTCCTTCAGCCTGCCAGGCCACCGAGGAGAATGATCTGTGGCTGCTTTTATCCAGCTACGAGGATATCGGGATCACTGTAAAGGATTTGGCCTTCTTTCTCGTAACTCACGGTTATAACGCCAAACCGGAGGAGAGCTATGTAACCGTGACGCTTGGCGATGGTAAAGAGGTCTATCTCACTCCCAACGGTGCATCGCCCCGGCTGGCAGATCTCTGGATGTCTCCACCCACGGGAAAAAGCGGTCCGGTTCAGGTAATCCCGGGCGATGCCATAAAGCAGAATACCACCTATAAAGAGACGGAGAACGCCGACTTCATAAAAACCATCAGCCGATATGTTATTTTCCCCGTAACACCTCTGGGAATGTGCTATGACGGATCTCAGAAGCTGCAGATTACCTACAAAAATTTTGGATACAATGTGATTTACCTGTACGATCCCAGCGGATTCGATTATCAGGGCCATCTCTGGGTCGCAGTGGAGGATAAGGACCATGCCGGAAAGTGGCTGGCGGTGGATAGCTATTATGGAGCTATGAAGGATGATTCCTACTATTATACTGCGCCGTACAGCTTCACGGACTTCAAATATCTCGATTCGATCAATCCCAAATGGAGGATACCATGATCCCGTCTCATGAGTGGCGGGGAGGATTTCACGTTTGAGTTTGAATGTGAGGGCGATGACCAATACCCTTGAGAAGTATCAAACGGATAAGAAATATAAGGATAAGGAATACCGTGAGGGATGAATGAACTTCATTTACCCTTATCTCTGCAATTGCAGCCTTATTGGCGATCACGGGGATCTACGGTTTTCATTCCCCATGAGCCTGAGCCGCGAACCTGACCGGCAACGCTTTAACAATGCACCAGAAACTTGAAATGTCATCCGAAACTTACTAATAAAGACGACAATGTTGGAGGATCGATGAGACTGGAATGGTTGATATGGCTCGTCTTGGGCGTGTTGATCTTGGCCGGCGGCATCGCTGCTGCCGAGCCCCCGGATCTCGCCGGCAGAATTACAGATCGGGCAGATCTGGGCAGCATGAACCTTTCCGGGACGGACCTTGCCGGAAAGCATCTGAACCAGTCTAATCTGACGAATGCCGACTTGATGTGCTGCAACCTGAACGGTACATATCTGCAATCGGCATGGCTCATCAACGCCAATCTGACGAGAGCGATGTTGGCCAAGGCGGATCTGATGGGTGCGGTTCTTAGAGGCGCCGACCTGCGCGAAACCGATCTCGAAGAGGCCATTCTGGTGAGAGCCCAGATGTCCAAGGCCAATTTAAGCGATGCCAATTTGAAGAAAGCCGACCTCACAGATGCAGATCTGTCCGACTCGGACCTCTCGGACGCAGACTTGACGGACGCCAGGTTATTTCGCACAGACCTGAGCAGCGCCACCCTCAAGGGCATATATCTCATCAGCGCCAATTTAATTGGAGCTCATTTGAGCTGGGCGGATCTGAGCGGAGGCTACCTCTCGCGCGGCCAGTTCTCCCGCGCCGAGCTTTACAACACCAACCTGAGCGGCGCAGATCTTAGCGATTCCGATTTTACCAGAGCATACCTGATGGGCGCAAACCTTGTCGGTGCTAATCTGAAGTTGGCCAGCCTGGCTTATGCCGATTTGACCGAGGCTAAGCTGATGGGTGCCAGCTTGAATTCGGCAAAGCTGCCTTATGCTGATCTCACCAGAGCCAACCTCACCGGATCAGACCTGACCGATGCGAACCTGAATTCCGTTCGGTTGCAAGGAGCCGTCTTGAGCCGGGTCAAGTTGGGACACGTCGACCTGCGCGAGATCGACTTGCGTGGTGTGGATCTGAGCGGAGCCAGTCTCAAGAATGCAAATCTCGCCCTGGTTTTTCTCACCAATGCCAATATGAGCGGAGTGGATCTGAAAGATGCCACCTTCGATCGGGTGGAGATGACCGGCGTTGATCTCTCTGATGCCAATCTGTTGGGCATCAAGTATGATCAGTTCACCCTCTACTCACTATCGAACGCCAAGATCACTGGGGCAAAGATGTCGGAGAACCTGAAAGCAGATCTGGAGGCGCTGTCCAGCGAAAAGAAATGAGGCCGCGACACTCATTTGTCCTCATCTGGCCCCTCTTTTCCACTGCTGTGTCGCATTCATCTTTACCCAGGCGGCAACGATAACTGTCGGCCAGACGACGGATTTTTGATGCACGGGCAATGATGGTGCCTATCGATCAATGTTAATGGGACGACGCAGAAGGGCTTATCGTCGCCAACTCCTCACAAAACGCATCAAAGCATTTTTAGGTGCAAAGCCTCGTAGGCCACAATGTTTAAATAGTTCTTCCTACACTAACTAAAGGTTAGTAATATCAGGTGATGAATGGCTGGATGAAAAAAATCAGGCCTGCTTGGTAAGCGCCATGCCAGGACTGATCACCAGCCTGGTCGAAAGCTCCCGATCAGGTTGGTGATCGCATCGGGTCAGACATCAGAACAGGTTAAAAAATTACTTAAGCTTGCAGCGGATAAATACAATGGAGGAATTTTATGGCAGGAGAGATCACACTTAAGGTTATTGAGGCGCGTCCGACGGATGTGGGACGTGGCATTGCCCGGGTTGACCCGGCAGTATTTCGAGAGAACGGCTGGCAGGCAGGCGATGTCCTCAGCATTGCGGGAAAGAAAAAGACAGCAGCCTTGATCTGGCCCGGCTATCCCGATGATACCGGCACAGGCGTGGTGCGGCTGGATGGAAATACCCGCAGGAATGCGGGCGTGAGCATAGACGATAAAGTTCCCGTAAAAGTTGTGCAGGCCGCAGCGGCCGATTCGGTGGTCTTCGCCCCCACGGTGCCCCTGCGCATCACCGGCGGCGAGGAGTACCTGAAGAGGTACATGGAAGGGCGCGTCATCACCAGAGGAGATATAATCGAAATCTCCGTCATGGGCAGAAAGATCGAGCTCATGGCCACGCGCGTCTCTCCCACCAAGGAAGCGGCAGTGATCGGAGACAGGACGAAGATTGAGATCTCCGAGAAGCCGGCCAAGGAAGAGAAAGCCGGCCCGAGGGTGACTTACGAGGATATCGGCGGCCTCTCTGCGGAGATCAAGAAAGTGCGGGAGATGATCGAATTGCCCATGAAGCACCCCGAGCTCTTCGAAAGGCTGGGTGTGGAAGCTCCCAAGGGCGTGCTGCTCTACGGGCCGCCCGGCACGGGCAAGACCCTGCTCGCCAAGGCCCTGGCTTCAGAGACCAATGCCCACTTCGAGACTCTGAGCGGTCCCGAGATCATGTCCAAGTACTACGGAGAGTCCGAGGAGAAGCTGCGCCAGCTCTTCAAGACCGCCGAGGAGCAGGCCCCATCCATCATCCTCATCGATGAGATCGACTCCATCGCCCCCAAGAGAGAAGAGGTGACGGGCGAGGTGGAGCGCCGCGTGGTGGCCCAGCTCCTGGCCCTCATGGACGGCATGGAGGCACGGGGAAAAGTGGTCATCATCGGTGCCACCAACCGGCCCGACTCCCTCGACCCGGCGCTGAGAAGGCCGGGCAGGTTCGACCGCGAGATCGAGATTGGCGTTCCCAACAGACAGTCCCGTCTGGAGGTCCTGCAGATCCACACCCGCGGCATGCCCCTCTCCAAAGATGTGGATCAGGAGAAGCTGGCCGATGTGACCCACGGGTTCGTGGGCGCAGATCTGGCTGCCCTGGCGCGCGAAGCGGGCATGAGAGCCATCAGGCGGGTTCTCCCCGAAATCGATCTGCAGGTTGAATCAATACCCGCCGAGACCCTCAACAAGATCGAGGTCAACAACGATGACTTCCAGGATGCCCTGCGGGAGATGGAGCCCTCCGCCATGCGTGAGGTCATGGTCGAGTCGCCCAATGTCAAATGGGAAGACATCGGAGGCCTGGACGAGGTAAAGCAGGAGCTGGTGGAGTCGGTGGAGTGGCCGCTGACCTACGCCAAGCTCTTTGCCCACATGGATGCCAAGCCGCCCAAGGGAATCCTGCTCTACGGGCCGCCCGGCACGGGCAAGACCATGCTCGCCAAAGCCGTGGCCACGGAGAGCCAGGCCAACTTCATCAGCATCAAGGGCCCGGAGTTCCTGAGCAAGTGGGTAGGCGAGTCGGAAAAGGCAGTGCGTGAGACCTTCCGCAAAGCCCGCCAGGCGGCACCGTCCGTGGTCTTCCTGGATGAGATCGACTCCATCGCCCCTGCCCGCGGCGGATCGACCAGCGACTCCCATGTCACGGAGCGGGTCATATCCCAGATCCTGACAGAGCTCGACGGCCTGGAGTCCCTGAACAGCGTGATCGTCATCGCCGCCACCAACCGTCCGGACATCATCGATTCCGCACTGCTGCGGCCAGGGCGGTTCGACCGGCTCATCGAGATCGGTCTGCCTGATGAAAAGGCACGCCTGCAGATCCTGAAGATCCATGCCGGCAAGAAGCCTCTCGCCGAGGACATCTCCCTGGAGGAGCTGGCCAAGAGGACCGAGAAGTACTCCGGAGCGGATCTGTCTGCCGTGGTCAACGAGGCGGTGATGCTCGCCATCCGAGAGTGTGTCCTGGGCGGCAAGGCCAAGGAAGGGGCGAACATCTGCGAGTACAAGGTGGAGAAGAAGCACTTTGATGAGGCCATGAAGAAGGTACACCCCACGGCTGCTGAGGCGGATATCTACAAGAGATTCGCCGGGGCCAAGGCCTTCTGAGGCCTTTTTCTCTTTAATTTTATGAAATAATGATTTTGGTATACTTCCCTGCATTGCAGGCCGATTCTTATGTAATTAGCAACAGCTTTATTTAAGAACATTACATAAGACCGGCCCGTGATCCCCAGAGCAGTTCACGACCGGCTGGTGAGCCAGGATTTGCCGGTCCTCTATGAAATCAGGGACCTTGTGACGGGCCTGATCTCAGAAAAAGAAGGATTACAGGAAACGCAGGGCGATTCCCGCATTGAAAGAACAAAGCGAGAGATACTGGAGGAGAGGCAATCCGGCTCCATGACCTATCGCCTGGAGCGTGTTTCCTGCGGCAAAAATTGCAAAGGCTGCCCGCATGGGCCTTACTGGTACGGCTACTGGCGAGAGGGTGGCAAAACGCATTCCAAATATATCGGTAAGAATCTGAGGTAACATGTACAAGATCGCGCTATTCATTTTGTTAATGCTGGTGCCATTCCTTTGCGGCTGTGTTTCGCAAAACAACGGTCCTTCTGATAAGATCCTGGTGGCCACAACGCTGGCGCCCCTCGGTGACTTTGTCCGGGCGGTGGGCGGTGAGAGAGTTGACGTCATGGTCCTTGTTCCGCCCGGCGCCGAGCCCCATACCTTCGAGCCCACGCCTTCGCAAATGGCACGGATGTCGAGGGCGGACGTCTACGTAATGAACGGCGCCGGTATCGAGTTCTGGATGGACAAGCTGCTGCAGGTCAATTCGAAGATGGTATTGGTTGATTCATCCCAAGGCATCGCCCTCATCACCGAGAGCGGGGGCGAGACGGATCCGCACGTCTGGGTTTCCCTGCGTAATGCCGCCGTGCAGGTGAACAACATCTGCGATGCCCTTGTTCAGGTGGACCCTTCCGGCAAGGATTATTATCTCCGAAATAGAGATGATTACCTGCAAAAGCTTCGGCTTTTGGACGCGAATGAAAGTGCGACCTTCGCCCTGAAAAGTCACAAAATATTTATTGTGCATCATCCTGCCTGGACCTACTTCGCCCGCGACTATGGCCTGCAGGAGGTGCCTCTCATGGAGAATGAAAAAGAGCCGGGCCCGAAATATCTCGGCCAGGTGATAGATCTGGCAAGAAAGAACAACATCAACACCATCTTCGTTGAGCCGGAGTACAATCCCAAGTCGGCCGAGGTGATAGCCAGGGAGATGAACGCAAGCATTGTGAATCTGGACCCTCTGGCAGGCAATTACCTGGAAAACATGCGCTATGCAGGAGAGAAGATAGCTGAGAGCCTGGGACCATGATTGTAGTTTCCATTGCCGGATTGTGGGTATGCAGAGGAACGCACGCAGTTCTGGAAAATATAACTCTGGAGCTGGATGACAGCGATTTCCTGGGATTGATAGGACCCAATGGTGGGGGGAAGTCCACTCTGCTGAAAGTCATGCTGGGACTGATAAAGCCTGACCGGGGCGAGATCAAAATCTTCGGCCTGACACCGCGAGAGGCACGCGGGCACGTCGGCTACATGCCTCAAAAAACTCTGTTCGACCAGAGCTTTCCCGTAAAAGCGCTGGATGTGGTGCTCATGGGAAGATACAGCCGGGCGGGCCTGCTGCGGCGCTACAGCCGGGAGGACCGCGAGGCTGCCCTGCAGGCTCTGGAATCGGTCGGCATGGGAAATCTTGCCGGGCGCGAGATCGGAGCGCTTTCCGGAGGCGAGCAGCAGAGAGTCTTTGTGGCTCGCTCTCTTGTCTCCGATCCCCGGCTGCTGTTGCTGGATGAGCCCACTTCGGGCGTTGACTCCGCCCAGCAGACGGAGTTTTATGATTTGCTTCGCCATCTGAATCGCGATAAGGGGATCGCCATTGTGCTGGTATCGCATGACATCACGGCTATCTCCAAGTACGTTAACAAGATCGCCTGCCTGAACCAGCGTCTCTATTACCACGGAACCAAAGAGCTTACCAATGAAGATATCGAGAAGGCTTATGGCTGTCCGGTGGAGATGATTGCGCACGGCACGCCCCACCGCGTGTTGAGGGAACATGATAGATCCGCAGATTAATTTTCTCCAGTATGAGTTCATGCAAAGCGCCCTGGCCGCAGGCCTCGCCGCATCGGTGCTCTGCGGCATCATAGGCATATATGTAATATTGAATAAAATTGTTTTTATAAGCGATGGTATCGCTCACGCCGCCTTCGGGGGCATAGGCCTTGGTTATTTTCTCGGCCTGGACCCTCTGGCCTTCGGAGTCGGCTCAGCCCTCCTGACGGCTCTGGGAATAGGCACTGTCAGTTCCCGCAAGCGCGTCTCTGAGGACACAGCCATCGGCGTCTTTCTGGCGACGGGAATGGCCATGGGAATAATGCTCATGAGCCTCAGCAGTGGATATGCCAAAGATCTCTTTGGCTATCTCTTCGGCAATATCCTGGCTGTGACATGGGGCGATGTCGCAATGATCCTGGGCCTCACTGTGGCAGTCTTGATTCTGGTCTTCCTTCTCTATAAAGAATTTCTCATACTGAGCTTCGACCCCATCTACGGAGAGGCCATGGGCCTTCCCGTGCAAAAATTGCGCCTCCTCCTGCTCTGCATGGTGGCGTTCAGCGTCGTGGTTTTGATCAAAATAGTAGGAATAATAATGGTAATTGCCTTGCTTACCATTCCCGGAGCTATAAGCAGGCAGCATATGAAGGGCTTGCCCGGCATCATGGCCGGATCCGTGCTCCTCGGAGCGTTCTTTGTGACCATCGGTCTGATGATCTCCTTTCTTCTGGATGTTCCCTCCGGTGCGACAATAATCCTGACTGCTGCTGCGACCTTCTTCCTGAGCGTCATCATCACCAGATAGGCTTAATTAAAGGATGCGATCAACTTATAAAGTGAATATGATGCTCATCAGGGCCCTCTGCATTCTGTTGCTTCTGGTCTCAGCAGTGCAGGCAGAAGACCTCATATTTTTTGCGGATGATCACTACAAAGCGGTTGGATTGCCACTGCTCAATGCGTCCATCGCAAATCCGGTCCTTGGTCTGGGTGACTCCATCCTCACGATAACCCTTGCCAATGACGGACGGCTGGAGGAGCTGATGCCCATAAGCGGCAACGGCTCAAGAGAGGATATCGCCAAGGAGATGGCGGAGGAGATGCACAGCGTCGATGCCCAAAGCATCACGGCCACGCTTGCGGGGGCGGGCCAGATCAGCGTCACCTCCGGGCCGCAGCATATCGAGTCACTTCCTTCCGGCGCGGTCCGGGAAGTGGCATTCAATATGTCCGTTGCCGACGGGCCGGGCGGCTGGACCCGTCTGCCCCTGCATCTGGATTACGAGCGCCAGGTGGATGTGAGCGTCAGCGATGGAGAGGTCTCGCCGCTCCTCCTGCCCGACAACGCCACTCTCGCCGTCAGAGTGCTGGCTCCCTCAGAGGGGCCGCTGAGGGTATTGGGGACGAAGTCGGATCTCTTTCCCGGAAAGAGCGGCGACCTCCTGCTCGTGATCAAGAATGACGGCCTAAAAGACCTTCACAACTGCTCGGCCAGCCTTGAAGTCGCGCCGCCTTTTCGCTCCGACGGCAAGGAATCGCTCCTGGGAGACATGCATCCCGGAGGGCTGGCCGTGGCCGCCTTCTCCGTGAGTGTGGATGGCAGTGCCGCCCTGCAGGATTTCCAGCTGGGATGCCGCGTCAGCTCAGAAGACGGACTGTTCTCTCTATCTTTCCCCCTGGCTCTTGGTGCGGGTGAGCCCAGTTATTGGCCGGCGGCCATGCTTGCCGCAGTCATACTGGCCGGCGGGGCAGGAGCGGCTTTTATATTCATGAAGCGGAAGGATCTGCTCCGGCGTCGCAGGAGAAGATGGTAGAAAAATGGCGGAAAAAGCAGTCCAGGCCAGGGGGGTATGCAAGAGCTACAAGAGTTTCCTCGGAAAGGCCACGGCTGTCTTAAAAGATGTATCTCTGGAGATCGAAACGGGGGAGATCTTCGGCTTGCTGGGGCCGAACGGCTCGGGCAAGACCACGCTCATATCCATCTTCTCCACACTGATCTACCCTGAGCAGGGAAGCTTGCGCATCCTGGGCCTGGATGGGCAGAAGGATCGGAATCAGATTCGCAAATTGATCAACATCAGCACCGCCAAGCCCAACTTTCCCTGGAGCCTGACGGTGAAAGAGAACCTGCGCCACTACGGCATGCTCTACGGCCTCTACGGATCGGAGCTCTCTCAGATCGTCCGCGATCAGATAGACGCCTTCGAGCTGAACGAATTCCAGGACATGAAATTCGAGGACCTCTCCACGGGCCTGAAGCAGCGGCTGTCTTTGGCCAAGGCCATGCTCAACAGCCCTCGCCTGCTGTTCCTGGACGAGCCCACCACGGGCCTTGATCCCGATATCTCCATGAAGACCAGGCTATTGATCAAGAGAATCCACAGGGAGCAGAACATCTCCGTGCTCCTGTCAACCCACTACATGCCAGAGGCGGAGATGCTGTGCGACCGAATTGCGTTCCTGCGCAAAGGTGAGATCGTGGCTCTGGACACTCCCCAGAACCTGAAGAACCACCTGGGCCTCGGGGAAAGGGTCGTGGTGCAATTCCAGGGTGCGGTGGACACTGCGGAACTGGAAAAGGTGCCCGGAGTCATCAGCGTCTCCGCCGTGCCCGGAAAGGTGGAGATCACCATTGATCGCAACGCGGAAAATCTGGATAGGATCGTCAAGCTATTCTCCAAAGCCAAGATTCTGGACATCAGCATAAAGGAACCCGACCTGGAGGATGTGTTTATTGAACTGGCGCGGTAAGTTGAACAAATACCTGGCCTCGGCTTATAAGAACTGGATCATATCCAAGAGGAACATATTCACCATCTTTGAGCTGTTCTTCTGGCCCATGATCAGCCTTCTTTCCATCGGCCTCTTGACCCGGTTCCTGAAGGTGGATGAGAGAATGGGCTCCTTCCTGCTGGTGGGGGCCATCGCCCTCACCATCCTGCAGGTGGCGCAGATGGATGTGGCCTACGTTCTCTTATTCGACATGTGGTCCAAAAGCATCAAGAACACTTTCATCGCCCCGGTGCGAAGCTACCATCTGGTCTTCGGAGCCCTGCTCTTCGGCGTCCTGAGGGGAAGCGTGGTCTTCTTGATCCTGGTGGTCGTCAGCCACTACCTCTTCGGCTTCAATTTCCTGGCAGGAGGGCCGGTCCCGGTGATCATTTTTTTGGCGGGGGTATTTACCACCGCTGCGATCATCGGCATCGCCGTTTGCATCTCCATTCTCACCTTTGGCCAGAAGGCGGATGTTGCCGCCTGGAGCCTGAGCGGCCTGATCTTGCTCGTCAGCGGAATTTACTATCCAGTCAATGTGCTGCCCGGGCCGCTGCAGGCAGCAGCCAGAGCCATTCCCCTGACTTACTTCCTGGAGTACTACAGATCGGTATTTATTCCCGAACCGCATAATTTAGCTCTTGGCGCATCACTGGCGGTGCTTTACCTGGTCGCGGGCCTGATACTCTTCGACCGCGCCATTGAAAGGGCCAGAAGAACGGGAATCATGCTGAGATTGTCGGAATAGGCCGATGAGCCGGAATGTCCGAATCGAAATATCTGAAGAGACATCGGAACTTTGCATCTGGAACGATGAGTGGATCTCAGGATACTATATGCTCGCTTTATCATCGATTGCACCCAGGACAGGTCTTGTGAGGCGTTGAATGTGATAGAAGGAATGATCGGGAAGGTTCCCCTGGGAGACGCCTATCCCGTGAGACTGATGGGCATCATCAACCTCAGCCGAGAGTCGTTTTATAAGGGCTCCGTAGCCGGCCCGGATGAGGTTCTCTCTCAGGCTCTGGCCATGCAAGAGCAGGGAGCGGACGTGATCGACCTTGGGTCAGTCTCCACAGCACCGGGATCCCCTCCTGTGAGCGAATCCGAGGAGAAGGCGAGGCTTATTCCGGCCTTGAAGGAGATTCTGGAAAATCTGTCCCTGGAGATCTCCATCGACACGCAAAGGTCGAGCATTGCCGCCGAGGCGCTAACCCTAGGCGCGACCTGCATAAACGATGTCTCCGGCCTGCGGGACCCTGCCATGGCCAGGACGGCGGCGGAGCACGACAGCTCTTTGATCATCATGGCCTCGGACAAGGCAGCGGGCGACCTGCTGAGCCTCGACCGCATAATCCCGCTGCTGGGGGAAAAGGTGAGACAGGCGGTCGAGGCGGGAGTCTCCCCGCATAAGATCACAGTGGACCCGGGGGTGGGAAAATGGGTGCCGGAGAAGACGACCGAGTACGATCTGGCAATCCTGGGCGGCTACAGCAGACTGCGATATCTTGGCCGACCGATTCTTGCCGCCCTATCCCGCAAGACCTTCATCGGGGCAACGCTGGGCCTTGCCAATCCCTTTGACCGGCTGAGCGGAAGCCTGGCGGCAACGGCCATTGCGGTATTCCTGGGCGCGCACATCGTCCGCACGCATGACGTTTCCATGAGCCTGCAAACCATTCGCATGGCAGAGGCCATCCGGGGACGTCCGGCCCATTGCGAGAGCGGAGAGCTGAGTGCGGAGGTTCTCGGATATCTCGGCCAGGGTGAGGATGTGGCGGATACCCTCCGGCGAACGGGTGTGGATGAGCTGGGGTTTGGCATCCTCTGCAAGAAGAGCTCCTTCCGGGTGGTGGCCGTGCGGGGCTTGAGTTCCATGGAGTCCCTGGTGATCAAGCAGGAGATGCTGGCCAGGGGAGGGGATGCCGCCATCCCCAAGCTGGCTCTTCGCTGCGACCAGCGGCCACAAGAGGTTTTAATCATCGGCACCGTCTCTCAGATCACCAGCCTGGTGAAGAACCTGAAAGGCCAGCCCTTCCGGCTGGCAGAGGTGGCCGGGTGCATTGATGACGCTCTGAGGCAGATCGACAGCCCGGAGCGCTACAGGTGAGTCTCTTGCAAGTATTGGGCATAAAAACGGATCTCGTAAAAGTCGGCGACGACCTGGTGCAGGCTCTGGAAAAAGGCATGGCGGCAGCGGGCTTGACGCTTCAGGATGGCGACATTCTCGTCGTCTCGGAGAGCACGGTCGCCACGGCGGAAGGGCGCGTAATCCTGCTGGAGGATGTGATTCCCGGCGATCTGGCGAGGACTCTGGCCGCCAAGTACTGCAAAGACCCGCAGGAGATGGAGCTGATCTTACGCGAATCCGACGAGATCATGGGCGGCATTCCGGGCGTGGTTCTCACCCTGAACAAGGGCTTTCTCTATCCCAACGCCGGGATCGATCACTCCAATGCGCCTCCCGGCTACGTGGTTCTCTTTCCGGCGGATGCGCAAAAGTCCGCTTTCGAGATTCGCAATCGGATGGCGCATGGGAAGAGGATCGGCGTCATCATCGGTGACAGCCGGACTCATCCGCTGCGACTGGGCTGCGTGGGCGTCGCTCTGGCCTGCGAGGGCCTGGAGCCGGTGGAGGACGCACGCGGCCAGAAGGACCTCTTCGGCAGGGAGCTGAAGATCACCCGCAAGGCCGTGGCCGACAACCTGGTCTCTGCCGCACAGATCGTGATGGGCGAAGGCGACGAGGGAATTCCAGCGGTGATCATAAGAGACGCACCCGTGCCCATTCAGGAAGTGAGCGGCGAGATCCCCACCATTCCGCCCCAGGAGTGCATGTACATCGGCGCGCTGCGCGCCGGCCCGCGCCCCTACACGGGAGGCTACGACTCATTGATCGAGCAGGCCAAAGCGGCGTTGCCGAACGCCTACGCCCCCTACTCCGGATTTCGGGTGGGAGCGGCGCTGCTCTGCAAGAGCGGCAAGACCTATGCGGCCAGCAACATCGAGAACGCTTCGTCCGGTGCCGATATCTGCGCGGAGAGGGCAGCCGTGGCCAAGGCCATTGCATCCGGGGAGCGGGATTTCGAGGCCATAGCTGTGGTGGGAGATACGTGCGAGCCCATCGCTCCCTGCGGCATCTGCCGGCAGAGCCTGATGGAGTTCGGCAGGGATATCCTGGTCATCATGGCCAATTTAAAAGGAGACGCATTGACGGCATCGGTGGAGGAGCTCTTGCCGAAGGCCTTCACGGGCAGGTCCTTGGGAAAAAGGGATGGCAGCAGGAATTAATCGCGGTACTTTTTCTCTTTTTCCTCGTTATTGCGCTCTGATTTTACATCAGGTTTTTGATCCTGGACAAATTTTTCATTAGGACTAGGCAGTCCATGGATGTCATAATCCTTCATAAATGCATTTATATATCCGTTCCGCCAGTAGGATGGGCTTCATGGAGATCGGTCGGAGTGATGAAAAATCCTCCATTTCGTCTCCGAAAGAGGGATAAAAAATGAGATCAATTTTAGGCCTGCTGCAAGGCGATCCGATGGGGATTTCCAGCAAGCTGAAGCCGGAGATGGCCAAAACCGCCATCGGATCGGCCAGCGGAGCAGATGCCTATGCATTGACGCTTAGAAATTCTTCCAACCCAAGCGATTTTGTTTCGGGACAACGTCCTGGATAAGTTTAGAATACTATCATAGCCAAGTATGGGCTATTGAATAGTTGCTGCATAAATTATCAATTTAGATTTATCATCTCATTCGAGGTGGCATAATGCTAACAGAACTTGCATATGTAGCCTTGCTGCTCGGTGCCCTGCTGGTACTGGCAGCACCGACTGGAAGGTATATTGCGAAAGTATTCGGCGGCGAGCAAACGCTGCTCTCGCCATTGATCCGGCCCATCGAAAGAGGGCTTTATAGAATTGCAGACATTGATGAGAATCGAGAAATGTCCTGGAAAAACTACGTGTCAGCACTCCTGGTCTTCAACATCCTGGGAATTGCCAGCGTATTTTTGCTACAGGAATTGCAGGGTCTTCTCCCTTTCAACCCTCAGGGCCTCGGGCCTGTCCGATGGGATACGGCCCTGAACACCGCCGTCTCTTTCACAACCAACACCAACTGGCAGTCGTACAGCGGCGAGCAGACAATGACCTATCTGACCCAGATGCTGGGACTGACTGTGCAAAATTTCCTGTCTGCTGCGGTGGGACTGGCAGCAGCCATGGCCGTCATCAGAGGTTTCACCCGCAAGAATGCCGATGAGATCGGCAACTTCTGGGTCGATCTGACCAGGTCCGTGCTCTATCTGCTGCTGCCCCTGGCGATTGTCTGGGCCCTGATATTTGCCTCTCAGGGGGTTGTGCAGACCCTGGGCCCCTACGTCGTCTCTCATGGTCTTGAAGGCGCTGAGCAGGTCATCGCCCTCGGGCCCACCGCCTCGCAGGATGCCATCAAGTTCCTGGGAACCAACGGAGGCGGCTTCTTCAACGCCAACTCCGCCCATCCCTTCGAGAATCCAACGCCAATCACGGATTTCTTGCAGGTATTGGGAATGCTGCTGATCCCGGCCTCGCTGCCTTTTGCCTTCGGGTCCATGATCAAGAACCACCAGCAAGGACGTGCCATATTCGCATCGATGCTGCTGCTCTACATCATGGGCCTTGGCGTGGGACTATGGGCGGAGACATCCGGGAACCCATTGCTGGAGAAGCTGGGAGTTGCCGGAGGAGTGAACATGGAAGGCAAGGAGGCGCGCTTTGGCGTGGTGCCGTCTCTGCTCTTCGCCGAGTCTACCACGGTCACCTCCTGCGGAGGCGTCGACAGCATGCACGACAGCCTGATGCCCCTGGCGGGCCTGGTCCTGCTCTTCAACATGGCCGTAGGCGAGGTGATCTTCGGCGGTGTGGGAGTCGGCCTGATAGGCATCTTCTTCTACGCCATCATGACCATGTTCCTGGCGGGCCTGATGATCGGAAGGACTCCGGAACTCTTCGGCAAGAAGCTGGAGCCCTTTGAAATGATCATGGCCGTCATCGGCCTGCTGGCGCCGTCCGTGACGTTGCTGATCTTCGCTGCCGTCGCCATAATTCTGCCCCTGGGCCTGTCCAGCCTGAACAACGGTGGACCGCACGGCCTCTCGGAGATCCTCTATGCCTTTGCCTCGGCTTGCGGCAACAATGGCTCTGCCTTTGCCGGCCTGAATGCCAATACCGTCTTCTACAACCTGAACACGGCTTTTGGTATGCTGGTGGGCAGGTTTGCCACCATCCTGCCGGCTCTGGCTTTGGCCGGATCTCTGGCGCAAAAGAGGATAGTCCCGGCCAGCACTGCGACTTTGCCGGCGGCAAGCCCGCTCTTTGTGATCATGCTCGTGGGCACCGTCATAATTGTGGGCGCTCTGACCTTCTTTCCGGTCTTCGTGCTCGGCCCCATACTGGAGCATCTGCTCATGCAAGCAGGCAGGACATTTTGAGGTGATGATATGAAGATCAATAAGTCCAACCTCTGGCAGTCGGATCTGATGCTGCAGGCCGCCAAAGATTCCATTCCCAAGCTCGATCCGCGCAAGCTGTGGAGAAATCCGGTGATGTTTGCCGTGGAGCTCGGAGCTATCCTGACGACCCTGATCTCCGCCAGCGATATTCTGCACGGAGGAGCTTATGCCTTCGATGTGCAGATCAGCATCTGGCTCTGGTTTACCATACTGTTTGCCAACTTTGCCGAAGCACTGGCCGAGGGCCGGGGCCGGGCCCAGGCAGAGACGCTTCGCCAGGCCAGAAGCGATGCCAAGGCCAGCCGCCTGCTTCCTGATGGATCCACGGAACAGGTCTCGGCCCTGGCGCTGTGCAAGGGTGATCGGGTACAGGTGGCAGATGGCGAGATCATCCCCAGTGACGGCGAGATCGCAGAGGGCGTCGCCCTGGTCGATGAGTCGGCCATCACCGGCGAGTCTGCACCCGTGGTTCGTGAGCCGGGGGGAAGCCTTTGCGGCGTGACGGGAGGAACGCGCGTTCTCTCGGGAAAGGTCACGATCCTCATCACCGCCGATCCGGGCGAGACCTTCCTGGACCAGATGATCGGCATGGTCGAGAGCGCCAAGCGCCAGAAGACACCCAACGAGCAGGCGCTGGAGATATTGCTTATAGGATTAACCGGCCTCTTCATGGTGGTAGTGGTAACTCTGGAAGCCTTTGCCGGGTACATGGGCATGGTCATCACCGTCCCCGTCCTGGTGGCCCTTCTGGTTTGCCTGATGCCGACAACCATCGGGGGCCTCCTGCCGGCTATCGGCATCGCCGGCATGGACAGGCTTCTTTCCCATAACGTCATCGCTCTGAGCGGCAGGGCTGTTGAGGCTTCGGGAGATGTGGACGTGGTGCTGATGGACAAGACCGGCACCATCACATTGGGGAACAGAATGGCAACCGAGTTCATTCCCGCCGAGGGCGAGAAGAGTGAGGATCTGGCTGATGCGGCCATGCTCTCCTCACTGGCCGATGAGACGCCAGAAGGCCGGAGTATAGTCGATCTGGCCAAGGAGAAGCTGGGCGTCCGGGGCAGAGATATTCGAGCACCTGAGGGTTCATCCTTCCTTCCCTTCAGCGCCGAGACGCGTATGAGCGGAATCAACTGGGATGGTCGGGAGATCCGAAAAGGTGCCCACGACGCCATCGAGGAATATGTGTTGAACAAGGGCGGCAGCATGCCGGAGGGCATCAGAGCTGCTGTGGACAGCATCGCCAGGGAAGGCGGCACACCTCTGGTCGTAGCCGAGGGCAGCCGCGTTCTCGGTGCCATCAGGCTGAAGGATGTGCTCAAGGAGAACATCAAGGAGCGCCTCTCACATCTGCGCTTGGTCGGCATTCGCTCTGTGATGATCACCGGCGACAATCCGACCACCGCCGCGGCCATAGCCGCAGAGGCGGGCATTGATGATTTCATAGGCCAGGCCCGTCCTGAGGTCAAGCTGGAAGCCATTCGAAGATATCAGAAGGAAGGACATTTGGTGGCCATGATCGGAGACGGAACCAACGACGCACCCGCACTAGCGCAGGCCGATGTGGCGGTGGCCATGAACGCCGGCACTCAGGCGGCCAGGGAGGCGGCCAACATGGTTGACCTCGACTCCAACCCGGCCAAGCTGCTGGACATCGTTGAGATCGGAAAGCAGATCCTCATCACGCGCGGCGCTCTTACCACGTTCAGCGTGGCCAACGATGTCTCCAAGTACTTCGCCATCATTCCGGCATTATTTGCAGCCGAGTATCCGATGCTTGGCATGTTGAACGTCATGCGGCTGGCGACGCCCACCAGCGCGGTTCTGTCGGCCATCATCTTCAACGCCATCATCATTCCGCTGCTGATTCCCCTGGCGCTGAAGGGCGTCCGGTACCGGCCGACGACAGCGGCTGTGCTTCTCCGCCGCAACCTGCTCATCTACGGCCTGGGAGGTTTGATTGTGCCTTTCATCGGCATCAAGCTGATCGATATCCTGGTAGTAATGCTGCATCTGGAGTGAGGAAAATGTACGATATTATGAAAGAAGTAAAGCCAGCCGTGTTGCTGTTCCTGGCATTCTCCTTGCTCACCGGCCTCGTCTATCCGCTCGTAATCACGGGCATAGTCCAGACGACGATGCCTGAGAAGGCAGAGGGAAGCCTGATCACAGTGGATGGAAAGGTCATCGGCTCCGAGCTCATCGGGCAGAGCTTCTATGGTCCCGGCTACTTCCATGGAAGGCCTTCGGCAGTGGGCTATGCCGCTAACGGCTCAGGTGCCAGCAACCTGGGGCCGACGAGCGCTAAGCTGATGGATCAAGTGCGCCGCAGAGTGGAGCAGATCCGGACGGAGAACAATCTGTCGCAGGATACACCGATACCGGCAGATCTGGTCCAGGCTTCTGCCAGCGGCCTTGACCCGCACATCAGTATGCAGGGTGCCTTGCTCCAGGTGCCGAGGATCGCCAGGGCCCGGGCCCTTCCCGAGTCGGAGGTAAAGCTGCTGGTCTATCAGATATTAGAGCCGGCCGAGTTCGGCATACTGGGCCAGGAGAGGGTGAATGTACTCAAGCTCAACCTGGCAATGGATGATCTGACGAGAAAGAGGTGATGACATGCCTGAAACGTCCCGCCCCGATCCCGATGCCCTGCTGCGCAGGCTGCAGCAAAAGGAGCAGAAGGCAGAGCGAAAGGCGGGCAAGCTCAAGATATTCGTGGGCGCGGCTGCCGGCGTCGGCAAGACCTATCAGATGCTGGAAGAGGCGCAGTCCCTGAAGAGGGATGGCGCGGATGTCGTCATTGCCCTCGTGGAGACGCACGGACGCCATGAGACGGAGCTATTGCTGGAAGGACAGGAGATAATCGGGCGTCTTCGGATTGAACACGGAGGCATAGTTCTGGAGGAGATGGACCTGGACGGTGTGCTGGCACGCCGTCCTGCCATTGCTCTGGTGGACGAGCTGGCCCACACCAACGCTCCGGGCACCCGTCATGCCAAGCGATATCAGGACGTGGAGGAGCTGCTGGATGCGGGAGTCAGCGTCTACACCACCATGAACATCCAGCATGCGGAAAGCCTCAATGATATCGTTTATCAGATCACCGGGATTCGGGTCCGGGAGACCGTGCCGGATAGAATTCTGCAGATGGCGGATGAGCTGGAGGTGGTGGACCTGCCGCCCGAGGAGCTGCTGGCGCGCTTTAATGAGGGCAAGGTCTATGTGCCGCCCAAGGCCGAGCAGGCTGTGCGCCGCTTCTTTCGCAAGGGCAACCTCCTGGGGCTGCGGGAGATGGTGCTGCGCTACACTGCCAGCAAAGTGGACGAAGACATGCGCTCCTACATGGACCGGCACGGCATCCTTGGTCCCTGGCCGGCGGGCTCCAGGCTTCTGGTCTGCATCAGCACCAGCTCTCTCTCCGAGCGACTGGTGCGCATAGGCCAGCGCATGGCCGCAGACCTGAATGCTGAATGGTTCGCAGTCTATGTGGAATCTCCTTTGGAGAGGCCGTCTGCCGGGGCAGCTCAGGATCAACTGGACCGCAACATGCGGCTGGCGGAAGATCTGGGGGCTAAGGTGCAGGTCCTGAGCGGGCCCGGAATTTCGGAAGAGATACTGCACTTCGCCAGGGCGCAAAACATAACTCTCATGGTCGTCGGCCTGCCGCGCCGCAGATTGTGGAACCCGTGGCTGAGAGGCTCGGTCGTCAATGAGATCATCCGCCACAGCGGGCCGATTCATGTACTGGTCATAGGCAGCACAGAGGCCGAGACCAAAGAAAAAGAGACGGCGACACCGGATGAAGCGATGAGCCGGAGGCCGTACTACGGCAGCCTGGCAAGCGTTGCTGCGATGACCGCTTTTTGCTGGATACTGAATCCATGGCTGGGTCTCATCAACACCGCCATGATGCTGCTCTTGCCCGTGGTCTACAGCGGAATTACCTGGGGCAGGCGCGCCGGCCTTGCCGCATCAATATTGGCCGTGGCCGCCCTGGATTTCTTCTTCGTGCCGCCTCAATTTACCCTGGCCGTGGAAGACCTGCACTATCTGCCCATGTTCTTCGTCTTCTTCATCGTCGGAATCGCCACCAGCTTTGTGGCGGATCTGGTCAGATGGCAGGGAGAGAATGCCCGCCAGAGGGAGCGCTTCGTCTCTGCACTATACTCCTTCAGCCGCGACCTGATGGCGGCGGAAAATCAGGAGTCGCTCCTGCGCTACGCCGCCAAGGAGATTGCCGAGGCCTTCCGCTGCGAGGTGATGATATTGCTGCCCGATGTTAATGGAAAACTTCAGGTTCGTGCTCAGATGGGGGAGCATATCATCTTCGACGAGCGCAGGCTGGGGGTGGCGACCTGGGTCTTTGAGCATGGCCAGCCGGCTGGACGCGGAACGGAGACGCTGTCTTCGGCATCGCTCTTCTATCTGCCCCTGCAGGCGAAGGAGGTCACAGTCGGCGTTATGGGAGTGAGCCTGGGGGAGCCGGAGAGGCTTCTGTCTTCGGAACAGCGCCGGCTGCTGGAGTCCTTTGCCAGCATCATCGCATTGACCGTGGCACGCACGACAACCGCGTCCCCGGCCTGAGCCCGCACCTCCGCCCCCCATTTTTTCCTTTCCTGAAAAGGGATGATCGCACATAAAACCATCACATAAACCTATGTACCCAGCTTTAAAAACCGCACATCTGGCATGAGCCTTCTTAATTTAATCCATGAACTAAACCGAGAGTCTCAGAGAGTCCGAAGGTCAACTACCTTGAGCTCAAGAACGGGCCATACTACATTGTCGCTTCAGTCGAGGTGGGAAACACCACCACCAAATGCATCCTAACCGCCACGGATATGGACTCCGGCAGGACTTACATTGTCGATAAAACCGTAAAGATGACCCGGGATGTGCGGCAGCCAAGGTCCGGGGAAGAGATCTTCGCCAGAACCCTCAACGGCACGCCTCTTACCAGGGACTCCATCGCCGAGCTGGTGAGAGATACCATGGTTGAGAGCCACGACAGGGCCAGGCTGGACATCAAAACCGATCCAAGATCACATTGAATTGAAAAGAGTAATGGATTGAAGGTTATAGATTGCAGGATTGAACAGATCTGAAATCAGCCTGCATATCCCAGCTCCCTGGCCTTGGCGAAAGCAGCATCGGCTTCGCAGGTCCTTCCAAGATTTTTGAGTGCAATGCCTTTGTTATCCCAGGTTTCGGCAAGGTTGGGCTCTAGCCTGATCGCTTCGTCATAGGCTTTGATGGCATCCGTGTAGTTGCCCAGAGAATCAAGAGCAATGCCTTTGTTGTTCCAGGTTAAGGCAAGGTTGGGGTCTATCCTAATAGCTTCGTCAAAAGACTTGATGGCATCTGCATAGTCGCCCAGGGTCCCAAGAGCAATGCCTCTGTTGTTCCAGGCTTCGGCAAAGCTGGGCTTTAGCCTGATCGCTTCGTCATAGGCTCTGATGGCATCCGTGTAGTTGCCCAGAGAATCAAGAGCAATGCCCTTGTTGTTCCAGGCTTCGGCAAAGCTGGGCTCCAGCCTGATCGCTTCGTCATAAGCGTTGATGGCATCTGCATAGTCGCCCAGGGTTCCAAGAGCAACGCCTTTGTTGTTCCAGGCTTCGGCATTGTTTTTAACCTTCTCTAACAGAATTATTTGACCATTTTTACTCACATCGGTTGCATTATAATTTTTTTGCAGGTCGCTAAATAATTGGGTCATATATGGATATACGGAATAACTGTCTTGATCCACGAATACTTTATAATTCGACTCATTGTCTGATATTACCTTTAATAAATTATTATAATCGCTCCGCAAAAACAATTCTGTAAATCCGGGTCCATTGAATGAACTCAACGTCTTAGATTGTAAATGATATACTCCCTCATTGCCTGATATAATCAAGACTTTCTCTCCTGGTATCGTATGACTCTTGATAAAATCAGAGTTGTTTGTTACTTCGGTTGGTTCCGCTTTTAATAGGGAATCAACCCTCAGATCAATTCTTTCACCGAGATCTCCGCAATTGGATAGCAGGCTAAAATCTGCGGAAATGAAAAAGAAGATTATCCCGATAAAGACAGCCACGTGCATAAAGTTTGTCTTCTTTGAAACATTTGTTGAGTGTGATATTTTGCTATACAGGTCATCCATGCATATAATCAGTAACAACAACGCAGGATACAATATATCTAATAAAACTTGATTATGACTCCTGCCTTGGTAATAACCGAAAACCCCGATGCCGAGTATAGACAGGAAAAAAATCATCTTCGTTCTGATTGAGTCGTTTCTCATAATTAGGTACTTGGCCGAGTGTGCGATTCCGATAAAATAGATCAGGATAATTATGTTCCAAGGATGGATCAGACTCATTGGAATCATATTAAAACCAAAATAATAAAAAATTCTTTGATAACCTAATAAGTCGCTAAACAGCGGATAAGAACCAAAACGTATATATATATAAATAGTGAACGCTATGACCGCAATCGAAAGCAGATATATATTTATAGCAATGTGTTTTGCGATCCGAATTAATGCCGGCTTAATGGGTTTCTCCAGAATCTCCTGATAGGCCAGAGCGATTAGCCAGGTTAAAAACACTACTAAGCCGGTTTCAAAATTCCAAAACATAGAAAGTATGCTTAAAAAAATAGATAAATAATAAAATTTAATATTCTTATCTTTAAAATAAAAATATGCTGTCAAAACTATTAATGAAGGGAATATAATTCTAAGTGGAAAATATTGGAAATAAGGATCGTATCCAGATCGGATTGCCGGAAAAAGATAGTTATAAAATAGAATTCCGCAGAACCCTAAAGACGCTAAAATTTTGTTGTCTACAATTTTTATCGTAAATATATACAAGCTAAAAAACGCAGCTGCCAAAAGGACAGACATGATTAACGTAAAGTTGAATACCGTTAGGCCCACCAATCTGAAAATAGGCTCCAAAATGTAAGGATATAATCCATATTGGTTCGGAAAATCTACAAATAGCGCTTTTCCCAGAAATAGTTGAGTCATAGAATAAAAAATTGCATTAAAATGATTAACATATGGTGGGAAGTTATCAACAATATAGATACTGAATATATTTTTTATGGATAGTAATATTATAAAGAAAGAAACAATAATCAGAAGAAATTTATTAAGAAATGTACTTATTTCACGTATCGGATATTTTGAGTAGGTTGATGGATGATTACGGATCAGTATCGAGGCGATGAGAGAACCAGCTAGAAATAACAGTACTACAGGGTGCATCAATAGATAACTGTATCCTATATAATTAGCATTAGAAGATATGTCTATGTATAAGAGCAAGCCAATTAAAATCAGAGACATATACAATATCGATTTATATAAAAAAGGAATTTGCCTTATTATATTATTAATTCTAATCTCGTTGATAAAAAAGTAAATCAAGGATAACACCAAAATTGGATAAATCAATATACTTGATATATATTGCAAAGATTCCACTCTTTCTGGAGCGAATCCGCTGACAAAAATAAAAGTCTCGTTCAATTTGCTTATATTTATAGTATCTAAGTAGCTAAATCGATTCCGTATTAATATATTAATTATTCCAATAAAAATTATAGAAATAATTATACTAAAAAATTCGAATATAAATAATTTCTCATCATCCTCAACCGATGATGATAGACCTTGTCCGCCAAATAGATTAATTTTCCGAATATCAGATCCACTCTCATTACACCAATTAATCTATCTTATAGAGAACCAAGCGATCATATTTAACTATATCTGGCATGAGTATAGTTACCATGATCATAAAGAGCAACGCCTTTTTAGATATCGATTTTTCATCGTCCATGTGAGTTGCCTGAGTCAAAGACGCTAAACGCAATATCCGTACTTGCTGCGCGGGTGCATCGCCGATGGTTCACGTCTATTGTGGGGCAGCCCAGAGATCATAATCAATATATATTTATTAAGAAAAATAGGTTATGTGATGATTTGTTTAAAATGTACAACTGAGTTTTTCGCTCCATGTCATCTGATGGCTATTGAGCGGTGCTAATAACCACTTCACCGGGCGTAACGTCTAAACTGAGTGCAGCAAGGCTCCCTCTCAGATCGCCATAAAGAGGAACTCATTCATCTGCATGTCTGAGCTGGGATATGGAGCGTGAAAAGGAATGTGCAAGTTCGCAATATTCGAATTGCATCCTGCATATAATTATAAATAACTAAATTTGTGCTCCAGTTGGTTCGATCAGATCTCCTGGGGGCATGATAATGCACAGTCTTGCGCACGCACGTCATCCGCAGTATTTGCATCCCGGCACCGTCTCCTCATTCCCCAGATACAGCACCTGACTGCGGCTGCCGTAGCGGAAGACCGTCACGCCCTTGCAGCCCAGATCGTAGGCCAGATTGTAAACATTCAGGACATCGCTTACGGTGGCGCTGGCGGGCAGATTGACCGTCTTCGACACGGCATTGTCCGTGTGCTTCTGGAACGCGGCCTGAATTCGCACGTGCTGCTCCGGCGAGATATCGAGTGCTGTGACGAAGAGATCCTTGAGATCCTGCGGCACGCCTGCGATATCCTGCACCGAGCCTTTACGCGCCAGTTCGGCCCTGAGGTCGGGCGTGAAAATTCCGCGCTCTGCGGCGGCACCCTCGAAGAGCGGCGAGACCTCCAGCAGCCTTGCGCCCTCCAGGACGTGCCGCACGAAGGCGATGGCGAAGAGCGGCTCAATGCCGCTGCTCGTTCCGGCGATGATGCTGATGGTGCCCGTCGGAGCGACCGTGGTCACTGTGGAGTTTCGCATGGCATCCCATTTCTTGAGGTTGCTCGACTCGAAGAGCGGGAAAGATCCGCGTGTGGCTCCCATGCGGGCCGACTCCTCCCGGCCCCGGGTCGAGATGAAGCTCATGATCTCCTCTGCCAGCCGGATGGCGTCCGCAGATGCGTAGGAGACGTTCATCCTGATGAGCATCTCCGCGAAGCCCATCACACCGAGGCCGATCTTCCGGCTCTGCATCGTCGCCTCCTCGATCTGCTTCAGGGGAAAGCGGTTCACGTCGATGACATCGTCCAGAAAGCGAACGGCCAGCGTGACCAGTTCGCCCAGCCGGTCCCAGTCCAGCTCGCTCTTCTGCACCAGATGGGAGAGGTTGATGGAGCCCAGGTTGCAGGACTCGAACGGCAGGAGCGGCTGCTCGCCGCAGGGGTTGGTGGCCTCGACCTGGGCGGGAAAAGGATGAGCGGCATTGATGCGGTCGATGAAGATGATGCCGGGGTCGCCTCCCTTCCAGGCGGAGTTGGCGATGAGGCTCATCAGCTCTTTGGCCTCAAGACGGCCGGTGACGGTGCCGGAGCGAGGATTGACAAGATCGATCTCGCCTCCGGTTCGAGCCTTTTGCATGAACTCGTCCGTTGCCGCCACGGAGACGTTGAAGTTCTCCAGGAACCCCGGCTTCTCCTTGGCCTCGATGAACTCCAGAATGTCGGGATGGTCTATGCCAAGGACGCCCATGTTCGCACCCCGGCGCCGGCCGCCCTGCTTGATGACATCCGTGGCGGTGTCGAAGATGCGCATGAAGGAGACAGGGCCGCTGGCCACGCCGCCCGTAGCGCGCACCACATCTCCTTTCGGTCGCAGCCGGGAGAATGAGAAGCCCGTCCCCCCCCCGCTCTGATGGATGAGGGCCATGTGCTTCAGGGCATCGAAGATCCCAGTCAGAGAGTCCTCCACGGGCAGGACGAAGCAGGCAGAGAGCTGGCCCAGCTCCAATCCTGCGTTCATGAGCGTGGGGGAGTTGGGCAGGAAGTCAAGATCACGCATCGCTTTTAAAAAACGCAGGCGACTGCCCTCCACATCGCCGCCGTACCGGCCTTCGGCCTGTGCCACGTGCCGCGCCACGCGCTCGAACATCACACCGGGCGTCTCAACCACTGCACCGAGCATATCGCGGCGCAGGTACCTCTTCTTGAGCACCTCAGCGGCGTTAACGGAGAGCTTCAGATCATCGGCCACGCCCAGATAGCGTTTGGCCTCTCTAATCTCTGCCCGCTTCTGGCGGTAGAGGATGTAAGCCTTGGCCGCTTTGGCATAGCCCTCTTCGATAAGGACCTTCTCTACTATATCCTGAATATCCTCCACGCCGGGAATCGAATCAGGAAATCGCAGATCCGCTGCGGCTACTACCAGCTTTGTCAGTTTCGCTGCCGCCTCGCCCGGCTCGTCGCCAACGGCACGAAAAGCCTTGGCAATGGCAGCTTCAATCCTCTCGTCGCGAAATTCCACTATGCTGCCGTCGCGCTTTCGAATGCTCTTGATCATCCCAAAACTCCCGTGAAGTATATGTCTCAGAATCGATATAAACATACATGTCAATTAAGTCAAACAGTCGAATAGTCAAAATAAGAGAATTATAAGGAGAATAAGGAGAAGTACCGAATCGAGGTCTACTAAAATGAAGATCGCAATCTCAGGAAAAGGCGGCGTAGGCAAGACCACCCTGGCCGGCACCCTGGCCAGGCTCTTCGCTCGCGACGGTTACAACGTCCTGGCCATCGATGTCGACCCGAGCATGAACCTGGGCTCGGCTCTGGGCATCAAGCAGTTGCCCAAACCCGTTACGGAGCACAAAGACCTGGTGGCAGAGCGGGCGGGGATGCCCATGGGCATGTTCAAGATGAACCCCAAAGTGGACGATATAGTGCAGATGTGCGGCTGCACCGGCCCCGACAATGTGAAGCTGGTGGTCATGGGCACCATTGATTCAGGCGGCTCGGGCTGCATGTGCCCCGCCAATGCCTTCGTCAAGGCTCTCATCAGGCATGTCATCACCCGCGAGAAAGACCTGGTGATCCTGGATATGGAGGCGGGCATCGAGCATCTGGGCCGGGCCACGGCTCGCGGCGTGGATGCCATGATCGCCGTGGTGGAGCCGGGCATGCGCTCCATTGAGACGGTGGAGAGAATAATGAAGCTTGGCAAGGAGATCGGCATCACCAGATACTTTGCAGTCATAAACAAGGCCGACAATCCCGGCCCCGTGGCTGAGAAGATGGCCCAGATGGGCATCTCCGTCCTGGGAACCATTCCCTTCGATAAATGCCTCGTGGAGGCGGACCTTGCCGGCATTCCGCCCATCGATTTCGACTGCCCGGCCGTGGACTCCATCCGGGCGATAAAAACCAAACTGGAAGAGATGTTCGGAGAAAAAGACGAGAAGCAGGCCTAGAAGTTGAGGCTGCCTGCTTTTATTCCTTCTTTTACGATCGATCCGATGACCTTTGATCCGGGCCCCATGATCCGGCAGGTCTCTTTTACTTCGCTCTCAGGCACGACTACCACGAAGCCCATGCCCATGTTGAAGGTCCGGTACATCTCGGCATCGTCCACGTTGCCCAGCTCCTGCAAGAGCCGGAAGATGGGCTGCGGCTCCAGGGGATCGGTGATCTCGAAGCCGAGCGGCGAGATCCTGCGCAGCTTGAGGAGCCCCGAGCCGGTGATATGCGCCAGGCCGTGCACGTCGCACTTCTTTACCAGCTCCACGATCTCATGGTAGATCCTGGTGGGCGTGAGAAGCTCCTCTCCGATGGTATTGTTCCCGTCCGGCATCCTGTCGAAGTAAGTGTATTTTGACTCGGCGATGATCCTGCGGGCCAGGGTGTAGCCGTTGCTGTGCAATCCGTCGCCCGGCACTCCTACCAGCGTGTCGCCCACCTGAACCCGCTCTCCGGTTACGACCCTGTCCTTGTCCACCACGCCGATGGCGGTTCCGGCCAGATCGAATCCGCGAATGATCTCGGGAAGCGATGCCGTCTCTCCTCCCACGATGGTCATGTTGGAGAGCTCGGCGCCGCGACGCAGGCCGATGGCAATCTGGGCCGCGCGCTCCGGGTCCACCTTCTCCACGGCCAGATAATCCACGAAGGCGATCGGCTCCGCGCCGATGGCGTAAAGGTCGTTCACATTCATGGCGATGCAGTCGATGCCCACCGTATCCCATTTTTGAATGGCGTTGGCGATGAGCACCTTGGAGCCGACACCGTCCGTGGTCATGGCCAGGGCAAAGCTCCCCATGTCCAGCAGGCCGGCGTAGTGACCGATCTTGGTCATGGGCGCCCCGAATCCCTGGCGCGTGGTGGTCAGGACGGCCTTCATGGCGTCGATGGATCTGTTTTCCAGGTGAATGTCCACTCCGGACTCGGCGTAAGTCAATTTTCTCATGCCGTGCCTCCCAGGCCGAACTCGCGATGCAGCTCCTGCACGGCCCTCTCCGCATCCTTGGACGCAACCACGAAGGAGATGTTGTGCTGTCCGGAGGGCTGGCTGATCATGACCACGTTGATCTTGGCAGACCCGAGGGCCTTGAAGACCCGCGCGGCCACGCCGGGGGTTCCCGCCATGCCCGCACCGATCACGGCCACCGCGCAGACGTCATGATCATGAGATATCTCCTTGACCAGTTCCCGGGGGAACTCGGCGCGAAGGGCATCCTCTGCCTTCTCCACCTGCCGCTCCTCTATGACCATGGAGATGTTGGCCTCAGAAGAGCCCTGGCTGATCATGACGATGTTGATTCCTGTCCTGGCCAGAGCCGTGAAAGCGCGTGCAGCCACTCCGATGGTCCCGATCATGCCCGCGCCGGAGATGTTCAGGAGAGCCACGTTCTTGTGCAGTGTGACCGCCTTGATCACGTCCACTTTGGGCACGTCATCATGCACGATCTGCGTGCCGGGGATATCGGGATCGAAGGTGCACTTGACGCGCACCGGGATTCCCTTGCGGATGGCCGGCTCAATGGCTCTCGGGTGCAGGACCTTGGCTCCGAAGTAGGACAGCTCCATGGCCTCGCGGTAGGAGATGGCGGGGATGGTCTTGGCCTCGGGCACGATCTTGGGGTCCGTGGTCATGACGCCGGATGTCTCCTTCCAGAACCAGATCTCATCAGCATCGATAGCCGCACCGATGAGCGAGGCGGACAGATCCGAGCCGCCGCGGCCAAGGGTGGTAATAATGCCTTTCTCGTCCTTGGCGATGAATCCCGTGACCACGGGAACGCCTTTGAGCGGAAGCAGCCTCTTCGGAATCAGGTCGTAGGTCTTCTCCAGGGGACTGCCGTCACCGTAATTGCTATCGGTGACGATTCCCGCCTCCGAGCCGGTAAAATGCCGGGACGGGATGCCCATATCCCTCAAAACGCCTGACAGAATGGGAGCTGCGAGCTGTTCACCGTAGCTGGATATGTAATCCAGTGAGCGTGCCGTCAACTCACCTAGGTAGCAGATGCCGATGTAGGCCTTCTCCAGCTCGGAGAGCTTGTCGGCCACCGTCTCTTTGGTCTCCTTAGCGATTTGAGGGTCCATGATTGCATCGGCAATGGCCTGATTGTGCCTGTCCGTCAGCTTCTCCATAAAATCGATTACATCAGAGACGTTTCCTTCTTTTGCCGCTTTCCGGGCACAGGCCAGGAGGTCGTCTGTTACGCCCTGCAGGGCGGAGGTGACCAGGACTATCTCATTGTCGCGGTTAAAATGCAAGACCAGATCGCCTACATGCCTGAGCCGGCTTCCGTCAGCTACGGAAACGCCGCCAAACTTCATTACCAAGCGCGCCATCGTAAAAACCGTTGCTTTCCAGTCTTCACAGCAATTTAAGCTTTATCCATAATATTATAATATTGGATGAAGAGATCTCGTTCAGATCCCAGGGAAAACATTCAAATTTACGTTTGTCTGTGGCGAAGGGACGATCAAGGCAACGGTCTCGAAAATGAGTCTGGTATCCAGGCTCGATCAATCAATCTCGGCTTGCCCTTCGGCTCGATCAAGAAGGTCAATCTACCGGATGGTCGGCTACGAATGTCGAATTGAGCGTAAACTCGAAACCGTCAGAAGAAGGCCGAAGGCTTAAATAGATTGAGTCCGAGGATTCTCGGGTCCTATTTGGACTGTAACCTTTATCTTAAACTTCGCGAGGCGTATTATGGGCAAGAGGAAGAAGATAGCAGAACGCGTAACGACTCTGATGGATAAGCCTGAGATGATCAGGAACATCGGAATCGTGGCACATATCGATCACGGCAAGACAACCCTTTCCGATAACCTGCTGGGTGGAGCCGGCATGATCTCCATGGATCTGGCAGGCAAGCAGCTCTTCATGGATTTCGATCCGCTGGAGCAGGCGCGTGGCATCACCATCGACGCCGCAAACGTATCCATGGTTCACGAGGTGGACGGCAAGGAATATTTGATCAACATGATCGATACCCCCGGCCACGTGGACTTCGGAGGCGACGTCACCCGCGCCATGCGTGCCGTGGACGGCGCAGTGGTCGTTGTGGACGCCGTGGAAGGCGCTATGCCCCAGACCGAGACGGTTCTGCGGCAGGCCTTGCGAGAGGGCGTTCGACCGGTGCTGTTCGTCAACAAAGTCGACCGCATGATCAATGAGCTGAAGGTTGAGAAGAAAGACATGGCCGTCAGACTCGGCAAGGTCATAGACAACGTCAACAAGCTCATCCTGGGAATGGACGAGGAGAAGTACAATGCCGGCTGGAAGCTGGATGCAGCCAAGGGAAATATCGCCTTCGGCTCCGCTCTCTACAATTGGGCCATCAGCGTGCCCATGATGAAGCAGACGGGCATCGGCTTCGAGCAGGTCTTCGACTATTGCCGCGCCGGAAAGATGAAGGAGCTGGCAGAGAAGTGTCCCCTCTTCCGGGCCGTCAACGATATGGTGGTCAAGTTCCTTCCCAGCCCCATCGATGCCCAGAAGGAGAGGGTCAAGGTCATCTGGCACGGCGATTGGGATAGCCCCGTCGGAAAAGCCATGGCAACTTGCGATCCCAAGGGTCCGGTTGCTTTCATGATCAATAAAGTGAAGATCGACCCGCACGCCGGCGAGGTCGCCACTGGGCGGCTGTTCTCCGGAACACTGCGGCGCGGCATGGAGCTGTACGTATCCGGCATTGCCAGCACTAACCGCATTCAACAGACGGGCATCGTCATGGGCGCAGAGAGGGTCGAGGTAGAGGAGATCCCCGCCGGAAACATCGCCGCCGTCACGGGTCTGCGAGATGCCATCGTCGGGTCCACCATCTCCTCGGAAGAGAACATGACACCCTTCGAGCAGATCAAGCACGTCTCCGAACCCGTCATGACCGTGGCCGTCGAGGCCAAGAACACTCGCGACCTGCCCAAGGTCGTAGAGGTATTGAGGCAGATCGCCAAGGAAGATCCGACACTGCAGGTCACCATCAACGAGGAGACCGGCGAGCACCTCATGGCAGGCATGGGCGAGCTGCATCTGGACGTCACAGTAACGCGGCTGCAGCGTGATCGCGGCGTGGAGCTGAAGACCTCTCCGCCCATAGTAGTATATCGTGAGTCCGTTGCCGGACGTGCCGGGCCCGTGGAAGGAAAGTCTCCCAACCACCACAACAGGTTCTACATCGAGTTCGAGCCCCTGGAGCCGGGCGTGATCGAAGCCCTGAAAGAGGGCAAGATCAGCATGAAGATGGAAGAGGTTGAGCGCAGGAAGCTCCTTATAGAGAAGGGCATGGACAAGGATGAGGCCAGGAACATCGTCGGCTATTTCGGTACCAATGTCCTGCTCAACATGACCAAGGGTATTCAGTACCTGCGTGAGACCATGGAGCTCATCCTGGAAGGATTCGAGGAGGCTTTGAAGAACGGCCCCATCTCCAGGGAGCCCGCCCAGGGAATAAAAGCCAAGATCGTGGATGTAAAGCTGCACGAGGATGCCGTACACCGCGGCCCCGCCCAGGTCATACCTGCGGTAAGACAGGCGGTTCAGGCTGGTATTCTCATGGCCGACCCGGTTCTGCTGGAACCCTTCCAGAATGTCTATATACAGGTGCCTCAGGATCAGATGGGTGGAGCCATGTCTGAGATCCAGGGGCGCAGGGGAATGATCCTGAACATGGACAGCCAGGGCGACATGATCATACTCAAGGCCAAGATGCCTGTGGCTCAGATGTTCGGATTCTCCGGAGCCATAAGGTCGGCCACCGAGGGCCGCGCTCTCTGGTCCTCTGAGTTCGCAGGGTTCGAGCCGCTGCCTCCCAACCTGCTCTTGGATACCGTCAAGCAGATCAGGACCAGGAAGGGCTTGAAGCCAGAGATGCCGAAGCCATCCGATTACCTGAAGGTCGTCTAGATCCTGGATGCCTTCGAAAAGATTAAACACCAAGCCAGAAATATGAAAAATATGGATAGTGCCAGTTGGAGGAAATAAATTATGGCAGAAGCAAAGCCACACCTCAATCTAGCATTCATTGGACACGTCGACCACGGGAAGTCGACTACCGTAGGCAGATTGATGTTTGAGACGGGTGCAGTGGATGCACACGTCATTGATGAGTACAAGAAAGAAGCAGCTTCCAAGGGAAAGGCGACCTTCGAGTTTGCCTGGGTAATGGACAGCTTGAAGGAAGAGCGTGAGAGAGGCGTGACCATCGATATCGCCCATCACCGCTTCGATACCGCCAAGTTCTACTTCACCGTTGTGGACTGCCCCGGTCACAGGGATTTCGTCAAGAACATGATCACCGGAGCCAGCCAGGCAGATGCGGCCGTACTGGTCGTAGCTGTTCCTGATGGCGTCATGGCCCAGACCAAGGAGCACGTGTTCCTGTCCAGGACCCTCGGTGTCAACCAGCTGATCGTGGCCATGAACAAGATCGATGCCACCACCCCGCCCTTCGATGAGAAGAGGTTCAACGAGGTCAAGGAAGAGGTAGGCAAGCTCCTGAGGATGGTCGGATACAAGCTCGACGAGATTCCCTTCGTTCCGGTCTCCGGCCTGATGGGAGACAACCTCGCCAAGCCCAGTGAAAACCTGAAGTGGTACAAGGGTCCAACCCTGCTCGATGCTCTGAACAACCTCAAGGTGCCCCAGAAGCCCACCAACCTGCCGCTGCGCGTGCCGGTACAGGACGTCTACACCATCTCCGGTGTGGGAACTGTGCCCGTGGGCCGCGTCGAGACAGGTGTCATGAGAAAGAACGACAAGATCGTCTTCCAGCCCGCCAACGTGGCTGGCGAGGTCAAGTCCATCGAGATGCATCATGAGGAAGTTCCTGAGGCATTCCCCGGCGACAACATCGGATGGAACGTGCGCGGTGTCTCCAAGAAGGACATTCGCCGCGGCGATGTTTGCGGATCGGTAGAGAAGCCCCCAACGGTAGCCAAGGAGTTCAAGGCCCAGATCGTAGTGTTGCAGCATCCCAGCGCCATATCGGCCGGATACACCCCCGTGTTCCACTGCCATACCGCTCAGATCGCATGCACCCTCACTCAGATTCTGGCCAAGCTGGATCCAAAGACCGGCGCTGTCAAGGAAGAGAATCCGGCCTTCATCAAGGCGGGAGATGCGGCCATCATCATGGTCACGCCCTCCAAGCCCATGGTCATTGAGCCGGTAAAAGAGATTCCACAGCTCGGCAGGTTCGCCATCAGAGATATGGGCACAACCGTAGCAGCCGGCATGTGCATGAGCGTGGTACCACGCTAAACCTTTTTTTGGTGTGAAAACATGCAAAAAGCAAGAATTAGACTCTCTGGCACCAACCCCCTGATGCTGGACGACATATGCACTCAGGTCAAGGGGATTGCCCAGAGAACGGGCGTGCACATGGCAGGACCAATTCCACTGCCCACGAAAAAGATGGTTGTACCCTGCAGGAAGAGTCCCGACGGCGAGGGGACGGCTACCTGGGATCACTGGGAGATGAGAGTTCATAAGAGGCTCATCGACCTTGATGCTGATGAGCGCGCACTGCGCCAGCTCATGAGGATCCAGGTCCCCAAGAATGTGAACATCGAAATCGTGCTGGAAAGCTAAACAATAGTTAGGTACTTGGGCTGCTTCCCTGGGAAGAAAGCCCGTTGCCTATATATTCTGCAACGCCGCTCTTATAGTAATAGTTCCCGCAAGCACCATCAGCCGCAGGAACAATAGTCTCGTGGACTCGTAGTATAGTCTGGATAGAATAGAGGCCTCCGGAGCCTCGGACCCGGGTTCGAATCCCGGCGGGTCCGTCAATTTTATTATATTTGCGAACAAGAGTATCATAAGATTTTGATTCTGCGACCATGATCAGAATAAAACGTGCATACGATCCGGCGGAGAGGAGCGATGGACAGCGTTTTTTAGTGGACCGGCTCTGGCCCAGAGGCATAAGGAAAGACGACTTGAAGATCGATGCCTGGCCAAAAGAAGCAGCTCCGAGCAATGAATTGCGCCACTGGTTCGGCCATGACCCCGCCAGGTGGCAGGAATTCCAGGATCGCTATTGGCAGGAGTTGGATGGTGATCAGGAAGCATGGCTGCCAATGCTCGATACTGCCCGCGATCGAGATGTAACTTTGGTCTACGGCGCAAAGGACGAGGAGCATAACAATGCGGTCGCTCTCAAGGCATACCTGGAGAAACGGCTGGTATCCATTTAACACTTCTTTTTCAATCACTGTTGCCGTTTAGTTCTCGGCAATTTTATGAGCCAACCATAAACAAAGGCACTCTCAACTGCTTACCTCAGTTGTCTTTTCGTCAGTTCGCGAGCCAGAGATCCAATTTCTCGGTATCCTTCTGGAAACGCGCTGTTCTATATAGGCCGGTATCCAATTTATACTACCGAGGGCTTTACTTGAAAACTATCGAAGTCAAAAATGTGCAGAGCAAACCCAATCCACACGGCGTGGATGCCAGAAACATCAGCGACACAGAGAGCGCCCAGGTGGTGCACATCACTCTGCAGCCGGGCGAGTCCCTGAAGAAGCACATCACCCCCGTCGACGTCGTATTCTACGTCCTGGAGGGCCGGGGAGTGGTCGAGATAGGCGAGGAGAGTGCTGAGGTCGGGCCGGATACCCTGATCGAGAGCCCGGCCAGAATCCCCCACCGCTGGATCAATGAGAGCGATGCCGCCGTGCGCATCCTGGTGGTCAAGACGCCCAGGCCCAAGGAATCCACGAAGCTGCTGTGAATTCAATCGTGAATGCAGATTATCAAAGCTAAAGGAGGATCCATGTCAATCGAAGAGAACAAAGCCATCGTTCGCCGCTTCTTTGCAGTGGGGCCGTCCCAGGGTGACCTGGCGGCAGCCGACGAGCTTCTGGCCCCGGACTTTGCCCTGCACACGCCATTGCCGTCTCCGCCCGGCATCCAGGGCATGAACGATGTGATCACCGCCTGCCGGGCTGCTTTCGAGCATCTGGATATCACCGTGGAGGATCTGGTGGCGGCTCGCTTCACGGCGCGCGGCATTCATAAGGGCGCGTTCATGGGCTTTGCGCCTGCGGGAAAGGCCGTGACCATGACCGGCATTGAGATATTTCGCATGGAGAACGGCAAGATTGCAGAACTGTGGGGCGAGGCCAATTTGCTCGGGTTGATGGGGCAGCTGGGGGCAAAGGATTAAATCTCTCAATATGATTATTTTTATCGTAATATTGTGAAGCGTAGTACTTATTACCTGTAACAAGCTGGTAGCTTAAAGATCACCAGTAATACCATCACGACTCGCCTTCAGCATCCGAGCTTTTTTGACGGCTTCATGTCACTCTGTGGAAAACCATTCTTCGCGGCTGATTCCGGCGTCTCTTAAGAACCTTGCAAGAAAGTCAACGCTGATATCTTCGCCGTGGTGCGCATTAGGAAGAATTACGGTCTTATCACCTTTTATCATATACGGATGCTTGGTGCCATAATAGGGGCCTTTCAGTCCCAGTTGCTTCAGCCGTTTGACCAGATCGGGCCAAGACACAGGAGTG
>Ga0074195_1000761_pt1 | contig 56008 bp, 57 predicted proteins | sample EPASupsiteHSE623_FD_64525 | JGI IMG/M metagenome (GOLD analysis project Ga0074195, IMG submission 64525) | Bioremediated contaminated groundwater from EPA Superfund site, New Mexico - Sample HSE6-23 | ecosystem: Environmental > Aquatic > Deep subsurface > Groundwater > Contaminated ...
GGCACGGACCGCTCAGAGCCCTCGTCTGCTCGCACCACGGATCCAGAGGATCCAGAGTCGCGAAACGCGGAGGTCGGCTCGCCACAACGGCCCGGCCAGGGAGGAACCAGGACAAGGAAAAAACACAAGGAGTGATAGATTATGGGAGATTTCGCACAGAAAACAAACATCAAGAGCGCAACCCGCAGGCTTGCAGACCCGATCGCCGACATAACAGCGTTCAACACGATCGTCCAGGCGGTGATCACCACCAACCCGTTCGGGTGCATCTCGTATATGCTGGCCGGTGAAAACCACCAGCCAATCGAGAAGAGCCGGGAAGCGTACACGGCAAAATTCGTGTACCAGGACGCACAGGCAAACAGGATCGGCAGCGGCTCGGAGAGCTACAACACGATCGCCGGCTTCACCGCCGGGGCAACGGCAATGCTTGCCAACACCGCAAACAATGCGGCACACGGAGGCACGGTATACCACGACACGGACAAGGACACCTTCTCGGTGACCTTAAAGTGCCACAACCCCAGCGGAGAGACGTACTTCGTTACCCTCTCCCGCCAGCAGGTGACCCTCTCATCCTATGAAGATGATGGGATCCGCACGGTAGTGGAAACCTGGGCAGACGGCGTAACGGCGCTGAACTAAAAAGGGGTGAGGACAATGGACAACGAACTCATCCTCACGGGAGCCTTCCTCGGGGCGGGACTGCTCGCCTACGTGGTAATACCCGGCCTGCTGGTAATGTGGGACCGGGTCCTCGACCATATGGAAGAATCAGGACAGAAAAAGCAGTAAACGGCGGGGGAGATAGTCCCCTGCCAATTTTTTTTTAAAATACTCAATAAAGACCCTAAAACCAGCTCTCCAGCGTCTTCTGCCCGGCCTTGACCGAGAAGTTCTCGAGCGCCTTGTTTACCCGGTCTTCCGAGAATTCATAGCCATCGCAGAGCATCTTTTTTATCCCTGCTGTATCGGGGTGCCCCCACACGAGCGTATAATCGTCCGTTATCGGGGGATGTAAGAAGAGGTCCATCACCGGTGCAGGATCAAAGTCCGGCTGCTTCTCTTTGAGTTTTGCAGCAAACTCCCCCTTCTGCACGATCTTGAGACCCGTCTTTGCGCCAACGCCCGCAACGCCCGGGTTGAAATCGGTCCCGATCAGGATGCTGATCTCGATCAGCTGCTCGCGGGTGAGGTGCAGTCCGTTCAGTACTTCCGAGAGGACCAGCCGCTCCGGGTTCACCGTGATCTGCCGGCCCCGGATCTTCCGCTTGCCGCTCACCGTGAGATTGCGGACAAGGGTGGGCGCCCCGAACAGCAGCGTATCGTAGTCCTGCGACACCACGTACCGGGCATCGCCTTTTGCCACCATGTAGGATGCCTGCGCCTCCCCCTCGCCGGGTGCCTGCACGTATGGGATGCCCAGCAGGGTAAGCAGTTCCTTGGAAGACGCAATGATAGCGGCATCCACCCGGGTTGCTGATCGTGCCTGCTTGTAGGCCTCTGCCTCATCGCCCCGCTCGACGGCTTCCTTCCAGCGTTCCCCGGCAGTATCGCGGAGCTGCCGGCGCTGGTCAACGGTTGCCTGCTTGAGTTCGGCCGGTTTCCCGTCAAAAACAAAGACCGGCTTGATCCCTTTGTCCATGAAATTTGCAATCCGGAACAGGATGCCGGAGAGGTGCGAGGTGACACGGCCACGACCGTCCATCAGGGGCGTGCCGTCCGGTTGCCGGATGATAGTCAGGAACTGGTAGAGGGTGTTGTTCGCATCGATAGCCGCGATTCCGGGAATGGTCTCCAGTGTAACCGGTGTCTTATAGTCTGCCAGGATATCCCGAAGTGCAACGCCCATGCCTCTTCACGCTCTGGTTATTAGGTTATTTGTACGCACGTTTAGCCTATTCGGCATTGAATTCGCAGGGATGAGGGTTGCCTGGCCGTATTTTCCCGCCATACGGTCCGGGAGTTCTTCAGGAATGGTGCGGAGCATTACCGGGATAGCGATCACGTGATCACGAATATCCATGCTTTTAGGTGATGAGAGCACAGTAATTAATCTAACCAGAGTTACGGAGTTCCGCATGGACACAAAAAATCTCATCCCCCTTCTTGCAATGCCTCTCCTGCTGCTTATCGTAGAGATAGGCGCAGTCCTGCTCTCCCTGCCGGTACAGGCATCAGGAATTGTTGCATTCGAAGATCCCACCTCGCTTGAAAACCCGCTCATCTTTATTGCGATCCTGCTGGTCTTTACCGGGTTCCTGCTCCTCTTAATCAAATACGATATGAAAAAAGTGATCGCGGCAGTTATCGGGCTCTCGCTTTTTTTCACGTTCGTGTATATCTTCATGGCCCTTGTCTATGCGGCAGCAGGGGTTACTGATATTGCCTCTGTTGCGGTGCTGGTGCTCGCGATCCTTGCAACGGCACTCCTGTACAAATACCCGGAATGGTACGTGATCGATGCGCTCGGGATCCTGATTGGTGCCGGTGTCGCCTCCATCTTCGGTGTCTCTTTGGACGTCTGGCCGGTGGTCATCCTGCTCATCCTGCTCGCGGTTTACGATGCAATCTCGGTATACAAAACAAAACACATGATCACGCTTGCTGAAGGTGTGATCGATCTCAAGACCCCGATCCTTTTCGTCATCCCCAAGAAGCGGGACTATTCGTTCATCAAGGAAGGTATCGGGAAGCTTGGCGATGGCGGGGAACGGTCAGCGTTCATCATCGGTATGGGCGACCTGATCATGCCTTCGATACTGGTAGTATCGGCCAATGTGTTTATCCAAGGCTCACGGATCGGCGGCATCCTTAATCTCCCTGCACTCGGCGCGATCATCGGTTCGCTTGCCGGTCTCTTAGTCCTGTTGCATTTTGTCATGTCAGGAAAACCCCAGGCCGGGCTTCCACCTTTGAATGGCGGGACTATTATTGGGTTCCTTGTCGGGCTGGCAGCGATGACGTGGGTGTGAGTGGCAAAAGAGCCTATCTTTTTTTATTGACATTTTCATAGTTCCCGGTAAAATTCCCGTGCCGGATAGTCAAGGAAGACCGGAACTCTTTTCGATACTTACGAGCAAGCCCACCCCTTCGGGGTCGCTCGGCCGCCTCGTCGGGGCCTCGCTGGGCAGGACGGTTGATGCAAACCGGAAGGAAATTTACCTGCATTGCTCCTCCTGTATCCTCATTAATTGTTCATTTCCCGGTGTTGCGACAGCCTTAGAATGTTGATGATAATCTTCGAGAATGGGGGTCAAGGGTTCCCCTTGGGATGCCTCCCCCTCTGGGGAAGAGAGGGTGTCACCCTCCTATCTGTCAAGGAGAATAAGTGATTACCCGAAAGAAGGCTTACTCCAATTCACGCATTTCTTAAAAAAAGCAAAATAAAATCAGGTTGTCGAGAGATCCATACCCGCACGGGCGGTACGGGGCTTACGGATCTTCCTCTTCCGGACAACGATCTTCTGCTCACCGGTGTCAGCATCGATCTCCATCTCCTCGACTTCATGCTTAATGGGAGACCGGATGTCTTCGACCGTCTTCTTCTTCTTCTCCACATATTCCGGCTTGTGTGTCAGGATCTCTGCAAGCACTGCCTCGACTCCTTTGCCGGTCTGGGTGGACATTGTGAGATATCCTTCCACCTCAGCGAGATCTGACTTGTTGGCAACAACAATCAGCGGCACGTCAACCATTCCCGCAACTTCATCGCGCAGGTGAAGCTGAGCTTTCATGGAATAGCCGCAGTGCTCTGAGGGATCGAGGATGAAGAGCACGATATCGGCTACGTTCATCATGGCAGAGAGTGCCTGCCGCTCGATCTGGTTGCGCTCTTCTGCCGGGCGATCGAGAATGCCCGGTGTGTCAACAAACTGGATTCGTTCGCGGGGAAGGTCACGGTGACCGACAATAACGCCTTTGGTGGTGAACGGGTATGCCGCCACTTCGGGAGCTGCCGATGAGACGCGCTTGATGAACGAGGATTTCCCGACATTGGGATAGCCCGCAATCACGATGGTATAGGCGTCTTCAACATGGGGGAGATGGCGGAGGACATTTCGTACTTCGTTTAAGAAATGCAGGTCGTTATCGATCTGGTGCACCATCGAAGCGAGCCGGGCCACTGCCCGCTTGCGCACAATGAGGGTGTCGGCAGCCTTGCGGGACTGCACGGCCAGCTGGTTTCCGATCATCTTGGTGTGCTTGGCTGCCCAGCCCACGGCCCCGAGGGACATTTTTATCTTTTCAATACCGTAGAGGATATCTGCCAGTTCCCGGTAAAACGGGGGGAGTTCATCGAATTCGGGAAATCCCCGTATAATATAGACAAGGCGATCATGAACCGCTGCACCAACGGCCCGGACAAACTCTTCGTTTGCGCGTTCCTTGTTGGTCTTCTCTTTCATCTTCTTTGCCGCACGGCGGAAACTCCGGTCGAGGATCTCGTCCGCTGTTGGCACCGTCGGCATTTTTTCAAATTCCATAAATCGCCTACCTATATATTTATGGACCGTCATACGGTATATCGTTATGGACCTGTCCCTGATCCAGAAAGATATCCTCATCACTTTAATCACCCTCTACCACCGGCAGTCTCACTCTATCAAGGGCGAAGAGATCGCCGACCTCATCCAGCGCAACCCGGGGACCGTGCGCAACCAGATGCAGTCGCTCAAAGCAGTCGGTCTTGTGGACGGGGTGCCCGGCCCGAAAGGAGGGTACATTCCCACGAGTCTTGCCTACAAGGAACTCAACCTGAATGTATCCGAAGAAGGTGATTACGATGTCGCGATCAGTAAAAACGGGGTTCCGGTCAATGGGGCAAATGTTCAGGAGATCGCGTTCAACACCCTTTGCCACCCCGATATCTGTCACGCGGTAATCAAGCTGGTCGGCAGCGCCAAACTCTTTGAAATCGGCGACCAGGTCACCGTGGGCCCGACACCGGTCAACAAGCTCCTGATCCGGGGCGAGGTGTTCGGGAAAGACGAATCCAAACAATCGCTTCTTATTGCCACATCAGAGATCATCTCGCTTCCCAAAAAACCGATCAGCACGTACATGAGCAGCCCGTTAAAAACCCTGACCCGGGAGAACACGCTGTACGATGCCCTTGTCCTCTTCAACCGGGAACACATTCACGGGGCCCCTATCATCAGGGATGGCAAGCTTGCCGGTATTATCACGATAAGCGATATTGCAAAAGCCATTGAAAAGAACATCTCCCTGACAACAGCGGTTGCTGATGTCATGACAACGGATGTCGTGGAAGCCACTTCAGACACCCGGCTTTTCAGTGTGATGAACCGGTTCAAGGAGCGGGAGATCGGGCGGCTGATTGTGGTTGAAAACGGAAAGCCCGTTGGCATTATCACCCAGTCTGATATCATCAGGGTGTTTCCTGCGCTTTAAAACAACATGTTTAGATATTTTGAATGGAATTGTATGGTGGAGAAGTATCCATGACTGAATTATCCCAGGCTGCAGTTGAACGAATTATCAAAAAGACCGGTGCCGAGCGTGTCAGTGCTGATGCCTGCGAGACGCTTGCAGAGCTGATGGAAGAGTACGGCACATTCCTTGCAAAGGAGGCCAAGAAGATGTCAGATCATGCAGGCAGGAAAACCATGCGTGGATCCGATATCAGAATGGCTGCTGATATGTTTAAATGACCAAAATCAGGCTATTAATCTCAAAAACAACTCTTTTTGTCCTTTTCTTTTAGAACAGTTTAAATATTTATACGTCGTCAATTTTTTTATGACTCGTGTATTTGCCCGCACCCTTTCGCGCAAGAAGATTATGAGCAATGATGGTAAGCTTATCGGTACCTTAAAAAACATCAGGGTTGACTTTGATTCCGGGCAGGTTGTCGAGATGCTCATCCACCCTGACCAGACGTTCGACACATCAAATTATGATATGGAAGATGACAAGATCTTAAAAATTTCCTTTGAAGCGGTCAAGGATATCAAGGACTATATTGTTGTCGACCGTTTTGCGGCGCGAAGGTAGGAATCAAATTTTTCAATAACTTCTACAAATCCATCCCCATATTCTTTTTCTGCAACATACTGCGCCGTTGCCTTGATATCAAGGTGGCCATTTGCAACGGTTGCCCCGATGCCGGCAGTTGCCAGCATCTGGATGTCATTGAGCGAATCGCCGATTGCTAAAAAATCTGAAGGTGAAAGTCCCATCTCCTCTGCCAGTGCGATAAGAGCGGTTCCCTTATCCACCCCAGGAGATTGCAGGTGGATGGCATACCCGGTATCGAGCACCTTTACCGGGTAGTCTTTTAAGAGCATTTTTACTTCCCCGACCGGTACGGTACGTCCAAATGCCAAATCAGCATAGCGATAGGCGGGGCTGTAGAGATCCAGTTCAGTTCCCTGCGAGCGGTAATGCGCCTGCAACACTTCGAGTGCAGTACGGCATACTCCCTGGTCCCCTTTGATGCGGGGGATGCCGTTGAATCCAATACGGAACACCCCGCCGTTCTCTGCAATGAACGTCCCGTGAGTTCCGATCATTTTGCAGAGGGCATCCATGAAGCAGGAGGTATTCCCGCTTGCCAGCACCACTTCTATTCCATTGTCCACAAGAGACCTGATAGTATTGATTGCACCGGTATTGATCCGGCGGGACGAATCCGTGATCGTCCCGTCAATATCTGTCAGGACTGCTTTTAACACGACTTGAGACCTGCCTCTTCGACAATGAACGGTGCTTCTCCCTCGGGAAGGTTGGGACTGTCCACGAGACGTGCAATACGTTTTCCGCCCTTGCTTTTGCGCAGGTAGAGACGGAAGGTGGCCGTGTGGCCGACAATGTTGCCTCCGATGGGTTTTGTCGGGTCACCGAAGAAGACTGCCGGGTTGGACATAACCTGGTTGGTCACGAGCCCGACACCATTGTGCTCATCGATGAGCTTGAAGAGTTCGTGCATGTGCCGGTTCAGTTTCTGCTGGCGTGCGGCAAGGGTGCCCCTGCCGGCATATTCTGCCCGGAAATGGGCAGTGAGCGAGTCGATGATGAAGAGTTTTACCGGTTTGTCGCTGTCCTTGAGTTCTGCCGCAAGATCGCGGGAGTTTTCTACAAGGAGCATCTGGTGATCGGAAGTGTGTGCCCGGGCAATATGGATATTTTGCAAAAATTCCTCCACATCCGGGATGTTATCCAGGCCGAGACCGTTTACCATCTGCTCGATACGCTCGGGGCGGAAGGTATTCTCTGTGTCGATGTAGATGGCGCTTCCGCCCAGTCCCCCCAGTTCTACGGGAAGCTGCACGTTGACGGCCATCTGGTGGACGATCTGACTCTTACCGGAACCGAACTCACCGTACATTTCGGTGATGGCCTGGGTCTCCATGCCTCCGCCCAGCAGGGCATCAAGTTCAGGAACCCGGAAGGACAGTTTTTTGATATCCTTCCTCTGTTCGAAGATATCTCTTCCCGTCTTGAACCCGCCGATATCGGCAGCTTCTCTTGCTGCCTTGATGATCTTTTTTGCGGTTGACTCGGAGATTTCCGATACTTCAGAGAGTTCTGCCGGCGCTGCGGTTGCGATACTTTCCACCGAGAGGTAACCAGCTTCGCGGAGCTTGTCTGCGGTGCTCGGGCCTACGCCCGGTAAATCTTCAATGCTTAATGGTCCTTCAGCCATTTCTTTACAACTCCTATGGCACAACAAGATGTTATAAACTCGCATATAACCCCGCGGAGTGCGTGGTGTGAAAGTGTCATTTATTCTTTGAGACTCTCGTTGAATCGCTGGAGATGTGCCATCACATCCTCCGGTTTGAGGACAACCGGTTCAGCCCGTTCCGGAATAATCCGGCTCCCCTTGAGAAGCCCGGCTACCGCAAGCCCGGAACCGTGCGGGAAACTGCCTTCAATCAGGTAGCGGTCCGTGCCGTTATCGATGAACGTGCATCCCTGCCCGTGGATGATAGTACCCGTAAAAACAATGGGTTGTGCCGCTTCATCCGGCACCCGTAACGCACTGCCCCGTCCCACCCCCAGTTCAATGCCCCCAAACCGCCCGGGTTTGGCGGTCGCATGGTAGGCCTCCACCCGGTCGCCCGTCTTCAAGGGGATGAGGGCAAAATCCCCCCAGAGGACCAGCCTGAGTTCCTCGCCCTCGTCACTGACGAGGATATTTCTTACCCATGATGCGGTGCCATTCTTGGTGGTAAAGGAGCGGGGCTGCTGCATCTGCTTCACCTGCCCCTTTACCGAGTAGATGCCCTGGTCGCTCACGGAACCGAGCGGTGTGAACGGCACGGAAATCTCCGTATCCGTGACGGCGACCGTGCTCGTTTCATCCAGACTGTAATCCCGCCCGTCGCTCTTATTGTTGGGTTTTGCCCCGGTGATATGCACTGTGGTGCCGGGAGCGAGATCGCACAGCAGTTCCGGAGCCCATGCAACCAGCCGTGCTGAACCCTTGTCATCGCCAATTACGGCTTCCACCATCTCGCTGGTAGTGCCATCCCTGCGGGTGAACGAGCGGGGCTCGTTAATGGTGATTATGATTGCATCGAGATCCACCGGTTCATTCGAGAGACTGCCTGCACCCGTACCCTGTGCCGGCAGGGCGCAGGTGATCTCACAGCTTGCCTGCCGCAGGGCAAGGGCATAAATTTCTTTTGTGCTCTTTCCCGGGTGCCGGCCGATGATCTCCAGCACGTCGCCAATGGCCACATCGATTGCAGCACCGGCCTTTTCGTCCCAGAGCACCACCCGCGTAGTTCCCGTCTCGTCGCCGAGAAGCAGGGTCGCCACCCAGCCCTTCTCGCCATCAGCCCGGTCAAATTCCTTAGGCTCGGTTTTGTCCATGACCTTCCCGAAAAAAGAAAATAGGCTGGACTTTCCGCTCAGCCCCTTGATCTTCACATGCTGCCGGCCCAGTTCGCCGATCACCATCATGGCGGCGGTCGGTTCATCGACCAGGTCCCCGCATTCCTCAATCTTTGCATCTACGCGCCGCTCGAACTCTTCGGTGGTGATCAGGTCATCGACCAGTGCGTAGTGAAAGAGGACCACGGGATACTCCGCCTACCGCTGCCAGGCAGGGCGTTCCATGGCGGCAGTGATATCTGCAACCGTCTCTCCCCGGCGCATGAGTCCTGCCTGTATTCCCTTGATCAGCACCTCGGGACACCGGGGGCGGCTGTTGTACTGCGATGACATCGCAAACCCGTAGGCACCGGCATCGAGCACCGCGATGATATCGCCGGCTGCCAGTTCGGGAAGTTTCCGGTCAGGTGCAAGGATGTCGCCGGTCTCGCAGATCGGGCCGGTTACCGTGTATTCCGAAGAGAGCGGGGCATCTGCCTTGTTGGCAACGATGACCTCGTGATAGGCGTCGTACATCGCGGGCCGGATGAGCAGGTTGAATCCCGCATCCACGTTGGCAAACCGCTTGTGGGCCGATTTTGTCGAATTGACCCGGGTGAGCAGGATCGTGGAATCGGCAACGAGCGAACGGCCGGGCTCGATCCAGAGTTCCGGGGTGATCCCGCAGGCTTCGACCCCGGCTTTGAAGACCGGGATGACCTTTGCGGCATAGTCTTCCGGGGACGGTGACGGGTCAGTGTCGTGGTGGTACGGAATTCCCAGGCCGCCACCGAGATCGATGAACTCGAGTTTCACGCCCAGGTTGGTAAGTTCCTTTGCGATCCGCATCATCACTTCGGCGGCACGGACAAAGGGTTCGATGTCGAGGATCTGCGAGCCGATATGGCAGTGAATCCCCACCGGCTGGATGTTTTTACAGGCCATTGCTTCCTGGTATGCAGCGGGAATCTCCTTGTGGGGGATACCGAACTTGCTCGTTGCAAGCCCGGTGGCGATCTTCGGGTGGGTGGGGACTTCGAGCGCCGGGTTGACCCGGAACGCGATCTTAACCGTCTTTCCTGCGGCCCGTGCTGCTGCATCGAGCTGGTGGAGTTCATCGAGCGAATCTACCGAGACTTTGACGCCTTTTTCAACCGCGAGTTTCAGGTCGGCCGGGGTCTTTGAACTGCCATTGAAGAGCAGTTTTTCCGGTGCCATGCCGGCTTCGAGCGCAAGGTGGAGTTCTCCGGAGGAGAAGATGTCTGCCCCTGCCCCGAGTTTTGCAAGGGCCCGCATTATCGCGAGGTTGCCGTTCGCTTTTGCGGCAAAGAGCACCTGGACTTTGGGGTAACGGGCACCGAAGGCTTTCTTGTAGCTCTCGAACTGCTCGATAACCCGGTCCTCGCTCGTGACATAGAGCGGCGTCCCGTACTGCTCTGCAAGGGTAACGCAGTCCTGCCCGTTGATCTTCAGGTGACCGTTCTGCACGGTGAGATGGTGAGCGAGTTTCACAGGTTCAGCCTCCGCATGCGTTCGATTGCCTCGTTGATTCGCGCAACCGGGCGGGTGATGGCAAACCGCACATACCCTTCGCCGCTGGCGCCAAAGCCTACACCGGGGGTTGCAACGATGCCGGCCTCGTTGAGCAGTTTTGCCGAAAACGCCATGCAGTCGTTGACCGGGAGCCAGACATAGAAGGTTGCCTTGGGGGTGGGCACATCGAACTCGAGACCCCGCAGGCCGGCGATCAGCACATCGCGGCGTTCCTGGTAGATAGCACAGGCTTCTTTGACGCAGTCCTGCGATCCGCGGAGTGCGGTGATTGCTGCGTGCTGCACCGCGTTGAAGACCCCGGAGTCCACGTTGGTCTTGACCCGGCCGAGCCCGGCAAGGATTTCCGCATTGCCGACCGCCATGCCAATCCGCCAGCCGGTCATGTTGTAGGTCTTTGAGAGCGAGTGCATCTCGATACCTACGTCCATGGCTCCTTTGGTCTCCAAAAACGAGGGTGCCCGGTACCCGTCGAATGCAATCTCGGAGTACGCATTGTCCGAGACTACCACGATATTGTTATCGGCGGCAAAGTCCACGACCTCGCGGTAGAACCCATCCGGTGCTATTGCTGCCGTCGGGTTGTTGGGGTAGTTGATGTAGATGATCTTTGCCTTTTTGGCTACCTCTTTCGGGATATCCGCAAGCACGGGAACAAAGTTGTTCTTCCGCGTGAGCGGCATCTCGTGGACCTGTCCCTCGGCAAAGAGGGTGCCGGTCCGGTATACCGGGTAGCCGGGGCTCGGGGCGAGTACATAGTCGCCGGGGTTGACAAACGCCTCGGCGATATGGGCGATGCCGTCTTTGGAGCCCATTAAAGCAACCACTTCTTTTCCTGCATCGAGCGTGACACCGAACCGCTGCTTGTACCAGTCGGCAACAGCGCTCCGGTACGCAGGCATACCCACGTATGACGGGTAGTGGTGGTTCTCCGGGTTCTTTGCTGCCTGGCAGAGCGATTCCACGATATGGGGCGGGGTAGCGAGATCGGGATCTCCTACGCCAAGGTCGATGATATCTACTCCTTTTTTCTGCTGTTCGGCTTTCATCTCGTCGATCCGTGCAAAAAGATACGGCGGGAGATTGCTCATGCGTGATGCGTACATAAGTACCTAATTTTGGCAGTCTGACGTATAGTAATTAACCCTGCAATCACCGTATCCGGAGCCTGCTGGCGAGTAAACCGCCTACTACTGGCATACCCTTAATACCGAACAGTAAAAATAGAGCGCTATGGAGAGTAGTCCGCTCATTATCGAAGCACAGGGATTATCCAGGCAATACGGGGATGTAACGGCTGTTGACGCGGTGTCGTTAACGGTGCGGAAGGGGGAGCTGTTCGGGCTGCTCGGGCCCAACGGGTCTGGCAAGACCACGATGATCCGGATGTTGACCGGGCAGACCCGGCCGACCCGTGGCTCGGCTATCGTGCTGGGGCTGGATGTGGATGAGGATCCCATCGGCGTCCGTGAACGCGTGGGGATCATTCCGGAGCAGGAGACCCCGCCCAGTTTCCTGACTGCAACCGAATATCTCGATTTTGTCGGGGAAGTGCGCCATATCCCCGATGTCCGGAAAGAGGCAGACTGGTGGTTTGATTTCCTGGAATTTTCCGACAAGCGCGATGTACTCTGCAAGGATCTCTCGCGGGGCACCCGGCAGAAACTGATGTTTACGCAGGCGTTTCTCCACAAGCCGGTGCTCGCGCTCATCGATGAACCGTTAATCAACTTCGATCCCATCATGCAGCATAAGGTTAAGGATTTCCTGGCCGATTATGTAAAAGCAGGCAATACGATCTTCATCTCCACCCATATCCTTGAGATTGCAGAAGAGATCTGTACAAAATTTGCGATTCTCCACAATGGGAAACTGCTCCACACCGGTACCGTTGCGGATGTAAAAGCAGCAGACCAGCATCTTGACGGGTTCTTCCTCTCACTCGTGCGGAAGGATGGCCATGTTTAAGCTCTTCACCTGCATGATGAAAGAGGAGTGGCGGATCCACTCGACTATCTTTGGCAGCCTGAGTTTTGCCCTCTTTCCGGTCATGATCTTCGGCATTGCCTTCATGGGCTCGTTCCTGCTGCCGCTGTTCCGGGCAGTGATTCCCGGCGGAGATCTTACCACTATCATCCATGCTCTCTTTCTCCTGCTCGGTATCATGGTCGGGGCCTTCGGGCTGATCGGGCAGGAGGCGATGAACCGGCGGTTCGGCCAGGCAAGCCTGCTGGCCTATTCGGCAAAGAGCCTCCCGATCTCGGAAAAAGAGATATTCTGCACATTTGTGATCAAGGATACGGTCTACTATTTCATCCTCTGGGTGCTCCCCTTTGTCGGGGGTTTTGCCATTGCCTCACCATTTATCGGTATCCCCCTGTCCCTGCCCGCCCTTCTTCTCGTTACGCTCACGCTTGCCTTCCTCACCGGGCTCGCCGGAGTGTTCTTCCTCTCCACGGTCTATGCACGTTCGAAAACTGCGCTGGGCCTGATCCTGGGGCTCTTTCTTGTCGGAGGATCAGTCCTGTATCTCGGTGCCGGCATCAATATTGCGCTCCTGTTTCCCCCGCTCATGCTGTTCCATGCGTTCTCTTGGGGCATGTTAGGCCTTACCTGTGCAGCGATCCTTATCCTGTCCGCAGTTGCCGTCCTGCTCTTTACGGCAGAATATACGGACACTACGAAACGGTACGCAAATGCGATGGCGCCGCTAGCCCGGAGGTTATCATTTTTCCCCTATCCCCCGCTTGCCGCAAAGGATCTTATCGATATGCGGCGGAGTGGCAGTCTTGTCGGCCAGACAATCTTTTCATTCCTCATCCCGCTCGGGCTCCTCTGGTTCCTGCTCTCGGTACTGACACGCCTTCTCCCCCCGGGCGGTGTTCTGCTGCTCTTTGCGGTTTTAACCGGGGTGATTGCCTCAACGATGTATACGTGGATCACGGCATTTGATTCCTACAGCACGTATACAACCCTGCCGGTCAGCGTCAGGACACTCCTGACGAGCAAGATGTGCAGTTTTACGGTGCTCCAGATTATTCCGGTTGCCCTGATCATTGCCGTCAGCCTGCTCTCTGGCGGGGTTGCATACCTTGTCCCGGCACTGGCAGTCAGTCTCTCAGTCTCGTTCTTCTCCCTCTCGGTAACGGTCTGGCTTACCGGTCTTGCCCCATCCGTGCTGGTCTATGACGCAAAGGTGCTGCTCATCTATCTCTTTCTGCTGGGGGTTGCGCTGATCGTGCTTATCGCACTGGCGTTCATCAACCCGTATTATGCGCTCCTGTCCGTGCTGCTTTTCCTGCCGGCATGGCTGTTCATCCGGGAAAGTTTTGTGAAATGGGAAGATCTCGATCAGCCGACATTTTAACGGAGGACTCATGGAATCACCAGAAATAGTTGTCATTTTCTGCACGATACCTGCTGCAGAATCAGAAGCAATGGCCCGGGCACTCGTGGAGCGAAAGCTCGTTGCCTGTGTCAATGTCGTACCAGTACATTCCTATTACCGCTGGAACGGGGAGTTCTGCTCGGAACCGGAGCACCTGCTCATTGCAAAGACCCGGGAATCGATGAAATCCGATGTCATCGCTGCTATCCGGCAGTTGCACAGCTATGAAGTGCCCGAGATCATCGCAGTCCCGGTTATTGCGGGGTATGCCCCCTACCTTGCGTGGGTGCATGATGAGACAAAAGATGAGGTCTGAAAGGTATTTGCTCCCCTTTCATAGCGGGATGCGCAAGATTATTGCCTGTAGTGAATAATGAAACTGTACTAAATCAGCAGGGGAAGGTTAAAAAAAGTGACAGGTGAATCAACAACCCAACCGGCAACCGCGCTTCTCGTGCTCGGGTGCCCGCAGGTGCCGGTGCAGACAAGTATTGCGCTGTACCTGATCAACCGGCTCAAAAAAGCAGGTATTGTGCCAACCGTTGCCGGCAATAAAGCAGCGAACACGCTCCTTGTTGTTGCAGATCCCGACCGGCATTACCTGGGTGAGGTCATGGACCTTGACCGTGCGATAGTCATGATCACCGAAAAGAAACGGGACTTTGATCGCTGTTTTGTCTTCATCCATAATGATGCCGGTGTTACCTATGCCGGGACGATGAGTGCTATCTCAAAGGCGAAGATCTACACCATCATCTATGGCGAGCATTACGAGGAGCTGCTAAAACAGATGGACTTCCCCTGCACCCCCATTGCGGCAAAAGCCGTGCATAACCCCCTTCCCCTGAAGAAAGCTCTTGACGAGGTGGCACCATGGGCTGCGTAGAATCGATGAATTACGAGATCGTGCTGCGGGATGCGACTTTTAAGGAATCCCGCGATTTTATCAAAAAGACCTATGCCGAGTTCCGGGATGTTGAACCCGGGTTTAAGGTCTTTGATGTCCACGTGATCGGGTTGCCCCCTATTGCCATCGGGCTCGACGGGGATTTTGTGATCTTTCCCTACACCAAGCCCTGCCATGGCACGTTCCTCCTGCGGGTTGAGGATAAGGAGGAGGTTGCACGACTGCGGGCAATTAAAAAATGAATAGTTGTCATTTTAAAATGGATACAGTAAATAATATACAGGGCCAATAATCAGAATATCAGACAGGTATGCCATGACGAACAAGGGAAAAATTCTCCTGATGGATGACGAGCAGATAATTCTTGATGTCACCCAGGAAGTCCTGAAGTTCCTTGGCTATGAAGTGATGTTTGCCTGCGAAGGGCAGGCAGCAATCGATCTTTATAGACAGGAGAAAAAAGCCGGCGCTCCTTTTGATTTGGTCATACTTGATCTCTCCATTCCTGATGGTATGGGGGGAAAAGATACAATCGGGCAGTTAAAAGCATTTGATCCCGATGTTAAAGCAGTTGTGTCCACCGGCTATTCCAATGATCCTGCGGTGCTGGATTTTGCCGGTCATGGCTTTTCCGGAAAACTTTCAAAACCCTATAAGATCAATGAACTAAAAAGTATCCTCGAACAGTTGATCAAAAAATAAGGGATGTGTCCGGCAGTTCAGCTGTTGTTTGCGTTTTTGGCACGGATTTTTCCAATTGCTTCTTCTACTGCCCTTCGCACATACTCGTCGTTATCATCTTTTATTTTTATCAGTGGTTCGAGTGCCCGCAATTCACCGATATTGCCGAGTGCATCGGCAGCACCCCACCTGACGTACCAGTCAGAATCTTTCAGCGACTGGACCAGGGTGTCAACCGATGCATCGCTGCCCAGTTTGCCCAGGGCCCACGTAGCAGGAACCTGTACAAAGGAATCTGACTCCTTTAATGCCTTTACCAGACAGATTGCAGCTTTTGTGTCCCCAATCTTGCCCAGGGCATCAGCAGCGCTCCAGCGGACATACCAGTCCTGGTCATTAACTGACTGGATAAGGGGTTCGACCGCCCGGTGATCTTTGATCTCGCCGAGTGCCCATGCAGATTTCACGCGCACCCACCAGTTCTGGTCTTTTAACGCAAAGATCAAGGATTCTACTGCTGGTTTGCCGATCAGGGAGAGCGCCAGCGCGCTCCGCCACTGGAGATCGGTGTCTTTCTCCCTGAGCGTAGCAATAAGGGATGGAATGGCAGGTTCGCCGATTCCTGCCATGACATGAGTAGCATGCCAGCGGATATCCTGATCTTTTTCAGACATTGCCCGTATGAGATGGGGAATTGCTACTGCACCGATCCTGCCCAGTGCAAGCCCGGCAAGCCAGCGCACATCCTGGTCCGGCTCTTTTAAGGCCCTGATAAGCGGCTTAACTGCCGGCTCTCCGATATCTCCGAGAGCAAGTGCAGCTCTCCACCGGATACCGAGATTGTGGTGCCGGATTGCCTTGATCAGGCTGTCCATATCCATGCCACTCGTTGTATGGACAGAATACGCTGTTTTTTCTGAATTTATCGTTTCATAACTTATCGTTCTCACCCCAGTGTCTGTTTGTGGATATCCAATGGGTTTTTTTACGGGATTGATCATTTTTCTCTCTCCTGCAGAGAATGGCACAACCCGGTATCCGTATGATATTTTTTAATTACTTTCTATAAGGTTACTCTGTATAAGGATGATAGGGAACGCCCGGCTATTTTAATATAACTAATCGGATGTTTTTTGTTACGGATTCGGGTTTTGTCACCAGACTGGTAAAAAAACGGGGGTGCATCGATGCCAAATTATTTAGCAGCTCTAACAGTATGAGATTATACGGGGATCTGAGATGAACGACGTATCTGTTCTGGTTGGGGGAAAGGCAGGAGACGGTATCAACAGTGCCGGGGCAATGGTTGCACAGTTGCTGAACCATCTTGGCTATCGCATCTATCTCAATTTTGATTACCCGTCCCTTATCCGGGGCGGGCACAACTTCGCCATCATCCGGGGCCGCGAACAGGATACCGGCGCCTGCCGCAACCATGTCGATTTTGTCCTGGCGCTGAACGAGGAGACTATTGAGCGGCACCAAGAACAATTCACGGATAAAACCGTTATCATCTCCAATAAGGATCTGGTAAAAAACGGGGGTCACGGTGTTCCGGTTAAGGCGATCCTTGCCGAAGAAAAAGCCCCGGTGATTATGGGAAATTCAGCACTCATCGGGGGATTTGCCCGGGTCGCAGGGATAGGGTGGGAGACAGTTGAAGCGGTATTCCGCAGGCATATCCCGAAAAGTGCAGACCTGAATCTTGCTGTGGCAAAAAGAGCGTTCGATATGTTCGATCCTGTCAATCCCCTGCAAAGGTCTGAGAACCAGCCACGGTCACTGGTTTCAGGAAATGAAGCGATCGGGCTTGGACTGGTCCGGGGCGGCCTCGATGCCTATGTCTCGTATCCCATGACCCCTTCTTCGGGTATTCTCCACTTTCTTGCCGAGCAGAAAGAGCGTTTCGGGATCATGGTTGTGCATCCTGAAAACGAGATTGCCGTAATCCTGATGACCCTTGGGTTTGCCTATGCAGGGAAAAAAGCGGCGATCGGGACATCGGGTGGCGGATTCTGCCTGATGACGGAGGGACTCTCGCTTGCCGGCATGGCAGAAATTCCCGTTGTGCTCGTTGTCTCCCAGCGGACCGGCCCTTCAACCGGACTTCCCACGTATACCGGCCAGACCGAGCTCCGGTTTGTGCTCCATGCCGGGCAGGGGGAGTTTCCCCGGCTGATTGTTGCCCCGGGCGATGCACAGGAAGCCCTGGACTGGTCTGATCGTGCAATGGATATTGCAGGGAAATGCCAGGTCCCGGCGTTCATACTTGTCGACAAGACCCTCTCTGAAAGCACGTATAGTATTGATCCGGCTTCGGCCCGGGATACCGTGAGCACGGGTGCGCCCCTGTGGGATGGTAAGACCCCCTATCGCCGCTATGAGTATGCAGCATCAGGCTGCTCTCCCCTTGCATATCCCGGTATGAAAGATGCGGTAGTAAAGGTGAACGGTTATACGCACGACGAAGCGGGAATCACGGTAGAGGATGCAGGCACCACATCCCGGATGACAGAAAAGCGCCTGAAAAAAGGAGAAGCCCTCATCAAAATCATGCAGGACTATCCCGGCGTGAACCAGTCAGGCACTCCCGGTGCATCCACTGCCCTGTTCTGCTGGGGATCGACAAAAGGTGTCTGCGAAGAGGTGGCAGCAGAACTCGGTCTTCGGGTGATACGTCCAATTGTGCTCGCCCCGTTTCCGGCCGATTCGATTATAAAATCCCTTGTCGGGGTAAAACGGCTGATTGCGGTTGAAGAGAATGCATCAGCCCAGTTGGCAGCACTTGCAGAACAGCAGGGAATCTCCGTCCACGCAAAGATCCTGCGGTATGACGGGAGACCGTTTACTGTCGAAGATCTGGTCCTGCGGGTAACGGAGGCGGGTATCTGATGACACGGAAACTTATCACTGATGCCCAGAACACATGGTGCCCGGGTTGCGGGAACTTTGCACTCCAGCATACGATAAAAAACCTGCTGGCTGATCGCGAAAATGAAGGAAAATCGCTGGATGATGTTGTTTTAGTTTCCGGTATCGGCTGTCATGCAAAGATCGCCGATTATCTCAATATCAACAGTTTCTATTCCCTGCACGGGAGAGCGATCCCGGCAGCAACCGGTATAAAACTTGCCAATCCTGCACTCACCGTTATCTGTTGTGTCGGCGACGGGGATGCGTATGCCGAGGGGCTTGACCACCTGATCTTTGCCGCAAAGCGCAATATCGACATAACTGTTATCGTGCACAACAACCGGGTTTACGGCCTGACCACCGGTCAGTACACCCCGACATCGCCCCTTGGTTTCAAAGGAAAATCCACCCCTTCCGGTACCGCGGAATATCCCATCAACCCGGTCGAACTCATGCTCGCGAGCGGAGCCGGCTTCATTGCCCGGGGATACACCCGGAAGATGGAGCCGTTAAAAGGACTGATACGGGCGGGTATCGACCATAAGGGTTTCTCGTTCATCGACGTGCTCCAGATCTGTGCCACGTTCTTCCCGGTAACTGATTACTATGATGCCCGCGTGTATGATCTGCCCGCCCCGGGTAAGCCGGATTTTGAGGCCGCCTGTGCCCTTGCCCGCGAATGGGATTACAACAGCGATGCCCGGATCGCGCTCGGCATTTTTTTCAAACGTGTTCTTCCCACCTTTGAAGAACGGATGATCACCCGTCCGCTCGAAAAAGAAGTGCACGATCGTGCTATACGCGAGTTTCTTGAGACCCGGATTTGAGCTTTGTTCCGTGATTCCCGGTACCCCGGTAACCTGCTTACGGACCCTGCGATGAAAAAGGAATATACATCTGAATAGTCGACCAACGATGTACCGGGAGCAATAACGAATGAACGCGGAAAAACCTGCTGTATCCGTGGTAGCCGGGCCGGAATACAATCCTGCATCCCGTTCCATGGTGCTCCGCCTGCTGGTGATCCCGTTTGCCATCTATGTGGTCTGGATGATCGTGACATCCCTGTTCGAAGGAAATGTCCGTCTGTTCCTGTCACAGGATCCTTCAGGAATTATTGTGTACACGGTAGTTGCGTGTATCATTACCGGCATGATCATCCCCGTATACTGCCTGCGTGAATCGTTTGTCACCGGTGCAGTCAACTTGTTCCAGATCGGATTCCGGGAATCACGCCGAACCCTGTCCGCAAGTGTCCTGACCTCCTTTACCTGCTATCTGGGAGTCGTACTGGTCCTGCCGTCCGGCACGGATCTTGCCGCCTTTGCTTACATGTTCCTGCTCCTGCTGCCGACAGCAATTGCATCGGTAATGATCTGCTGGGTACTCCTGGGGACGCATGTACAGGCATTTGTGCGAAGCGGGGGTACGGTCATATCGATTGCTGCCGGGAGCCTGGTTACCGCATGGATCTTCTGTCTCACCTCCTTTGCACACAGCCCGCCGGGCAGCCTGCAACCTGCACTGGTGGGATTCCTGGTGCTCGGACTTGTCGCAGCGGTCTTCTTCTTTGCTGTCCGGGATGTCTATGCTGCCAGTATTCTTGTTGCGTCAGGTCTGGCATTTGTTATGTCAGGCCGTGTCGGTATATCGGGCATGGAGGTGGCATTGCCCGCAGTAGCTGGTTCTGCAATCCTGGCGGTTCTCACCCTCTTTGGCATACACCTGTATTTCGCCCGGAATTTCAGGACCGTCCGGGTACCGGCATAACTGGTGCCTTTGTCAGCCGGATCCCCGACAAAAATCTTATACGCATATGGACCGAAAGTTACGGGTATGGAGAACAAAATCGGTAAGGGGTTATTAATCTGTGCACTTCTTGTTTTTGCGGTATTGATTGCCGGGTGCTCTGATCAGTCATCTTCCGGAACGACACCGGAGCCCACGACTGCAATGCCTGTATCAAAGTTTGTGGCAGGAGATATCATTGCCAAATCCACGTCATCAACGGACCAGAAGTTGTATGTTATCACGAAATACGACATGGCAAGCGACATGTACACCCGTGCCTGGATCTATAAAAATGCCGACGGAAAATGGGGACACTTTATCGATAATAAAGTAGAAAAAGTTGAAAGAACCCTTGTCGAAACCGTCTATCCGGTAAAATTAACTCACGTGACCGTTTCGGCGATACCGGTTGTTACGACAGCCGTCCCTACGGCAGTCCAGACAACCGCTTCCGGCAGCACTCCCACGGTGACGGGGATATCTCCTGCAAGCGGCGCCACGGATGCATTAGTAGGTGCAACCATCACCGGTACGAATTTTGAGAACGGTGCAACGGCGAAGTTGACGCGGGCCGGGTACCCTTCAATTACGGCAACCGGCGTCTCTGTCTCTTCTTCAACTTCAATCGCGTGCACGTTCAAACTCAGCGGGGACGAGGGCAGCTGGAATGTCCAGGTCACCAACCCCGGCGGACAGTCAGATACCAGGTACAGTGCGTTTACCATTGGCCAGGCGCCTCCCATTCTCACGAGTGTATCTCCCACTTCGGCTGTGCTGGGAGATACCCAGCTTCCTATTACCATTAATGGTCAGAATTTCAAGGAGGGTGTGAGAGTAACCTTTGTCCAGGGAACAACCGAACTCTATTGTGTCACGCCAACGTCAATAGATACCAACAAAATTACCTGCATTCTCGATATGAAGATTGCCGATGGCGGTAAAGTTGGTCTTTGGGATGTGAAAGTGCTCAATATCGAAGGCCAGCAGACTGGTGCCCTGACCGGGAAATTCTCGGTCAGCAATTCAACCAGTACCTGATCTTAAATCTTTTTTCCGGGATCTGTCCTGAGTAACTTTTTCTGTAATTCCTTTTTATCTGTCATCGCTTAGTTCCGGTATAATTCAGAGCCCGGTAATGGGTTTTCCTCCTCCTACCAAAAACTATTAACACCCCCCAACCGGTAAAAAATAAGTACTCATGGTCGAAGCATTCCTCACCTCACCGGTGTTTGCCTTTGTGGTGTTGCCGTTCCTGATCTTCTGTGCCCGTGTCTGTGACATGAGCCTCGATACAATCCGGGTCATCTTCATGTCGAAGGGAATCAAGTACCTGCCGGCTGTTATCGGTTTTTTCGAAGTTATTATCTGGCTGCTTGCTATCGGTCAGGTCATGAATAACCTGACCAATGTGGTCTGTTATATTGCCTACGGGGCCGGGTTTGCCACCGGGACCATTGTCGGTATGGCAATCGAGGAAAAGATCTCTCTTGGTCTTACGAGTGTGCGTATCATCACCAAAGCGGATCCAACGACTCTCATCCAGTATTTCAGGACACATAATTATGGGGTGACGAGTATTGACGGAGAAGGGGCAACGGGCCGGGTGAAAATGGTATTTACCATCATCAAACGACAGGATCTCCCCCATGTGATCAGTATCGTCAAGCAATTCAATCCCAATGCTTTTTATTCCGTGGAAGAGGTAAAATCCGTAGCAGAAGGGATATTTCCCGAGCGAAGATCCCGGGGAGTCTTTTCCTGGATGGATTCTCTCCGCTTTTCCCGGAAAGGAAAATAGTTCCCGGCATGAAAATGTCTGGTTCGCTGGAAAAAACCATCCCGGTTGTCATACCTGCTGTCCGCCCGGTCAAGGATTTCCTGTTTACCTTTTCCGCCTGTGCATACCGGGTTATTTTTAATATAGCTGTCGATCACCAATACCTTCTTTTTCTTACAGGGTGACGAGAACCTAAGCGGAGTTTTCATGCCAATCCATCAGGTTCATGTGGAGAATTTCAAGAGTTTTTCCGAACTCGATATCGATCTGTCCCGGTTCAATGTGGTTATCGGTTCGAATGCTGCAGGAAAATCCAATTTTATCAGTATTTTCAAGTTCCTGCGTGACATCGCACGTCATGGACTGGTGAATGCTATCGCGATGCAGGGAGGTTCAGAATATATCAGGAATGCAAATATCGGGCATGCACGGGATCTGGTAGTACGGGTTTCCTATACCCCGGATCAGAATCTGGGTATCATCGATGATAAAAGCCGCGAGAATACATTTCTCGGGATCCAGTCTTGTGAATCCTCCTACGAGTTTGCGATCCGGTTCGATGCGGATGGGGATGGGTTTGCCATCATGACAGACCGGCTCGTGATTGGATGTGAGGTTTCCTCTTGCGAAAGAAAGGGAACGGGTTATACAAAAAACCACGCCCTGGGACGCGGGGAGATACAGGTGACTAATGAAAAGGGCAACGTGAAGTTTGCCGTACATCTTCCCGAGGGATGCCCCATAGCCGAAAACGATATCATCCCGGCCTTTTTCCGTGGGGTACATCTCCCGGAACACGCCCTCCTGCTCGAGAGCCCGTATGCCTATCCGCTGCCGCACGTGGAAAAATTTTTTGACCGTATTGCCGTGTACGATATCGATCCAAAACTCCCGAAGCGGGGTGCAGTTATCACCGGAAAAAGGGATCTTGAGGAGGATGCCGGCAATCTTGCTGTTGTGGTAAAGACCATCATCGACAATCCTGAAAAGAAACGGAAATTCTCAAACCTGCTCCGCGACGTTATGCCCTTTGTTGAGGATTTCTCCGTAAAGAAGTTCATGGATGTCTCCCTTATCCTCACGCTCCGCGAACGGTATGCCAAAAGCCACGACCTTCCCGCTTCCTCCATGTCAGACGGCACCATCACCATTTTTGCCCTGATAATCGCGCTTTATTTCGAGGATAAACCATTCATTGTCATCGAAGAGCCGGTAAGCCATATCCACCCGTTCTTAGTTGCCCGTGTCATGGCGATGATGAAAGAGTCATCCGAACGAAGACAGCTGATGATCACCACCCACAGCACCGAGGTAGTCAAGCATGTCAGCCTTGAAGATATACTGCTCCTGTCAAGGGACAGTGAGGGTTTCTCGATAATCTCGCGCCCTGCGGATAAAGAAGAAGTCAGGACGTTTCTTGAAAACGAGATTGGGATTGAAGAGCTCTATGTCCAGAACCTGCTGGGATTGTGAGCATGAAAAAACGGCTGTTTATCCTTGTCGAAGGGGAAGATGATATCAGGTTCTTTGGCCGTATCATAAAACCCCTCTTCGTGTCACGGTACGAATCGATCGAGATTATCCCGTATGCAAGTATCAAGCGGGTGAAGGTAAACAATTTTTTGAAAAGTGTGCGGCAGATGAACAATGATTACATCTTTGTTGCAGACATCGATACCGAACGCTCGGTCAGGGATAAAAAACAGCTCCTCTACTATCATTTCGACAATATCTCCGGCCATAGCATTGTCATTGTCATCAAGGAGATCGAGAGCTGGTATTATGCCGGGATTTCAGCCACTGCTGCACAGGATCTCGGGATTGCTGACCTCGCTGCTACCGATGATCTCTTCAAGGAAGATTTCAACAGGCTTATGCCACGGCAGTTCGATTCACGGATAGATTTCATGTTCGAGATCCTCAAAACATTCTCGCTTGAAACGGCAGTTCAGAAAAACCGTTCTTTTAAGTTCTTTGTTGAGCGGTATCATCTTGCCGGCAGCAATCAGGACATATCCCTTTCATAATGGGTGAAACCGGACCTGCTTTTTTGTGCACTATCGAAATGATTATTTCAAATATCCACACCAGTTACGTAACAATCAAACCTTTGGAGGTTTTTATTTTGTCAGAAAAATACGTGTGTGCTATATGCGGGCATGAATACAACCCCGATACAGGAGAACCGCTGCAGAATATTTCCCCGGGTAAAGAATTCCAGTCTTTGCCTGAAGACTGGCAATGTCCGGTCTGCGGGGCAGCAAAAAAACTTTTTAACAGGAGTTGTAACTGATTGTTATGGTCTCACGGGAAATTGCACAGGGAATCTTCTGGGTGGGAGCGCTCGATTTTGACCGGCGTCTTTTCGATGCCTTAATCCCGCTCCCGAATGGCACGAGCTATAATTCTTATTTGGTTAAGGGAAGCGAGAAGACCGCACTTATCGACACGGTTGATCCCGTAAAGGAATTCGAGCTGGTCTCTAACCTGCTCAAGCTCGGTGTTGAGTGCATAGATTACGTGATCGTCAATCATGCCGAACAGGATCATTCCGGCTCCCTGCCGATGATCCTTGAATTCTACCCGAATGCAATTGTCGTGACCAATGAGAAGTGCAAAGAATTACTCGTTGCATTGCTCCAGCTTCCTGACAACCGGTTTAAGATCATCAGGGATAAAGAGACTCTTTCACTGGGTGACAGGACGTTTGAATTCCATATGACGCCCTGGACCCACTGGCCGGAGACACAGGTAACATACCTTAAGGAAGACCAGATCCTCTTCTCCTGCGATCTCTTCGGGTTCCACATGGCCTCTTCTGACCTGTATGTAACCGATGAAGCAGAGTGTTACCGGTCGGCAAAACGGTATTATGCCGAGATTATGATGCCCTTCCGGAACAGTATCAAAGGATACTTACCGACAATTCGGGCACTCCCGCTCAAGTTGATCGCACCCAGTCATGGGCCGGTCCACAAACACCCGCAGCTCATACTGGATGCCTACGCAGACTGGACGTCCGATGCAGTGAAAAACGAAGTCGTAATCCCATTCGTCTCCATGCACGGCAGTACAGAAAAGATGGTAGAGTTCCTGACAAATGCCCTGATCGCCCGCGGGATAACGGTAAAACCGTTCAACCTGAACGTCACGGATATCGGCGATCTTGCACTTGCACTGGTAGATACAGCCACCGTTGTCGTGGGAACACCCACTGTCCTCTTTGGCCCTCACCCCCAGATCGTATATGCCACATACCTGGCCAACGTTCTCAAGCCCAAGGTACGGTATGCATCGGTGATCGGATCGTATGGCTGGGGCGGTAAAACTGCTGAGACTATTGTAAAGATGCTGGACCATGTCAAGGTCGAAGTCCTTGAGCCGGTTATTGTCAAAGGGCAGCCGGATGAGGCGACGTTAAAGCAGCTCGACCGGCTTGCTGACGATATCTTAAAGAAGCATAGCGAGATCAACATAGTGTAAGGATGGAGGCACAATCATGACAAAAATGTTTGAAGTATACAAATGTGACGTATGCGGGAACATCATCAAAGTAGTTCACCCGGCTAATGGCAACCTGGTCTGCTGCGGAAAGCCAATGATCCTGCAGCTGGAAAAGACCGCAGATGTGGGTAAAGAGAAACATGTCCCGGTTGTAGAGAAGTCCGGTGCGGGGATTGTTGTGAAAGTCGGGTCGGTTCCGCACCCCATGGAAGAGCAGCACTATATCGAGTGGGTGGAAGTGCGGACCGGCGAAAATGTCTATATCCGCGGGTTCAAACCCGGTGAAAAGCCCGAGGCAGAGTTCTGCACTCCTGATGCCAGTGCCAAGGCACGCATATACTGCAATGTGCACGGGCTCTGGACAAACAAATCCTGAGTACCCCTCCCTTTTTACACCCCGATGATGGGCAAACACTAATAGAACCTCAGGGGCAATTCTTTAACAATGCAGCGGCTTGAGCATCTCTCCACGATCATTGCAGATCTCGGGGATATTTTTATCTTTATTGCCCCGATCACCTGCGTTCCGCTCATTGTTGCGGTCCTTTTCTCTGAATGGAATATGCTTCTGCCTATGCTTGCCGTACCCGTTACTTTCTACCTTCTCGGCCTCCTCATAAGGAGCCTGCCCCGTCCCCAGCGGGGCGTGAGACTTTCGACGGCATTCTGCTCGGTTGCACTCTTCTGGCTTACCAGTGCGATAGTGAGTGGCCTGCCGTTCATGTTCGGGCTGCATATGGGATTTACCGATGCGCTCTTTGAGGGTATGGCAGGCTGGACCGGCACAGCCTTTTCCATGATGCAGTCTTTAGAGACGGTCCCTCACACTCTTCTCTTCTGGCGATCCTATATGCAGTGGATCAGTGGTATCGGGATTATCGCATTTGCTATTTCAATAGCAAGCAGCACAGGTCTTTTCAGGTCAAAGATCCTCCGCACGGAAAGCAGGGACGAACCGCTGATGCATGGCGTTGTCTCTGCCGGGCGGGCACTCTGGAAGATCTACGGGATCCTGACCTTTTTTGCCATTGGCCTCATCCTTTTTGCCGGTCTCTCCTTATGGGAATCAGTCAACCTTGCGCTTGCCACCATATCCACCGGGGGGTTTACCCTGCACGAGGGGGGTATCCTGTATTACAACAGCGTGCTGTTAGAGATTATTCTCATCCCGATCATGATTGCAGGGGCCCTGCCATTCAAACTCTATTACCTTATTGCAGAAAACCGGCGCTGGAGCCTGTTTGGCGATGAACAGGTCAAACTCTTCTTTGTCTTTGTGGCCCTGGGAACGGCGGTCCTCTCTTATGATCTGGTCTTTTTTAACAACTTTGACTATCTGCCTGCCCTGCACCAGGGCCTGTTCATGACCATATCAGCCGTTACTACTACGGGTTTTTCAATTGCAAACCTCCACACGTGGGCCAGTGTAACGATTCTCTTTCTTGCCATGCTGGTGTTTATCGGGGGTTCGAGTGGCAGCACTGCCGGGGGAATTAAGGTACACCGGGTTATGCTTGCGGTCCGGGCCCTGCTCTGGTGGTTCCGGCGTCTCTTTGTCAGCGGCAAGGTGCTCCTGCCGTTCCGGTTCGATGGCCGGGTGATCCCGAAGGCAACGGCAGAGCTGGAAGTCTCAAAGAACATGCTCATCATCATCCTCTCGGTAGGGGTCATCTTTGTTGCATCTCTTGCTGTTATCCAGTCCCATCTTACTCCTTTTTCCATGACCGAGATCGTGTTTGACGTGGTCTCCGCGTTCTCTACCTGCGGTTTAAGTTCCGGATATGTATCCCCCGATATGCCTCTCATTTCGAAATGGATCTTCATCGGGGTAATGTGGGTGGGCCGGCTCGAAGTTATCCCGGTAGTGATGCTTATTATGGCTGTTTTTGGCAGACAGGAATAACCGACCAAGGCTGCGGCACGCCTTCAACACAACTTTACTTTTGTTAACATCAGGAGATCTAATATAAATTGCCACTCCATAGTACGGTAATGAAACAGATCGCCCTGTATGGCAAGGGGGGTATCGGCAAGTCCACCACCTCTGCCAATCTCTCCGCTGCGCTCTCCGGTATGGGGCTTGATATCCTCCAGATCGGGTGTGATCCCAAGCGGGACAGTACCCGGATGCTGATGCATGGCCAGTTCATTCCAACGGTCATGGACCTTGTCCGGGTTCGGGGCGAAGCACCGATTACCTTAGAGGAAGTCGAGTTTACCGGGTTTAATGGTGTCCGCTGCGTGGAGGCGGGAGGCCCGGAGCCCGGTGTCGGGTGTGCCGGGCGGGGGATCATCGCCACGTTCCAGCTGCTCGAGAAGTTCGGTGCCCTGAAAGGCGACGTCATTGTATACGATGTGCTCGGCGATGTTGTCTGCGGCGGATTTGCCATGCCAATGCGCGAGGGGTATGCACAGGATGTCTACCTTGTCACTTCCGGCGAACTGATGTCCCTCTACGCCGCCAACAACATCTGCAAGGCTATCCAGCGCCTTTCTTCGAGGACAAAAAGCACCTGCCGGCTGGCCGGGGTGATATGCAATGCCAAGAACCAGCCGAATGAAGAAGAACTGGTCGCTGAGTTTGCAAAACGCGTGAACAGTTCTCTTATCCAGTTTATTCCCCGTGACCGGGTCGTGCAACTGGCAGAGCTCAACCGGAAGACGGTGATCGAGTACGAACCCGAATGCGCACAGGCTGAATGTTACCGCACCCTTGCCAGGCGGGTCATGGAAAACACTCATTTTACCATCCCCACCCCGTTAGAGATTGATGAGCTTGAATCCCTTGCCTATTCATACATCTAGATTCGGGGGTTGCACTCTTACCGGGGCACTCTCGGTGACAACCCATGTCCGCAATACCGCAAGTATTGTCCACGGGCCAAAGGGATGCACGCACCATAACTTCTCCCTGTTGCACGCCACCGGGCTTGACAATGAGACGGTCACCTTGCCGGCACTCGTCTCTACTGCCCTGTGCGAGAGCGATATTGTGTTTGGCGGGGAAACGGCCCTGCTCCGGACCCTTGAATCCGTGGCAGAACGCGACGTGGATGCGATCTTCGTGCTCTCGACATGCATTGTTGATACCATCGGCGATGATGTGGCTGCAATCTGCGGCAGGGAATATGGCGTGCCCGTAGTCATCGTGCCTACTGCCGGTTTCCTCGGGGGGACTTTCCAGAATGGGGTGGCAAATGCCCTCTGTGCGATTGCCGGCACCGCCGAACCCTGCCCGGTGAACGATTGTGTGAATATCATAGGTGAAAAAAATCTCGAATACGAGGTCGAGGAGAACTACGCCGAAGTCGCCCGTCTCTTAAAAACACTAGGTATTCCCGTCAACCTGCGGTTCGTGCATGATATCACGTTCGACGAGATCGGGACACTGGGTGCAGCCCGGCTCAATATCCTGCGGGAACCTGCACTCCTGTCGGTGGGAAATTACTTAAAACAGCGTTTTGGTACTCCCTTTATCCCGACATTTCCCCTCGGGCTTGCCGGCACCCTCTCGTTTGTGGAAGCAGTTGCCGAAGTCTTTGGCATAGACAGCAGCGCCGCGATAAAGCAGGAGCGTCAGTTCCAGGAAGATATCCTTGCCGGGTTTTCCGATCTCCGGGGAAAGGATGCATCATTCGATCCCGCGATGCATGATCCGGATAGTATGTCTTCTTTCTCTGAAGTGGCAGAGGCATTGAGGATCAATATGAAACAACCGGGCATGAATGGCGTCCCGCTCGGTCCCGGCGCGCCCGTGGGAACGACCGGAGTGCGGCGGATGCTTCACCGCTGGAGGCGCCAGCTGCATGCCTGAGTGCACGAACCCCCTCTGGCCCTGTGCAATGACCGGGGCTGCGGCCTGCCTTGCAGGATTCGAGGGGATGACGGTCGTGATCCATGGATCCAGCGGCTGTTACTACTATCCGACTACGCTTCTTCACGCACCCCTGCATGGGACTTTCATCCTCGAGCACGAGATCATCTTTGGCTCCGAAGACCGGCTCAATGAAGTGATTGGCGGATTGTCCGGCAAGGGTAAACGTATTGCGGTTATCACTACCTGCGTCCCGGCAATTCTCGGCGAGGATATCCGGTCGATGCTCGAAAAGCACGATGTTATTCTCGTTGACAGCCCGGGTTTTTCCGGGGATGTTGAGGCGGGATACAAAAATGCCCTCTCGATACTGGCACCCCGGGTTGATCCCGATGCAACTGGTGTGAATATCGATGGTGCCTGCCTGTTCGATCCCTTCTCTGCGGGCAATGTGCAGGAGATTAAACGATTGCTGGCTATGGCCCGTATTCCGGCAGGCACCGTATTTTCTCACGACCGGTTCGAAAAAGTGCAGCATGCATCATCGTATACTATTGGCACAAACGAGGATTTCGCGAGCGGCATTGGAGAGTATTGTGGCAGCACGCTCGGTTTTAAGGCTATCAGGGCTACCTTCGGAAAATTAGGTGAGGTGTTCCGGGACGCAGACGTGGACCGGGTCTTTTCCGAAATCGAACTGCATGAGGAGCGGATGGTCAGGGCTTGTGACAAGTACCTGCTCCGGTTTGATCCCCCCTCGGTCGTAATCTTTGCCGGTTTTTCCTATGCCATGCATGTGGCAGATACGCTCGAACGCTACCTGGATGCGGATATACGATGCATCGGTTCACGCAATACCCCTGGCGAATCGAAATACCCGGTTGAACAGGTTACCGGAATTGACAGAGTAAAATCCCTGATCGGACAGCACGATCCGGATCTGGTGCTGGGGTCATCGTTTGAACGTTCAGTCTGCGGTGAACGGGCATTTACCGGAATCACACCGCCACTTCGGGGAACGATCCGGCTCGCCCCGACCCCCTTTGCGGGGATAAACGGCACCCTGTCCCTTGTGGAACAGGTGCTCAACACCTGCATGGACAAGAGACCCGGCCGGTCCTGATCGCTTTTTTAGTTTTTTTTATTTGCGGGAAAAATACATTCTACCTCCTTGATCTGAAGGATACTTCACTTTCACCCTGCGCACGGTCACGGGTTATATAGCCGGCCCGGCAACGCCATACTACGACAGAAAGGTGGTCGGGTATGATGGAAAAAGCAGGATATCTCCAGCGAACCGGGTACAGCGCAATTGACAGCGAAGGAAATGCCCATGCAGTGATCGAGCTCCATATTCTTGGAACACGCTATGCCATCCGGCGTTCTGATCTTTCAAAAGCAGTATCCGGTCATGTTTTTGTGCAGCTGGAGGAGCTTACCCACGAATGGCAGTACTACCTTGGAGCAGTAAAGGGGCTGGCACAGGTCTCGGTCTCAGGTAAAGCCCTCAATATCGAGTTGTTCGAGGCCGGGAACTTCACGGTCTCCCTAAACACACTCCGTGGGGTAATGTACGGAAAAGATCGGCTGGCAACCATTGCAAAGATACCGGCACAGCCTGCCATCGTCGCCCGGCGTGGCATTTACGGGCAGCAGCAGATCAGTGCAGCAGTATAACCAATATGGGCAGATTGCATGACGGGCCGCCATTCCCGTTTTGTCATCAACGGAAATTCGTGAAAAATCTCTCTTTTTTCTTTGTGAAATCGTGCAACATTAATAGTCCGGTGACAGATGATCATGTGTGGAGAAGAACACTCCTTTTTTATCTGTGAATACTGACGTGATCCGGTACAGGGAGACGGGGTTATGAGCATGGATGCCCCGGATACGATGTATCGCGATCTGGTGGAATGCCAGCAGGATCTGGTTGTCCGGTTCAGCCCGGAAGGCCGCCTCCTCTTTGTGAATTCCGCTTACTGCGAAGCGGTGGGAAAACCAAAAGAGGCACTGGCCGGCAGCGTGTTCATGCCGGTCACAGATGAGCGGTATGCTGATGTTGTGGCAACCCAGATGACCAAGCTCTTCCGTCCGCCCTACGCCTGCACCGTGGAACAATGGATCCAGACCTCCCGGGGGATGCGGTGTTTCAGCTGGTCGGCAAAATCGGTGCTTGACCGTGCCAATTCGGTTGAATCGATCATAGCCACCGGTCATGATGTCACCCGGATGAAGAGCGAGCAGAAAGCGATAAAGAAGAAGGATGAGGAACTGATGCTTGCCATCGAGAGTGGCAGGCAGATGTATTATACCCACACCCCCGATCATACGATGATGTTCGTGAGCCCGCGCCTGCGGGCACTTCTGGGATGCCGCCCGAAAGAAGGAAAACGCACCTGGACGGATTACCTGACCGACAACCCGATTAATGCCGCCGGGCTTGAACGGACGATCAGGGCAATCGCTTCCGGCAGGCGTGAACCCCCCTACCGGCTTGAGATGAGCTCGCTTGACGGTCGTAAAATACGGCTTGAAGTCAATGAGATCCCGCTGGTGAAGAACGGAAAGACGGTCTCGATTGCGGGCTGTGTTACCGATGTTACCGAAAAAGCGCTGGTCGAAGAAGGGCTGGCTGAAGCCGAGATCCTGATTCCTGATCTTGCTGTTGCGAAAGAATGTATTGCCGGGCAAGCTGTATATCCGGTATCCCGCCCGAAAAAACCGGTTGGCTTTTTCCAGTCTCTCTTCTCCCGGAAGGCGGATGAGAAACAAGATGAGACTCATCCCGGATTTTCCCGGAACCGGAGATAACTCATAGTGGCAAGGGGGTCCCCCCCTCTTATTTTGAAAAGGGGGAGGGGGGTGGGTGCCCCTCCGGGCACAGGAGGGGTACCCACCCCCCTTGAAAATAACCGACCCCAAGATCCGCTTTCCGTCGTAACTCCATGCGAAGCCGTACCCGCGTGCGTGCAACCGGAGGGGGGGTGGGAGCCTGTCTTTCAAAAGAGTGGGGGGTAGGGGGCCCCCTCCTCATTTTTTTGAGTGGGGGAGGGGTACCCCCCTGTCATGCTGAGGGAGAGGTACCCACCCCCCTCCAATTTTTGGTTCCGTGATGGATGCTCCGTCGTAACTCCATCGGAAGCGGTGGCAGGGTGCATGCAGCCGGAGGGGGGTGGGAACCTGTCTTTTAAAAGAGTGGGGGGTAGGGGGATCCCCCTCAATGTTTTGACAGGCTCCCACCCCCCTTAGTATGACAGTGTACCGTTTTGCTGATATCCTCCGCAAGGTGATTGTGGTCCTCATGTTATGGGAAATGAAGGGGTAAACCTCTCATAATTCGTTTAAAAAAGAAAAAAATCAGGAGTTCATAAGCGTCACACCCTTTGCCGCCAGTTCCTCTATCTGGGCAGTAATTCTGTCCATGATCTCTTTTTCATTATTGTACGTCACGGTCAGTTGATCCAGTTCAGCTTTCAGCTGGACCAGTTTAAGGTGTTCGGCATCGATGGTGATTTTTGCACCTGTCGACTCCTGGTATTCCGTGACGGTCAGGTTCTGGCCCACATATTTTTTATTGTAGGAATCGGTGAGGGAAAAATAATAGTCCCGTTCCGTATTGTAGGCACTGACTTTTGCATTGTACTGGCTGACCAGCGTTGAAAAACGGTCAATCTCGTTGTTATAATCCCGGCTCAGGTCCATGTTCGTTTTCAGGTCCCGGGGGTTCTCAAAGAAGGTACCGCGGAAATAATTGGGATTGTCTTTTTTGAAGACGAGAAAACCTCCCGTAGTCTCCAGCGCAACCCATTGCCGGGGAGCTGCCTCCACAAGCACCCAGGCATGATCGTATTCTTTCCAGCTTGCATTTGCCTTCTGGATATTTCCCGCTACCAGCACTGCCCGCATACCCTGCGTATCTACGATATTCCAGACATCCTTTGCCATGTCGGCACAGATGAAGTAATCGATCAGGCTGTAGCTGTGGATTTTGTGGTAATCTTCTACAATCTTTCGTAAAATGCGGATATTGGTATCATCCTGGCTTTCGGTGGTAAAGGAAACCGCAGATTTCTGGCCGGAGGGAAGTGATGCAACGAGCTGGTAATCCCCGCTTGGTAACGTGGTGCCATCGAGCGTCAGATTATAGGTGTTATCCGACCGGATTTCCACTACCCGGGTTATGAGAGCCGATACCGAACCCTGGGGATAAACAGCGATCGTTACCCAGGGATTCTCTTTAGGATGGGGCCGTACGGCAGTGCCCGAGAGGATGACCGTGTCCCCTTTTTTATAGATACAGGCAGCAGGTTCTGTTCCGCCGGGTATCATCTCATCCGAGATGCACGCAACCGTGACCTCGGGAATGAGGTTATCGGATAAATCAGCGGTAATGGTTTCTGCCTGGCCCAGCGTGACGGTGATATTCTTTTGCCATGGCGGATATCCCTCATGGCGGAATTCCAGGCGATACTCACCCGGGAGGAGATAATGAATAATGCTCGGGGTTACTCCCCGGAACTCCGAATCCAGGTACACTCCCGCCCCCACGGGATCGGACTGGACAGAGAGGGAACTTTGTGAAAAAAGATAGCCAAGGCCCGCAACCAGTAAAATCGCGCATACTGCTGCGATCAGCAGGTACTGTTTATTTCGCCCGGCTTTTCTTGATAGGTCCAGCCTGGGTTTTTCCGGTAACGCTTCCGGTATATCCCCCTCGTCAAGTGACTCTCCGCAGTTTTTACAGAACTGCATTGTTTTCTGTACTGGTGACCCACAATGGGGACAAAATTTCAGCATCGTTTGTGACTACCCCTTGTAACACGAAATAAGTTTCTCCCGTGCCTTCCTGTTCCCCGGCTCCGTACCCCTACTGGCCATCCCGCACGCGATTGGTGCGATTATGGTCTTTGTCTGCGGCGGGTTGTGTGCAATTGTGGGATACCGGGTCTTTACCGGGCCGGGGTCATGGTTCTCGCCCGTATTGGGGATTTTCACGTTTGTTGCGCTGGTGCTGTTCGGTGCAGGGATCTATCTCGGCCTTAGTGCCGGGGGCATGGAGCGGATGATTACGTAACCGCTCATCATCCGGGCACCCGATACCGGGCCTGCCTGATGGCACCGGCATCCGGATAAAAAAGAATTATTTTCCTTTCCTTACGCAATCAGCGATGTAGGATCCGGCCTTGGTTGTGCGGGCCGAGCCGCCCATATCCTTCGTAACAACGCCGTCTTTGATGCTCTGCTCGATGGCCTTTACAACCGCATCAGCTGCCTTGTGCTCGCCGATATGATCGAGCAGCAGCGATCCCGCCCAGATGGTGGCGATCGGGTTTGCAACTCCCATCCCCTTGTATTTCGGTGCAGAACCGTGGATAGGTTCGAACATCGAAGTGCCCTTCGGGTTGATATTGCCACCGGGGGCAAGGCCAAGCCCGCCCTGGATCATGGCGCCGAGATCGGTGATGATATCGCCGAACATGTTGGGCGTGACCACAACATCGAACCACTCGGGGTTCTTGACAAACCACATGGTAACGGCATCAACGAAGTTGAAGTCAGTCCTGACCTCAGGGTACGACTTTGCAGTCTCGGTAAACACGTCGCGCCAGAGACCGTACACGTCCGAGAGGACATTGGCCTTGTCCACTGAGGTGAGTTTCTTCTCCCGCTGCATGGCAAGGTCAAAGGCATAGGTCTGGACCCGGCGGGAACCCTCGCGGGTGACGACCCCGATCTGGTACGCGATCTCCTCGGCATCGCTTTCTACGTCAAGGCCGAACTTCACGCTGTACAGGTCGCGAAGCACCTTGAGTTCCTTCTTCTCGTGTTTTTTGAACCGGGAACCGATTCCCACGTAGAAGTCCTCGGTGTTCTCCCGGACCACGACAAAGTCGATATCCGCAGGAGTCTTGTTCGCCAGCGGGGTCTCGACACCATCCAGCAGTTTGATCGGCCGGAGGTTCACGTACATGTCGAAGTGGAAACGGAGCGCCAGCAGGATGCCTTTTTCAAGGATGCCCGGCTGGACCCGTTCGTCGCCAATCGCACCGAAATAGATCGCCTTGAACTTCGAGAGTTCCTTGAGTTCGTCCTCGGTGACGAGTTTTCGTGAATTGATGTACCGGTCTGCCCCGATATCGAAATCCGTCCACTGGATATCGAAGTTGAACCGCTCTCCTGCTGCCTCTAATACCTTCTTTCCCTCGGCCACGATCTCCGGGCCAATCCCGTCGCCGCCTATGCTTGCGATTTTGTACATACCGGAACCTCCTTTAACTTCTTTGCATATGCGACAAGCCCGCCGGCATCGATGATGCCCTGCATGAACTCCGGCACCGGCTCGGTCTCGTATCTCTTGCCGTCAGCCTCAAGATACCCGCCTTTCACGTTCACCCTGACTTTTGCCTTGTCCTTGATCTTGTCCGCATCCTTGCAGACGAGGGGCAGCACCCCGACGTTGACTGCATTCCGGAAAAAGATCCGGGCAAAGGATTGTGCCACTACTATCTGCACTCCGGCCCCTATCAGCGCCAGCGGTGCGTGTTCCCGGGAGGATCCGCAACCGAAATTGCGGCCGGCGACAATTATATCACCATTGCCGGCTGACTTCGAGAACTCGTCCCGGGTGCCTTCAAAGGCATGCTTTGCGAGTTCCTTTGGATCATAGATAGTCAGGAACCTGCCCGGGATGATGGCATCCGTATCGATATCGTCCCCGAATTTCCAGACTCGCATGCTCAGACCTCCCGTGGGTCGGTAATTACACCCGTGATCGCACTTGCCGCCGCAGTTGCCGGGGAGCAGAGATAGACCTTGCCATCGGTACTTCCCTGCCGACCCTTGAAGTTCCGGTTCGATGTGGACAGTGAGACCTCGCCGGGTGCCAGAAGCCCGAACGCCCCTCCCATGCAGGGACCACAGCAGGGTGCCTCCACGAGTGCTCCGGCTTTTACAAACTTCTCAATGAGCCCGGCTTTTAAAGTCTTTAAGTACTCATCCCGGGACGCCGGGATGATGATAACCCGGACGTTCCGGTTGAACTTCTTCCTGCCCAGCACTTCTGCTGCTTCTTCGAGATCCTCAAACCGCCCGTTGGTGCACGAACCGATGAAGACCTGGTCCACGTGAGTTCCGGCAACCTTACTGACCGGCACCCCGGTATCGACATTGTGGGGCACGGCAACCTGCGGTTCCATGTCCGAGACATTGTAGGTACGTTTACTGGCGTAGGTTGCGTCGTTGTCACTCTCAAGCTCGAACGATTTCATCCTGCGCCGGCCTTTCATATACTCCCAGGTAATCTTGTCGGGAGCGACAATGCCTGCCTTTCCGCCCATCTCGATGGCCATATTGCACAGCGTCATACGACCGGGCATATCGAGTTTCGCGATGGTCTTTCCGGCAAACTCGATCGCCTGGTAGGTTGCCCCATCGGCCCCGATATCTGCGGCAATCGATAGGATCAGGTCCTTTGCCCCTACCCTCTTGGGGAATTTTCCCGAGACTTCCGCACGGATGGTCCCGGGCACCTTGAAGTACAGGGCGCCATACTTCAGGACAAAACCCATATCGGTTGAACCGATGCCGGTGGCAAATGCTCCTGCTGCCCCGTACATGCAGGTGTGGGAATCGGCTCCGACTACGATCTCGCCCGGCGCTGCCCTGCCTTTCTCGAGCACTACCTGGTGGCAGACCCCTTCATTGATGTCATAATTGTATATTCCCTGCTCTGCGGCAAACTTCCGCATGTAGACATGGTTCTCTGCTGCCGGAATCGAATCTGCGGGAATCTGGTGGTCAAAGAGCATGATGACGTGTTCCGGGTCAAAGACTTTGGATCCACCCATCTCGTAGAACTTCTGGATAGCAAGCGGCCCGGTAATGTCATGGATCATTGCCCCGTCAATAGGGGCCATGACCACTTCACCGGCTCGTATATCGCTGCCACATTTTCGAGAAAATATTTTCTCTACGATTGTTGCTCCCATGCTGAATCGGGTTACTATTTGTCGTCAATTATATTGTAGTTTGGGGGACGGCCACTCATAGTACATGGTATGCTATGGCTGTCTCTTTTTATATTTCTCCTTCGGTGAATCTTTTAAGCCATAACTACGGTTTTTTTCGCAGTTAAAGTAATCTTTAACCTTCTTTCCGATCAAGATCCTGTGATAACCTATGATGGAAAAAAGATCGCTTTTTATGATTGCCCTCGTCGTTATGGCGATGGCATGTATCGGGATTGCATCAGCTGCAGTTACCGAGACCAGTAACGACCACGTGATCTATGCAACCGGAACCGGCAATGTTATCGGCACTCCTGACCGTGCGCAGGTTACGTTCTCGGTGGAGACGGAAAATCCCGATGTTAAGGTTGCACAGCAGGAAAATGCCCAGAAGATGGGAAAAGTGATCGATGCGCTCGTTGCCATTGGCATTCCCCGGGACGCACTCAAGACTACCGGATACAATATTTACCCGGTATATGAAGAAACCACCAAGTCCCTGTTCGACCAGAAGGTCCGGACATACCGGGTCACTAACACCCTGACCGTCACCCTCCACGACGTGAGCAGGACCGGCGAAGTTATAGATGTAGCAGTTGCAAACGGCATCAACCAGGCAAGTTCCATCCAGTTCCTTCTGTCGGATGAACAGTCGCAGGTGCTCCGAACCGAGGCCTTAAAAGAGGCCGTTGCCCGGGCACGCGCAGATGCTGATACAGTTGCAGCAGCAATGGGCACCAATATTACCGGTGTTCAGAGTGCCGATATCAGCGGGGGGTATTCACCCGTACGGTTTGAGAATTACCAGTACGCGGCCGGGGATGCGATGCTGAAATCGGCAGTACCCACCCCGATCCAGCCCGGGGATATCACGGTCAGCGCACAGGTATCCGTTACATACCTTATCCGCTGATCATAGTACAACAATCAACGGTGTGATTCTCATCCGGGCCTGGGCCTATCCGGCCTCAGCCATTTTTTTTATAAGATCTCTTCAAAACTTTTTTACATAAGCAGCGTGTGATGATAGCTTAGGCACATATGCATCATCCGGATCCTCCGGACAATACCAGCCGGGTAAAAATATCGAATATCCCAAAATCTGCGGATACAATAGGATTGATTTTACTATGGAGCGAAATATTGGCTTTAAAGAGCGACGGTACATCGAGGAGTTGAGAATCTTAACAAAATCCACGGCAAACGACTGCGTGATCGACGACCGGTTCGACCGGGTGATCTACGTGATCCGCCCCGGCGACATGGGTCTTGCTATAGGCAAAAAAGGCGACAATATCAAACGCCTGCAGAATGTGCTCGGCAAACGGATAGAGATGGTCGAGTTTGCCGATTCCCTTGAGGCGTTCATTGCCAATATCTTCAAACCCGCCGAAGTTGTGGGAATCGAACGCGGGCCGGAGAACGGCCCGGTCAATGTCTTTGTCCGGCAGCGCAGCGACCTTGGCATTGCGATCGGAAAGGCCGGCTGCAATATCGAAAAGGCGCGCACCCTCTGCCGCAGGTTTTTTGGGATTGAAGTAGGCGAAGTGCTTCTCACGCAGGAGGCCGCATGAGCCGCACGGTTGATCCCCGGGTCATTGCCGAAATCTGGGCTGTGATCTGCGAACGGGCGGAAAATCCCAAGCCGGAATCCTATACCACCCGCCTTTTGACCGATCCCAAGGGCATCGATAAGGTGCTGGAGAAAGTGGGCGAGGAGTCCACGGAGTTTATCCTGGCGATCAAGAACGGAATAAACGAAAGAACCGTCGAAGAGACCGCCGATCTCCTCTTCCATCTTCTTGTTGCACTCCGGGCCGCAGGTATCGATCTCAACGATGTGATGAACGAGCTCGAACACCGGCGTAAGTAACTTTTTATTTCTGCATAAACGAGGAAAGATCGACCATTTCCGGCAGTTCTTCAGGCTGCTGCCCGGCGGATGCGAGCACGCACTCCTCTACAAAGATAGGAATATCACCCCGGAGGGCGAGTGCGATCCCATCGCTCGGGCGGCAGTCGAGATATTCATCCTGCTGTCCAGTACTCATCACCAGCTGGGCATAATACACTCCGTCATCGATGCTGTCGATCTGCAGGTATCGCAGCGTGATGGAAAATTTTACACAGAGGTCGATGAAGAGATCGTGGGTGAATGGCCTCGGCAGCACTTCTTTTATCTGGGCGCTGTTGATGGAGACTGCCTCCCAGATGCCGATGAATATTGGTAAGAGACGGCCATTGCCATCAGCGAGTATGACAAGGGGCACCGTTGCGGCACTGCTCATTGCGACAAACACCCCTTTGACCTCGCACCTCACCTGCGTCATATCCGTGCAGAGAGATTGCCGTGATCTATGATAAGAGTTAAGGTTTTTGTGTTTCCGGTTCACAGCGCCGGTGAGCTTCCCGGCGGACTATGATAAGGCTGGAGACGATGCCCAGCGCGATATTGAAGTAATACATCACGATCCGCCAGATAACGACAAAGATGCCCACGATCGATGCCGGGATGAACAGGGCATACATGGAGGTTGCCCCCACTTCGGCGATACCGGAACTTCCCGGGGTTAAGGGCATCATCATCAGGATGCAGAGGATGAGCTGGATAACGAAGGATTCCAGAAAGAGAGGCGGCTGGCCGAGCCCCATCAGGATTAACGAAGCGGTCACGATCTCGGATACCCAGTAGAGCAGGGTAAAAAGCATTCCCCACGCAAGCCCCCCCTTGGCGCTCCTGACGAACTTGATTACCGCTACCTGGAAGTTATCGATCTCCGTATCGGCACGGACAAGCAGCTCTTCTACCTTTTTGCTCTCCCATTTTTTGGTAAAGAAGGTGGCGCACCGGCTGACCACTTTTTTTACCACGTCTGGTCTCCGGATGGCAAGGTAAAACAGGAAGAGACAACCGATGACGAAGATCCAGGTGATATAAACCATGATCTCGGATACTGCACCAAGGCTCTTCCACTGGTCAGTCAGGACGATCATGGCAAATGCGGCCAGCCCGGCAAGAACGATGCCGTCGAGCACCCGTTCCATGATAACGATCGCTGTTGCATCGCCGAGAGGGACATCGGCCTTGTAGAGCTCGTGAATACGGACCGGTTCTCCCCCCGCCTGCGCCGGGGTGACTGACGCTGCCAGCAGGTTGGCAAAAACGAGATTCAGGCTGTAAAAAAACCCGATCCTGTACCCCAGGGACCCGGTCATCTTCTGGACACGCCACGCCCAGAAGCACATGGTCAGGAGGTGCGTCATAAATGCAAGGACCAGGAACCAGGGATTGACCTGCTGGAGATACGTGAGGGTATTTTCATTGATGGTGAAGTACAGGATGAGGAGCAGGATGGCAAGTGAGAATCCTACCGAAATGTAGAGCCATTTGACCTGCGACTTCTCCATAAAAACTCCTGGATATCCGGCGATGATGAGCGTTACCGGCTGCTATCTAAACAGGTTATGATGCATAGTATAAACGCTTGATCTTAAAAAAACAAAACCCCGGGTGGTGTGACCACAAGGGCAGGCAGGTACCCTATACCGTAAAGATATCCCGGTGTGCCAGGATGCGGAAGTATCCGCACGTAACACCGGCATCCAGCCAGCCATGCCCGTAACTGAAGCAGGCAAGGGCTGCCTCACGTGCCCCGGTCTTGCGGTACGCTGCGCCCTGTGCTGCATAAAGTGCTGCAATGAACAGGACTTTTCCGGCAAAATCATTGCCGATCGTTGCCGGCTCGCCCGAACACTCCACCGAGGAACGGGCAGTGTTGAGCAGCCGTTCGTAACGAGCGGTCTTCTCCTCCAGTTTTTCTGCAAACGGCAGGGACAGGGTCTCTGATGATCCGGCAAACGGGCAGAAGGAGATCCGGCTATCGCAGGCCAGGAGGCCGGATGCGATACCGAAATGCAGCCAGCCGGCGCCATACCAGAAGGCTGCCAGTGCATTGATGAGATCGCCCGACGCGTAGAACGTGGTCCCGTCATCCCGGTATGCCTGCGCCATCTCAAGGACTGCGAATCCTTCGTGCCCAAGAGATGTGGACGTGTCTGCTGCAACCCTTGTCTGTGAAAGGACTGTACCAAGTGCATCCCGGCATTCCGCAATTTTCATAGGCCGGCAAACATCTCCAGGTATTCACGTTCCATATCGTGCAGTTCCGCCGGGACAATGAGGATATGCAGCGGCGGCCCGAAATCACCGGCACAAACCTTCCCGGCCGGACCGGCAAGAATGACCGGGGCGTCAGAACCCGCCCGGGCGATGCCGATATACAGGGGGATCCGGCACCCTTTTTTCACGGCCATCTCTTCCAGCAGAGTAACGGCTTCCGGTACGGTCATGTACCGCTCGTTCTGGATATCGAGATATACCAATGTGTGCAGCCGCAGGGACAGGTTCTGTGCAATGACATCAATTGGGGTGGTCGGCGACCAGTTCTTCTGCGGGAAGGGAACCGAGCAGGACTTGCCGAACCGGTAGTTCTGGAGCCCGGAAACCCCGCAGACTGCGCTCGCAATGGATGCCGCGTGCACGATGGCCGTCCTGATGCTCCGCTGTGCCGCACGCATCCGGAGATCCGCGTGGGTGGTAGAGACCATCGGGTCACCAGCGCAGAGAAAGACCACGTTGCCGGTCACTGCCTTGTCCAGCATCTCTTCCGGGTGCTGTTCCACATCCTCCCGGAAGAGAGGATGAACCGGTTTGCCGTAATAGTCTCCCAGCTCTTCGATAGTTGTTCCCATGAGTCGCGAAGTATAGCATTCGAGATAAACATAGTCGGCATGCCGGATTAAGGCAAGTCCTTTTTCCGATACGTCGGTCTTATCATAAAGCCCGAGCCCGACAAACGTCAGCACGGGGATTCACCGGAATCGCGACAGGAAAATGGCATTGTAGTTTCATTCCTCAACAGTGTGACGGGCAGAGATCATGCGAGGATAGTCACCTGTCCCTTATTGACTGAAAATTTCTGCCAGTCTGCATTTATTCCCCGTATGCCCTGTATCCGCAGGTAACTGATGTTCTGCTCGACCTTGACTTCAATAACACAGTTCATCAGCTGTTTGATCAACGACCTTGTCTTGTCATCGAAGGATTCGCTGTTCAACAGGTAGATGCCCACGCCCTCGATCTTTTTCAGTTTCGCGGTGAGCACATGGAGGAACTGGTACAGCACCTCGAGCTTGCGGTACATGAGGAGGGTTGAAATCGAGTTCACGCAGAACCGGATGGGGGGCGGGAACAGGCCGGCTTCCCCATCAGAAAATTCCCCCTCGAAAATTGTCTCGATCATATTGGAAAATTTGATACCGATTCCCGTGAGATCGGTTGGGCTTGAGACAAACATGAGCCGGGGTGTATCGACAATGCTTGGAGTTGAGCTCTTGGTAATCGCATCAATGACGCCGATAAACCGCTTGTCCGATCCTGCGAGTTTGAAAAAATCCACGACCTCTGCTGCCCGTTCGTTGGTGGAAAGGGTGATGGCATATTCGCCTTCGAGAGGTTTTGCCAGGGAATAGGCAAGTTGCTCGGCAAAACTCATGGATGGTGCAAGGATGAGGATATTAGTGCCGGCTTCAAAACCACCGGACAACTGATCAATCTGCTCAATCCCCGACTTATAGGTATACATTTATGGTGTGATCATTTCATGAGAATGTTTATAATTGCTCCGATGAAAAGACCGAGGAAAACCGTGTAAACTGAGGTAACGATGGCTATTTTTGCCCCCAATTGCCGGTAAAGGACAGCGATGGTGGACACACAGGGAACAAAAAGCACACTCACGATTGCAAACGTGTACAGCTGGACACTGCTCATCACCGATCCGAGATCTGCGGTACCGGCAAGCACCGCAAGTGTTTCGAAGGCGAGTTCTTTCCTGAATACACCGAACAGGAGTGCCGTGGATGCATAGCCCGGCAACCCGAGCAGCGTGACAGTGACCGGTGCAACCATCTGCTCGAATAGTTCGGTCAGGCCGAAGTACTGGAAGAGACCCAGCAGGATGCTGGTGGCTATCAGGACCGGCATGGCAATAAAGAGGAACTCTTTGATCCGAAGCCAGGATTTTGCCAGTACCAGACCTGCCTGGGGCATGCGGAGTGTTGACATCTCAACAATCATACCGAATTGTTCCCCCGGTGTGATGCGGCTGAGAACAACTGCGGTGAGTATGAGCAGGATAAACACGATCAGGTAGATGGAGAAGGCCCAGATGATGCCAACAAAGGCAGCGACAATGCCGGCAATAACCACGGTCCGGGCAGAGCAGGGTATCATGGTGACAAGAAATGCTCCGATCGTCTGCTCCCTGCGGGTCTTGAGCAGACGCAGGCTCATGACCGCAGGAACCGTGCACCCGAATCCAATCACCATAGGAATGATTGCCTCCCCGTGAAGCCCGATACGGTGCATGGCCCGGTCGGCAAGGAAGGCAGCCCGGGTCATATACCCGGTGTCTTCGAGAAGGGAGAGCCCGATATAGAAGGTGAAGATGAAGGGAAACGCGATCCCAAGACCTGCCTGAAGGGCGATCAGTACAGAAAAACCGATCCTGTCCCAGAGGGGGGGTAATGCGAGTGCCGTGAACGGGGTGATGATTGTAGAATTGAATACCTCGACAATGATCACTTCCATCCATGACCCAATCATAAAAACGGACAGAAGCAAAAAGAAAAGGATCGCACAGAGAATCGGGATGCCGGGAAATGACCGGGTGAGCAGGCTGTCGAGATCATAGGGTCTCTTCTGGGCTGTGCGCTTCACGACGGCAGCCGTGATCTCCCGGGCAAAGTTGTGCCGGTTGGTTGCAATAATCTGGCCCACGGACATCCGGTGGCGCATGCCGATCTCCTGGGCAATTGCCCCTGCGGCGTCGAGCAGCACCGGGTCATCGCCAGTACCTTGCAGGGCAAGCAGGTTTGTATGTACGGGGGTTCCGATCGTCTTTTCCAGGCTTTTTAATGCGGCTTCAATATGGTGATCGTACGGAACGTGGACTTCTGCCAGTGTTGCCTGTCCCAGTGCTACCGGAAGAATCCTGTCGATATTCCTGCCTTCGGATGCAGCAGCCAGGATAACGGGAACCCCAAGGCGTGAGGACAGTATATCAGCATCGATGTGCATGCCCTGCCGTTCGGCCGCATCGATCATGTTGACAACAGCGATCATCCTGGGGGAGAACTCTGCGGCCTGTACGAAGAGGTAGAGGTTTCTTTCGAGTTTCGTGGCATCGAGAACAGCAACGATCACGTCCGCCCCGCCGCTTGTCAGGAACGTGCGCACCAGCGTCTCTTCTTCCGAGTTGCCATCAAGGGAATAGACACCCGGCAGGTCCACAATCTCGGTCTTTTCCTGCTTGTAACAGACATTGCCGCACTCCAGCGCCACCGAGGAACCCGGGTACCGGTTCACTTCAACGCCGAGGCCGGTGAGCTGGTTGAAGATTAAGGATTTTCCGACCCCCGGGTTTCCCAGGAGTGCAATTTTCATGGCAGGCGCTCCACACCGATTGCAGAAGCGATCTCCGGGCTCACTGCCACATCGCATCCTTTGACCTGTACGACAAGCGCACCATTGGATAATTTTCTCCTGATGGTGGCGCGTTCACCGGGCACAAGACCGAGATCGAGAAGGCGCTGGGCGCATGCCCTGCCGTGGATGCACTGGATGACGACCTCTTCGCCTTCAGAGAAATCAGAGATGCTCGGTGACTGGCAGAACTCATCTGATTGCGTCCGGCAGGGCCGGTCCCCTGCTGGTTTCCGGTGTCTTTGCTTTCCATGGTGACCGTGGTGATCCCGGGTCACGATCAGTTTTCCCAGCCGGTCAATGGTCTCATCGGATACGGTGTGCTCAAGTGTGCATGCCTCATCGGATGCGGATGATGAATCCATGCCGAGAATTTCCGATAAAAAACACTGGAGCGTCTCATGTTTTTTCATGACACAGGTCCCGGTCTGTTTTCCCTTTCCGGTCAGGGTGATCATACCTTCAGGAGATATGACAACGTCCCCGCTTACAAAAAGCTCATCCATATCCGGGCGAATCTCCTGAAGGGGTTTATCCAGTATGTTGGCAAGCTCTTCGTATTGGGGGAACCTGGCATTTTTCTCTGAGAAGAGCTGGATTGCTTCCAGGTAATCTTCCCGCATGGAAGGCTGCATGTTCATCTCTTTTCATATCTGTGTGTCTTCTCACTTTATTGATTTGGGTAGGAGATATCCGTTTACTCCTGTTACATCATGAAAAACAGACCCTCAAGTCTCATTACCTTTGAACGGCAATGATGTGCAGGAAATGATATACTGGCTTTATGAGCAGATGCTCAAACGGCAGATCACGGTGCTGCCAGGGCATGTCTGCTTCATGATCAGCGGGAAGGATATGGCAGATACCCCGGATAAACTCTACCGGGCTACTACATGGTGCAATGAGATATCGGCGTTTACGACAAAACACAACCCATCCGGCCAGCCAGCGATTCATGGTCTTACCTTCCATATCGCAACCCCCTCGCCGGATGATATGAAGAAATGCTTACCGGAGATCCGGAAGATCGGCACTATCGCCCACCTTATCCTTCACGTAGGAGACAAGGAAGAAGTGATCGGGGAAGGTATGGATGTGGTGGTGGCGATTGGCAAGAGCGGCAGGGAGGAGATCACGGCATGCATCAGGAAGATGGCGCAGGAACATATTATTCCTGAAACTGTGGATGAAAAACTCATTGAATCCTACCTGACATTCAAATACACACCCGATGTTGTGATCAAAAGCGGTGGGGATCATCTGACCGATTTCCTCATCTGGCAGTCAGTTTACTCCGAGCTCTTCTTTTCTGATGTGAACTGGAAGTATTTCCGGAAAGTAGATTTCCTGCGGATATTGCGGGACTACCAGTCACGGATCCGGCGTTTCGGGAAGTAAAACGGTTATTTTAACCGGACATTTATCCAGCTGGGAGTCCCGCTTACCGTCTTATCGAAAAAGGCAAATTTATTTTTCAGGGCAATCGTGAAGGTTTTGCGATCCGGGACCTGGGCGATCTTATGTTCCTTGCAGAACCGGGTAAATGCCAGGTACATATCATCTTTTGAGATCACGGCATCGGCGGCATCGCTGCGGGCGATCATAGAGCTGACAAATTTTTTCAGCCCTTCTCCTTTCTGTGCCTTTCCCGCTGCGGGTTTTGGGATTTTTCCGGTCGGGGCAGCGTTTTGTGCCGGTGCCGGGACCGCACCTTCTTTGCTCCCTGACGGAACAGGAACCGGTTCCATCTCTTTTGGAACGGGCTTTGGTTTTGGCTGCCGTTTTATGCTTCTGACGGTCGTGCTTGCGGCAGGATCGTCGGCATTGATGACCGGGGAGTGATGGGAAGTCAGTGCTTCCGGCACATGCTCTTGTACCTTTGCGGGCGAACCGTTCTGCGCAACGATCACCGGCCGGGGTACCGGTACGTCATCGAGCTGCTGCTGGCGGTAATCCACGCCTAGCAGATCGGCAAGGGCCTTGTTGCAGATGTTGGAGATATCGATGCCCTGTTCGTGCGCCTTTGTATAGATATCCGCCCGTATAATCACCGATGTATGACGCCACGAGCTGCCCGTTTCTTTCTTTCCCGTCATGAGCTGTCACCTGTTGATCTGTCCGCTCAGGGAAATATAGTACGCGATCTGGTTTTAAAAAATCAGGATCCGTTTTTGGCCGATATGCGCTGGTCGTAGATACGGATGGCACGCAACAAGTCGATCTTACGGAACAATGGCCAGAACGGGGCACAGAAATAGACTGCCGATTCATGGCCGTTTGCCAGCCACGGGAGGAAGTTGGAGGTGCGGTATTCATTCCCGGTCCGGATGATGAGGTCTACCGGGGGTATCCCTTTTCCTGCATGAAGATGCTGCTCGACCGTGTGGACATCGATGGCATCCGGGTTGAGCCCGCTTTTCTCTACTTCCGAGAGGATCTCGCGGGCAGCAAGGACGATCTCGTTTCTTCCCCCGTAGGCAAGAGCGATATTAAGAACAAATCCGGTGTGGTCCTTTGTGGCCTCTTCTGCTGCATCGATGGCCGCCCGCAGGTCATCGGGAAGTAAGGACCGGTCCCCGACCATCTGGACGCGAATCTTGTATTTTTTTACCCGTTCATCGGAGAGCACACTCACGAATTTTTCTTTGAACAGGGCAAAAAGAGGGCCAACCTCTTCGGGTTTTCTAGAGAAGTTCTCGGTTGAGAAGGTATAGAGCGTGATATGGCTGATGCCGAGTTCGTGTGCCCAGTCCAGCATCTCTTCGGTCCTGTCAGCCCCGGCCCGGTGCCCGCTTGCCGTATCGACACCCAACAGTTTTGCATACCGCCGGTTACCGTCCTGGATGATGGCGATATGGTTGGGCATATGCCGGCACTGCATGCGAAGGTAGCGCTCGTACAGGGGATCGATCAGCGTGCGGAAGCTCATAACGGGGTCGTCTCGACTATCATCCCATTGTTGGGGTATCGTTCAATAACATATTTCTCGCCCGGCATCTCATCGGCAAACTTCGTCAGCAGCCACCATGCCATCTCGATCCGGTCGCCACAGTCCTCGTAGCTGTCCGGTTCGCATTTCATCCGGCAGAGTTCAAGGCATGCCTGTTTATCGGATTCGGATGGCTTGATAACACCGTACACAATGGTCCCGTCATCAGTGATCTCGTCAAACGGACGGGCAGTGTTCTGGGCGATCCGCTTTAACCGTTCCCGCAGCTGCACTGAGTCCTTGAACGCGGAGGAGCACCAGTGGACCTTATCATGCCGGCATAACTCTTCTGCCCAGCCTTTTGCCCCGTCAATCGCATTATGCAGTTCATCGGCGAGTTCGTACCCCCGCTCCCGCATCTGGTACGCGTTTGACTCCCCCCATTCCAGTTCGTTGATGTTGAGGAAGTCAAGGTAGGGAAGAGCGGGGATGAGGTGTTCGAGCCCGGGCAATGCCGGCACTTCGATGCCGATATCAAATCCCATCTCTTTTGCCCGTTTTGCTGAGTGAATAAAATCAGATTCAAGGATGTTTTCCCAGCACTCATGCGGAGGATGAAGCCGGATCTCGTCGACCAGCCCCTGCATCTCCGTCAGTTCTGTATCGGTCGGGGCTTTTGCCGTATAGAGGTGGATCTGGTGATCCTTTCCAAAATGTGTTTTGAGCAGCTGGCAATATCCTGTGACCTTGTCAAGGACAAGCAGCGGCTCTCCGCCGGTGATGCCGGTACCCAGCGCACTCATGCTCTCTGCAACCTCGATGATCTGGGCGGGGATATCCACCGGGTGCTCGTTTGCAAATACCGTGTCGGTCCCTTTCCGCTCTGAAGAGAGCGGGCAGTACCAGCAGGTACGGTGACACCGTCCGGTAACAAAGAGGACCATTTTTGCGCCCTGGTGACAGAGAATACAGCCTTTGGAGAGTGTCATGATGGGGAAGTGGCATCCCTGTGCCGGAAATTTCGTATAATATTGGGATAAAATTCGTGCTTTCTGTTAATATATACTTACAATGGGTAAAAAAGACAATTTTGCCGTTGCGGGATTTAAAGGAAAAGTCATAAACGATCACGCTGTTTTTCCGGAACATGTTCAAAACCCTCATCAAAAGCCCGGCAGAAAACTGCAGAGAATTCCCAAGGATACGGCCCGGTATCTGATTTTCAGTGCACATTTTTTGGCACAATTTTCTTTTTTTCCGGAATTTTTTTTGGTCAGACCCTGCCTGAAAAATTTCAATCGCGATCACAGGGTGTTAGTTGGTGAGGCTACAATTGGATAATTATGCTACAAAATGCCTGTACATGCTACAAAATTTTTGATTCTCCGGCATGATGGTCCGGGAAATGCAATCAAGGTCTGCCTGAAAAATTCCGGGCAGGGGCTGAGGGGTCGATTGAAAAAAAATTTCCGGAGATCGATTAAAATTTTTTTTATGCGAAACAGATCCGGGATTTTTAAGAATAGATTTCTCCGCATGTGATCCCGAATGGTCCGTAATTTCTGGACAAATCCTGAATTTTTCTGACCGGTGAAGGCGATTGCAGCGCTGAAAAATTCTCTGCCGGATTTTAAGAACTGGTGACAACCGTGAATGGGTGAATGGTTCTTGTATCCGAATCATGATAAGAATGCATACGTTCCGGCAAACAACATTTATAGGAGGCATTACCAAACGAATCAGTAGAAATGCCGATAAAAAAGATAGCTTACGGGATGGATGAAAAGGGCCTTTCCGAGGTTATCGGTTTTATTCTGCTTCTTGGTGTGCTCGTTACCGCAATGGCCCTGTGGATGATGTACGTAGTTCCTGCAAACGGCCGGGAGGACGAGATCTCCCAGATGAATGCAATCAAGGACCGGTTCACGGATTATAAGATTAGCCTTGATTCTCTCTGGGTGAATCAAAGGGATGACGTTACGCTTTCGACATCTTTTAACCTTGGGACCGGTGGCGGGAATACCCTGGCAAGCGGTCTTTTTCTGCCACTGCTCAAACCTATCGGATCTGCCGGCGTCCTCACAATAGCAGATAATGGTGATACGATTACCCTGTCCAGTGCCGGTGGATCTACTAATATGGATATGACCAAGAAAATGAATATCCTGCAATACCAGTCCCAGAATCACTATTGGCTCCAGCAGCGGTATTATTACCAGGATGGCGGGGTCTTCCTCTCGCAGGATACCGGGTCAACAGCACGCGTTTCACCCCCCATATCCATAGTAAATAATTCTGCAACCACGGTTTCTGCATTCTCTGTAGCAGTAACTGTTTCTCCGATAACGCTTGACGGGGGGGCGAGCATCGGGGGCAACGGCCCGGTCCGGGTTGATTCCCGTTTGAAAACCCTCTCCCCGCAATTAGGGCCGGAAAAGAAATACTGGGTAAATATCAGTGTCAATGTCCAGGATTATAACGCTGCACAGATGTGGAATGCTACCTTAAATGATGCGGCGGCAAACGGGGGAATTACCAATAAGACATGGTACCGGTCCGGAACAAGTTTACCGGGTGTTCAACCAGCAACTGCGTATATGTACGTTATAGGCCCCTATGATGACAGTACGCATCCTGATGTGTGGCTGACCATCCAGCCAGCCGAGTATGCCGTGACTTTCAACAATATTGCCTCAGGACTGATGTAATAATCTGGGAGCCGGGATTGCTTATGAAGACAAACAAAATGTCATCTTCCGTGCCTGATTCTGCTTCCGGGGTGTCTGAGCTCATCGGGGCGATCCTTATGATCACCGTTGTTATTGCGGCCGTGGCAATTATCGGGATTTTTTTGTTATCCCAGCAGACACCCCAGGAAGTTCCCAATATCAATTTTATGACCGGCACCAATGCAGCGGGCACCACATTATATCTCTACCACAATGGGGGTGACTCTCTGGAAAAGGGGCAATTTGCCGTTGTTATCGATAACCAGGCTCCAAGGACCGACTTCAGCATTTCCGACGGGAGCAATGAATGGGCGGTGGGAAAGAACCTGGTTCTCGGCATTACATCCCCTCCCCAGACAGTCTCAATAATTTATAACGCGGGGGATACCGCACCCGTCCTGCTTCGTTCTGCTTCCTCGAGTGTCGCAACATTGCAGAATAACATTAATCCCAGCGGTACCCCGGTGATATCTTCCGGGGGTGGAGAAGGCTTTATCAACGCATCGGATCCGCAGGTTGTTGTCAATTTTATTCTGGGGAATACATCCCTGATTGGTGATGCGATCAACCAGTCCCCTTCAACGGTTGGTCCTGTTATTGCAAACGTTGTCGGCACAAATTCGATCACGTTTTTCCGGGAAAAAGACACAACCATACCGCAAAATACTTACTTCACCTTTAACGTAACCAGGCCGGGATCAACCCTTTTAACAGAGGAGTCCTCACCCAGTCCTATCCCCCTGAGTGTCAGGGATGTTGTTACCGTTACGCAGGCAGCAAATGGTAACGGACAATTCAAGATATTCGGCATTGGCGATCAGTTGTGGGAATTTTCAGCAACTAAAGTTACGATAAGTATCCACAGGGCGGACGGAAGCTGGTATAACGAACCCACTTCGGGGCAGCCCACAAACCTGTTGCATTCATGGGTTACGGGATACCAGGATATGGGATCGACCCTGTCCCTGGTATCAGTCCCCTCAGGTCAAGCGCCAGCTACAGGTCTTGTTATAAATTCCAGTGTAAAAATTAATCTCGCTACGAACACTCCGGTCACCATCACCAACATACGACCTGTCGGTATCGGCTTATTCGTCCTTGAGGCCGATCCTTCGGATGCAAACGCAGTTTATTTCGTGGGCCAGGCTGGTAGTGTTGTCTACTAAAACCCAATTTATACCAATCACTCCACGGGGAAACCTTTCATGAAAACCCGACCCTCCAATGAAAGAGCAGCAGCAGAAATGGTAGGAGCACTGGTGCTCATATCAATTTTCGTGCTTGCGGTAGCTATTATTGCCGTTGTTTTTTTTTCACAGCCGGCCCCCCTCAAGTTACCTGCGGTCGCCGTGAGTATCACCAACCATAGCAAAATTATCGAAATTTCACATAACAGTGGCGATTCCATCCTCATGAGCGAGTTTGCGGTTCTTGTCGATGACCAGCCCATTTCCTACACATGTACCGATTGTGGTGACAGCTGGTCGATTGGAGAAGTCCTTACCATTGATTATTCCACCCATGCGGATTTTCCCAATAAAGTGGATATCCTGTATAAAGAGACCGGTGCAAGGCAGCAGCTGCTGACTACCCGATACCTGGGAACCATGACTCCCACGCCGACGCCATTTACCCCGCCGACATCTCCCACGTCCACGGTTACCCCCACACCTACGCAGACTCCCCCGGTGTTCGCACCGGTTGCATCCTTTATCTCCAACGTGACATCAGGAACAACCCCGCTGGCAGTGCAGTTCAACGATACCTCAACCAATTCGCCGACATCATGGGCATGGGTATTTGGCGATGGTGCAACATCCGTTCTCCAGAACCCGGTATATACGTACACAACAGCCGGAAATTATACGGTGACGTTGACTGCACAGAACAGTGTTGGCAGCAACACTACAACGCGGTTCATCACGGTCAGCTCGCCAGTATCCGGAAATATTATCCTGAATGCCTACAAGGGGGCCTACCTGGAATCCGGTGGGGAGATGCAGTTCCATGTCACCGGGTCCGATTCCACTGTCACGGTCAATGGAGTAACCTATCCATTAAGCCAGGGCGACACGGTCCGACTGGTTATTGAAAATGACGAATACGGGTCCATCTATTCGTCCTTGTCTTCAATCACTACGTTCTCGTTCAGCAATGTTTCATTCTATCATGACGGTGCCTATACAAACCGCGGTGCGGTCAGCGCACTTTACGTAAGTGGTTACGATCAGTACCAGTCCACCCTCAACCTCTTCATGCCCCCTGCCAGTGCCTGGACGAGCTTCAGCGTTGACGGAACTTCCCTGATCAATGGTCAGAACTCATCTGCCGTCCGCATTTCCGGGCTGAAAGGTGCGATGAACCTGCAGGCCGGTTCCGGAAATACGTATTTTTCCGGTGATGCATCCGGGTACCAGATTCTTGGTCCTCAGGTTACCGGCATAACCCCCAACAGCGGTGCTGCCGGTAGCACGATCATAGCAAATATCTCAGGAATGTACTTCGAACCCGGAGCAACTCCTGTCGTGAAATTGCAGAAAGGAACCAAAACCATTACTGCCACATCGGTAAGTGTCCCTTCATCAACTCAAATCCAATGCACGTTCAGCCTTACGGGAGCTGAGACGGGTCAATGGGATGTAGTAGTAGTGAATTCGGACGGGCGATCCGGAACCGGAACCAACCTGTTTACCGTGACCCCCGGGCCGCTGACTGCAAGTTTCACATATGCACTTCCCTCCAGCAATATCGTGAATTTCACTGACACCAGCACAGGATATCCGACAACGTGGCTCTGGAATTTCGGGGACGGGACTGCCAATTCGACCGCACAGCATCCCCCGGAACATGTCTACGCTTCGGCAGGTCTCTATACCGTAACGCTTACGGTGACGGACGGGAGTGGAAGCAGTTCTGCGCAACAGGCAATCATGGTGACCCTTCCTGCGTCACATACCATCAACCTCAATGCAGCAAAAGCAGCATATGTCGAAACCGGCGGGGCTGTGCAGTTCCGGGTCACCGGGCTCTACTCCACCATCACTGTCAACGGAGTTGCGTACCCGTTGAACCAGGGTGATACGATCCGGCTGGTCGTGGAAAGTGACCAATACGGGTCGATCTACTCGTCCTCGACTTCGATCACCACGTTCTCGTTTGGCGATATATCATTCTACCAGAATGGTGTCTTAAGGAACCGCGGTACCGTCAGCAGTCTCTACGTGAGTACTTACGACCAGTACCTCACAACGCTGAACCTCTACATGCCCTTTGCCAGTGCCTGGACGAGTTTCAGTGTTGACGGGACCTCCCTGATCAATGGCCAGAGCACATCTGCTGTTCGCATATCCGGGCTGAGTGGGGCAATGAACCTCGTGGCCAGCTCCAGTAATGCCGGTTACACCGGAAGTGCGTCGGGATACCAGATCCTTTCGCCTTCCGCACCGCAGGTCACGAATATCACCCAGAACAGCGCACCAACCGGTACTACCGTATCGATAACGGACCTTGCGGGGACCGGGTTCATGCCGGGTGCGACCGTGAAGCTGACTCGGTCCGGATCGTCCGATATCGCTGCCACGTCAGTGAACGTGGTCTCACCGACACGGATCACCTGCCAGTTCAGCCTTGCCGGAGCAGCAACCGGTACATGGAATGTCGTGGTCACGAATACGGATGCCCAGACCGGTTCACTGGCCAATGGTTTTTCGGTTATGAGTCCAACTCCAACTGTAACTGCTATCACGCCGAGTTTCGGTACTCGTGGCACTTCGGTTCCGGTAACCAACCTTGCCGGAACCGGGTTCTTATCGGGTGCCACGGTGAAACTGACACGAACCGGCCAGGCGGATATCGTAGCAACCGGTGTGACCGTATCGCCCACGCAGATCAGTTGCACCTTTAATATTGTCGGTGCAGCGGCAGGCCAGTGGAATGTTGTAGTGACTAATACCGACCTGCAATCCGGCACCCTGACAAACGGGTTCACGGTCAACAGCCCGGCACCAACCCTTACCGCACGAAGCCCGGTATCAGGCACCCGGGGCTCACCGGTGAGTGTCACCCTCACCGGCACGGGATTCCAGCCCGGAGCAACCGTGAACATGACCCTGAGCGGCTCGGCCCCGATCAATGCCGGCAATGTTGTCGTAGTATCCCCGACACAGATCACCTGCACCTTTGATCTTACCGGAGCAACCGCGTCAACGAATTGGGCAATTCAGGTTACCAATACGGACGGGCAGGCGTCGGGCGCCCAGGCATTCACGGTCAACAGCCCTGCGCCCACCCTCACGGCACGAAGTCCGACATCCGGGATACGGGGCTGGCCGGTGAGTGTCACCCTTACTGGCACCGGGTTCCAGTCCGGAGCCACCGTAAATATGACGCGGAGCGGCTCGACCCCGATCAATGCCGGCAGTGTTGTCATAGTATCTCCGACCCAGATCACCTGCACATTCGACCTCCTCGGGGCTGCGGAGGCAACGAATTGGGTAATTCGTGTGACCAATACGGACGGGCGCTCGTCAGGCACGCAGGCATTCTCCGTTACCAGCGCGACACCCACTGTTGGATCAACCCCTGCCTTTTCACCAAATACGGGAGTACGCGGCACCACGGGGATCTCCATAACCGCCCCGGGAACGAACCTGCAACCCGGGATGGCAGTCGTGCTGACCCGTGGCACCACAACTATTACCGCGTATAATGTCAATGTGATCTCGCCGACGAGTGTTACGTTCACCATAGATATCCCCACCGGAGCAACGACCGGAGCGTACACCGCCCGGTACACCAACACTGACGGTAAAACGAATACGCGAACGAACCGGTTCACGGTAACCTGATACCGCATTTTTCAGCGATACTGTCCGGATACTGCATTTTTCCTAACAAAAACTGACGCTGGAGATGCAGGAACCGGAAACTGTTGTCTCTCTTGAAAAATCCCGGACATCATCAGCGTAGGATTCAGAACCCGGAAAAAATGGAACATGGGGACTTTTTGTTCCCTTTTCATTAATATCTGCGACAGATATCTTTCATCTCTACACAGGTGTATGTATGTCAATCAGGCCGTGAGGAATAGTTGTTGCTGCCCGGGACATCATGGCCCCGTCTTTATAGACCTCGACTACCAGTTTTCCTGCTGACGCATCATCTTTTTCGATTGATCCCTCTACAATTCCAGCATTAACCGGTATATTGTATAATTGGTCACCGGTACTTTTCACTGTTGTAAAAATGCCCCGCCCCCCAAGTGTTCCGGAAAAACTCCCGGGATAATATACCCGTACCCAGATGCCGGTGCCGGGAATACTGAGCCTGGGAAGGTAGTTGTCGATGGTCTGGCTTTCCTGGGTAGGTGCAGCGGTCACCGCTATATCAGTCTGTTCAATGCCGGACGCGAGTTGTTCGATCAATCCAAAGGGGGCCCTGGTACTCTTCCGCGAGATCAACACTCCGTCTTTATAGATCTCAACTACCATTTTTTCTGATGTTCCGTCCAGTTTTGCAATAGATCCATCTATATTGGTATCAATGACCGGCAACTGGTAGTACTGTGTGCCGGAGTCACTGACCTCGACATTTCTTCCCAGTGCACCAATGGACCCGGAAAAATTCCCG
>Ga0074195_1000762_pt1 | contig 55867 bp, 54 predicted proteins | sample EPASupsiteHSE623_FD_64525 | JGI IMG/M metagenome (GOLD analysis project Ga0074195, IMG submission 64525) | Bioremediated contaminated groundwater from EPA Superfund site, New Mexico - Sample HSE6-23 | ecosystem: Environmental > Aquatic > Deep subsurface > Groundwater > Contaminated ...
ATTTCTTCATGTCTATCAACAATGCTTTCTAAAAACAGGATGGCATCTCTATGGTTGATTGCTTCTAAATGTTCGACAACACTTTTCCCACCAATAGTAATACCTTCTAGTACAACTTTTGTTTCTGATAGAGTCAGCGTGTTTCCTTCTATAGCATTACTGTTATATGTCCATTCAACGATTAAGTTATTTCTTAGTGTGTTATATTGGTTTTTTGTTAGTGGGCGACGTAAATCAATAGCCTTTTTATGTTCATCGATTGCATCAAATTGATAATCTATTCCTTGAAATCTTGATTTCATTTTAATTCGATTATCAATAGGTTTCATTGCATCAGAAGGCACTGACCAATTACGGCCAATTTTGACCGCACCTTCAATTTTACCTTCAGTGCATAATATTCTGATACGACGATCAGAAATCCCCCATTTTAGACTTGCTTCTTTTGTTGTCATATAGTTTATAAAATCACCTCACACGTTTATTATATACCGATATCGGAATAATAGCAAGTTTGAGAGTTTTTTTAACTAATAAACTTCCTTAATTTATATTCAAAGCACACAGTACTAATAAATATTATTACAAATAGCATTATTTATGATGTTTTTAAAGAAAGCAATATAATAGACTCAACATGCGTTGAGTTACTGCCATTGCTCGAAAATATGGCAAATAATGTGTACTGGAAACATATTTTTAGCCCTTTTATGTTCCCATATACAAGACTTTTTGCACATGAGAAATATATTCACCCCAAAAAAATAGTTGATTTCGTACATACTTTTTATGCCTACTCGATTGACATAAAAGCAGACATTGGTGTATCAAATACTGGTATTTATTTATTCAAATATTGCATCCGTACCCAAATCTTGTCTATATCTTAGATATTACATGATTGTCACTTTTTAAGAACTTATTGTAATTTTAATCTTAGGCCAAGCCTGATTGTTTCTCACATAATCTTGGTTAACTTGTTGAAAATATTCACCATACTTGTGGGTTTTACCAAAGATGTGAATATCAAAATCAGTTGTATATAAATCATATATGGATCTAATGTTACGATTAACATCATCTTCATCATCATTTAAGGAATTCACCACTTTTTCTATTTTTTCGATAGTTTGTGGCTTTCTTGCAACAATTCCCAATCTACAATCCAATGCATATCTGTCCCAAGAAGATCCCACTATAGAATCTGAGTTTAATATTCTCATACAACCTAAAATTAAGCGTAAATAATCATGAAAATCAGTCTCGGATTCAGGAAAAAACAAATCTAAATCTGTTAATACAAGATTGAGTCCTACATCATTGCCATCATGAATATGGTATGTATCTTGGGTGAAACTTTCTTCAAATGCCATCCGATTCATTCCATAGTAATCAGGAAACCCGCATGTTTTTTTGAATGTTTCGTGAAACTCACGAATTGTGTTTATGTCGCAATCGACTTGTATATTCTTATAATTTTGTCTGAAAGTTTCTTTGATGGCTTGATCTTGATTACGATAAATTGTGATGTTATAAACTCGTTTTTTCATCTTTATGTAGCACCTCAATATATAAAAGTGTGATAGTGATTTGGTGTATAAATCCATACTCCTGTTGAAGTCTCAAATAACAATCTTTCATATGACCCTGGACTAGAAGACACACAAACTGTACGAAGTGATTTTTAAACTGATGGTTCTAATCGTTCATATTCATATAAATTGTATCATTTAAGAAGCCGATTTTGCCTGATTTCTAAGTAATCCTCTATATTTGAAAAGAATGACACTTCTGGTATCACTTGGAGAATGTTGATGATCCCACATAATTGAATACCCTATATCACCCGTTAAATCATCAGAATGATAAAAATAACAGCATTTATTGTAATCTTCGAGTTTTTCATCATAAATCAAGCGATAAATTTGAATTCCGCCTTGATAATCAAAAATCAATTTGTTTGTCACACCATCAATAAACTCTAAGTAATCTTCATATTTAGAGAATTGGAATAGGTTTTCGAAACTCTCCTCATAGTGCCATAACTGAGCGGTAAAGTATGCTACCGAAACATCGTTAATAAAAATGAATACGATATCAAAATCGTTAATCGAATACCTGATTTCAAAACTATCGTTATCTAATTCTGCAGTTTGCAAAACCCCCACGATATTGTAGTTCGATGCGAGATCGGTCATCAATAATTCAACTTCATTTTTGTAAAGGCTTTTGAATTCGTCATCAGTGACATTCCAATTTGAGTATGATGAATAGCTCGTACTTGAAGTGCACCCGCTCAACAGAGTCAACATTAAAAATATTGTTATGTAAATAAACTTTTTCATCATCAATCTCCGACATCAATTTTAATGTCATTTGTAATTGATTTAAAAAAATCACTGCTCCATAACTCAAGTGTTGACTGATCCTTTATAAAGGGTCTAACATCTAATCTGGCTAAGTCATAGTCAATATGATCGAATCGATGTTCAAGTAATTCAATGAGTAATTTTCTAGTCAAGATGTCATTTTCTTCAATAGATTTTGTTTGTTTCAGTCTTGCTTCTAAGTGTTTGAGATTCACTTTTGTCTCTAAACTTAAGTAATAAATATAATCGTATAAGTCTCTCCCCTTTACACGGTTCTTCCAACTTCTAGCAATGACTGCATGAATTTTACCAGCAAAAAGAGATGCTTGGTCATAAACCCTAACTTGGTATGGAAATGGTAATAAGCGGTACTTAATTTCAGTATTTGCATATTGAGGTGGGTTCACATCTACCTCAAATTTAATCGTGATTTTCTCATTATGAATAATCCGACTTGAATCTGTCGAATCAGGATAAATGGTGATCATTGTTTCTTTTGTATTCCCTTTAATGAATGCTGAATCAATATTTGAGCTTGCTGCCTTATGCTTTTTGCCCACTTCAAAATGTAAACCCAGTGAACTTACTACTTCACTTATTGGTTTTAAGTATTTGTGTATATCAAACGTATCATCCGCTACAAGTAGTGAAAAATCTAAATCTTCACTAAATCTATCCATTCCATAGAAAATCCGTAAAGCAGTTCCACCATAAAAAGCAGCGCATGTAAAAAAGTCCGTTTTCGAAAGCCCTGCCAACACGACCTCTTGTAACACTTCTTTGATTGAGTTCTTTTTGTCTTCTAATGTGTTTAAATGATACTTATTCATCATTTGTTGAATAATTGTCATCTGATGTACTCACTTTCAATATATTTTTTTAAGTACTTAATATTGTTTGAGATATATTTGTTTGATAAAAACAGAATATCCTCAAATTTTAACTGATCAAAGACTTCCTTACTTATTCGCAGATCCTCAAATAATAGAATCTTGAATTCTCTCAAACTTGTTACAGGCTTTTTAATATAAAGTAAATCGCATAATGCTTTCTCAGGGGTAGCTATGAAGTATGCATAATCATCTTCTTGGTAAACCTTAACTGAAAAGGGGAAAGCAGTCTTTGGAACATCTCTATAGATAAAAAGACCAAAATGATTTTGATAGGATTTGCTTTTTCTTTTGTTGAATGTAGCATTTGTATAAATAACCACTCTTTCAGGAATGATGTTATGATACGAAAGTGCATATTCAAAAGATAGATATGACGGACCATAAATATAGGAAGAAAGTAAAAAGCCATCTGTAGAGCCATTCGTTTCATAAATACCTCTTACAAGAGGAAATAAGATACCTTTATCAATATCTCTTTTAATTTTCCCATTGATATCAATATAGTTTTTATACTTTTCTTTAAGATTTAAAGTTGTTATAATCATATCATTTCCTCCACTTAATTTTATTATATGCTATTATTTGGAGAAAATCAATGTATTTTAAGTTGATTGATAACAAATTATAAGAACGTCATCTTGAGCTAATGATGAATGAAACAATAACTTTTGGTAACATGTCACACACACGATGTCTTAACGACGATGAAATATCATCTTGTATTGACATAATGTTTGAGCAGATTGACGTATTCACTATCACGAGAATATATGTTTGAGCATAGGCATTTATTCACACATTTTTTTTATTTGCACATTGTGCATAAAGAAAAAAAGCCATCGAATACCTTTTGAGAAGATCTGATAGCCATTTCTTTTGTTGTTTTTTTATGCTTCATTCATCTCTAAAACATCGAGATCATAACCCACTTGCTTGATCGCATCCACCAATTTGATTTCATCAGTGTCTTGATCATCAAAAACAATCTTTCCGACCTTTTGTGCAAGATCATACTCAAAATGCTTAGCACCTGCTAAATCGAGTGCATGTTCAATGGTTGTCATACAGCTGGTGCAATGCATGAGGCCTTTTAGGCTAACATACAGTACCGGCATAAACCATCCTCCTTGGATCAGATTAACTTCTGAAGGTAGTATTCAATCATCGCTTGGGTTCCAAAATCAGACATTCCAAACGTGGATAACATCTCGTAGACATGTGTGACTTGTTCAACAACGGGTAAACTTAAATCTTTCTTTTCTTCTAAAACCAGTTTCAAATCTTTTAAGAAGTGTTTGATGTAAAAACCGGGTGCATAGTCATGAGCAATCATTTTGGGACCATTGTTGGCAGCTTGCCACGAATTGGCAGACCCACCTGTGATCACCTTGATCATTTTTTCAAGATCAAGTCCCTGATTTTTCGCATACATGATCGCTTCAGCGATCCCTGCAATCGCACCTGCAATCGCGGTTTGATTCGACAGTTTTGCATGTTGACCGTTTCCTGCTTGACCCATATAGGTGATCGTTTTTCCCATCTTCTCTAAGAGGGGTAGGATGGTATGAAACGCTTGTTCATCCCCACCAACCATGATCGATAGGGTTGCATTTTTAGCACCAAGATCACCTCCGGTGACCGGAGCATCAAGCATGATAAATCCTTTTTCATGAGCTTCTCTTGTGAGCTCAATCGCCAAAGAGGGTGATGAGGTCGTCATGTCGACCAAGATCGCTCCTTTTTTAGCATATTTCATCACTTCATGATATGTATTTTTGACATCGATGGGATAACCAACAATGGAAAAAATGATATCACAATCTTGAACACATGCTTCAATGGATGTTGTTGCTTTAACCAAGGGTTCCATTGCTTGTGCTTTTTCATACGTTCGATTAAAGACACGAACATCATATCCTGCATGAGCAAGATGACTGGCCATAGGTCTGCCCATGACCCCAGTTCCAATAAATCCAATGTTCATAAAGACCTCATGCTGTATGTTTGTTTAACCATGAAATGACATCACCAAATGTCTTTTCGCGGTCAAGATCATTAAATATTTCATGATAAGCATCGGGATAGGTGATTAACGTTTTATCTTCAACTGTTAAAATGTCAAATAAACGCTTTGAAAATTGAAGAGGTACAATCTTATCGTTTTCACCGTGAAGTAAAAGAACGGGTGTTTGATAGGCCTTGATATGCTTATTCAAGTAACGTACACCACCGACAAACATGTTACCTGCTAATGAAAAATGAAATTTTTTCAAGTTTAAAGGATCTTGAATATACGCTTCTTCAACCGCTTTTATGCGTGATAATTGATCATCTGCAAAATTGGTTTTCTTTGTCAGAAAGCCTAACCAACGATATCCAATAAAGCGGAAAGGTAAGACATCACTGATAAAGTGGGAAGGTGCTGCAGAAGAAATAATGCCATCAACATCATGATATTTCACACCATACATATTGACAATGAGCGCACCCATACTATGTCCGATTAGAAACAGTTTCTTGGGTTGATTTTTCTTTTCTTCCAACACGATTTCATGCAAATCATCAATCGTTTGGTGATAACTCTTGAGTGCTCCTCGCTTGCCTTGGCTTAGTCCGTGACCACGAATATCGTAACGAACGACTGAAAATTTTGCTTCATTTAGTTTTTGTGTAATCTCTTCATAGCGCCCCGAATGCTCAGCTATGCCATGCGTGATGATGACAGTCCCTTTTGACTCTTCAACATCATTTCGTTTAACATGAATTAAAACATCATTGATTAACATCATCGCTTCACCTCACTTTCATTATACAACGAAAAAGGCGTGACGAAAAACATCTTTCTATGATAAGATAAGTTTAGAATGCATCACATGAGGTTTTTACGATGAAAAAAGGACTCGTTTTACTCGTTTTGATGATGAGCCTTCTCTTTCTTCCTTCATTTTATGTTCGCGCTGATTTCGGTCCAAAACGTACCCTTGATTTAGAAATCATCGGTGTTAATCAAGACTATCATCTTGAACTTTTAATGCCTGGAACATTACCTGAAGGCGAGTCGTTATCCAGTATTCAAGAAATCATCGAAGAAGATGATCCGACTTTCCCTGACATGCTTTATACTTTTGAATCAGATGGGTATGTTTCAGCCAATCTTGTTTTACCATGGGGTGCATGGTACCAAAGTCCACGCGACCATTATTACATGTTTGCCTATAACCCACCGAGCAATTTTAAAATCATGTTGATCTTTAATGATGATCATTACATCATTTCAAGACCTATTGAAACCTCGTTATTTAACAGTAAAGTCACATTCGATGTTTCCGGTGTCGATTTGTTGATCAGTCAGGAAAATGTCGGTCGTGTGCAAGAAATTTTCCCTTTACGTACGATGTCGTTAGAATTGGCCTTACGCATCATCGGTACTGTCTTTATTGAAATCATTGTGCTTTTTCTCTTTGGCTATATCAAGCGTAAAAGTTTCTCATTGGTCGTTGTTGTCAATTTGGTCACCCAGCTTGTTTTGACGGGATTTATGTTTGCTGCGAAGTATTTTGTCTACCCAGTCATCGGTGAACTCTTTGTACTTATCGTGGGTGAAGCCATGATTTTCTTGAGTGAAATCATTATTTATCGCTTTTATTTGACAGAGCGTTCCAAGAATCGTGCGATGCTCTATGCGTTGGTTGCGAACGTGATATCGCTCATCGCAAGCTACTCCGTCATGATTTTAATGATGAATATGTAAAATGGCCAGCGGCCTTTTTTTATGATAAGTCGATTTCACCTGATACAATGCGTGCTTTCAATGAAAGCATTTTTTCTTTGATGGTCTCTGCTGTCTGTAAAAAGACCTCATCAGGTTGTCCGGTTGGATCATCAAGACCCCAGTCTTCGCGATGTTTACACGGAATAAAGGGGCATTCCACGTTGCATCCCATCGTGACGAGCACATCAAATTCTTGGGGAAGATCATCGATAAGTTTGGAATGTTGTGTTTGATTCATGTCAACATCATAGAGCTTTTTAATCGTGCGAACAGCATCTTGATTAATCTTAGGTTTTGTTTCTGTACCACCGCTATACGCTTCAAAGAATTCAGGTTCTAACGCTTTGGTGATGGCTTCTGCCATTTGGCTTCTACAGCTGTTGTGGACGCATACATAAGCAACTCGGACTTTATTCATGGTTCATCTCTCCTTTGGGAAACCAATTTTTTGTTTTATTTGCAATTTTAACTAAAATGAGCATAACAGGAACTTCAACCAAAACACCAACGATGGTCGCTAGTGCAACCCCCGGATTGAACGGGAAGATCGCAACCGCGACTGCAACTGCAAGTTCAAAGAAATTACTTGCGCCAATCATACCAGCAGGAGCAGCAACATCATGACTGAGTTTAAGCCATTTTGCTCCTCCATAAGCAATGAAGAAAATCAAAAAGGTTTGAATGATCAAGGGTATACTGATTAACACGATATGAAGTGGGTTATTCCAAATGAGTTCTGCTTGTAATGAAAAGATGAATATAAGGGTTAACAGTAATCCAGAAATGGTAAGTTTTGAGAATTTTTTGATGAAGATATCATTATAAAATGCAATTCCCTTTTTCCGGATAACCAACGATCTTGTCAGTGAAGCAAGCGCTAATGGAACTACCACAAAAAGAAAGACTGATAAGAAAAGCGTTAACCATGGGACAGTAATGCCACCAATACCCAACAGCAATCCCACAATAGGAACGAAGAGCACTAAGATGATTAAGTCGTTGGTTGCGACTTGAACGAGCGTATAAGCAGGATTTCCACGTGTTAAACTGCTCCACACAAAGACCATAGCGGTACACGGTGCAGCACCGAGTAAAACAGCACCCGCCAAGTAATCTTGTTGCAAGTTTTCGGGGATGATGTTCTTAAAAAGAATACCAAAGAATAAACTTGCGATCACAAACATGGTAAACGGTTTTATCAACCAATTGACGACCCATGTCAGGTAAAGACCTTTAGGATTTTGACCCACACTTTTAACCGATGAAAAATCAATCTTAAGCATCATGGGATAGATCATCAACCAGATCAGAATGCCAATCGGTATATTGACGCTAGCAATCTCAAATTGTCTAAGGACATCGGGGATGGCTGGAATCCATAACCCAATCGCTACACCGATGGCCATGCAGATCAGCACAAAACCCGTTAGATATTTTTCAAAGAAACTGATGTTCACAACATCCCTCCTAAGCTTGTCTGATCCAAGATTTAATCTCATCGAGTTGGGGAACTCGTCCATAACTGACGATTCGACCATTAATAATCAAACCTGGTGTGCGAAGTAAACCTGTTTTAGCAATGTCGACTAAGTCTGTTACATAGACAACATCGGCTTTGACATTGAGCACCTTTACTGCTTCTTGTGTCAACTCTAAAAGCTTTTTGCAATTGCTACATCCAGAACCTACTACTTGAATAATCATTGAATTTTTCCTCCTATATCCATAAATGACTCGTAGCGTTCATGATATAACCTACGAGAATGATACCTGCGATGACAATGCTGAGATACGTGAAAAAGAGTTTGGGTTTTACCACTTTTTGAATCATGATCATCGATGGTAAAGATAATGCGGTTACCGCCATCATAAATGCAAGCACGGTGCCTAATCCAACACCCTTTAAGATGAGAGCTTCTGCGATTGGAAGTGTTCCAAAGATGTCTGCATACATCGGAACACCAACGATAGTTGCAATGATTACAGAGAAAGGATTATCATCACCTAAGACTGCGAGAACCCAAGCTTCCGGTATAAAACCATGAATGAATGCGCCAATCGAAACACCAATGATGATGTATAACCAAACACGGCTGATGATCTCTTTGACTTGTTCGATAGCATAACGCACGCGTTCTTTTTTTGTTAACGTTGGTTCTGCACACATCATCACATCAGAGGGTTGATCCGTCTTAATAAAATCTGCAACATACTGGTCCATCTTGAGGTAACTGATCAATGCACCACCTAAAATCGCGATGACGACACCTAGTCCAACATAGATCGCTGCAATAGACCAATTGAATAGACTTGCTAGAAGAATAAAGGATGCTAAATCAACAAGAGGTGATGAAATTAGAAATGAAAAAGTAACACCTACGGGTAATCCCGCCTTTGTAAATCCAATAAAAATAGGGATGGATGAACATGAACAAAAAGGAGTCACTGTACCTAACAAAGCACCAATCGCATTCGCCCCAAGTCCTTTTTTTGATTGCAATATCTTTCTTGTTTTTTCTGCTGTAAAAAAGGATTGAAGATAAGAAGCGATGAAGATGAGTACAATAAGTAAGATGAATATTTTGATTATGTCATAGAAAAAGAATGTTAAACCTTTATAGAGTTGCGTATCGGATTCAAGATTGATAACTTCAGTGAAAAACCAGTTGACAGCATTTTCTAACCACGTCATCTTTAAGAACGCATCATTAACCCACGAGAGTATGTTTTTCATATATGACACGTTGGATCCACATGATGATAACTGTCAAGAAATTTCATCACACGATCAATCACTTCTATATCGACATGATACTTGATCATATTGCCTTCACGAAACGATGTGGTAAGACCGGCTTCTGTTAAGATGCGCAAATGGTAGGATAGTGTAGGTTGTTGGATGTTCAATTTATCAATCAACATACATCCACATAATTCTCCTTTTAGCAATAGTTCAATGATTTTTAACCGATTCTCATCCGATAAAGCTTTAAAAATTTTCGTCATTTCTTTGTTCATCTGGCACCTCTATTGATGGTTATCTATATTGATAATCATCTATATTATATCATCCCAGAGAAAGATGTCAATCTTCTTGACATTTTATTTACATGACAACAGCCTATATCCACACATTTTTACATAAACTTTCATGAAACTCTTTATTTTATTAAAATAAAACAACCTCATCGGCATTTGCGATTGAAAACAAAAAACTTGATGTATAATGAATATAGAAAACGCTTTTAGGAGAACACTATGAAAGAAACAGTTCTACATGATAAACACCTGGCGTTGAACGCAAAAATGATTGAATATGCTGGTTTTCATATGCCAGTGTCCTATGCGGGTATTGGTGAGGAACACCTCGCTGTGCGTACCGGTATGGGCATTTTTGATGTTTCACACATGGGTGAATTTTTAGTTGAAGGCAAAGTAGCACTATCCTTTGTCAACCGTTTAGTGACCAATATGATCACGGAGGATGTCACCAAAGTGACGTATAGTTTGATGTGTGATGAAAAAGGATTTGTCGTCGATGATTTGCTTGTTTATGTCATCAACGCACAAAAGATATTGCTCGTTGTCAATGCAGGTAATATCGATAAAGACTTTGCTTGGGTTGAACTGCAATCAAAAGCATTTGATGTTGCGGTTCGAAACTTATCCGATGAGTTTGGACAAGTTGCTATTCAAGGTCCTCTTGTTAAAGAACACATTCATGAAATCATGGGGGAAACCGGTCAAGATCTAGGTTTCATGACCTACAAGGTCATACCATATGGTTCTGGTCACGTCATTTTCTCGCGGACAGGTTATACCGGTGAAGATGGTTTTGAAGTGTATGGGAAACCTGAATTCATTCGCGACATTTGGGATAAGGCGATTGCCATCGGTGTTATACCTTGTGGACTTGGTGCCCGTGATACATTGCGCTTTGAAGCCAATCTCCCACTCTATGGTCATGAAATTAGTGATACCATTAACCCTGTTGAAGCAGGTTTAAACTTTGCAGTTAAACTTGAGAAGGATTTTATAGGCCGTGATGCACTGGTTGCCTATAAAGAACATCCCACTCGCAAAGTTGTGGGTATTGAACTCTTAGAGCGAAACATACCTCGTCACGGATATCCTGTTTTAAAAGATGATCGCGTGATCGGTGTTGTCACGACAGGTTACTTACTCCCCACACTCACAACGCCTGTTGCCTGTGCACTGATCGATATCGCGTACTCAGAAATAGGTACTGAACTGTTTGTTCAAATCAGAAATAACAAAGTCCCTGCTAAAGTTCGTAATCGCAAATTTTACACTAAGAAATATAACAAATAGGAGGATTTACACATGAATGTCAAAGAAGGCTTACTCTATAGTGAAAGCCATGAATGGGTGAAGGTTGAAGGGAAAAATGCTTGGATCGGTATCTCTGACCACGCTCAACATGCACTAGGTTCTGTCGTTTTTATTGAATTACCAAAAATTGGAGCATTGTTTAAAAAGGGTGATGCTATGGGTGCCGTTGAATCAGTAAAAGCTGCTTCTGACGTTTATACTCCTGTATCTGGCAAAATTCTTGATGTCAATAAAGCGCTCGAAGGTTCACCAGAAATGCTGAATGATGATCCCTATGGAGCATGGATTGTTAAACTTGAACTCTCCAATGAAGCTGAATTAAAAACATTACTGAATGCGAAAGATTATCAACCCCTTTGTGAGGAATAGGTATGCATAAATATCTACCTCATACCAGGGAAGATATTGAAGCGATGCTCAAGGTCACCGGTGCTTCTACCACGGATGATCTCTTCTCTTCAATACCGAAAAAGCTTCGTTTAACAAAACCCTACAACATCCCTCATCAGCTGTCGGATGAAGCGTTAACGAAACATATGAAAAACCTGGCCAATCAGAACCAGGAACTGATCATTTTCCGTGGAGCTGGAGCGTATGATCATTACACGCCATCCATCGTCAAAGCGATCATAAGTCGTCAAGAGTTTTTAACATCGTATACACCTTATCAACCTGAGGTTGCACAAGGAACCCTCCAATACATTTTTGAATACCAAACCATGGTGTGTGAACTGACCGGCATGGATGTTTCAAATGCGTCGATGTATGATGGTTCAACCGCTACCGCTGAAGCCATGTTTATGGCACACGCTCAGACCGATATGGATACGATTTTAGTCTCTGAAACGATGAATCCACGCACCATTGATGTCATTAAGACTTATGCGCATTATCGGAATTTAAAAGTGATGATTGTCCCCATGAAAAACGGACAAACAGATTTAGAAGCTGTTGAACGCTTAATCGCTTCTAAAATGGGACTTATCGTACAAAATCCAAACTACTATGGCATCATTGAAGACTTATGTGGATTTGCAGATGTGATCCACCAAGCGGGTGGGCTTTTCATCATCAACAGCGAAGGTCAAGCGTTAAGTCTTGTTAAAACACAAGGTGAATACGATGCTGACATCGCATGTGGTGACCTTCAATCATTAGGTCTTCCACTCTCCTTTGGTGGTGCATATTTAGGTTATTTAGCAACCAAAATGAAATATGTGCGTAAAATGCCTGGTCGAATTTGTGGCCTCACCACGGATGTCGATGGAAAGCGCGCTTTTGTGCTGACGCTTCAGGCACGTGAACAACACATTCGTCGCGCAAAAGCTAACTCAAACATTTGTTCTAACCAATCCTTAATGGCACTTGCAGTGACCGTCTATTTATCTGCGATGGGTAAAGAAGGATTGATTAAGGTTGCCAATGAATCGATGAAGGGTGCACATTATCTTTATCACAAACTTCTTCAAACGAAGAAATTCGATGTTTTGTTTGATCAACCCTTTTTCAAAGAATTTGTTCTAAAGGCAAAATTTGATGTAAATGCGTTTGAACAAGCTTGTTTAAAGAAAGGTATTTTGGGACCACTTCACCTAGGTGAAGGTAAACTTCTTTTTGCTGTCACTGAAAAGAGAACCATCGAAGAGATGGATCAACTCGTCGAATTGGTGGTGAACCTCGCATGAAATACTACAATACATTAATCTTTGAACTCTCGAAAAAAGACCGGATAGGTTATAACATTGAAGAGCGAAAACTTCCTGAGGTTGCTATACCCACTCACCTCTTGCGAAACACGAAAGCAGATCTACCCGAAGTTTCAGAACTTGATGTCGTCAGACATTTCACCAATGTGAGCCAAAAGAATTTTGGTGTTGAAAATGGATTCTATCCTCTTGGTTCATGTACGATGAAGTACAATCCAAAGATCAACGATGAACTTGCAACACTTCCCGGATTTGCAAACATCCATCCTCTTCAACCCGCACAAACCATTCAAGGTTTACTGAAGATCTACTATGAACTGCAGCACATGCTTTCTGAAATATCAGGCTTAAAAGCTTATTCTTTAAATCCTTTTGCAGGTGCACACGGTGAACTTGCAGGATTGATGATTATTAAAGCTTATCATGAAAAGAACCGCGATTTTAAACGTGACAAGATCATCATCCCTGATTCTGCACATGGCACAAATCCTGCATCAGCAACCGTTTGTGGTTTTGAGACCATTGAAATCAAATCGAATCCCGATGGAACGGTGAATCTCGAAGCACTCAAGGCTGTCTTAAGCGATGAAACCGCGGGACTCATGTTAACAAACCCAAACACAGCAGGTGTTTTTGAAAAAGACATCACAGAGATTGCACGCTTGGTGCATGAAGCAGGTGGTCTTCTCTATTACGATGGTGCAAACTTAAATGCACTTGTCGGTAAAGCTAAACCCGGTGATATGGGCTTTGATATTACGCACATCAACTTGCATAAAACATTCTCCACACCACATGGTGGTGGTGGCCCTGGTTCAGGTCCTGTTGGGGTATGTGAAAAATTGGTTGAATTCTTACCCAATCCTGTGGTGAGAAAAAACGATCAAGGCTATTACATGGATCAAGCGAAAGACTCCATTGGAGCGCTCGGTTTATTCTACGGTAATGCTTCGGTCTACTTACGCGCTTATGTCTACATTTTAACCTTTGGTCAAGAACATCTTTCAGACATTGGACCGATGGCTGTCTTAAATGCCAACTACATCAAAGATTCACTCAAGGATCTCTTTGAATTGCCTATTGATGGTCATTGTCTCCACGAATTTGTCTTTGATGGTCTTAAAGATCAGTCCACCGGTGTAAAGACGTTGGATCTTGCAAAACGTTTACTTGATTATGGTTTCCATGCGCCAACCGTTTACTTCCCACTCATCTTCACGCAATCGATGATGATTGAGCCCACGGAAGTTGAGTCCAAAGAAACCCTCGATCAATTCATCGCTGTGATGAGAAAAATTGTGAAAGAATCCCTTGAAACACCTGATCTTGTCAAAACGGCACCGCACAATACCATTGTGAGACGCCTCGATGAAGCAAAAGCTGCACGTCAACCCATTGTGAAGTTTAAAGACATTAAATAGGGCATAATTTGCCCTGTTTTTTGTTATTTCATGGGGAAAAGTGACGAAAAATCATGATATAATAAAGCGTGACTGCTGACAAGGAGCCTGATTTATGAAACGCTTATTACACACAAAACCGATCACGATCATCACCTTGGTGATCCTCTTCATCCTTCCCTTTTTATTCGAATCTTGGGATAAGATCGTTGATGGTATGATAGCCATCTTAACACATCCCTCTCTACTCATTTCCGATTATTTAAGGATTGGTGGTCTCGGGGCATCACTCTTAAACGTTGCACTCTTGATGTTAATCAATGTGCTATTGCTTCATGCACTGAAATTAAAACTCACAGGTCCCATTTTTGCAGGGTTGCTCACGATTGCTGGGTTTGCATTCTTTGGAAAAAACCCACTCAACACACTCCCCATCTATGTGGGCATTTTCTTATCAGCTAAGTTCCAAAAGGTTGACTTTAGGTCGCTGATTATCGTGCTACTTTTCTCAACAGGTATCTCACCAATCGTTTCATATTTAATCTTTGGAACAGGTTGGCATCTTATGTATGCGATTCCTGCAGCACTTGTGATCGGGTTACTCACGGGATTCTTACTTCCCATCATGAGTGTTCATATGCTCCGTTTCCATAAAGGTTACAACCTTTATAATGTCGGTTTTACCATGGGTATCTTATCCCTCTTGTATTCGGCTATTTTACGCGGTGTGTTTAAACTGAACCTCTTTTCATTTGATTCATCGACCACAGAAGCTTATAACATACCTCTTTTGATCATCTCGATCGTTCTTTCTGTTTTACTCATTATCGGAGGATTCATCGCTGATCCACAAGCCTTAAAAAAATACCCCATTATCTTAAAGAGTTCGGGAAGACTTGCTTCCGATTTCATGAGGGATGCTGGAAAAGAAATGGCTTTGATAAACGTAGGGATCATGGGATTAATCTCTGTTCTCTTCTGCTTAGTCTTAGGCATTGGTATCAACGGTCCTGTGATGTCAGGTATTCTCACAGTGATGGGCTTCGGTGCATTTGGAAAGCACCCAAAAAATTCACTTCCTGTTATGCTTGGGGCAACCATTTGGTTTATCATCACCAAAGAAACAACGGGATCGGTATCAACTGGATTAGCCATCGGTGTGCTTTTTGTCACCGCAGTTGCTCCTGTTGCTGGACGTCACGGTTTCTTCGTGGGTCTTCTCGCAGGATTTATCCATGTCTTATTTACGCCGCTCACCTATCCTTTTCAAGGTGGATTTGACCTCTACAACAATGGATTTGCTGCAGGATTTGTTGCCGCCATTATTGTGCCCATCTTTGATGTTCTAAGAAAAGATAAAATTCAGGAGGAAGCTTCATGAAATCGAAACAAGAACTGAAACTCGTCTCTCAAATCATCCAAGAGTTATCACTGTTTGTGATGTATCATGGGTATAAGACTTATCAACTGCATTTTAACCGCCAAGATTTACAAGAGACCTTCATCCTGATCTTACCCGATAAAAAAGACGATATGCTCTCTTTCATGGAACAAAAGATCAATCAAAAGCGTGAACATGAAATCGAAGCCTATTATTGGGAACTGTTAGGTGATCTTGATTCATCCTTTGAACTCAACATTTTAGGGCTTGTCATCGATCACATGTCCTACAGTTGGAAGGACAATCAGCTCATCATTACCTTATATCGCACGATTAAAGAATAAAACCTGCTGGGCTCAGCAGGTTTTCTCTTTAAATAAATAGATTATGATTGGCGGTTGTTGTATCAGCAAGATAACTTGCGACACCGGCAATTTCAATGCCATCGATTAACTCTTCTTTTTTAATACCCATGATGTCCATAGACATCGCACAGGCAACAATCTTAACACCGAGTTGTTGAGCGCTTGACATCAATGTTTCAAGGGAATCAACATTTTTCTTTTTCATGATTCCTTTGATCATTTTTGGACCCATACCCATCATATTCATGTTTGAAATAGGAAGTTTTTTAGTTCCTCTTGGCATCATGAAACCAAACATCTTTTCAATAAATGCTTTTTTGACACGCACTTTTTTGGTTTTTCTTAAAATGTTAAGTCCCCAGAACGTAAAGAAAAGTGACACATCTTTACCCATTGATTTCGCACCGGATGCGATGATAAACGCAGCGATAGCTTTATCTAAATCTTGGCTAAAAACAACGATGGTTGTTCCATTTTTGCCTTCTTTCACTTCAAAACCTTGTTTAGGTCCAGCAACAGTTCCTTTTTTAAGGTATGCCGTGATCGTTTTTCCTTCTTTTTCGATGTTCAGCAGCGTATTTTCTGTTTTATCTGCCCACGCTTGAATGTCTTTCATAAATCCTGGATCGGTAGCTTTGACTTCGAGAATCTCATCATGCTCCATGTCTTTCATTGTCTGGTAGACTTTCACGATAGGACCTGGACATTGAAGTCCACATGCATCAACTTTGATGGTAATCTTTTTTTGATCGACCAAGGGGATGGGTTCTTCCATCTTTTTTTGATCAACCACAGGTATGCCAAGTTCATCGATTAAGGTGAAACAGATTTGGCTGCCATCATGATCGTAGACACATGAGTAGGATTTGAATCCTCCATCCAAATTTTTAACCATAAATCCATGCTGTTTTAAGATGCGTGATGCGGTGTACCCGCGTGTTCCTACATGACAGTAAACATAGATTTGTTGATCTTTTGGAATCTCATGGAGATGTTCTCTAAGTTCAGTTAAAGGGATATTGACAGATCCTGGTAAATATTCAAGCATGTACTCCGCACGTTCACGAATATCAAGGACATAAGATCCCTTCGCTGCAAGTTCATGCATCTCTTGCCAAGTGATCGTATCCACCATGCCCTTCAGAATGTTATCAGCAACAAAACCGACCATGTTGACAGGATCTTTTGCACTCGAAAAAGGAGGTGCATATGCCAGATCTAGATTTTTCAAGGCTGTCACTTTAAGTTTTGCATACATCGCAGTGGCGATGACATCGATACGTTTATCGACACCTTCACCTCCTACTGCCTGTGCACCATAGATCATTTCTGTTTCTGGATTGAATAAAACTTTTAAAGCCATAGGTTCAGCATTTGGATAGTAACTTGCATGAGATGTCGGATGAATGTGAATTGCTTTGTAGGGAAGATTGAGTTGTCTGACTGTTTTTTCATTTAAACCCGTTGATGCGATATTAAGTTCAAGAAGTTTAGCTGCTGAAGTCGCTAATGTTCCTTCATAGTTATCTTCAATCCCACAGATATGATTAGCAACAAAGCGTCCTTGCTTATTTGCAGGACCCGCTAAAGCAGCAAGCATATGCTGTTTTGATATGATGTGTGGAACTTCAACAACATCACCGATGGCATAAATGTCAGGATCTGAGGTGAGCATGTGCTCATCGACTTTAATAGCTCCACGTTCTGTAAGTGCAAGTTCAGCATCCTTAGCGAGTTGATTATCCGGTTTGACACCAATTGCAAAAATGATGAGATCGGTCATGACTTTTGTTCCGCTTTGTAAGGTAATCTGTTTACCTTCTTGATCAAAGGATTTGACACCATCGTTTAAGATGAGTGAAATACCTTGTTCAACGATATGTTGATGCATGATTTGTGCCATCTCAAAGTCAAACATGTTCATGATTTGTGGTGCCATTTCAATCAGTGTCACTTTCATACCCAAGTGATGGAGATTTTCCATCATTTCTACACCGATGAAACCACCACCTATGACAGCGGCGCGCTTTGGTTTTTCTTGATCGATAAATGATTTGATGCGATCCATATCCGGAATATTGCGCAAGGTAAAAAGGTTCTTTGCTTCCTTCAAACCGGGTACAGGTGGTTTGACAGGTTGAGAACCGGTTGAGATGATCAATTTGTCATATGTTTCAGTATAGGTTTGATTGTTTTTTAAATCCATGATTTTAACTTCATGGCGCGACCGGTCAATGGCAGTAACCTCATGAAATGTTCTGACATCAATATTAAATTTTTTATGCATATCTTCTACCGTTTGTACCACTAAACTATCTCTTGAACTGATGACTCCCCCGATATGATAGGGTAAGCCACAATTTGCAAAACTGATGAATTCACCGCGTTCAAAAAGGATGATTTCTGCAAATTCATCAAGACGTCTTAGACGTGCGGCAGTTGTTGCTCCACCAGCCACGCCACCAATAATTAATATTTTCTTTTTCATCATCGTTCCTCCAACGTTTATACTATACGATTTTCATCACTTATTGTCAATCTTTTTTGTTAAGAAATCGGTTTTATTTAACATCACATCTTGGTTACACGATAAGATCTACCAAAACAAAAAGCGATGCTTCCATCGCTTCTAAAAATCATCACTTCATGATAGCCTAGATTTCCATCTCTTTGATTACTTTTTTTGCAATCTCGTTATAAATCTTTCCCGCTTCATCCTTCTCTGTAAAGAGGTGTTCGCCCTTTTCAGGTTGTCCAATCGGGATTTGTCCTAAAACAGGAACACCTAGTTTTTTAGCGACTGTCTCTCCGCCACCTTTACCAAAAATGAACTCACGTGTGTGTGAACATGGGTTTAAATAATAGCTCATGTTTTCAACCACACCGATCACTTCATGCCCAATGTTTTGTGCCCCAATACCTGCTTTGACAGCAACATGGGATGCGTTCACATGGGGTGTTGTGACAACTAAAATTTTGCTTTTTGGCACATATGTTTTGACATCAAGTGCAACATCTCCTGTTCCAGGAGGTAGGTCAATCAAAATGATATCGATGTGGTCTTGCCACTTCACGCCACTAAAAAAGTGAATGAGCATTTTACCAAGCATCGGTCCACGCCACATCAACGGTTTATCGGGTGGCATGAAAAACTCTGTCGATATCACTTCAATACCATCTTTAACCAAAGGAATCATCTTTTCATCTTCGGTCGAATCCAGAGGTTTAATGTCAATTCTTAAGATATTAGGGATGGATGCCCCATAAACGTCAGCATCGATGATGCCGACTTTTTTACCTTGGCGAATGAGTGCAGCGGCAAGATTTGCAGTGACCGAAGACTTTCCTACGCCACCTTTTCCTGATGCGACTGCCAAATACTTGATAGGCTTTTCACCTTCAGGGATAAATTCTGATTCAAAAATATCGAGTTTAATTCCAGGGAAACCCAGCTCGATTTTAACCAATTTAATCACTTGAATCTTGACCGCTTGCTCATGCTTTTGTCGATCTTTTAAATAAAGCTCAAGTTCTACTACACCGGTAGGTCCTACAACAAGCTTTTTGATCCCGTTCACAGCCTTAAAGGGCTTTTCAAAACCGGGGTCGACTAAATCGTCAAGTCGCTTGCGTAAATCATCGTATGATGTCATGTTTTCACCTCGAACCCATTATAACAAATGTTTCGTGCTTGGACAATGAAAACGAGAAATTGTGGTTTTTTACCTCATTTCATCCTTCTTAGGCTATAATTGAACTAGAATGCATCATGAATGATGCACGTTTTTAGTGGAGGATGACATGATAAAAGGACTTCCTGTGAGTAAAGGTTACGCGATTGCTCCAGTTTTTAAACTCCAAAAATTGGATATCGATACGAACAAGCGCATCATTAACGATCCTGAGTTTGAAATTCGTCACTATCATGATGCCATTCGATTGACCAAAGAGGAAATCATCGCATTCAAAGCGCAATCCATTAAGCGTTTTGGTGAAGAGACCGCAAAGATCTTTGATGCTCATCTTATGATTGCTGAAGATCCGGAAATCATCGCTTCTGTCGAAGCCATGATCAAATCTGAACGATGCAATCTCTCCTACGCCTTAGATACAGTCGTCAAACGTTTTTTATCACTGTTTAAAGACTTAGACAACCCTTACTTAAGAGAGCGTGCACTCGATTTAAGGGATGTATCCGATCGCATTTTAAGACATGCGCTGGGTGTTCATGGACATGATCTATCTTCTATTGATCATCCGATCATCTTGGTTGGTGAAGATATCACTCCTTCTGAGACAGCACAACTCGATCCTTCCATGGTGCTAGGATTTATCACGGAACAGGGAGGACAAACATCACATACTGCCATCATCGCTAGACTGCTTCAAATTCCTGCTGTGTGTGGTGCAAAAGATCTTTTAAAGCGCGTTAAACATGGAGACGAGATTATATTAGACGGTTTTTCTGGCCGCATTCTCCTCCATTATGATGACACAATCAAAGAAAATTATCTTAAAAAACGTCAAGACTATGTCACACAACTAGAAAAACTTCATGATTTGGTGGGTCGGCCATCGACCACAAAAGACGGTCATGTGACGATGCTTTATGCGAATATCGGATCTCCTAAGGATATGGATGCGGTTTTTCACCATGATAGTGAAGGGATAGGTCTTTTTAGAACTGAACTCTTATACATGGATCGTCATCAACTTCCATCTGAAGATGAACAATATGAAAGTTATCGCCTTGTATTAGAAGCCATGCAGGGAAAAGAAGTGATCATTCGAACATTGGATATTGGTGGTGATAAGTATTTATCGTACTTAAAATTAAACCACGAACTTAATCCCTTCTTAGGCCAGCGAGCTGTCCGGTTAACACTCGCCTATCCTGAACTTTTCAAAACACAGCTACGAGCACTCCTTCGTGCAAGTCCATATGGTAAGCTTTCGATCATGATTCCTATGATTTCAACCAAAGAAGAGATCATACTCATTAAGAAAATGCTTAAAGACGTCAAGGAAAGTTTAGATCGTGATCAGATGCCTTATGGCACTTACACATTAGGTATCATGATTGAAGTTCCCTCAGCCGTGATGATTGCTGATATACTCGCTAAAGAAGTCGACTTCTTCTCCATTGGAACCAACGATTTGATTCAATATACGTTTGCAGCCGATCGTACCAATGAAGCGCTATCCGCATTTTACCAACCGTTGCATCCTGCGATTCTTCGCATGATTGATCACGTGATTCAAGCTGCACATCAACAAAAAATCAAGGTCAGTGTTTGCGGTGAAATGGCAGGACATCTTCTTCAAGGACCTCTTCTTTTGGGGTTAGGTGTTGATGTTTTATCGATGACACCGACTGAAATTTTAAAAATGAGAAGGGTTTTAGCCCAGGTTTCCCTGGAAGATATGAAAAAAGTTGCACAAAACGTGTTAAAATACGAGAGTGAAGATCAAGTGCTTCGCGAGATCAAAAAATGGATACCCCATGAAGGAGGTCAATGATGGAAAGAACGTTTGTTTTGACGTCTGAGACAGGACTACATGCTCGTCCTGCAACGAATTTTGTTAAATTTATGCAATCCTTACCTGTTGAGGTTTTGCTCATCTACAAGAACTTTTCAGCCGATGCAAAATCCATCATGGCCATCATGAGTTTAGGATTAGCAAAGGGTGAACACTTTAACATCTCTGTCAAAGATGAGCATGCGCTTTATCTCGATAAGATTGAGGATTATCTGCGACTCAATCAACTGATTGATTAAGACCATGAAAAAAGACAACGCGTGCTGTCTTTTTTTTATGTAATGCTTCTACTTTTTTGTTTTTTGGAACGCTTTTTTAAAGTTATCTTTGATGCGTTTGAAGAACTTAGTTTGATCATAATTGAGGATGGCAACTTTATAGACCGGTGTGAGAAAGTAAACGGTAATCACTAAGAATAGAATCATGACAACAAGTGCAACAACCGCTTGAAAATACGTCAGGATACCCCCCGCTAAAGCAACCGGTGCAACCATCGGTGCAAAGATAGGCACAAACGCCATCACACGCATAAAACCATCACCATTTGCCATGGGCGCGAAAATCCCAATGTAGAATCCACCCAAAAGCATCAGCATCAAAGGAGACTGGAATTGCTGATAATCTTCTTGAGTGACAGCCATGGATGCAAAGATAGCTGCAACCACCAAATAGAAGAGTGTTCCGACGATGATAAATAGCATTGTTAAAAATAATAAGATGGGCCAATTGGGTAATAATTCACCCAGATACCCTAAAAGTGATTCTTGACCCACAGGTAAATTGAGTGCGGGTGAGGACGCAAATAATCGAGCAACCAACGATGCTAAAACCCCATAAAAGAGAATTAAACACCCTTGGATGATGACAAAGAAAATGGAAGATACAATCTTCGATAAGAAATGAATATTCGCAGGTACACTCGCGATAATCGTTTCAATCGCTTTGGTTGATTTTTCTTCGATGATATCAACACCCACAAATTGGGTTGCCATCGTGACTAAAATAAAGAGCGGTAAGATTAAAAGTGAAGAGATTGACCCTAAGATGGCTCCTGCTTCAGGGTCTTCATAATCCGGGGCTAAAACGGTGTTAAACACAGGGCGCTCATAGGCACCACCAAGTTGATAACTGATGAGTTGAAGTTCAATTTGGTTGGTTAAACCTGCATTCATCTCGGGATATTTGGAATAGATCGTGATGATGGGATCATCGATTGTTCCTGTAAACGTAAAGAGCACATCGACATCCGTATTTTCCCAAAAGGCAGCAACATTGACACTGCTCGGTTGAATTTCTGTTAAAAGGAAAAATTTCGCGGGTAAACCTTCGTTAAATTTCAACTCCAAATCATCAACCAGTGTAGCAAGTCCTAGATCATTGGCTACTTCAATGGTCAAATCTGTCATCTGATCATCGTTTCCACCAAACAATCTGATGATCGAAGGAAGGTTGATGATTAAAATGGATAAAATAGCGATGACAATATTGGTAATAAAAAATGCTTTACGACCAACGCGCTTTAGAAGGCCATACTTCACAAGGAATTTAAACTTTTTCATGTGCTTGACCTACCTTTGCGATAAAGATTTCTGATAGCGATGCTTGTTCAACATCGTATTTCGTGATGTTTTTACATGTCTTGACATAGTCAAAGACACGTGATGCAGCATCATCATTTTCGATTTTGACGATGATTTGATCGACATTTTCAACGACTTGGAAAACACCTGGAATCGTTTTAAGTACTTGAACATCAACATCGCCTTTGATTTTGATGTTTTGTTTTTTGAAATCTTTTTTGACTTGATCAATACGACCTTCAATGATGACTTTTCCCTTTTCTAATACGATCAATTCTTCACAAAATGATTCCACATGATCGAGTTGGTGAGAGGAGAAAACAACCATCGCACCTTGTTTTTGGAAATCACGAATCACTTCAACAAAAAGCTCTGTATTGATGGGGTCTAACCCTGAAAAAGGTTCATCTAAAACCAGTAATTTAGGATTATTGATAATGGCTGAGATAAATTGGATTTTTTGCTGATTACCTTTGGAAAGCTCTTTGATTTTTTTATTTTTGTAATCGGCAATACTAAAACGATCAAGCCAATAATCAAGCCGTTCCAAAATGACCTTAGGTTCCATATCTTTGAGTTGTCCAAAATAGAGCATCAATTCCTTGACAGTAATCTTGGTCAACAGTGAACGCTCCTCAATCATATAGCCAATCTCATTGACATTGTGGTAACCCACATGTTGCCCATTATAAAGGACTTCTCCTTCTGTGGGTTCTAATAAGCCCATGATCATGCGAAATGTTGTGGTTTTACCTGCACCGTTGGTTCCTAGTAACCCAAAAATATCGCCCGGTTTGATTGTAAAACTTAGGTGGTCAACTGCCACTAAATCCCCATAGAGCATGCGTGCATTTTTAACTTCGAGCATAAACATCAACCTTTCTATGCAACCTCAATCTTCATCTCTGTTTCCTAAAACAAAGAATAAGAAAATAAAAATAATGACGATGAATACGACAACACCAACGCCAAAAGACACGTCAATCCCCCCCTTTTCGATTTCACCGTCATTATTATATCATAATTATTTTTATTAAATCAATAATTATTTTATATTATTTTTTGTTTTCTTGTTTTATCAGCGCAATAAAGTCATGAAATGAAACTGTTATTTGTTCTGTTTCGCCATATCGACGATAAGTCACTTGTTTGTTAGCTTTTTCCTTATCCCCTAAGACAAGCGAATACGGGATTTTCATCGTTTGTGTTTCACGAATCTTATAGCCCAGTTTTTCTTCTCTAAGATCGCTTTCTACTCGATAACCAGCAGCCTTGAGCGCTTCATGAATGTCGATTACATAATCCATATGGTGTTGCACATTGACAGGGAGCACTTTGACTTGAACGGGAGCTAACCAGAATGGGAATGCACCTTTGTATTCTTCAATTAAATAGGCAACAAAGCGTTCCATCGTGGAGACAATACCACGGTGAATCACCACGGGCCGGTAAATGTTTTTTCCGTCTTCTCCAACATACGTTAAATCAAAGCGTTGTGGCAATAAGAAGTCGATTTGAATCGTTGATAAGGTTTCAGCATTACCGAGTGCTGTTTTCACTTGAACATCGAGTTTTGGACCATAGAAGGCAGCTTCGCCGATCGCTTCATAGTAATCAGAACCGATTTCATCCATCGCTTCTTTAAGCATCTTTTCAGCTTTGTTCCACATCTCATCATCTGGGAAATACTTATGGGAATCCTGTGGATCACGATAACTTAAACGGAATTGGTAATCTTTGATGTTAAAGTCGTCATAGACAGCGAGCATCAATTGAACAGTGCGTTTAAATTCATCTTTAATCTGATCAGGACGCACGAAAATATGGGCGTCGTTGAGCGTCATTTCACGCACACGTTGAAGACCAGAGAGTGCACCACTCTTTTCATAGCGATGCATCATGCCAAGTTCTGCAATGCGTAAGGGAAGTTCACGATAGCTGTGTACATCGTTTTTGTAGATCATCATATGGTGAGGACAGTTCATGGGACGAATGACAAGCATTTCTCCTTCACCCATGTCCATCGGTGGAAACATCGAATCTTGGTAGTGATCCCAGTGACCTGATGTCTTGTAGAGGTCGACATTGGCGAGAATGGGGGTGTAGACATGAAGATATCCCAAACTGAGTTCTTTATCAGTGATGTAGCGTTCAATGGTACGTCTGACGGTTGCTCCTTTGGGGAGCCAGAAAGGAAGACCTGCACCAACTTCTTTTGAAATGAGGAAGAGGTCAAGTTCTTTCCCGAGTTTACGGTGATCTCTCGCTTTTCTTTCTTCCAATAAATAAAGATGCGCATCCAAATCTTTCTTACTTAAAAATGACGTGCCATACACACGAACAAGCATCTTGTTGTTTGAGTTTCCACGCCAGTAAGCACCCGCTAAATTGAGCAGTTTAAAGTGCTTAAGTACTTTCGTCGATGCCACATGACCACCTCGACACAAATCGGTGAATTCACCTTGGCTATAGACCGTTAAACCATCGTTTTTAAATTCTTCAATGAGTTCGAGCTTATAGGGATCATGCGCAAAAATCTTTTTTGCTTCTTCGTAAGATACTTCTTTTCGTTGGATTACAAAATCTTCTTGTGCGAGGTCAAGCATCACTTTCTCGATGTTTACAAGATCGTCATCGGTGACTTTATCATCGCCAAAATCAACATCATAATAAAAACCTTCTTCAATCGCAGGTCCTACGCCAAAACAAGCATGTGGATAAAGACGCTTGATCGCTTGTGCGAGCAAGTGTGCTGTACTGTGATTGATGACATCTAAGATTCTAGGATCTTTTTCGGTCAAGATTTCGAGTGTGCCATCTTCAAGAAGTTTTCTTGAGAGTTCGATGTATTGTTTGTTAAAAACAGCTGCCAATGCTTTCTTTGCTAAACCACTCGAAATGCTTTCAGCCACTTCAAGTGCACTGATCCCCTTGGCAAAGGATTTGATGCTTCCATCTGGAAAAGTCAATTGTATCATATGTTTCACTCCTTTTATCAAATAAAAAAACGCCCTTGGCTAAGGGCGCTTCGTTTTGCGTGGTACCACCTTAGTTCTAGCATCGCTAGCACTTATAAACCGATAACGGGGTGACCCGGGCTCTTCTTTCGAGGCCAACTCCAAGGGAGTAACGCGGTCGTTCGCAGCTTTCACCATCCTGCGTCGCTAGGGTTGACGTTGTCGTATCCTTTTCATCGTTCTATCGTTATTATATCACTTTTTTGTCATTATGCAAGACTTAACGGCCAGGGTATTGATCGGTCGACAATTTCACATAGGACGTCAAATCTTTAATGCGTTGAATGAGTCGTGCCGCTTTGATACGGTTCGTATCATCCTTGTTCACAGCAATCACTTCGGCGAGTGTCACCATTTCAAAATTTGAGGTGATAAATACGGGTAACTTTGCAGAAAGACGATATTGAATAATCGGGACGAGCACTTCATCGCGGAACCATGGTGTCATGTTTTCGCCACCCATATCATCGATCATGAGAACATCTGCCTGTTTGAGTTGATTGATTCGTTCTTCCATATTTCCTTCATTCATACCTTGACGTATGGATCGCACCAAATCAGGCATGTAGACAAAGAGGACGGTGATGTTTTTTTCGGCAAGTGCTTGTGCAATGGCTGAGAGTAAATAACTCTTACCGGTCGCATATTTTCCATAGATATAAAGCCCTTTGACATAATGGTCGCGGCGATATTCTTGAATAAATTCACTCGCGAGTCGATACGCTTTTTCGCGTTCTTCATTGAACACTTCGAAACGCGCAAGTGATGCATCTTGAATGTAGACTTCGGAATCATAGAATTTGAGATGTTTTTTGATTTTATTTCGTCTGATTTCCATCTCTTTTTCTTTGGTTGGCTCATACACAATTTCAATGTATGGGTCGGTTCTTAGAACGGGCTTATAGCCATCGATCACGGTTTGTTGATCGCGTTCCTGTAGATAAATGAAAACTTTGTAGACATCTACATCCGAAATCTTTAAATGTCTTGTTTCTGGGTCGGTTAAGACCACTTTTTTCATCTCATCAAGTGTCATGATTATCCCTCCATTTTCGCAAGGTCTTCCATGTATTCATCCAGCCAATCTGGTGCTTTAATGGTCACCTTTTCAGATCGCTTCTTGGATTCAAACTGTGTTTCTAGACTTGATGAGAACTTGATCGCATCCTCTGTGGTCTGAACACCTTTATTGAGCCAATCGTGTAATACTTTTTCCATATAGGTTAGGTTGGGTAAGACACCATCTTTGTGTTTTAGTACAAGCATGAGAATGACGTTGATGATGCCGGGATCGACAGCATTTCGTTCAAGGAGTTGAGTTGCAGTTTGCAATGCAAGTCCTTGATAATCTGTTTTCGCGTATTTTTGAATGATGACTTGTGGCGAGACTTGATCGACCATGGTCGGTGTGGGTTCTTTCTTTTTGATGGTCAACAATTGATTCTTCTCTTCGTAGTGTTGTTTCGCTTTTAAATTGAGCTGAGCAAATGTGACGACTTTATTGCCCCGTGATGCCTGTTCATAGATGGTGACCATATCTGAAACATCATATTGATAAACAAATGCTATTTTATTGATTTGTTCTTTAAACTTATCGGTTAAGATCTGAGATGTCTTAAGACGATCGGGAAGTTTTTCAACAAATGCTTCGTAATGAAACGTATAGTTGATATGTGTTCCACCATTGGTCGTTCGTCCCTGAAGGGGATGGTTGACGGATAGTAGGTTTAAACTCTTAAATTCATAGAGTTCATCGAATGATTTGGTGATGTTTTCATAACCTTCTGTGGATAGAACATCCATCTTAAAGATGTCGGTTAATAATAGAACATTTTTTTCACCAATCTCAGCTTGTAAGTAAGAACCAAAGATGGTATCGACTAAGAAACTTTTAGCGGTGAGTGGAGCTTTCATCTGGTAGATGTAGTGATCTTCTTTTTGATATGCAACGAGTAGGTTTAAAGCTTCAAGTTTATTTCTCATCTTGATGAAATCTACCTGTTTGATGTTGAGGAGATCAAAAAGTTCCGCGTGGGTATACGAAAGGCGATTGGTTTTATTGACCAGCTGATAAAATGTGGAATAAAGCGCGTGACTATCTAACCCCATGAGAGGTTGATAAAGAAGCGCGAGCACTTTGAAGTCCGCAGCGGATAGGTCACTCTGAGATTGAATGGTGAATGTGCTACTGTTTTTCATAACCGATGGTTTTTAGGAAAGCGATAATGTGCGTTTTGAGCTCATCGATGGTGGTTGAATTATCGATGATGACATCTGCATATGCTTTCTTTTCCTCCAATGACATTTGACTTTGTATACGCTTCATCGCAAGTTCTTCTGAGAGATGATCGCGAGACATAAGTCTTTCGATTTGTGTGCGTTGATCGACATATATAAGAACAACTTGATCGACACGTGGGATGTAATTCACTTCAATTAATAAAGGCATGTCGATCACAAGGATTGGTTCATGTTGGTGTTTTGCCTTTTCAATTTCGATTTTCTTAAAGACGCGAGGATGAACGATACTGTTTAATGATAATCGTTTGACTTTATCCTCGAAAATCGCTTGAGAAAGACGTTTTTTTCCTTCAACATCCATGGTATATCCGAACGTTGACTCAATGATTTGGACCATCTTTCGATCAGTCTTCCACAGGTCCTTGACGATGACATCGCTATCGATAACGGTTATCCCAAGTTGGGAAAAGATGTGGGCTGCAGCGGTTTTGCCTGAGGCAATTCCTCCGGTTAGTCCAATGAGATGAGGTTTAGTGTTGACAGGTTGGACAGACATAAGTTCCACGTCCTTTGACCTTGATTTTGATGATGGGGGTATGACAGATGGGACAAGGTTTTCCCACATGTGTATGAACAGCGAGTTCTTGTTGAAAACGTCCATGCACACCATCCATGGGTTCGAATGTTCGAATGGTTGTTCCACCCTGAAGGGTTGCTTCTTCAAGAACGTCTTTGGCTTGAAAAACGATGGTCTTGATCTCTTGATCAGAAAGTGATGAACCTAAGCGGGTGGGGTGAATTTTTGCACGAAAGAGGGTTTCATCCACATAAATATTACCTAACCCACTGATGGTATGTTGATCGAGAAGAATTGCTTTGATTTCTGTTTTTCTTTTCTGAACGTGTGAAATAAACTGTGATACCTCAATATCTTTCGGTTCAGGTCCCACATTAACAAGAGGGGGTTGGTTTTTGTAGTCCTTTAAGTCATAAAGATGCATCGTCCCAAACTTTCGAGTGTCATGATAAATGAGATTGTAACCTGAAGATAATTCAAATACAAGATGATCATGTTTCGTTAAAGGATGATGGCTGGGATGGTAGAAAAACCGACCTTCCATCCGCAAGTGAATGATTAATGCATCATGATCAAGCAAGAGGATTAAATGTTTTCCTTGACGTTCGATCGTGTGTATCACTTGACCTTTTAATGTCTTTTGAAAGGTTTCTACATCGGTTTGAACAATCTTGGGATATCGCATGCGGACATCCATGATTTTTTGTCCGACAATAAGTTTTTCTAGTGTGCGTCTGACCGTTTCAACTTCTGGAAGTTCTGGCATGTCGCACCTACTTTAAGTCATACCACGTTGAACCCACATCACACGATGTTTTGAGTTCGACGTTGAGATGAAGCGCATGTGCCATCATTTTGGGTACGATCAGTTTCATTTCTTCAACTTCATGCATGGGAACTTCTAAAATCAATTCGTCATGCACTTGAAGAAGAATCCGCGAATCTTTCTTTTCTTTCTTGATATAGTGATAGAGATCGACCATCGCTTTTTTCAAGATATCTGCAGCACTTCCTTGAATCGGAGCATTGAGTGCTAACCGTTCACCAAAAGCGCGCTGGGTGAAGACTGGTGATTTCAGTTCGGGAATATAGCGTCTTCGCTTCATCAACGTTTCGACATATTCATGTTCTTTTGCAAACGTCACGATGTCTTCCATATACGTCTTAATTTCTGGATAGATCGACAGATAACGATCGATGAAGGCTTGAGCTTCTTTCGGTGTTACCTTAATGTCTTCCGATAAACTCCATGCACCAATACCGTAGATAATCCCGAAGTTAACAGCTTTTGCAGCCCGACGTTGATCAGGTGTCACATCGGTGACGTGAAACACGTCCTGAGCGGTTTTCGTATGGATATCGATGTTTTGGTTGAATGCTGCAATGAGTGATTGCACGTTTGCCATGTGAGCGAGCACACGAAGTTCAATTTGAGAGTAGTCTGCACCTAAGAAGAGGTGACCCTCTTCAGGAATAAAGATTCTACGAATCTGTCTTCCCTCTTCGGTTCGAATCGGAATATTTTGAAGATTGGGATCCAAAGAAGACAACCGACCTGTTGTCGTTAAAGCTTGCATGTAGATGGTATGAACTTTTCCATCTTCAAAGAGATTTCCTTTTAATCCTTCGATGTAGGTTGAATAAAGTTTCGTCAGTTGACGATACTCTAAAATCTTTTCAACGATGGGATGATGCGATTTAAGTTCTTCAAGCACTTCTGCAGAGGTTGAATAACCCGTTTTTGTTTTCTTACCATTGGGTAAATTGAGTTTATCAAAAAGGATATCACCAAGCTGTTTGGGTGATCCGATGTTAAAGGATTCACCAGCTAAATCAATGATGGTCTCTTCGATGGTGTGAATGCGCTGGGTTAAATCATCACCTTGACGATAGAGCTCTGTCAAATCGACATTCAGACCTTGATATTCCATATCTGCGAGCACTTCGGATAAAGGGATCTCTAAGTTGGTTAACAATTCGAGTTGACCTTGATCCTTTAAGGTCTGAAGTTGCGATGCTCTCAGTTCAACGATTGCTTTAGCTTTAGAAACGATGTGCCGTTGATAAATCGATGCTTCTGGTAATGCTTTTTTCGCACCTTTACCATAAACAACATCGTCATAAAGGATATCTTCATAATGAAAAGCTGAAACAATCCGTTTGAATTCTTCTTTTCCTAAGTGTGAATTGATCAAATACGCGGATAACAAGAGATCATAAGTGACACCCCGCACATCAAATCCATGCCACAAAGCGAAGACTTTTGCTGCTTTATAGTCATAAATCCATTTGGTGATGGATTCATCCTGAAGATAATCTTGAAAGACTTTTGATGTTAAAACAAAAGATGCGGGTAAAAAGATCAAGTGGTTGTTGGACGCAAGCCCAACACCCCAAAGTTCAGCTTTATGGTAGTTATAATCGGAGAGTTCAACGTGAATCGCTAAGTCGGGCTGAAGGACTTTTTTCAGAGAGTCATCATCATTAATGATGGTATAATGCCACTCTGATTTAATGTCGGTAGGAACTTCCATTTTTTTGACGAAGACATGAAGATCCAAAGATTGGAAAAAAGCCATCAATTCACTCGATTTGACAGGTTCTTTTTTAACACCATCATACGTCAGATCGATGTCACCATCGACATCAATCGTCACCAAATCTTTACTCATTTTGGCTAAGTGTTCGTATGTTTTGATGTTTTCTCCCAGTTTACCTTTAATTTCATCCTGTTTAGCTAAGATGTTTTCGAGTGTTCCATAGGTTTGAAGAAGTTTAACCGCAGTCTTTTCACCTACACCAGGGATACCGGGAATATTATCGGAAGGATCACCCATTAAAGACTTTAAGTCAATCATTTGTTCATGGGTTAATCCATAGGTTTCTAAAAGGGACTTGGGATTGAATGTTGCTACTTCGGTCATCCCTTTTTTTAAGAGATGAACGGTGATGTTTTGATCCACGAGCTGTAATAAATCGCGGTCACTTGAGTAGATGGCAACATCAACACCCGCTTTTGATGCTCGTTTAGCGAGTGTACCGATGATATCATCGGCTTCATAACCTGCTTTTGAATAGGCTTGAACGCCACATAAACGAATGTATTCGTTGATGAGGGGAATTTGTTGTGCAAGTTCTTCAGGCATCTTCACACGACCAGCTTTATAACCTTCATATGATAGATGTCTTTTTGTCGGTTCTTTCGTGTCAAAAGCGACCAAAGCATCGGTCACTTCATCCGTTACGATTTTTTCGAACATACCCACAAAGGCGAAGACGGCATTGGTGTAAATGCCTGATGCGGTTTGCATCAATTTCGCACCTGGATATGCGGTTGCATAATAGGCACGAAATAAAATGGAATTGCCATCAATCAGTACTAATTTCTTCATGTCATAGTCTCCTTCTTCTTCATTATAACATCGTCATTTTTCAAACTTTTCCACAATGTTTGTGGAGAAAAAAAGGGTCATCCGATTCGGAATTGACCCTTACCTTTTCCTTTACCTTTTTTAGAAGATGGTTGATTCATCAACTTCGATGGATTCTTCTGCAGACTCTCCATCTCATGTTCATCCATATTCATCATCTTTTTCATCATTTTTTTCTGTTGATCTAATGCCTGTCTTAAACGGTTCAAGTCTGCAACAGACATCCCTGCACCTTTGGCAACTCTTTCTCTTCTTCTCGATGAAGTGTCGATCAATTTTGGATCTTTTCGCTCTTGTTCAGTCATCGAAAAGATGAGGGCTTGCATCTTATCAAATTGCTTATCATCGACCTGTGACATCGCTTGTTTCATTTGACCAACACCGGGTAAAAAGCCTAAAATCTTAGAAATAGAACCCATACGTTTGATCATTTTAAACTGTTTCATCAAGTCATTATAGTTAAACGAATCCGACATCAGCTTTTCCATCATGTTTTGCGCTTCGTCTTCATCGATGGCATCGGTTGCTTTTTCGATCAGCGTTAAGACATCCCCCATCCCTAAAATACGAGATGCCATTCTTTCGGGATGGAACACTTCAAATGCATCCATTTTTTCGCCTGATGAAGCGAATTTAATCGGAATACCGGATACTTCTTTAATCGATAGAGCAGCACCACCACGGGTATCGCCATCGAGTTTGGTCAGTATCGCACCAGTCGCTTCGAGTTGTTCATGAAATGATTTACAGATGTTTGCTGCATCTTGACCGGTCATCGCATCCACAGTCAGCAATATCTCATTGGGTTTGGCGATTGCTTTCACATCGACGAGTTCTTGCATCATCTTCTCATCGATGTGCAAACGTCCTGCGGTATCGATGATTACCACATCATACTTTTTATCTTTAGCGTATTGTAAACCTTCTTTAACGATGGTACGTGCATCGATCAAACCGCGTTCAAAGACTTCAACATCAATCTGTTTACCGATAGTTTTTAATTGTTCAATCGCTGCGGGACGGTAAACATCCGCTGCGATAAGCAAGACACTTTTCTTTTCGTTTTTACGGATATAAATCGCGAGTTTTCCGATGGCTGTTGTTTTACCTGAACCCTGTAAACCAATGGTCATGATCGTAGTCAAACCCGACATGTTATAACGGATACCTTCGGCATCTTCACCCATGACACGTTTGAGTTCATCATGGACAATCTTGACGACTTGTTGACCTGGATTTAATCCTTTTAAAATCTTTTCTCCAACGGCTTGTTCTTTAATGTTAGCAATAAAACTTTTAACGACTTTAAAGTTAACGTCAGCTTCAAGCAAAGAAAGGCGCACTTCGCGCATCATCTCATCGATATCATTTTCATTAAGATAACCTCGTCCTGTGAGACGGCGCATCGCCATCTGTAAACGTGAGGAGAGTGAATTTTCAGCCATTATTCATCCAACTTTCTGAGTTCATCCACAAGTTTAGGGTCAAATCCTTGTACGAGTCTTTCAAGGATTTCTTTTCGCTTTTCTCGTTTTGCATAGAGTTTGAGTGCTTCTTCATAAGCCAACAGATGGTCCTCTGCTTTTTTGATGTGATCGTAAACAGCGTTACGGCTCACTTCAAAAACTTCAGCGATTTCCTGAAGGGAATAATCTTCAAAATAATAAAGTTTAAAGTAGGCACTTTGTTTTTCGGTCAACAGATCACCATATAAATCGAACAATTGACCCATCCAAGCCTTTTTCTCGTAAGATTCCATACGACTCCTTAGAAGAAATCACGGAACAGTCCATAAATGTACTGTTCGATATCAAAGGGGACAAGATCATCAATCTTTTCACCTAATCCAACATATTTAATGGGAAGGTTATACATGTGGCGTATCGCAAGCACGATACCGCCTTTGGCAGTTCCATCCAATTTGGTCAATACAATACCTGAAACATCGGTAGCTTCTTTGAAAACTTCTGCTTGTCGCATGCCGTTTTGACCGGTTGTCGCATCGATAATAAGCAGTGTTTCTTGAGGAGCATTGGGGAATGTTTTTTGAATAACACGCTTCATTTTGGTGAGTTCATTCATCAAGTTGACTTTGGTTTGTAAGCGTCCTGCTGTATCACAGAGGACTACATCATAGTGTTCTTTTTTGGCGACTTCAAGAGCATCATAGAACACAGAGGAAGGGTCTGATCCCGCTTCTTTTGAAAAGACAGGGGTGTTGCTGCGTTTACCCCATTCGATCAGTTGCGCAATGGCACCCGCACGAAACGTATCACCTGCAACGAGCATCACTTTTTTTCCTTCATCTTTAAACTGTTTTGCAAGTTTTCCAATGGTTGTTGTTTTACCTACACCGTTGACTCCAACAAAAAGATAAACGTTGGTTTGTCCTTCGTCATATCTCAGATCGGTTTGAACGAGTTCACCTTTGAGATAAATTTCAAACATTTTATCGACAATCATCTCCGCTAAATCTTTAGGGTCTGTGATGTGTTTGCTTGAAACTTCTTTTTTGAGTTCATCGATAAAATAAATCACCGTATCAATACCGATATCAGCTTGGATAAAGAGTTCTTCAAGCGTATCAAAAAGATCATCATCGATGGTCTTTGATTGCGCGAGCAAACTTTTAAGATTGCCAAAGTTTTCTTTGGTTTTATGCAACCCTAATTGATAGCGCTCATTTTTCGGTTTTCGTCCAAATAATTTCTGAAAGAGTCCCAAATTTTCACTCCTAATCCTGAGTTATTATACCATAATCAAAAAGAAAACCGAAAGTTATTCTTTCGGTAATTTTTTAACAAAACTTAAGAGTTCATCAAATTTAAGATGTTGACTCATCTCATCAACATATTCAACATAAACGATGCGTCTATTTTCATCAAGGACGAAAACGGAGCGCGCCTGCAAGCGCAATTCTTTGATGTTGGTTCCATATTTGGTAGCAAAATCCAAATCGAGATGGTCTGATAAGGTGATGATATTGGGTAAACCTGCATTACCACACCAACGTGATTGAGCGAAGGGTAAATCATTACTGATGGTTAAGACAGTTGTGTCTTGACGTTCGGCAAGTTCGGTGTTAACGGTTCTTGCTTGCATGTCACATACGGTTGTATCCAAGGAAGGTACAACGTTTAAAATGATGTAACGCGATTTGTAATCAGAAAGGTGTTTGACTTCACTCTTCGTGTTTAATGCATGAAAATCAGGTGCTAAATCGCCAACCTTTTTGGTTTCACCTAGCAAGGTGATGGGTTTTCCTTTGAATGTCTTCATGGGTTTCATCCTTCTTTCAATATTCACTTTTATTATAGCATATCTTGCAAAGAAAAGTAACAATAAGAATCCCCCTCTAGGGGTGAGGGGGATAAAGGGGATTTGTGTGTTTTTTCACACACCAAAGGGGATAAATCGCACCCTCGTTGGATGCACATCGATTTTATCACGTTTGTTTCTTGTTGTAAAGTCTTTCTCAATTTAGTCTTTTTTCACATATTTACATGAGGGGAATCCTGAGCATGCCGTAAATTCACCATATTTTGATTTACGAATAACGAGTGGTTTACCACACACAGGACACATTTCTCCTGTTTGACGCGGTCCAATTTTTTTCATTTCACGCTCTGCTGTTTCAACCATGGGGATGAAACTGTGATAAAAACGAGAGATGAGGTGTGAACCTTTTTGTTTACCATCTGCGATTTCATCCAAAATGGTTTCCATCCGTGAGGTATATTCGACATTGATGATTTTATTGAAGAAAAGATCGAGTTGTTCAACGGTTAGTCGCCCCTGTTTTGTGGGTTTGAACCGTTTTTCTTCAAGTTCAACATAATCACGACTCTTCAATGTCTGAATGATCTGTGCGTAAGTCGATGGACGTCCAATCCCTTGAGCCTCGAGTTCCTTGATCAGGGTTGCTTCTGAATATCTCGTGGGGGGTGTCGTCACCTTTTCGATGGCTTCGACTTCTTTCGTGTTCATCTCTTGTCCGATCGTCATGAGGGGGAGGACTTTATCCTTTGACTTTTGATCATTATAAAGACGTAAATGACCATCAAATCGTTCAACGGATCCTTCAACAAGATAGGGATGTCCTGATGATTCTAGCGTCACCTTGGTGATATCAAAGATGGCCGGCGCCATCAAAGATGCCAATGCGCGATGGTAGATCCGCTTATATAGACGATATTCATCCTTACTTAAATAAGCTTCGAGGGATTCCGGTGTACGCTTAAGCGAGGTAGGACGAATCGCTTCGTGAGCATCCTGTGCATTCGCTTTGGTTGAAACCGTATATTTTCCTAAATATTTGGGTCCATATGTGTCTTCAATCACATGTTTGGCTTCTTCAATAAACGGTTCGGCTAAACGATTGGAGTCGGTTCGCATATACGTGATCAAACCGATCAGTTCACCGTGGATTTCTTTACCTTCATAAAGCGCTTGAGCAACCATCATGGCACGCGATGCGCTCATACCGAGATTTTGTGAAGCATCCTGTTGTAAAGTTGATGTGATAAACGGAGGTTTGGGTTGTCTTTTGGATTCTTTGACTTGAATATCTTTGACAATAAAAGGATTGACTGATTCTAAAACGATGTGATCAGCTTCCTCTTTGGTCAATCGTTTCTTATCGGGAATGATATAATCGGCTTTAAAATGGGGAAAATGAGCTTCAATTTCATAATAAGTCTCAGGCAAGAAAGCTTCAATTTCTTTTTCGAGGTCAACAATCAGTTTTAAAGCAACCGATTGGACGCGACCTGCTGATTTCGATTTGATCTTAGATTGTAATAGTTTAGACAACTTAAACCCGATGATGCGATCCAAAATCCGACGAGCTTCCTGTGAATAGACTAAATGCTGATCGATTGGGCGTGGATGATGAAGTGCTTCCGTCACTGCGGGTTTGGTAACTTCACGGAAAACGATACGATTAGAGGTGGTTGGGTCAAGATTTAAGAGTTCGGCTAAATGCCATCCAATCGCTTCCCCTTCACGGTCAGGGTCGGTTGCGAGATAGACATCCCGACCTTTTGATTTTGCTTTAAGTTCACTCACCAACGCAGCTTTACCTTTGATGATGACATAGTTTGGTTTGAAATGATGCTCGATATCTAAGCCCAATCCATCGACGCCGGATGTCGCAAGATCGCGCACATGACCTTTCGAAGATAAAACAAGCACATCGTTACCGACGTAGCTCGCGATTGTTTTTGCTTTTGATGGTGATTCCACAATAATGAGTTTCTTATTCAAGGTATCACTCCATTTCCATATCAATTATAGTGTAAACATTTGAATTGTCAAGAACAAAATGATGACGGTTCTTTCATATATATTTTGAAAATATATATCTTTTTTTCTACCACTTTATGCTACCTTTTAGCAAGCATTTTTACTTGATGGGTTCTTCCATCTCCCATTTTTTCACATAATAAAAGGGTCTTTTGACCCCTTAATCAAGGTATGTGAAGAGATCTTTATGCAAAAGTTCTTTCACAGGTTGATATGTTTTTCGGTGAATCGGTGTTGGTCCATAGGTCTTTAATGCTTCGAGATGATCTTTTGTGGGATAGCCCTTATGTTTTGCAAAACCATACTGAGGAAAGAGTTTATCCATTTCAAGCATGTAGGCATCACGTGTCGTTTTAGCGACGATCGATGCAGCTGCAATTGAAACAGATTTAGCATCCCCTTTGATGATGGCTTGCATGGGGATATCAATCTCCATAGGCATCGCATCGGTTAAAATATATTCTGGTTTGACTTTGAGTTGTTTGAGGGCTGATAACATCGCTTCTCTGCTGGCACGATAGATGTTGATCAAGTCGATTTCGTCGACTGAACTGATGCCAATACCGATAGCGATGGCTTTTTCTTTGATTTCAATGAGTGCGCGTTCTCGTTCTTTTTCTGATAACTTTTTCGAGTCATTGACGTACGTAAACGTTTCACCCTTCTTTAAAATGACTGCTGCTGCAACAACAGGTCCAGCGAGAGGTCCTCTGCCCGCTTCATCGACACCGGCGATGTAGGTGATGCCTTGATCATAAAGGGCTTGTTCATACTGATACATCATCAAGTCTGTCAAAGGAAAGCCCTCCTAATTGTTTATTTCGAATGTCCGATAAAATGATTTGAGCGATACGCGATTCATCGATGTCGCCACCTTTGATCCGTGCGCCGCGCAATTGACCAATCGTTTGTAGCATATCTTCAATGGAAAGATCACCTTCGATACCATATCTGAGCTTTAACCGTTGCGGGTAATATGTCTTTAAAAAATCGAGGGCATAATAAATGACGGTTTCTTCAGGTAAAATTTTATCTTTAATCGCCCCCGTGATCGCCAGATGATACCCCACTTTAGGATCATCAAATTTTGGCCATAACACCCCAGGTGTATCGAGCAATTCAAAGTCATCGCCAAGTTTGATCCATTGCTGGCTCTTGGTCACGCCTGGTGTATTGGCGGTTTTTGTGGCTGATGATTTTGAAATCTGATTAATTAATGTCGATTTCCCCACGTTAGGAATACCTAAAATCATCGTGCGAAGTGCACGTGTTTTTAATCCTTTTGCCTGTTCTTTAGCCAGTTTTTCTTTGAGGATTTCTTCAGCAAAAGCGCGAATTTTATGAACATTTTTACCGCTTTGCGCATCGATTTTTAACGTATGAAATCCTTGGTTTTGATAGTGTTTGATCCATTGGTTGGTGATGTAATCATCGGCTAAATCCATTTTATTGAAGAGGAGCATCATCGGTTTGTGCGATATGATTTTAAAGAGTTCAGGATTCATCGATGAAAAGGGAAGTCTTGCATCGAGTAGCACCATGACAAGATCCATCAATTTGACTTTTTCTTTGATTTCACGAAGCGATTTAAACATGTGGCCAGGAAACCATTGAATTTGTTTTGATGTCATGAAATCACCCCCATTGGCCATAGACGAAAGACAGCTTTTCCTACGATTTGACTTATCGTGACCGGTCCAACATCGCTTGATCTTGAATCAATGGAATTACTTGCATTGTCACCAAAGACAAGATAATAATCGTGTTCTAAAACTTCATATGTCATATGTTCTTCTATCTTGTTTTTCCCCGATTCATCTAAATCATAAAAGATATCGTTGGGCGATTTCGGGAAATCGCCATTGATTTGAATGCGATATCGTCCACCTTCTATCGGGTAAAAGCGGATCACATCTCCGGGTATCGCATGAACACGTTTGATGTAATAGGTATCATCAGCGATATAAACAATGACCACATCATCACGCTTCGGTTGATAATCAAAATGATAAATGAGGACGCGATCACCTTCAGATAAAGTGGGTGACATCGAGGAATATTTAACCACAGAAGGTAACATGATGAACATAAAAACAAAGAAAATGCCCATCAAACTGACGCTCAAAAAAGTGAGCCAGTCCAACACTTCAAAACGATATTTTCCCCATAGACCCTCAGAGATTTCGCGCGCATGTTTATGTTCAGAAATCGACATGACGATGGCGATGATCGAACCGATCATACTCACAACAAACCCTGTCAATCCCCAGCTTAATGCCAATTTCGAGACATTTAATGCATAAAAAATGATGGTTAACATCATAAAGATTACCGTGATGACGAGTGTTTGATAAGCCTTCTTTACGGTCATGATAACCATCCTTTTTCTTATAACTGTGCTAAGATTTCTTCTAGTTCACTCATGGTCACCAACACTTCACGCGCTTTGGTGCCTTGGCCTTTAGATACGATTTCGTATTCTTCCATCATTTCAAATAAGCGTTGAGCGCGGTTAAAACCGACTTCAAATTCTTTTTGAATGGTGTTAATCGATGAATTTCCCGTTGAAACAACATAGCGTGCAACATCGTGGAATAAATCATCGGTAATTGTTTCTTTATTTTTATACTGTTGTTTTAAGTGATCGTGCTCAAAGATATAATCCGGTTGGACCTGTTTACGGATATAGTCTGTCACCGCATAGATTTCTTCATCAGGGATGTAAGCACCTTGAAGACGATGGGTGCGATCAGCACGTTTTAAGAGCATGTCCCCTTTTCCGAGAAGTGCTTCAGCACCTGCACCATCCAAAATGGTGGTGGAATCTACAAAGGATGAGACCTTAAATGCGATACGTGCAGGAATGTTTGACTTGATGGTTCCTTTGACGACATCGGTGGTCGGACGTTGGGTTGCGACCAAAAGATGGATGCCTGCTGCGCGTGCTTTTTGGGTCAATCGCTGAATAGAGTCTTCAACATCATGAGGTGCAACCATCATTAAGTCAGCTAATTCATCGATGACAATCACGATGTATGGCATTTTCGGGTGGTCGATTAAGCCTCGTTTGATGTTATCATTGAACGAGCGAATATCTCTTGCTCTGCTACCTGCAAAAAGTTGATACCGTTTTTCCATTTCATTGACCGCCCAATTTAACGCAGCTGCAGCCATTTTGATATCGGTGATGACTGGAGTTACCAAATGAGGAAGATCATTATATGGAATAAGTTCGACCATCTTGGGATCAATTAAAATAAGTTTGAGATCTTCAGGTGTATTTTTTAGCAATAAGCTTACCAACACTGTATTCACGCATACAGATTTTCCACTGTTGGTTGCACCTGCAATCAAACCATGGGGCATCGCTTGAATGTCGACATAAATATTTTCGCCATCGATATCCACACCGAGTGCAACCTTTAAGGGATGTTCACGATCTTCGAGGAATTCTTTGGTGTCAACCACATTACCAAAGGCTACAATCTCTGTTTTCACGTTGGGGACTTCAATACCAACATAAGGTTTCCCTGGAATCGGTGCTTCAATACGGATCGACTTAGATGCGAGATTCATCATCAAATTATCTTGAATCGATAAGACGCGTTTGACATTAACACCGGGTTCCAATGCGATCTCATAACGGGTCACCGTAGGACCCTTTTTCGATCCAGAGACTTCGCCTTCAATGCCAAATTGGGTCAGTGTCGAGTTGATGATATCCATTTGATCGAGCAACCATTGCGGTTTCTCATCGAGATCGCGTTGTTTCTTGGAAAACAAGGTGACGGGTGGATAGAGATATTGTCTGTTGACTTGAGGGATGAATGTTTCTTTTTCAAAGTGTTTTTCTTGCGTAGGGTTTTGTTCACCACGCCCACCAAAATCAGAGGTCACCACCGGTTTTTCAAAGGTCGGTCTGCGGTATGTTTCGACTTCAGGATCACGATCAACCTTCTTTTCTTCCATGATGGGTGGCACATAAGCCACCGTACGCTTCGGTTCTGGATTCGCCTTGAATGGCATGGGATCAATGTCTGGCTTTAAATCAACGACTTTTTTACCAATCGGTTTTAACGTTTTCTTTTCTTCTTTGACGTCACCATCTTGATGTTGATCAGGTGAATAATTGGAAGGACCAAAATACTCTTCACGCGTCTTCATCGATACGATATTGGTAAATTCATAATACTTATTGCCGTGCTTTTTAATGGCTTCTTCTTCAGAAAGTTTGGGTTTTGTCCGAAATGCATCAAAGCGACGCACGGTATCGCCGGTATCCTTAACCGTGAAAGGTACGGTGACGACATCTTTAACACTGCGTCCAAAAATGGGGGATACAAAGCGATCCTTTTTATATTTAGATTTACTTCGTATGCCTTCAAGTTTGACAAACTGAAAGATGACAAAAGGGTCTTTGACCACATTCAATTCAGGATTTGTCTTTTCTTTTCTCATGTCACACATCCCCCTGTTCTTCAACTTGTTTAAGTTCTTTTCTTAAGTCTTTATAAATCTGATCGACATCCGTGTCAATTGTTTTTTCTGCATTGAAAACTTTCTTGCTGTAAATCTTATACGTTTCTTCGCCTGTGATTTTGATCAGTGCGATACCGATATGGACGGTAACCACTTGCAAAGCGACTTCATATGTAAATCGACGTACCCAATACACCGGGTTAACTGCATTCAGTATAGCACCTGCAGCTTTCGTCATACCCGAGTATTTTTTCGCTGTTTTGACAATCGGATTATTCTCAATTTTGGTTTTCACTTCATTCATTTCAACAATCTTGGCGAGCGTCCATCCCCGTGTCAATCTTAAAATGCGTGAGGAGGACATCAATTCTTGAAAGCGATTGGTGATGTAATGATTGAGCATCATGGTTTCATCAATGGTTAACTCAAGATAGGGATATTTCGATTTGGGATAAAACTTTTTCGCGATATCGACCGATAATTCGCGGTTAACTTCGAGTAAATGCTTACCATATCCAACTGCTTCACGCTGTTCTTTATCTTTAAACAGTTTGATAGCATCTTGAATCAGCCACTTGATTTCTTCTTCATCGATATCTTGCTCATCGGTTTTTCGAAGTCTCAACCCTTTATTCATGCTTTTCAAAACTGCATAAACATAGAGCAAAAGGAGGATAATAAATCCAAAGCTTATCCCAAGGAAAAAACTGATTAACGTGGATAAATCGAAGCGTAATGGACCTAAACTCAAGAAAATGAACATATATGCCTTTCCTCCTAAAGATAATTATACCATGTCTTTCTTGCAAGTAGGTATCTTACCCAAACAAAAAGGAGCCAAGCTCCTTAAGTGTTTGATGGAATATCGTGATAGAACGTGAAGATAACGAGTTGTGCGATCGCGCCATCTGTCGTCATGGTGACATTGAACTGTTGAATGTAGTAGAGCCGATCATGCGCATATAGTGCTTCAATAAAATCAAGAAGTTTTGCGGGTTCTGTCACCGTGATGTTCATTGAGATTCGTACATATTTAAGTTGAGCGGGCATCGTAGCTGTAAAGGGAGAAGCCACTTGGGTGTTATAACTGACCGCATAATTTGAAATGCTTTGGAACGATGCTGCGTTTCTCGCTTCTAAAAGTTCAGTGCTTACCACATACTGATCAAACGTTGTGGGAAGATATGGTAACAGTTCATCAATGGTTTGATAGGTGATGGGTTGTTCGGTGGATAATAATTGATTGATTTGTCGTTGTATCAATCGCTCTTGCTGTTCGAGTTCATAAAGTCTTGATTCTTGAAGATTGATGACACCAAAGTAGCCTGCGATCGCCAACAAGAAAATCACAATCAATAAATATATAAACTTAACTTGACTAATTTTTTTACCAAAAATATCGTATTTACGCATAGTAAATTGTCACCTCCATCATATTCGGTGAGGTTAAACGATAGGTAGGTCTTACACTGATCCAACGTGTTGAAGTGGGTTGATTGATGATGCCATGCGCTTCAAATAAGGCTAACACAAATTCATAAAGATGGGTATCCGATGTGCCATTGATGATGAGGATGATTTCATTTTGTCCAGGACGAACTTGATAGGTCGTCAGTGTAACATCGGCATCTGTCAGTGCAACTACATCCATAATGTATGTGCTAAACACATCTTGCTGGTTGATAATATGATGATATGCGGTGTTATGATTTAACTGATTAATGGGATAAACAGGGATGGAGGGTGTCTCTTCAATCAGCATATCAAGTTGCATCTGGAGCGCGTTGTTTCTGTTTTGTTGCATCTTGATTTCTTCAGACATCGCGTAAAAAGGAATATAGACTAAAAGCATGAAAACAACGATTGCGAATGCAACCACCATCATTTGATGCCCGTATATTTTATTTCTTTGAATGCGTTCAAGTTTAAAGTCGATATTATGCTGTAATCTAAAAGGTTCACCTAATAAAACAGCATACGGCAATTTACATGCCTTAGGTAATGTATTACTGAATGTTTCTTCGAGGTTAAAAGTGCATAACTGTGCTTTATAAGACGATAATTTCTTGATGAGAAGTTTGCTGAGTTCATCATCAGTGACATCATCATTCATGTTAAATACAAGTATTTTTGCAATCGCTTGTTTGCCTTTTCGAAGGTTGTAACGATAGTAGTTTGCGATCCGCTCAACATAGTTTTCAACCATCAATGCATACTCTTCTTTTCCACCATCATTTTCTTCAATCAGGTTAAAAATAGGAAATCCTTTTTCAATGATTTGAATCGAAAACATGCCTGTGTAAAGATTAACAAACATCACAATCTCTTCAAGTTGTGAAACCTTGTTGTGATAGACATTATATAAAGGAATAGCGGATATCTCGTATTTGACTTCTTTAGCATTTAATCGATCAAAAATATCATGATAGCTATGCAATAATAAACCATCCGTGATTAACGCGATGACACGGATAAGATTCTCATCTTCTTCACGGACAAAGTGTGTGATGACAGGATCTGGATAAGGAAAATGGAGGGTTTTCCCTAATTGGTCTTGAACATATTGATCAATGGTTCTCTTACCCAAATCTTCACGTTTGATTTTGACGTCACGGATCAAAACGTTTTGATCGTGAATTAACAATGTCATCGTTCGAGGGTACATGTTGAAACGATCAAAAAGTTTTTTGACTGTATCTAAAACGCTCTCGGGTTCTTTGATATAACCATTTTCAATCGCACCTTTTTCGAGTTGTGCAGTTCCAAAAGCGGATTGATCAAGAAAAGGGGTCTGTTGAAAAAAACCAACCACTTGATCGGTGAAAAAGATGGAAAGATCGGTACGTTTATTAAACATAGTCATCACATCCCTAACAATCGAAGATACGATTCAAGAAGCCATTCACCATAAAAATAACTGATGACGACACCCATATCAAGAAAGGGAACTAAAGCGAAAGCTTGTCCTTTCTTCTTTATCTTAATGATACCATAAATCAAACCAATGAGTGATGCAAGAAATAAGGACATCAAACCTAAAGTTAGGTTTAATAGCCATCCGATAAAGAGGTAGAGTTTGACATCACCACCACCCAATGCTTCTTGATGATAAAGTTTGGATGCGAGATATGCAATCCCATATAAGATGACAAATAGAACCAATGAGGATATCAGATGAGTCAACCACGTTCCTTGGAGGATACGAATCATGACTAGTGGGATGATTCCGATCATCCATACGCGATCGATGACCATCATGTATTTCTTATCCGAAACGGATTCAATGAAAAAAACACTATACATGATTAAAATAATGGCTGTCTCGAAAGAAAACCCTTGATAAAGATAAGCCAATAGAAAAATCAATCCTCCGATGAACTCCAATAATGGATAACACCACGTGATTTTCTTTCCACAATTGGAGCATTTCCCTTTTCTATATAGAAAGCCAAAAATGGGTAGAACTTCGATCCATGATAGCTGTTTGTGACAATGATCGCAGTGTGATCGCCCCAATATGGTTTTATGTTTAGGTATTCTTTCCGCTATCAATTGGTAAAATGACGTGAAAAGCATCCCTAAAAGAAACATCATGATGCTAAAAAAGATGGTCATAGAGTCTCCCTAATGAAAGAAAAGGAGGACCATGGTTGTGGTACCTCCAAGTTTGTTAACGATCAGATTATGCTTCGTAAACGAGATGTCCGTTGATGTATACGTCTGTTGGTGTCGTCGCTAAAGCGTCTGAATAGAAGGTCACTACACCAGAAACAACTTTGAGATAAACAGCTGTTTTTGCAACAGTGGCATCACCATCAAAGGAGAATACATTGGTCTTGAGATCGATAAAATCTTCGGTTTCAAGAACACTTAATGCAAATGGGCTCGTATTTTCTGCATATAATTTTGCTGCTTCAACAATCGCATCATATGTCGCTTCTGCTGCTCTTGCTTCTTGACGTTCAATCAAACCACCAATGGTAGGTACAGCGATCGCTGCAATGATACCTAAAATAACAACAACTGCCAGCAATTCAACAAGGGTAACACCTTTTCTATTCTTCAATAATTTGAACATCGTTATATCCTCCTATGTGTTCTTATTCTTTATCTTAATATTACCACTGATTGGTGATAAGAAAAAGTCTTTTCATGTCATTTAATAAAAATGTAATGATTAGATTTGTGAGCCCAGTGAAAGCATCGGTAACATGATAGCAAGGATGAGTACCCCAACAATCGCGTAGACGATGATTAATAAGATAGGTTGAATCGAATTTTTAAGCTGTTGAACCCTTAATTCAGTAATACCGTTGTAGTAATGGGATAGATTTTCCATGAGTTTGGGAATGTTGCCTGTTTTTTCTCCTGTCGAGATCATGCGTGCCATGATCGGATCGATATACTTACTTTCTTCAAAGGCACGGGAGAAGGGTTTCCCATCTTCAATGTATTTTAACGTTTTCGCCATTAAATCTTTATAGATGACATTTGACAAGATTCCTTGAACGGTTTGCAAAGCTTTGATGGAGTTAACACCATTGGATAACATCTGAGTCAGTGCATTTGCAATCATGATTTGATTATTCATTTGAATCAAACTACCAAAGATAGGTGCATTAAGTGCCATAACACTTAAACCATAGTGCACTTTACTCACATATTTATTAAGCATCATGATTGTCACGATCATCACAAACACGCTACCAAAGATCATCAGTGCATATTGCTTTAAAAATTCACCAACATTTAAAAACATTTTTGTTATCCCAGGAAGTTCTGCACCTTCAAAGGATTGGAAAAGACCTGTGATGTTGGGAAATACGAAGAGTAACATCCCAACTGAAATCAATAAAGCTGCGGTCAAGTAAATCAAAGGCATTCTGAGTGCTCCTTTGATCTCAGCACTCACTTTCATCTGTGATTCATAATATTCCGCCATTTTAACAACGGTTGGACCTAAATCACCTGATAATTCACCGACTTCAACCATCTGGACGAGTAAACTCGGAAAATCTTTGGGTCTTTTTGACAAAGCTTTCGAAAACGATAACCCGTTATTGATCTGTTGATACAACTCAAAGTACAGTTTTCGTTGATTTCTATTTTCTTGTTGTAAGGATAATAGTTCTAATGCTGAGATCAACTTGACACCTGCATTCAATAAGGACCCGAGTTGTTTCAAAAAGAAGATTAATTGTTTGGGGTTCATCAAACGACCAAACGTAATCTTATCCAATCGTGTGAGCAGATTATTGTATTCTGTGATGTTTTGAATCGTGTAATTTTTTGACTGCAAGTATTTCACAACCACGTTTCGATTGAGTGCTTCAATCGTCCCTCTGACCGTCTTTCCATCAGCGTTGGTGGCGAGAAATTTATAATTGCGTAAATCCATCGTCCATCACTCCAGTTCGCTTGCGACTTTCAAGACTTCTTCAAGGGTGGTGATACCTTTTTTGATTTTTTGCAATCCAGATTCGAGAATCGTAATCATACCTTCATTGCGCGCTTGTTTGGTTAAATCGATGACGTTCGCATTTTCTGCAATCAAACGTTGAAAGTTTCTCGTGATCGGTAAAACTTCGAAAATACCGACACGACCTGCATATCCTTTAAAATTGCATGATGTACAACCACGTGCACGTTTAACTTTATCGATCGTCATGCCATATTTTTTAAACATGACAATTTCAGATGGACTTGGTTCATCTTCATAACTGCATTCAGGACACAAGCATCTGACAAGGCGCTGTGAAATAATACCGGATAAAGATGAAGCAATCAAAAAGGGTTCAATGTCCATATCCAACAGACGTGTGACAGTTTTTACAGCATCATTGGTATGGATGGTGGATAACACCAAGTGACCCGTTAAGGATGCACGAATCGCTATTTCAGCGGTTTCTACGTCGCGGATTTCCCCGACCATGATGATGTTGGGGTCTTGACGAAGAATCGAACGAAGGGCTTTCGCAAACGTCAATTCAACATCGGGTTGAACTTGAACTTGATTGACACCTCTCATTTTAATTTCAACAGGGTCTTCAACGGTGACGATGTTGACGCCTGGTTTATTGAGTTCCTCAAGGCATGCATAAAGGGTTGTTGTTTTCCCTGATCCAGTGGGTCCACTGACTAACACGATTCCATTGGGACGATCAATCATTTGACGCACCAAACGTTCTTCTTTTTCATTAAAGCCAAGAGCTGATATCTTATTCATCGATCCCGAAAGGTCGAGGACACGCATGACTACTTTCTCACCACGAACTGTGGGCAAAGTCGATATGCGTAAGTCAATATTTTTTTGTTGAATCGCTGTCTGAATACGACCATCTTGTGGTATGCGTGTTTCTGTGATATCCATACCCGACATGACTTTGATGCGTGAGATCATTTGGTTATGGATTTTGATTGGAAATTCTTTGACGATATCAAGAACACCATCGACGCGATATCTGACAAGGATTTTGTCGTCAAGAGGGTCGATATGTATGTCACTCGCACGTTGAAAAACAGCAGAGGTTAAAATCTGATTGACCAATTTGACCATCGGTGTATCGTCATCATCATCGTCTTCAAACTCTTCTTCTTTAGAAATCGATTGACGAGCACCGAGTGCTTCGAGTGTTCGCGTGAATCCATAATATTTTTCAATTTGACTGATGATTTCATTGCGTGGTGCTGAAAAGGCTTTGGGGCGATAACCTGTTAAAATGCGAAGTTCTTCGATGACAACAAAGTCGAGAGGATCTGAGGTTGCGAAAAGTAAATTTTTCCCTTCGATGCGAAGCGGAATGACGTTCTGTCTTCGACAAAACGTTTCATCGACCAAAGCGAGTACGTTTTCATCAATCGTAAAATTGGCCAGTGCAACACGCTGTACACCGGTTGAATCCTCTAAAGCTTTTAAGATTTGCATCTCGGTTGCATATTCAAGACGAGCTAATGTCTCACCGAGACGCTCCGATTTTTCTTGTTTTGAGAGTGCATCTTTAAGTTGTGCTTCGGTGATGACTTTCGCGTCAAGAAGAATATCACCAATACGTCTTAGTGCCATAAAATCACCCCTTTGGAATCACATGCTCTTCAACAATTTGCGTGATGGGATAGATGTGTTCACTGAAGAGTGTGATGGTGGTTGATGCCTGATTGAGCGGTGTTATTTTGCGTTGATAGTTGATGATTTGGCCGTTAACACCCGGTGTGATGATCAATTCATAAACTGTTTCTAATGCTGAATCGATGATGGTTATCCCTGGTGTTGTATCATTTAGGTTTAGATTTTGAAGTCTTGTTTCTTGGAAATAGATAGTGGAACCCACTTGGTTAATCCGTTCATAGGTTGTCAGGAATGGATAACCTTTTAAGGTAAACATTAAACTGTCTTGGTCGAGACGATCAACAGATAAAGTCATGGTTTCTTGCAAAGGATTAAAGAATGAAAAATCATAACCACTCATCTGCAAGATACGCACATTTGCCCCTGGTGAAGCCCATGAAGGTAATGCGGTGTATGGTTCAAAGATAAAACCTTGAACGGGTGTGACGATCAAGACATATTGCATTGCGGATGCAATCACGGAGAGTTCTTCATTTGATAATCCATAAGATTGTAACGCAGTGCTTAACTTAAACCGTTGATTGGCTGAAATGATGATGTCATCTAACGCATTATGAATGTTTGTGACGACATCAAAAGGTATGTTGTCGATTTGAATCGACTCAATAACGGTTTGGAGGAGTGCAGGATCTAAGTAATTTTTGAGATGGTATGTCTTTCTATTTTTGAGTAAACTCATATCTTGATTAAGATCATCGAGTAGAGCTTCGTAATCAAAACCATCGATGAGATCTTGTGTCAAATCGGATATCATATCTTGATGAAGCTGATTTTTTGAAGTTTCGCTTAAAGTGAAATAAGCCTTATTGTTTTGATCTTGATCGACATGTTTGACGGTCTCATCAACATCAAAATTGAAATAATTCAAATCGATCTTCCATTCATATTCTTGATAAGATAACGCGTAATCCGCTGTATTTTGCCACTGTGCGATGCGTGGGGTAAGAACGGCTGCATATTCTGATTCTTCAGTTGATCCCAAGTAGACAAAACCAACGGATGTTTGAGCCACGGGTTTTCCCAAATCGAAGACAAACAAAAGAATCACAGCTAATCCAGCTGTTAGCACCAGTGTGGTTAAAGATAGTATGAAATAGAGATTTCGTTTTAAGTAGAGCATTGTGCTTTTCAAGGCATTCACCTCAATCTATTCTCATTATAGCAAAATACCCCTCATATAACCCAAGTGTTATCTTGATTTTCTTGAAGATTTAAGATAAATGTAAGGTCGTTGTCCGCTTTAAACCACAAAAATCATATATAATGAAGATGGAGGAGGATGTCCATGAAGCGCATTATCGACCATCACGGATTTACGTTACTTGAAGTTATTGCATCGGTTGCGATCATCACGCTTGTTTTTACCACTGCCATTGCAACCATCATGGCCATGCGAAACCAAGCCATCGCGACTGAAAATAAGCGCGTAGCTGTTGAATTTGCTTCTTCGCTTCGCGATGATCTCATCACATCCTTATCCTATGCAACAGTATCCCCTTGGTTAGGCGGACAAGAAAAAACAATCGATGTGACAACATGTTCAAATATCGGAACGATTGTGACATGTGATGCTTTAGAACCTATTGATTCAACGGTGATTGATGCTGAAGATGTCGTCATCACGTTTTATGCACCAACTGCTGAAACTACTGCATATCAAATTGTTCGCTTCTCCATCACTATATATTATTATAAGTCAAGAACGATTACGTTAGAAGGTGTCATCTATGCGTAAGCACGGCATGACGATGATTGAATTACTTGGAGCTATCGTTTTATTTGGAATCATTTTGTCACTCTCAGCGGTCATGATCTCTGTGATCACCAATGCGAATGCTAAAGTTGTCGAACAGAGCCGTGCAAGTACAGAAAGTACGCTTTTGACAGCGAAGATTGATCGTGAATTGCGCGACTTAGGTCCAACCAATTATCAAGCTTGTCTCGTTTCAAATTGCATCGTATTCATTAAAGCGTTTGAATATGTCCCTAATTTAGATAGTGGAACCATCGATCTTGTCGTGTATAATCCCGTACAAACCTTGCGATTTGAAGTGTCAAATGGAAAACTCTTGATCAATGATATAGAATACTCGATTCAACACTTTACAGTATCGCCACTATCATCACTAAATTATACAATACAAGGTACAACCTTGACGTATTCCATCACATTAATACTTACTGGAGAACATAACGACTATACGTTCCGATACGATAAAACACTCGTACTCGAAACCATCCCAACCTAGGAGGTGAGGACATGCATATTTTGAAAAGTAAAAAAGGGATTGGGCTTCCTGCAGTCTTAGCGATTGTTGCATTTGTCCTCGGGACAACAGCAACCTTTTTGTCCTATATCTTCTTCCAAGCTAAGTTAACGGATATCGCGATTGAAGAATCTGAAAATTATGCCAATGCGGTTGCTGATGTTCGTGGTGCACTCTATCTTATCGCACGTGATCAATCGCTTGATCCTATGTATATCAGTCAACTTGAAACCTTAATGAATGTCGATATCGAGCAGTTTGGTACCAATCTCTACACTGTATCATCGCGCTTACTGGTGGGTAGTCAACCTGTGAGAAGTTATTTGACAGGGTCTGTGACATCGCTTAACACCTATGATTCTATTTTCAAATATACGGGGGGAGAACCTACATTTGAACTTAGTCCTCTGGTTACACCGAGCAATCTATTGGCCAGTTACTTACCCCTCTATATGGAAAAAAACTTTCCGACGATAGCTTCCGAAACTCTTTTTACTGATTTTCAAAGTGTGATCAGTTATATTCGGAGTCTCGCTCTTGCCGGTACAGGATTCAGTTTCATCTTACCCAACCAATTACAGACACAAACAAATCCTACAGCCGGTGGTCATTGGTATGTCAATGGTTCTGTAAACATACCGAGAAATAAAAGTTTAACCGTTCCAGATAGTCGACTTTTAGTGATCGATGGCAACCTTACAATGAATGAAAATAGTACGATTTATGGTAATGTCATTGTCAATGGGGATGTAATACTTAACGGACGTGGTAATAGTACCCAAGGTATTCAAGGAACACTATATATCAAAGGAAATCTGACAACAGATAAAAGGACTGCACTTGGAACACTTGATAGACCTACGTTTGTTTTTGCTGAAGGTGATGTCGTTATTGGTAACCAAACTACCGGATATGGATATTTCCTCGCACGGAATCTGACAGCTCAACAGGGAAACATTGTCATTACTGGTGGTGCTTACACCTTATTAACACCAACGATTAATAATGGTGTTATTGAAAATATTGCGTTAAATTATGATGCGTTTTACGATTACGCAATACCCACTGAAATCGCTGTGGAATCTTCAACAGAAGGTGAAGGTCAAACCGGGTTTATCTTTACCACACCAAAACTTGGATAAAGAGGAAAACTTCCTCTTTTTTTTCATACTCTTGACATACTTTATCCTTGATTATTTTTCTCGTTGTGGGATAATAGTGTCGAGGTGTTTTTTATGAATTTTCTTATTGCCTGTGATCTTGATGGTACAACATTAAACCGTCAAGGTGAACTCACAACCAAAACCATTGCAGTACTTCGTCATTTAAGAAAACTAGGACATATTGTGTTGCTTGCTACAGGACGTCCATATAATGGAGCCATCGGTAAATACGAAGAAATCGGACTTGATACACCACTGATCACTGATAACGGTGGTGCCATTGATAATCCTGCTGATTCATCCTTTCCGAAACAAAGAACGTATATACCAGTCCATATGATGCATGATCTTTTTAGATTTGCAAAACCCATGATCTTTTCAGCCTTCTTTTCAATTGATGATGTCGTGTATGCCTATAAATACGATAAGAAGCTTGAAGAATTCTTTAGTGGCATTCATAGTGATCGCGTGATCGAAAACGAGTTTACAGCTTTTACTGTCCAACCCACCGGTATGGTGTTCTTGATTCATTCAGATAAACAAAATCTTTTTGAATCTTATATCGATGCACATCTAGGACAGACGCTTTCTCATCGTCTTTGGGGTGTTGAAAATGGTTATGCTGTATATGAGGTTTATTTAAAACATGTTTCAAAGGCTTCTGCGATTCGTTACGTTCTTGATCATTACCAAATTCCTCAAGATAGATGGATTTCATTAGGTGATGGAATCAACGATATCGAGATGATCAGAGATGCTGGGTTAGGTGTCGCCATGAAGAATGCAGTTCCTGAACTTAAAGCGGTTGCAGATGTGATTACTGACATCACACATGATGAAGAAGCGGTTGCAAACTTCTTAATCCAATATTTCAAACTAGAAGGCTTTCGATAAGATGGCCTTTTTTGATGAAAAAAACCACCTTGTTATCCAAAGTGGTTTGATTTCCGAGTGGCGATGCACGAGGGATTCGAACCCCCGACCGACGGCTTAAGAGGTATTTTTTTCAATCATTGTCAAAAAATAATTAAGAATTTTATAAAACTTTTATCAGGTATAAATGATTAATTTGGACTCTATGTCTTACCTTATTAATTCATATTTAGTTGATGCGATTTGACGAACTCATAGTAGATCTTTTCAATAAATTCTGAGCAAGATACTTTAACATCATTTACGAATGTTTCCATACTGTAAAATGAACTTGGTGTCTTTAACACTATTGCTTGTCTTTCACTGTGAACCTCAATGGTGATAAATTCTGAATTACTTTGTGATTGGTATGGCATCCCGTGGTTAAGTACTATTGAAAAAGCTCTATTTGAAAATTCGAAGTGTTGTTTATCTTTTGTTAACCAAATATCACAACTATTAGTCAAAGGGGTATATTGATGAATTTTTATTGAGTCCTCATCAATCTCTTTAAAAATTGTTGTCAAACCTAAAAAAATTATATAAATAGTGTGAATTTTCTTCGATTCTAATAGGCATTGTATCTTATAGTTCATTTTATCTACTCCTTTTTGTTTATGTTCTAAAAGTTTCAATTGTGCTGGTGCTTACTTAATAATATATGCAGTTCTATGTCAATAAAGGGAACAAGACAAGTAAAGAAATCTTACTCTTGGATTCTAATGTTATATACTAAGACCAAATTAATGAAAGGGGGTGAATACAAAATCTAAGTATTCTATTTGTTATGACTGGTGTTCAGAATTAATCATGACAGTTGAATTCTTTCTTAAAAATCTTTCTATATCATATCTATCAATGTATTCCACGTTTTTATCTTTAGCAGCTGCCCTCGCTTGATCAGTTAATTCTGTATTTGTAAAAATTACAGCCTTATCTGCTCGATATACGTGTTCCATCGCATAATGCACTGACAAGACTACATGCCTATTGATCTTTTTATTTCTTCTTTTGGCTTCAATGCATAATGCAACATTATCCTTTTCAGCTATAATGTCAGCACCATTATCATGGGTGTATTGAGTTGATCTAGTTTTATAACCGTGTAATTTGTAATATTCTTCAACAAATTTTTCAAAGTCAACACCTGACAATTTATCTACAACAGATATATGATCAATAAGTATTTTTTGAGCAGACTTTTTTTCTTTTTCTCTGATATCTTTAAAGTACCTTCTTTTAATAATTGAATAAACTACTGCTAAAAAATCAATTGCAAGAGTTGCAAAAAAAAGGTTCTTAAATATAGAGTATGGGTTCATAATACCCAAATAAAATGAAATTGGTAAGAACAAAATTGATACTATTGTTGCAGCAGTTTGTATATCATCAAAACGGAATTTGGTTTTTATGAACCAATAGAGTTTTTCGATTATCTCATCAAAACTATCATTCTTTTTCTTTGACATAATATATTAATCTCCTGTTATTGTTGATTTTAAAATATGGCCAAATATACTCAAATTTTCGATTTTAAATAACTAATAATTCTCCCTGATAACTTCGATGAAATTCTCTTCGTGAAAATCTATTTGTTGCCACTATCATATTTCACTTGTGATAGGTATGTCTTTTTGATTTTTATTATTGATTAATCTTTGATTTGGTCCAACAACCTTAAACGGAGATTTATTATTCAATAGAAAATTCCTTTCTGAATTCTGATTTCCTAATATCTCAATTTCAAAATGATCTACTCGAGAATTCCATTTTTCCTACAAATAATAATCGTTATGAACTAAATATATTATAACATACTGGATTACATCGATTAATCATTTTTATTTAATGACATACATGATAAACACATAGCGTAAAATATTTTGTGTAAATGAAAACTGAATAGAATTTAAAAAGGAATCTCACTTTAGTATAATAGAGTTGTCGAAAAACCACTATACAGAAGGAGATCCCTCATGAATGATTTTAC
>Ga0074195_1000763_pt1 | contig 55846 bp, 50 predicted proteins | sample EPASupsiteHSE623_FD_64525 | JGI IMG/M metagenome (GOLD analysis project Ga0074195, IMG submission 64525) | Bioremediated contaminated groundwater from EPA Superfund site, New Mexico - Sample HSE6-23 | ecosystem: Environmental > Aquatic > Deep subsurface > Groundwater > Contaminated ...
TACCGGGTGCTGCGTGAGAACGGCCGCGCCGTGATCTCCGACGTGGTCTGCGAGGAGGACCCTCCCGCCGAGATCCGACACGATCCGAAGTTGAAGGGGGAGTGCATCGCCGGCGCGCTCACCCAGCGAGACCTGTTCGGACTCCTCAGAGAGACCGGCTTCACGGGACTCCGAATCGTTCGACGTTTCCCCTATCGAACGATCCAGGGGCATCCGTTCTTCTCGCTCACGTTCGAGGGCCGACGCACCTGCCAAGAGACACCGGTCAGAGTTCTCTACCGTGGCCCGCAGGACGCCGTGGTCACTCCGTCCGGAATCACGGTCTTCACGGGACTGCCGAGGGACGTTCCGTCCAGAGATCTGGCCCCCAAGGATCTGAATTTCTTCACACTCGGCGACCGCGGAGAGGTCCTCAACGTGGATCTAGGCCTCCCTGCGTGTTGCTTGCCCCCCGCACCACCGACCGACCCCACGCACGATCCGGAGACTGCGACCTCCTCGAGCAAGGCCGAGCGCGACCCGTCGGCGACAGGCCGTGAGGCTCTCCCGATTGGGCTCTCGACCGGGCAAGGTGAGAGCGGCGGGTGTCTGGGTTGTGGTCGAGAGATCGTGTACTTCCAGCCACCCAAACGGCTCGCGTGCACCTTCTGTGGGCGGGTTTTCGACACGGACGCCGCCTGCTCCGCCGGGCACTTCGTCTGCGATGCCTGTCACAGCACCGACGCCGTCCGGATCACGGAGCACGTCTGCGGGCTCAGCCGGGAAACGGATCTGATCCGCCTTTTCGTCCAGATAGCCAGACACCCCACGTTCCATATGCACGGCCCGGAGCACCACGCGCTCGTGCCAGCGGTGATCCTTGCGACCTACGGCAACTTGGGGGGTCGTCTGCCGTCCGGAGCCCTGAAAATGGCACTGGAGCGATCCCGACACGTGGTCGGTGGATTCTGTGGCTTCTTCGGAGTGTGCGGGGCCGCGGTCGGAGTGGGTCTCGCCTTCGCCGTGATCCTGGAGTCCAGCCCACTCAAGGCGGCGGCCCGACAGCAGGCCCAAAAGGCCACGGAAGCGGCGCTGTCCGCGATCGCCGCATTCAAAGCCGCTCGCTGTTGCCAGCGAGACTGCTGGCTGGCACTGCGATCGGCCGCGAAGAGCTCAGTCGAGCTCCTCCCAGTGAAGCTCGAGGCCCGGGAAGAGCTCATGTGCGATCGCTCCAAGGCAAACCGGGAGTGTTTCGGAGACGGCTGTCCGCTCTTCCGGTCGTGAGCGGCCTCCGATGGACCGTCCGGCAAAAAGGGACCAACCCGTGAGCGACGCGCCGATCAGTCGGGACCGTCACCTCGCGCCGGGTGCCTCACGATAGAGCGCAACACTTCAAGGAGACGTATCTGGGCCTTACTCCGACAGCCTCCGAGACGGAGGTCTTCCCAGGGAGTACGCACGGGCGTATAGTATTCCGTGCAGCATCTCCTCCGACCGCGCGATTTGCAGAGCCGAGAACGGGCCGAACGATTGCCGTGGGTCGTCTCTGATGTGGTCAATTGTGGTACACTTTTCATGACTAGTGGTTCATCGGTGTCTCGGACCGGTTGGCTCTCTCTCTCGTTGCTCCTGATGGTCCTGGGGACCGCGTGGCTCGTTCTCGACGCGAAGGCGCGACTGGAGACCCACAGGAAACGGCATCCACGTGTGCTGTCCGTGGCCCGGCTCCTGGGCACCGCCGACCTGGCGCTTTCCACGACCTCGCGATGGTTGCGTCATCCTTCCCAAGGAGAACCGGGAGCTCCGTTCGCCGACGGGCCGGCCGTGCTGGACAACGACCCGGCCGGAGCGCTCCTGGGGACGCCCCGTGAGGCTTTCGGACCGTGCTTTCGGACGCGACCGGATCTGACGTCCCGACAAGGAACCCCATGAGGCGGCATCTTGCTCTCCTCAGCTTCGCTCTCGGACGCGGCTGGCGTCGGCCGAGCACCTTCGTAATCACGCTAGCGCTGACTCTCGTGGTGTTTTCGCTGGCGTCGACTCTCTTTTTGACCGAGGCATTACGACGGGAAGCACAAGCGGCAGTGGCGGCGCTTCCGGACCTGACGATCCAACATCTCGTTGCCGGCCGACCTTCCTTGATTCCGGTGAGGAACCTCCGGGACATCACCGCGATTCCCGGAGTCCTCTCGGTCCGTCCGCGCGTATGGGGGTACTACTTCATCCCGAACCTTTCCGGGAACCTGACGGTCGTCGGGGCAGATACCACCATTGAAGGGGTGAGGAGTGATCTCGCACTGGTCATCGGACGCGGACGGCTTCCGCTGCCGGGTGCCTCGGGAGAGATCATCCTGGGTGAAGGACTGGCCGCGTTCCTGGGGCTCGAGGTGGGCGATGACGTGGGCTTCCCGGTGGGACGTTCCACGAAGATATTGTCCGTGGTGGGTGTCTTCCATTCCGAGGTGGCCATGTGGACCGCGGACGTGATCCTGATGAGCGTCCCGGATGCAAGACAGCTTCTGAACGTGCCGGAGGGTCACGCCACGGACCTGGCGGTTCAGCTCAGTACTCCTGACGAGGCAACGGTGGCTGCAAGGAAGATCGAGGCGTTGATGCCGGGCTCACGGATCGTGGATCGACACCTCTTGAGCCGCACCTACGATCTGACATTCGATCATCGCGGCGGCGTCATGGGAGCCATGCTGCTGTCGGCGTTGATGGCCTTTCTGATCATCGCGTGGGATCGTCTCACCGGAGTCGGGCCCGGTGAACGCCGGGAGATCGGCGTACTCAAAGCGATCGGCTGGCAGACTCGCGATGTCCTCACCGCACGCCTCTGGGAGAACGCTCTGATGGCCGGGCATGGTGCGCTCGCTGGCCTCCTGATGGCGTATCTGTACGTGTTCCGTGCCCAGGCACCCGGACTCTACGACGTGCTGGTCGGATGGAGCTCCATCTATCCCAAGCTTCAGCTCGCGCCACAGTTCGATGCCGGCCAGGTTCTGGTCGTGCTAGGTCTCGTGGTCGTACCCTTCGTCGCGATCAGCATCGTCCCAGCCTGGAGAGCCGCAACCTGCGATCCGCACGATCTCCTGCGTGGTGGAACATGACAGGTCCAGTGGAAGAGCGTCTTCGAACGGAACGATTGACGAAACGGTACGGAACCCCGCCCCGCGAAAGGGTCGTGGTCGCCGACGTCGATCTGAGCATCCCCGCCGGAGAGTTGTGGGTCTTCAGCGGCCCAAGCGGATCGGGCAAGACCACGCTGTTCGGGCTCCTGTCGGGCATGATTACCCCGACGTCCGGAGAGATCTACCTCGCTGGAAGGTCGATCACCCACCTTCGGGATCACCATCGAGCATTAGTCCGCCGCCACCTCGTGAGCATGGTTTTTCAGGAGCATGCCTTGGTCACCGGGATGACGCTTGAGGAGAACGTGTTCCTGCCACTGGTTCCGCAGGGTGGACCCACGGAGGAGCATCGAGGCAGGGTCGCGACGCTGCTGGAACGTTTCTCGTTGGCCAGCCTTGCCGACACGAAAATCGATCGTCTCTCCGCCGGAGAAAGACAGCGTGTCGCGATCATCCGGGCGCTGGTGATGGATGCGCCGCTCATTTTGCTGGACGAGCCCACCGCGTGCCTGGATACGGAAAACGTCCGGACGATGCTGGAGACTCTCTTGGTCCTGCGTGATGAAGGTCGAACGATCCTGATCACGACGCACGACCAGAGACTGACCGAGCATCCAGCCGTGGACAGGGTGGAGCGACTGGTGGACGGGGCTCTCGTGGAAGGAGCCCGGACGGTCCGGACGCGATCATGAACTTCCTGAATCTCTGGATTCTGTCGCGGGTGGCACAGGCAGCAACGTCCACTCTCCTCTGCTGCGTGGGTGCGGCTTTGGGTCTTCGCATCGTGTTCCGGTGGACGCCGGGGCGATCCTGCGAGGAGCAGCTCGTGATGGAGCAACAGGCGGAACTGATCGCGTCCATGGTCCAGGTGGCGCTGATCTTCGAGGTACTCGGACTTGGCCTGTCGGTCCTGGTCGCGGACCACCTCGTGGGCGCCATTCGCGGGGCCATGTGCGCTTTCGGCGTTCTGGCCTCCACGCGGAGCGGGTTCTGGTGCCTCGCCACCACCGCCTTGACCGCCGTGGCCTGCGTTCAGTGGATCGTACTCCACCGGCTCGACTTGATGACGGAGGCACCTCTCTTGACCCGACGCAAACTCTTGTGGCTGGTGGGGGTGAGCGTCCTGGCGGTCTGCGATCTGGCGCTCACGGTCGGCTTCGCCTACGAACTGGACCTGAAGGTCATCGCCTCGTGCTGTTCCGTGTGGGTCGACGAGACCGTGCTCCGTGACCGGGCGGTCCGGTGGGTGATGTCGCCCGTCGCAGCCGGCGGGCTTGGGTTGGGCGTCGTGCTGCCGGCGCTGGCTTGCACGTTGGCGACCTCTCGCTGGCCGCAGCGCACCGGGGTCATATTGACAGCGAGCTTCTTGTCCGCGGCTGCGCCTTTTGCGGCCTTGCCGGCCGTGCTGGTGGTGGTGGCACCTCATGTCCTCGAGACCCCGACCCACCTGTGTCCGTTCTGTCTGATTCACTCCCAGGGTGGCTACCTCGGCTGGCCCCTGTTCTCGGCGATCTTCACGGGAAGCGTCACCGGACTGGGCCTGGGGGTCGTCGAGCTTCATCGATCGGCGACCGGCAATCCGCCTCCGGTATCGACGATGCTGCGATCCCTGGGACGGTGGTCCGCCGTGTCCTGGGCAACCGCCTTGGTCTGCGGCGTGTTTCCTGTGATCCGGTACCTGTACAACTCGGGCGGAGTGTCCGTCTTTGGGGAGTTTTGACCATGAGCTCGAATGCAAGAGGAATCCTGATCCTGATCGTCGGGACGATCTGCGCACTGACGGGATGCGGCGCGACGGGCGAGCGGTGCCGCAAGTGCGGTATGCTGGTGGACAACCATCCGCGCTGGGTCGCGGGACTGGAGAACGCCTCGGGGAAGGAGGAACGATTCTGCTGCCCCCGATGCATGTTCAGTCAGCTACGAGGCCCGAGGGGAGCCGGGTGCCGGGCCTGCTGGGTGACGGAGTACTACGACCAGAAACGAACTCCCATCGACGAGGTGTTCTTCGTGGCCGGATCCAACGTGATCGGGCCGATGGGGAAATCCTTGGTTCCGATCCGCGGTCGCGTGGCAGCGGAACGGTTTCTGAAGGACCATCAAGGGAATCGAATTCTCTTGGCCCCCGACATCGACTTGCGGACGCTGAAGGAGATCGCCGGAAAACCGGTCGCCACGGAGTCTCCCCTGTCCGCTCACCCGCCATCTCTGCCGGGGCTCGCACCGTCCACGCAGTGACTCATTTTTCCACATAGACCTGTCCTCACAGTCCCTCTCAAGGATTCTGTCGGAAAGCGAGAGACGCGCAGCAGGCGATAGGCGGTAAGCCCGGACCGACGGTCCGCCTGCCTTCCGACTCACGCGTCTCCCGTCCAGGCAAAAGGATAGCCCGTCGCGAGGAGAGAGCCTCTTGCTTGCTTCAAACCTGCCCGGGCATCCCAACAAGACTCCCGACCTGCTCAGGAGCAGCGACCAGTCTCCTCGGACAACTGGGAAAAGCTCTCCTCGTTGGCCCGTCAGCGACTGGGGCAGCGAGAGGCCGGTGCGGTCGACCGAGTCTTGGAGATGTTGGAGGAAGACCCCCCGCCATTCTTCAAAGCCGCGCTCGTGGGCGATCTGGAAAAGACTCTGGGCACGTCCATCGGCTGGAACCTACGGCTTCCAGCAAACGCCCCCGCAAACCGGTCGGCGCTCGACCGAGCTCGCGAGATCGCACGGTCCAGACCGTAAGCACAGCCCTTACCCTGCGCGAAATCGGGGAGTGACGAGTCGATGGGGCTGCATGACGGATAGGGACAACCCTTGCGAGGTGGAGACCCGCACCCGGTCGATGACCCCTTGAACCTTTTGAGAGCATATGTTCATAATGTAGGAAGACCCTGTCTCTGCGATCCAGAGGGTGCCCCTTGACCGGACTCGAAGGGAGACCGGAAGTTGTCGTTCGTGCAAAGGAATCACTTCCCATAAATCGCGCGAAGTCGTTCTCGCCAAGGAGAACCATGAACGTCTGTTTTCCGAATAATGGCCACCACGGTCCGGGTCGGAAAGGTCCCTGTGGCTTCTGATGCCGACCGATGAGGCATCGGCCGCGGGCCACATCGGATCGGACCGGCTGTTGTCCGGATTCGGGACGGCGCGAGCCCTGGCCGTCTCGATCTTCCTTGTCAGCCTTTCCACGACCGTGTTGCTGGTGTGGGAGGGACGCGGACCGACTTCCCGGGTGACGCGAGAGATCCAGAATACCCTGGGCGGGTTGGGCCTCGGGGCGACTGTCGTTCCCGTCTGGAGCCACAGGGGATTCGACCCTCGACTCGATCCGGTCTGCGAATCAGAGGACTACCCCATCCCGGAAGCCCCTTGTTTTGCCCCGGATCACGGGGGAACCGTCTTCGACCTGCCTTCACTCCGAGAGCTCGAAGGCCTCCCACACCTGGTCCCACGAGCCAGGGGCAAGACGGCACGCGGGGTTCCCCAGGAGAGCGGTCGCCCGTGATCGACTCCACCGGTTGCATCTCGCCGCACGGCACTCTCTTCTGGACCTCATTGCAGCTGGCGGTCCGGCATCCCATACGTCTTGGGGTCACGGTCGCGTGTCTGGTCGTGGTTCTCACCCCCTTTCTCGTGGGCCAGGCGATCCTGGAGGGTGTCCGTGCAGAGGCTTTTGAGTCGGTGGACTCAGGGCCGGACCTCTTCGTGACGGGCTATGAATACGGCCGAAACGCCTCGATGCCCGAAAAGCTGGTGCGTCACGCCGTGGCCCACCCCTCTGTTGCAGCAGCCCGCGGCAGGATCGTCGGCCGTTCGTACCTCGGCGAGACCCTTGCGACGGTGGTAGGGCTGGAAGCCAGTCCCGGGAGGCCGGTCCCCGCAAAGGGTGAAGCCTGGCTCGGTCACTCCGTGGCCGGATTGCTCAACCTGAAGGTCGGCGATGAGCTCGCCTTCGCCGATCAGGCGGAGATCCGCCTGATCGTCACGAGGATCCTCCCGATCGATGCGGGATTTGCGACCTCCAGGCTCATCATCACCAGCCTGACCGATGCGCAGACTCTTTACCGGACTCCCGGTCGGATCTCCGATCTCCAGGTCTGGGCCAAGTCCGATCTGAACTCGGCCCAGGGGCTTCTCGCCATCGCGGCCCACCTGAGGGGAAGCCAGGTCCCGATCCGGGTCCAGACCCGGAAGATGGTGGAAGATTACGTCGACCGCGGTTTCACGATCAAGGGAGGTTCGTTCCTGGCGCTCTATCTGGTCGCCTTTGCGGTGGTCATCCCGTCCCTTCTGGTGACCACCGGCTTCGGACTGTCGGTGCGCCGTCAGGAGATCGGGCTTCTGAAGGCGCTCGGGTTCTCCGTGCTGGACGTGATGGAGATGACTTTCATCGAGACCAGCATAGTGTCGGCCTTGGCGGCCGGGCTTGCCTTTCTGGTTGCCTGGGTCTGGCTTCGTCTTCTCGGTGGCGCCCTGGTCGCGTCGCTTTTCGTCGCCGGGCTGGAACAGGGTGGACCCGTCGTCGTCCCCGCCACCTTCGGACCGCTGCCTCTCCTCACGGGCCTCGGTTTCTCGTTTCTGCTCTTGACCACCGGCGCGGCATTCACGGCCTACAGGGCGGCAATCGCTCGACCGATGGAGGCGCTGCGATGAGTCGTTGCACTTCCGTTCGGCTCCTGGCGGTCACGAAGGTCTTTCAGCCCGGAACCTCCGGCGAGAGCGCGGCCCTGTCGAACCTCACCGTGTCCTTCGAGTCGGGCGGACTTCACCTCGTCTGGGGACCATCCGGTTCGGGCAAGACAACCCTTCTCACCATCGTCGGCGCCTTGGATGCACCGACCTCAGGAGACGTCACGATCGATGGCCTCTCACTCGGAGGGCTGAGCGAGCCCGAGCTCTGTCGACTCCGTCGCCACAGGATCGGATTCCTGTTCCAGCGCCCCTTCTTCTTCCCTGGCATGCCGGTTTGGGACAATGTGTCCATCGGTCTCGTCTCCGACGGATTCCCGGCCCGCAGGCGACGGGAGATCGCCGCTGGATGGTTGGAGCGCCTGGGGCTGATCGACAAGCTGGATCGACCACCGGAACTCCTTTCCGGAGGTGAGTTCCATCGGGTCTCACTTGCCAGGGCGCTGGTCGCTGACCCCGACGTGATCCTCGCGGATGAGCCCACGGCACAGCTGGACGCCGAGAATTCGACCAACGTGATCGCCATCCTTCAAGAAAGGGCTGCCGCAGGGTGTGTGGTGATCGTGACCTCACACGACCCGACGGTCCGACGCTCGGCTCGCAGGCTCGCTCAACTCGACCACGGTCGACTGATCTTTTCAGGGGAGGTTTCCGGATGATTGTCACCCCATCCTCAGTGGCGTTTGGTTTCGTCTGCCTGATCGGTCTTCTGATCGGGCTCGTCTTGGTTGTCGCGACGGTGCCGCGCCTCTGGCGAGCTCGTCCAGGGCGGACCGGTCTCGAGGATTCGCTCGTGCTCGGGCTCGTGCTCGGACAGTCGCTGCTGGCATCGCAGCTGCTCGCGTGGCCGCTCCTCTATGCGACCATGGTGAGCTATGTCCCTCTGACTCGGGGAGCCATGTGCGTCTTCGGGGTCACCCAGAAGGCCCCCTGGATCGTCCACTCCCTGGAGGTCCTCCAGCCGACGGCTCTGGTGATGATCGGGGCCCTGGTAGCTCTTCTCGGGGTCCGGCGTGCCGGACAGATCACAGTCTCCGGACGGCTCGTCGTCGGCCACGTCGTCGCCTGCGCCCTGATCAGCACCGCCACCTCGACCCTGGGCCTCGCCTACCTGATGGGACCCAAGGACACCCAGCCCGTATCGTGTTGTGGAGCCATCTTCGCCAGTCCCGATCGTTTCTCTGCTGTCGCCACAGGTCTGTTCCTGGGATCGAAAGCTTCGACCCTGATCCTCCCGGTTGCAGTGTGGCTGTCAGCGCTGCTGGCCTGGGTCGTTGTCTGGATCGAACTCTCCAAGCCGGGGACTGTCCGGGAAGTCGTGGCTGCGCTACTGGCGGTGTTTTTGTCCGGTGCCTCGGTCCTTTCATTGTTCGAGACCGTGGCCCCGACGCTCCTCGATCGCCCGACTCACCACTGCGCCTACTGCCTGCTCAACCCGCGAAACTCCCCACTCTGGCTTTCTCTTCCGGCCTTGATCTGCCTGTGGCTCGCCACGGCGATTCCCGTTTGGAGGGCTTGGCTTGCGATTGCCGCACCGGACTCCGGGGCGTTCAGATCTCGTGGCTGGACCGTTCTGGTCGTTCTTTCGCTGCTGGCGTTCTGGTCGATCGTCCTTGTCCCGTACTCGGCCCACCCGGTTCGATGAACAGAATGAAGCTATCGAAACGTCACGGAGAATGTTCGGCACGCCAAGTTGACCAGACTTCCCACAGCAACCGCATACCCCATCACGAACACCACGATCGTGGCCGATTGCTTGATCCCGCGTTCCTTGAGCATCACGATGATCGCGTTCACGCACGGGAACATGAAGGCCAGCAGAAGGACCAGGACGACGACCTGTACGTTGTCGAGCAAGCCTGTGTCGTGGAATTGTTTGATCATGGCCGCGCCGGACTCCTTGCGGATCAGCGCCATGATCATCACCTCGACGCTCCGTGGCGGAAGGCCGAGCAGCCCAGTCAAGACAGGCCTGCCCGTATTCTCGAAAAGGGTGAGAAAACCTGCCTTGTCCAGCAGGAAGAGCACGAATGTGGCAAGGAGGAAGAGAGGGATCGCCTCGGTCGCGAACCACCATGAGCGCCACATGGTCTTCTCCAAGAGCTCCCGGATGCGTGGCAATCGAACCGGGGGCAGCTCCAGAATGAAGTCGGAGCGACCGCCGGGTAAGAGCTTGTTGACCAGGAATCCGATCAGAATCACCTGGCATCCGAGCAGCCCGAACACGACTGTCGAAGCCCAGATCGACATACGGGCCAGAAGCACGAGCATCACGGCCATGACGGGTGCGCACGGGATCCCTGAGACCAGCAGAAGCGTGGCGATGAACCTTTCTCTCTGTGTCTCGAGCACGCGCGTGGTCATGATCGCCACAGTGGTACAGGAGAAACCCATCGAAAGGGGAACAACCCCCTTCCCGTTCAAACCGACGTGCCGGAACGGCCGATCGAATAGGACAGAGAGTCGCGCCAGGTAGCCGGAGTCCTCCAGAAAGCCGAATGCCGTAAAGAATACGATCATAACCGGCAGGACCACGCCAAACGCCAGGTCAAGTCCCACGGAGACCAGGCCAAACTGTCCGACCAGGACCTCCTTGAACCACGGATGAGGAACCAGGGAAGCCATTCTTTCAACAGCCGGTATGAGAGTCTGACCGAACAGGCGGCCTTCGATCAGATCGACCAGTTTCCCCGCCCCGAACCACCCCACGAAGAGATAGGTCACCACGATGACGAGTGCGGCGATGGGATAGGCCGTGAGAGGTTCTCGAAGCCACACGCTGATTCGTCTCGTCAGCGACGGTTCGACCGGATCGTCCACCGACTGGACCTGTGCAACCACGCGATCGGCTACAGCAAAACGAGACTCCAGAACGACAGTGGCCAGAGGTCGGCCAAACGAACTCTGTGCTATTCTCACGATCGCGTCGACCGACTCCACCACCCCTCGATCAGAACGGGCCGCCACGATCTGTCTCGTCTGCTCGTGACTGGCCAGAAGCCCCACCTTGACCGCGCGGCAGTCGAGCCCGGTCCCGTTGATAAGCTGGGCGATCGAGGTCAGCCTCGATTCGATCGCCGGTGGGTACACGATCGAAAGAGCGGATTGACGAGCTTCGAGCAACGATTTGCGGACCCATTCGTCCCCCACTCCCTCGAGAGCGATTGTCCAGACCACGGGCACGCCAAGGAGATGACCCAGCCTTTTGATGTCGATACGGATCCCACGTTGTCGCGATTCATCGATCCTGTTGACGACCACGACCACAGGAAAACCGTGCTCCACGATCTGGATGATCAGGATCAACGACCTGCGAAGCATCCTGCCGTCGATGACAATGACCGCCAAGTCCGGACGCTCGAGCAACAGAATCTCTCGGGTGATGCGTTCGTCCTCTGAGTCAGGCGCAGCACTGTTGAAGCCGGGAGCATCAATGATCTCGAACCGAGTTCCGGCCACCGTGATCGTCCCGCGTCCTACATCGATACCGCTGTCCGAATGAGGCGCGATCGTCGACGTATCACCACAAAGCCGGTGGAAGAGCGTGGTCTTGCCCACGTTCAGGTGCCCGAGGAGGACGACCTTGCGATGGTTCCCACATTGATCTCGATCGGTCACGAAGACCTCCACACGAGAATGTCCTTGGCCACATCCTCACTTGAGATCCAGTTCTATGGACAGCCGACTCAGCAGCCCGTGTGTTCCGACCGGGAGTCCGACGCGGCGAACAATCACGGAGCACTCTGCCTCAAGGATGTTCGTCGTCCTCCATCCCGATCGCTTCCGCTCTGGTACGACTCCACGGACTGGTCAACACCCCCTCCCGGACCGGCCGACCTCCACGGTCCGCCGGCCTCCCTCGGGCGCGGCGACTTCGAGAGCATCCATCCAAGAATCACAACCAGGAACGGCGTGATACAGATTCCGAAAAGGGCTCTCTTCCAGCGAACGCCGAAGAGGCTCCGGGACGTACCGACGATCCAGTCCCAGGCCAGCCACACGTGAACGCCGGTCAGGAACGAGAACGCCATCGACAACCAGAAATGGAGGTCACCCCAGCCATGGCGCCGCAGCCCCAAGAACAACTTGTCCTTGGATCCCGGCGGCAGGATGATGGCCAAGATGAGACCAGTGACCAGAAGCCCGCCCCCTGTTCCAAAGAGCAGTACATCGACACCGTAACGAAAGAGAACCTTTTTCACCACCGTGGACGTCCTTTCGAGTCCCCCGATCACACGTCGCCGACCCCCGGAGGCCCCCTTCACCGTTCCTCGCTTGACTGCGAATCGATCGCATTGATGCTGGTCCGGAGCTTCTCCCTCCTGAGGCTCGAAACCTCGAGAGCCATTGAGTCGGAGCATAAGTTCCGATGCGAGCTTCCGTCAACAGACCGCTTTCTCATCGTTTGGAGATTTGACGATTATCAAGTCCCCGGCGGGAAACCGGTCGATCTGCGATGTCGCTTCACCGGCGTCGGCGCTGAACGATACGGATCATCAGCAAGACACCATGGGGCTCGCCACTTGTCAAGAGCAGATCAGGCGCCAGCGTGATGCGGTCGTCGGAGCAATGGGGATGAGCTCGCGTCCCTTGACAATTGTGAACATAAGACCATAATACATCGGAGTTCGCACCGCGATGCCCGTGCAGACGTTCCTGCTGACCATCGGAAGCTCTCTCCGCGGCGGTCTCATCGCTGACTGTCTTGCTTGGACAGTCGTATCGGTCCGTCCATCAGTCGTAGAGTAATCCTTGCCGTGGATCGTCAATTTCTCCACGGGAACGCTGCTCGGAGTTGCGCTCCTGGGAAGAATCCCCCTCGGCGCGGTAGAATGAGCCTGAGCCTCATGGTGTTCGACTCTGTCCTCGCGGTCTCCGGGATCGGCGTGATCGCTCTGATCGTGCACGGTCATTGAGTGGTGGGGCGACAGGAGTACGTGCAGTCGAAATGATCAAACGCAGCAAGACATCGACAGCTCCAAGGCTTCCTGGGATCGCCACCGATTCGATCCTCGAGAGCATCTCCGACGGAGTCTTCACCGTGGATAGGGAGTGGCATGTCTCATCATTCAACCGCGCCGCCGAGTTGATCACGGGCATTCCACGAGAGGATGCCATTGGCCGGCGCTGCTCCGAGGTGTTTCGTGCCAGCATGTGCGAGACGGACTGTGCCTTACGGCACACCATGGATACCGGCACGGCCGTGGTGAACAAGACAACATTCATCATCCACTCGGACGGGAAGCGGATACCGATCAGTGTCTCGACCGCCCTGCTGCGCGATGAAAACGGCACTGTGATTGGAGGTGCCGAGACCTTCCGGGATCTGAGCCTCATTGAGGAGTTACGCCAGGAGATCAGAGGCCGCTTCCAATTTGGGGATATCATCAGCCGCAGCGTGTCCATGCATCGGGTGCTCGAAGTGCTTCCGCGCATCGCCGAGAGTGAGAGCACGATTCTGGTCCAGGGCGAGACGGGTACGGGCAAGGAGCTGGTCGCACGCGCGATTCATGGGCTCAGCGGGCGTCGGAATGGCCCGTTTGTGGCCGTGAACTGCGGGGCACTCCCCGACACGTTGCTGGAATCCGAGCTCTTTGGCTACAAGGCGGGCGCGTTCACCGGCGCAACCAGGGACAAGCCAGGCCGCTTCGCCCTGGCCTGTGGCGGAACACTCTTTCTCGACGAGATCGGCGAGGTGAGCCCCGCTTTGCAGGTCCGCCTCCTGCGAGTGCTCCAGGACAAGAAGTTCGAGCCACTCGGGGCCACACACACCGAGAAGGCAGACCTCCGGGTCATCTCGGCCACAAACCGAGATCTCGCCGCCCTGGTGGAGAGAGACTCGTTCCGGCAAGACCTCTACTACCGCATCAAGGTCATGAAGCTCGAGTTGCCGCCACTGCGCCAGCGCAGGGAGGACATTCCCTTGCTGGCCCAGCATTTCGTCGAGGTCTTCAACGCCGTCCAAAACAAACAAGTGACCGGCATGAGTCCCGAAGTGCTTGGCGTGCTGACAGCACACGACTATCCCGGCAACGTAAGGGAGCTGCAAAACATCATCGAGCACGCCTTCGTGCTCTTGCATGAAGGACGGATCGAGCTTGCGCACCTGCCTGGAGAGCTCGTGCCCGTCTCGCTTCCCCAATTGGGCGGCCGCAAGATGATCGAGACGATGAAGGCCCTCGAAGTCCAGACGATTCGCGAGGCCCTCGAGCGAAATGGCGGTAACCGACTCGCTGCCGCGCGGGAGCTGGGCATGCACAAGAGCACCCTCTTTCGAAAAATACACCTTCTTGGAATCGAGCTTCCCAACCAAGACGGTCGATCCCGCCACAAGGCGAAAACGAAAGGATAGAAAGTCCCTTCTCTACGACCGTCGACCGGCTTCGAGGGGGCGGCCGTCGGGAAGGATCGGTGGTACAGAATGATGATCGAGTCGCAGGTTCGCCCGAGTTCGGCAGACCGGCCCCATGAACCGAGGCACGGCACTGTCCGGATCGCTTTCATCATGGCGGGCAATGTCTCGGAATGGTGCCAGGACTGGTACGCCAAAGATTACTATCCGCGATGCCCCTCACGAAACCCTCAAGGTCCACGAGAGGGAAAAGAGCGCGTGGTCAGAGGAGGCTCGTGGGGGTCCTCCGTCCGTATGCTGGGCTGTTCATCTCGACACCGCGTGGACCCATTCTCGACCGATTCCGGTTTTGGCTTTCGGTGTGTCAGGCCGTGAGGTTCCCCGCTCTCAAGTAGGAGTAAGGTTTTCGATCGGTGCCGACGATGACTCGTTTGTCGTCCTATTTCGTCTTGGGACACCGTGCCCGGGCCAGCCACGAACCATGGTCAAACTTCGGGCTATTCTTCGCGTCGTGGCATGCAAGACACGTCGTCTTCCGGGAAGCCAGAGACCGGAGGTCCGGCCTGTCGTGCAGACCGCCCGGAGCGTGACAAGCCTCGCACTGGACCGCCTCCAGCCCGTCGACGTCGGTCGGCCCCCTGTTCCCGGGACGGTTTCGGGTCTGTACGAATCCGGTCGTATGACACGGCAAGCATTCCAGTTCGAGGTGCCGCGCCCCCATCCGAAGAGTCTCGTAGGCACGCGCGTGACCCGTGCTCCGCCAGAACTGCGTCTGCTTGGGATGGCATTTAGCGCAGCGTGCCGCTCCCCAGTAGAGGCTTGAGGACGAGCTCTCTCGAACGACCGGAAATGGGCCAGGCTGGGGCTTGGAGGCCTCCTCTTGAATCCAGCGCCGGTAGGCCGTCACCAGCTTGGCGCAGGTCGCGTTCTCCGGAAGAGAGGACTTGACGACGATCGTCTCGGACTCGACTCTCTCCGCGACCGTCTCCGGATTCGCGGTCGCCAGTGCGGCGAAAGAGGTCTCAAGACCCGGCTTTCCGAACCGGATCCGGACCCTGCCGATGGTCTTTCCTTGCCGGCCTCCCCGGTAAATCGCTGTCGTTCCGAAGAGTCCACCTGTAAAAAGGGGCTCCGAGGAATGACCTCCGATGACAAGTCCAATGTCAGAGACCTCTCTTGCGAGGACCCGATCTGCATCGAATCCAAGGTGGGAAAGGGCCACGATCAGATCCGCGGAGCCCTTCAGCGATCGGACCGCGCTCCTTGCGCAGGCCACGGGGTCCTCAATGATCACCGATTCTCCGGCCTCCCGCGGAAGTCCCTTCGTGGCAGACAAGAGTCCTACGAACCCAAGTCGAACGCCATCGACAACGCGGATGGCGGTCGCCGGGAAGACTGGCTTCCCCGCAACCCGAAGGTTGGCACAGATCGTGTCCATACCGGCTTCTTTGCAGAGACGCCGGTAGGTGGAAAGTCCCAAAGCGAAATCGGCTTCACCCGGACAGACGACGTCGTAATCCATTAGCCTCATGGCCCGAGCGAGGACCTCGGCCTTCCGCAGAGCCTGCGGCCGTTCGATCTCTGTGAGCGACGGGCCCCGGAAGAAAAGGTCCCCAGCATCGACCAGCAGAGACCTTCGTCTGTCGTGACGCCGAGTGCGGATGAGGGTTGCCCGCCGGGCCAGCCCACCGAGTTTTTCGCTTCAGCCACAAGGTTCGATTTCGCCCAACACGTTGGCTGAGAAGTAGACCTCGATCGTGACATCCGGAGAGGTTGTGGACGCCGAAGCAACCGTAAGGTTCGACCGTGGGTCAGGGGCCGCAAGCAAAGCCGTGCCCATAGTGACGAGCTGGCCGAGTGCAACCGAGGAGAGAACAATGACTCGACCGATAAGAGCACCAGTCACGTTATGACTACTCCTCGTGGCTTGGTTTGCGGACGACCTTATCACTCCGGTACCAAAGCTAGAGTATAGACACATCGCCTTTCCCCGGCAACACCAAGGTAATGTGAACATCGCGATTGACGAGCCGTGAGCGTCACTGTATACTGAAATTTGTATGTTCGTGAAGCAAGCCGTGCGTCGTCTTGAGGCCCTGACGCTCGTTCTCTTTTTTGTGGCGCTAGTCTTTTCCGCTTCCGGAGCTTTTCACGATCACGCCTTCGGCGAGACCACCGACGCACATTCTTCGTGTGTTTCTTGCCATGCCCAATTGACAGTCGGGGCAGTGATTCTGGCCGTGGTTGTGCTCCTCATCGGTGCGGCTCCCAAAGAGCTCCATGTCCTTTCCGGATCGCTCGTCTTCCCGATTCCGGAGACGGCCCTGCTCCTTCCCGCCCGAGCTCCCCCGACTCTCTGAAGCCTCCACAGTCCTGCCGACGATCATATTCTCTCTAGAGTTCGTCGTTAACGAGACTGACTCCTTTCGTTCGTACCAGCCACGGGTTTACAGAGGAAGCCACCACGACTTTCTCTGAGAGTCTGCTCCCACAGGTGGATACGCCCTACGCATTAACTGGAAGCGAGAGAGTGCTCGACGCTGATAACCGCAGCAGTCGGGCTGCCCTCCCCTCTATTCCCAAAAGACGCCGCGATCGATTTCTACTCCAAACACTTCGCGGGACATAATCGGGCGCGCGCCCCCCTTTGGGGCTCCCCACCCTCCTTGTTCCGCTCGATCAAGCGATGTATTTCTGAAAGTCACATCGATCAACTCACAATGATCAAAAGGAGAATGACAATGAGGTTCCTCGCCATCGTTCTGTTCATCGGCCTGTTCCTTGGATTCGCGAGCCTGACCACTGCGCAGCAGTCACCGGCACCGGATGCTCAGCCCGCCTCCCCGGCAACTGAGGCGTCGCCGACTCCAGCTCCCTCCGGCGAAGCCGCGCCTGCCTCGCCAGTCACTACGCCGTCGTCTTCTCCAGCTCCTGAGGCTTCTCCGACCACAGGAGCCTCCCCGGAGCCCAAGTAACGGCGCAGCACGGTCGGCGACGACATGAGGTCTCACCGGCCAGCCGGGAGCCGCTCGCAACCGAGTGAACGAGCGGCGTCATCGCGAGTGCTCCCGGCAACCCCGAGTCTCCTCGACAGTCTACAGAGGATTCTCGGCTAATCGTCAACGGACTCAGGCTATTACTAGAGAGAGACCGCAATGTCGAAGGTTGTCAGTGGAAAACGGAGGAGTCTGTGACCACCGAACGTTGGCTGGGACTGTACTGCGTTCTCGTCGTTCTCGTGGCGATGGCCGGCGGGTGCCTGCCTCTCTGGTGCAGGCCCGGGCATCGACGTTTGCAGCTCTATCTGAGCTTCTCCGGAGGGGTGCTGATCGGGGCTGCGACCTTCCATATGCTTGGGCCCGCCATAGAGCTCTGCGGATCGGAGCTTCTCTTCGGTTGGGCCTTCTCGTTGGGACTGGTGGTACCCTTTCTCCTCGACCGCTTCGTCGCGCCTCACGCGCACGAGTTCAACGACTCGATCGATTCGAACCACGACCCTCGACCCTTCAGTGCGACCGAGTGCAAGACCGTCCACGACGGCCATGTTCCGACCTCCGCGCATCCGTTTGTCGGAGGCTGGGCAACGGTCGTGGGTATCACGATCCACACGTTCCTCAACGGCCTGGCCCTTGCCGGCGCCGCCTACGCCGACAGCAAGGCGATCAGTTGGCCGGGACTGCCGATCTTCTGTGCCATCGTACTTCACAAGCCGGCAGACGCCTTGGCCGTGGGAGTGGTGCTCCTGAAAAGAGGCGTCTCGCGCATGCACGTTCTGGCCGTACAGCTCGTGTTCACGATGATGGTGCCGGCCGGGTGTCTCGTCTTCGCCCTGACGATGACAGACTCTCTGAACGAGAGCTCCTTGACCGGGGTCGTTGTCGCACTCTCGGCGGGCATGTTTCTCTATGTCGCTCTCGCCGATCTACTGCCGGAGGTGCAGTTTCATCACCACCACAGGCTGGAACTGTCGTTCGTGCTTCTGCTGGCGGTAAGCCTGATGGCCTTCATCACCCAGCTCGAACGATTCGCCGCGCCTGATCGGCATGGCCCCCACCCGAAGTCGTCGCACCAGCGCACGAGTCCGATCACGGAGATCGGCGGGCCTGTCTTACCGGGGATGAAGACGGACCGGTGACAACCCTTGTGAGGTGGAGAGGGGCAAAGCTACATGTTGCCGCATCCAGAAGACGACCTTTCCACCGGTTCTCCGTTGACTCGATGCTCTCCATGCGCTAGGCTTCCGATCGAAGTCGTTCTCCAGACTGGAGCCTGACGGAATCTTACTCCGACAGGCTTCTGGATCCGGGAGGATTGAGTGAGCATATCGAGATGCCAAGTCGCCCCACTGATGGCGGTGACGATCATGGCTCTGACAGTCGGTGTGGCCGTTCCAGGCGAGCTCGCATCCAGCTCGCGGTCTTCCCGGAAACCTGCGCTGGAGCGACCGCGTCCCATTCCGGAAGGTCCTTCTTGGAATCTTCCGCCCGGAGGGATCGATTGGGCCAATCTCAAGGGTCGGGTCGTGATCGTGGACTTCTGGAGCCGAAAATGCGGTCCCTGTCTCAAGGCCATTCCGGAACTGATCGAGTTCAGGGCGAAGAGCGACGGCCAGGTAGAGATCGTGGGCCTGCACGTCGGAATGGCCACTCCGGGAGACGTGGAACGTACCGTGCGGGAGATGAAGATACCCTACCCTGTCGTGATGCTGCCGATTCCGCTCTTTGATGACGTCGACGAAGCCAATGACTGGGGAGTCGGTACATACTTGCCAAGCGTCGCGCTGGTCGATCGGAAGGGTCGCGTTCGTTACACAGACCTCGACCCAAAGACATCGATCCGCAGGGTCAAGGAGCTTCTTGCGGAGCGATGATCTGCCGAACCGCTACCGGAACGAACATTGTCCTTCAAGAGCAGGTCCATCGCGGCGGCGTCGACCACCGAGCGGGATGGACAGGGGAGGTCTGATCCGGTGATGGACGAAGTATACAGGGCCCACACGTTTCTGCAGTCGGAAGGGGTCTGGATCGCGCGCGGCACGTTCTGGGATTCGTCCGGGGCGCAGTTCCCAGCCACGGGCAAGAGCGCGATGACGCACCGGAAAGACGAGTGGGTCCTGGAAGGGTCGATGGTCGTCTCCAGCGAGCCCGTCAGGACCTTTCACAACCGTTACCTGATCGAACCCTTCGGGATCGGAGCCAGGACAACCTCCTGGCGGTCGGAGAACCCGAAGATGGGGGCGCTCCTGGGAGATTTCGTGCTCGTGGGAGACACTATCTTTTCACGGTTCGTCTGCGCCTACGGTCGCCACTCCGGGATCGAGAGCCTCCGGAAGATCGGGGAATGCGAATACGAGGCGCGTGGCGCCGCGTTCGAGGGCAGCCTGATCCTCTCCTCGTGGGCCATGAACGTGATCCGGGACCTATAGAGTCTCTGACGACAGGCGATCGGCCGTCTGTTCTTCCTGCCCCGTTTCCCCGAGATTCACGACCGCACCCGTTTCGAGGTTTCGCGGGGGTGCATGTCCGTCGAGTGGCAACTCTTGTGAGATGATGTGGGGTGGGGTTGTCGGAAGCCCCGATGCTCACTATTATCTATCGCAAAGTTCCAATTATCTATCGCAAAGGTCCAAAGCCCATCCCCTTCCGAGGAGGTCGTGCCGGTGAGCCAGATCGCGCGCAGGGAACGAAGACCGTGGACCTCGGCCGCGCTACTTGCCCTCCTGCTCGTCTTCCCGGTGACCGTACGTCCTTCCCTTGCCAAGACACGATCTGCCACGCACCTCGATCGAGATGAGGAGCTCACTCGCCGGAGATCCCTTTCCGATCTATTCCGGAACGCGTTCTACACCTGGGCCGCGGGAAAGTACACGGCCGAGCAGGTCTCCTCGATCGTGTATTCGCCGACCGATTCGCTCCTGCTGGCGCCGGTATCGCTACCCCATGGCGATCCCATGCCATCCCTTGCCAAGCTGACCCGGGAGATCCTGCCGCACGAGCTCCACGACCTGGGGAAGAAGAGTCCGCCGAAGTCGATTCCAGGGCTCAAGGAGGCCCTCCGCGCGAATCCCGTCACGTTCATCTCTTTCCCTGGGATGGTGAGCGAATTCGCCGCCACTCGCCCGTACGAGGGCGCCCTTGCCAGGACCGGAAGCTCGGCCGCGGTCGCATGGAAGAAGGCGATTGCCGACCACGGCGACGAATCCGCCAAGTCCGATGAGGTCTACGAGCTGGACCGGTTGGCCAGTCACAAGGTCCCCATCGACAAGGTCGTCCAGGTGGCCAGCATCGATGATACGGATGGGTCGCCCCTGGTGAGGATCGTTTATCTCAATCCGCTCTGGGGTTCTCTGGAGACCGTGGCGCCGATGAGCGAATCGCGGGAGATCTATCTGAGACGGATCTCGAAATACTTTTCGATCTGTCGGATCCCCTCCAGGGTCTACTTCATAGGCTATTCCAGGGGGGCAACCGTGGCCCTCGACGTTCTCTGCGCCGCCTGCGTCCAGGACACTCGCTATGCCTGGGCTCACTCCGTGGGCGGCGTCGTATCGGTCGCCGGAACGATCAACGGAAGCAAGGTCAGCGACGACCACATCTCCCCTCCCCCGGGCTCGAAAAGCATCATGCCGCGCCTCGTCGAGCTGGTTCTTTCGACCAAGGTCCTGACCAAAAAGATGAGCCTCACGGAACGGACGCAGGTCATTGCCCAGAACACGGCCAAACTGACCGAGGCGGCCAATCTGATGCGTGAAACCAAAGGGCCCGTGGATCCGGGCTACGCCTGCGAGAACAACAAGGCAAAGTGGCCGGACATGCCGGCCTCTTGGTCGATGGTGAAGGGGGTTCTCACAAAACTCTTCCACACGTCGCACGGGGCGGTCTTCACGGAGTACTCGGCCAATATCACCCGGCTCCAAGTCTTGGTCCGGAGGATCCAGGAGTGCCTCGTCGACATGACGACGGAACGACGGATGCGATGGTTTCAGGAGAACGAGATCCCGCCGGACAAGAAGATTGTATCCCTCGTGGCCACGATGTGGGACGCCTCTGAGCCGGGAAAGCCCCTCTCGGACCAGTTGAAGAACGGTCTTGCGATGAACCCGCAGACGGCAGACTACACACGCCATCGCAACACTTTCTACAAGCTGTTCCGCGGCAGTGGCATCCAGTTCAACGACGGGACCGTGATCGCCAACGAAGCGATCTGTTCAACCCCTGTCTCTCTGGCCTGCAACGCCTCCCAGAAGCCCTTCCAATCGATTCTGCTGGGGGTCGTATCCTCCCACCACTGGTCGGTGGTCCTGCCGTGCGGGATCAAGGCTCAGGGAGTGGCGGTCAACAGCCCCTTCCCTCACGACCTGCTCTTGCTGGCGTTCGCGAGCTGTCTCGAGTAGCTCGTACGAGCTCAACCCGAGGTTCAGCGGAACGGGAGCCTGTCAGACGCTCTTCCGACAAGGCTCCCGTCCTAAGGCTGGAGCCCCACGAGCGGGGCTCTTGCACGGAAATCGCGAAAACCGGGTCAAGCCACGGCACGGCCGAGGATCTCTTCTAAATCCCCTTTGGCCGTTCCGATGGGCTTGATCTGGAATTTGTCCACGAGCACGTTCAAGACGTTGGGTGTGATGAAGGCCGGCAGACTGGGCCCCAGACGGATATTTTTGAGGCCGAGGTGCAGGAGCGTCAAGAGGATCGCCACGGCCTTCTGCTCGTACCAGGAGAGTACCAACGACAGAGGGAGATCGTTGACTCCGCACTGGAAGGCTTTGGAGAGGGCCATCGCAATCTGGACGGCCGAATAGGCGTCGTTGCACTGTCCGATATCGAGCAGTCTCGGAATCGGGCCGATACTGCCGAATGGGAGCTTGTTGAAACGGTACTTCCCGCAGGCCAAGGTGAGAATGACGCAGTCTTTGGGCACGGCCTGCGCGAAGTCTGTGAAATAGTTTCGTCCGGGCTTGGCTCCGTCGCAGCCTCCAACGAGGAAGAAATGCCGGACCGCCCCGCTTTTAACGGCCTCGATCACGTGGCTTGCGACGTTCATGACCGCTTGATGACCGAATCCAACGGTGATCCGACGGTCGGGTCCGTCCTGAGAGAACCCTTCCTTGGACATGGCCGCCTTGATCACGGGGGAGAAGTCCCGACCCTCGACGTGCGCCACCCCAGGCCAGGCAACGAGTCCGGCGGTGAAGATGCGGTCCGTGTAGGAATCCAGAGGTCTCTGGATGCAGTTGGTCGTCATCAGGACAGCGCCTGGAAACGCCGCGAACTCCCTGGCCTGATCTTGCCACGCCCCCCCGTAGTTGCCGACCAAATGCGCGAACGCCTTCAACTTCGGATAGCCGTGGGCAGGAAGCATCTCCCCGTGAGTGTAGACGTTGATGCCGGTTCCCTGGGTCTGCTTGAGCAACTCGAACAGATCCAGGAGATCGTGCCCGGAGACGAGAATCGCCTTTCCCTTCACCGGCTCGATTCGCACGCTCGTGGGTTCGGGATGGCCGAATGTGGAGGTGTGCGCGGCGTCGAGAAGTTCCATGGCTCTCAGATTCAGGGCTCCGACGGCAAGACACCGACTGAGGAGTTCGTCCATGGTCTGGTCTCGTCGCGTCAGATAGGCGAGGTGGTCCTCGAATCCGGCGGAGAGCTCGTCATCCTCGCGTCCAAGGAGTCGGGCGTGCTCGGCATAGGCGGCCGCGCCCTTGAGGCCGTACGTCACGATCTCCTGGAGTGATACCAGATCATGGTCGACTGTCTCGCGACGCTTCGAGATCGAGATCGAATCGGCCTGCTGAACGAGTCCGTCCAGGTCACCCGCCTTTTCCCAGACAGCAGAACCATCGAGGGTCTCCGGCTTCTGACCGCTCCGTTGACAGGCTTCCTCATAGAGCGTCCGGGCTCGATCCCTCATTTTGGCGGCGGTGGACAGCCACTTGCTCAACCGTTCCGGATCGAAGTTGACGTTGGTGACCGTCGTAAAGAGCGCCTCCACGATGAATGAGGAGAGACTCTTGTCTGACGAGCCCAAACGCCGCGCCCGGGCGGCGTACGCCGCGACCCCCTTGGTCGCATGGAGCAAGAGGTCCTGCAGTCCGGCGGTGACGCCGTCTTTGCCACAGACGCCAGCCATGGTGCAACCTGTACCCTTTGCGGTTTGCTCACACTGGAAGCAGAACATGTTCTAGACCTCCTCCATCCGTCCGGACCGGATAGGACCTCTCCCGAAAGAACCCAACTGAGAACCCAATCGGATCGGCAAAGCACAGACGCTCTTTGAGCTTCTATTTAACACTAACCACATCCGATTATATCTTTAACAATCCCCGAATGTCAAGGCTCTGAGTACGCCCGGTCGATCGAGCTGATGGTAAAATGTCGAGGGGGTCGGATGTTCGGTCCGATGGAGGCCCCCACACGCCATGAAGACTCACGAAGAACAATCGACGGGCTTGCAGGAATCGCGGATCGAGGAACGCGCCAAGGAGCTTCGGTGTCTCTACAGCATCGCTGAGATCCTTACCAGGACCGATCTTTCGCTTGATCAGGTCCTGCAGGGGGTCGTCGAGATGATCCCGCAGGGATATCAACACTCTCACCTCTGTAGAGCGCGGATCTGCTGGGGCAAAGAACGGTTCGAGTCGCCGGGGTTCAGAGAATCGCCGTGGATCCAGTCGGTACCGCTTGTCGCCGAAGAGGAAGAGATCGGCAGTCTCGACGTCGTCTACTTGGCGCACGGCCTCGCGAAGAACGAAGCGACTTTCCTCAGGGAAGAGAAGAAGCTCATTGAAATCATCGGCCAGAAAGTGGGGCAATACATCGAAGCCAGGATGCCCAACAGCGAGAACATGAGCTCGCATTCAAAGACCGAGCAGCCACGGCACCCGCATGAAGAAAAGCCCGAGTGGAGAAATATCCTCGAGCTCCTCCGAGAAACCGACGAAAGCCTCTACCGTCGGATCCTCCGGAGATTGATGAACCATCTCATCATGCAGGGAGTCCCCGGAGTCCAGGCCCTGGTCCGGAGCTTTGGTCCAGCCGTTTTCGCGACCCGAATGAGGGACTCCCACGGCTCGAATCAGCCTCTTCCCAAGGGAAGCATGGCTTCGCTCGAGACCTTGTTCGAGGAAGTCCAGAGAATCGCTTTCATCATGATCAAGCCCGAGGAGATCTCGTGCCTTCTCAAACAGTGGATGCGACAGGACAAACTTGGTTTCTTGACGCACGCTGTGGAGCGCTCCAACATCTCGTTTCTCGAAATCTCCGAGATCGTGGACCGATTCTGCAGAAAGACTCGTGAGAAAGACACGGGTCTCTCACCTTCGGACGACTTGAAGGTGCGAGTGGCACTGGCTCGACGATTTCTGACCGACAGCCCCACCTTCATCCGGTCGGCCAAGGAACACATGACCGTGCATGACTTCGGTCGGCTCTTGTCCCGCGTGATGGGCCCGCCTCAGGGCAGCGGAAAGCTTGGGGGCAAGGCCGCGGGAATGATCCTCGCCACCCACATTCTCAAGTCCAAGGGTCGAGACAATCCGCTTCTGCAAGGACTCAAAATCCCTCCGACCTGGTACGTGACCTCGGACGGACTCTTCGATTTCGTTCACCACAACTCGCTCGAAGACCTCCTGAGCTACAAGTTCAGCTCTCTGGACGTAGTGCAGAACGATTTCGCCTACTTGGAGCAAGTGTTCAAGCACTCGTTCTTCCCCCAAGAGATGGCCCAGAGGTTGATGTTCGCGCTGGAAGACCTCGGCGAGGTTCCGCTGATCGTTCGGTCCTCCAGCTTGCTCGAGGACCGTGAAGACTCCACGTTCTCCGGAAAATATCGAAGCCTCTTTCTCGCCAATCAAGGAAACAAACAACAGAGGCTCGCAGCACTCCTCGACGCCATTGCCGAGGTCTACGCATCCACTTTCGGTCTCGATCCGATCCAGTATCGAGCCGAGAGGGGCCTCCTGGACTTCCAGGAGGAGATGGGCATCATCATCCAGGGAGTCGTTGGCCGACGGATCGGAAAATACTTCTTCCCTGCATTCGCAGGAGTTGCCTTCTCCAACAACGAGTTCCGCTGGTCGCCCCGGATTCGTCGAGAAGACGGCGTCGTGAGACTCGTCGCAGGACTGGGAACCCGTGCTGTCGACCGTGTCGGAAACGACTTCCCCGCCCTCTTGTCACCGGGCCAGCCCGACCTGCGCGTCAACGTCACTCCGGAACAGTGGCTCCACTACTCCCAGACAACCATCGATGTTCTCAACCTCGAGACCGGACAGTTCGAAGCCCCACCTATCCAGGAAGTCTTTCGGGAAGTGGGGGAAGCCTTCCCGATGCTGGACAAGATCGTCTCGGTCTACGAGGACGGTACGCTCAGGAGACGCTCCCTCGCGCTTCTGGATGTCGAAAGCGCGAATCTCGTGGTGACGTTTGCCGGCCTGATCGAGAGCACCGACTTCGTCAAGCAGATGAGAGAAATTCTTCGAATCCTCCAAGAGGTCTTGGGGACCCCCGTGGATGTGGAGTTTGCTCACGATGGCCAAAGCCTCCACATTCTCCAGTGTCGTCCCCAGAGTCGAATGGGCGAGGACGAACCGGTAACCATCCCTCACAGTATTCCTCAGAATCACAAGCTGTTCTCGGCAAACAAATACGTCACCAGCGCGCGCGTCGTGGGGATTCAGACCATCGTTTACGTGGATCCGGAGGAATACTCGAAACTCCCCTCGCGCGAAGAAATGGTTCAGGTGGCCGAGGCCGTCGGCCGACTCAACGCCCTCCTGCCTCGGAGATCCTTTATCCTCATGGGGCCCGGTCGCTGGGGCAGTCGCGGGGACATCACCCTGGGGGTCGGGGTCACATACGCCAGCATCTGTAACACGCAGATGCTCATCGAAGTCGCCAGGAAGAAGGGGAGCTACGTGCCGGACCTTTCGTTCGGAACACACTTTTTCCAGGACCTGGTCGAGGCCAAAATTCGCTATCTGGCACTTTATCCTGACGAAGAGGGGGTGCTGTTCGATGAGCAGTACTTCAAGGGGTCACACAACAGCCTGAAGGACCTCTTGCCGGATTGCGGCAACCTGGAGAATGTCGTCCGAGTGATCGATGTGCCTCGGGTCTCCGGCGGTCTCGAACTTCATGTCTTCATGGACGGAGAAAGAGAACAGGCCCTCGCCTTCCTCGCGGACAAGAGAGATCTGAAGATCGTTTCGTAAGGAATGTCCCTTGAGGGCGAAATCGATGGTGTGTCGCTTCGATACTGGAGTACAATGGGGAGCGATCGCTTTTCTGGCAGACGCTCGCCTTGCGCGAGGAGGACGATGAAGACAATGAAGAACCTATTGGTCGCGATCGTTGGCATCGGCTTGCTGTCCTCAGGAGCACTTCTTGCCCAGGATAAAGACTCGACCGGGTCCCGACGGTTCGACGGGTTCTCGGGGCAAAAGACGCAGTACGTCGACGACTATAACGGCTTCAAAATCAAAGTTCCGGTGGAGTTCAGTCTCCACGAGAAGGGACTGACTACGGACTGGACAGGTCCCATCCTCGACGGGGGAGCCGCCAGTTTTTTCGTCAACGTGGTCGAGATGAAGGGCGTGCCCTCCAAGACCCTCTACGACATCAATCTCAAGAGCTACAAAGAGAAGCGCGAGTACACCGACGTGACCCCGGTGAGGGTAAAATTCGGAAGGGAGACCGCTCTCGCATTTCGCTGCAAGGAAGCCGACAACACCCCAGGAACCCGGGATCTGAAAGCGGCGGACGACATCCACCGATGGCACCTGTTCATCTTCGGAAACCAGAAATTCTTCACGTGTGGCTTCGCGGGAATGTTCGCCTCCTTCAGGTCCAAGAAGGTTCAGGCTGTGTTCGAGGAGATCATCCAATCCGTCGAACTGATCCCGACAAAGCCCTGAGGATCCAAGCCTCGTGTTTTGCGGCCGACTCGGGTAAGACTTGACCTCGGGCGATCTCACGGGCTAAATCTACCTGGGGGATCCGACGCCCGAGGTTTTTTGGCGTTTCGACCATAGCAGGCAACGAAGAATGGGTGACCGGTTCCGGGTGTGCTTGTGCATGCACCTGCACCAGCCCAACTTCCAGCTACCCACCGTCAAAGAGCAGGTCTATCGGCTGAGCTACGTGCCGTGGCTCGACCTCGTCGAACGGGCGTCTTTCCGGCATCCGGGCCGGATCGCGGTCTCTTTTCACGTTTCCGGATCGCTCCTGTTCTGGCTGTCGCGTCACCATCCGGACTGGCTCGCCCGAATGAGAGAGTTGGTCGAACGTGGCGTGGTGCGTCCGGTCGGTGGTCTGATCGACGAATCGTTCCCGCAATTGTCACGCCGACCGGACGACCTTCTCTTCCAGGCGCGCGAGTATGGAGAGCTCCTCGCTCAGACTCTGGGCTGCGGTCCCGAGCAATGGGACGGGTTCCACATCGTCGAGAGGGAGGCCTCGGAACGCCACCTTGCTATGGTCGCTCGGGCTGCCGTTGAGCTGGGTTTTCCGCCGATCGTCTACCTCGATGCCGAGACGTTCTTTCCCTACCGAGGACCAGAGCCCGCAGAAGACCTGGCAAGGGTTCACTACGGATCATCATCGTCCGGATCTAGGACAACGTTCCCGGGTCTTCCCACTCGATCGCTCCACGGACTGTTCCGAGACGAGATCGGCGGGTTTGAACTGTTCGTCGCGCCGATCCATAGCGCCCAGCGCTACTTCTTCCTCAAGTGGCGAACGTTTGCCGGCGACGACCGAATCGTCGAAGGAGCTGAGTTCGCCCGGGAACTCTCTCTGGCCGCTCGAGAGACGACCGAGTGGTTGCCGCAATTCGAGGCCCGTGGACTGCCGCCCCTCCTTCTCGTTTTCAACGACGGAGAGCTGTTCGGCCAATGGAGTGGAGACCCGGCCCGTGACACTCTCTGGATGGACGAATTCTTCGAGGAGCTCCTCTCGGAACCTGAGAGAAGACTGATCGGCCTGGCCGAGTACCGTGAGCACCACGACTACGTCGACACGTACCCCACGAAGTCGAGCTCGAGCTACGTCGAGTTCGAGAACTGGACCGGTCGCCGAGGCATACGGGGAGCCAATTGGGCCGATCCCAAACTCCGGACTCTTCTCACACTCGCGCGCGACGTCGAAGCACGGCTCGATCGGGTCGATCGGGATGTCCTCGATGATGCCAAGAAGACCGTTCCCATCGAGTTTGTACGGTCGGTCCTCGACTCGCCGACCAGAGGCGACGTGATCGCGTCGTGGCTCGGGAAGTCACGGGGAGAAGTCTGGGCAGAGGGGTACCGCCTCGTGCGTCGACTGCTGTCGACCACCTACGAGGCGGACAGCCACTGGGCCACAAGACACCCCGATTACGGATCGTCATCATGTTGCGATCTCACCCAAGCCAGCTACCTGGCTTTGGCCACACGTTTGATCCGAGAGCTCCAGGGCGAGGAGCCGACCCGCCCAACAGCCCGAGATCTCGACTGGAACCACGACGGAGTGATGGAGGTCGTCCTCGAGAATCGGTCCGGCATGGTCATCGTTTCGGCGTTGGGTGCGTCGGTGCTTTACCACCAAGCCCACGGAGACTCCCTGATCGAGGCCTCGCTCCTCGATCTGGTCGGGCTGGCCCGACGTGTTCACCTCGAGCGCCCTTCTTTCCCGTCGGTCGGACTGATCTCGCAATGCGTTGCTCTGACGGAAACCGATTCCGATCTCGTGACCAACCTGGGGCAGGGCTCCGCGAGGCTCGAGCACTGCCGCAATGGTTTCCGAACGACCGTCGAGCGCCTGTACGGCCCCTCTCGCGAGACGATCGGTTCGTTCGACAAAAGACTCTTCGACATCGTATCCACCCGCTCGGACGCGGACTTGGCCGAGGCCGTTCTGACAGCAAGCGATGGAGGGCTCGCCATCACAAAGACGTTCCGGCTGGTTGGCGCGCGGCTCCAGGTCGCGATCGAAATCGAGAGACGCGGCTCTGACGGTCGCGCTCCCGGAGGGCTCGTCATCTCGCCGGAGCTCATCTCCACGATCGTCCCCGCGGACGACGTGGACAACCTGCTCGACGTCTCGGTCCTCGCCGGTGCGACCAACGGCGGCCGATGCGAGTGCTCCTACGAGATCCACAACGTGGGTCAAGACGGCCACGGACCGCCCCCCATTCTGAGGATGTCGAGCTGGCCATTGCCCGGTCGGGTTTCGGTCGCGACACGGGTCAACACCAGATTCGCCCGGTTCCGTGAGAACATCCGTTACACCTTTGACGACGAGACCAGGTCCAGATTGGTCGCGATCAAGGTTCAACCCGCCGTGAGTCGATTCTACGAGGGTTACGTGTCCGCGCTCCACCAGTCCTTGGGATACCATCAGTCCGGGGTCATGATCAAACCGTCATTCTTCGTCGACGGCATGGCGAAGGTCCGACTGAACATCGAGGTCGCGCGACTGCCCGTCTCGCTGGACGAGAACCGAGAGGAGATCCACTGTTTGGATCTCATCCGGCGCGTCCCCTGAACACCAGGATCAAAGGAGAAGAAGACGCAAGGCGGGACCGCGGAATCGAAGGAATCCACCAGGAGCTGGACACAGTTCGCTGACATTTTCTTTCCGTACGCCTGGCGGTACAGGAGAACGATCCTCGCGGGCTACGCCTGTCTCGTGCCTCTCGCTCTCACCGAAGTTCTTTCTCCATGGCCCCTGAAGCTCATCGTCGACCATGTCATCCTCGCCAGACCGCTGCCAACAGGGACCGGATGGCTCGAATCGCTTTCGGCCTCGATCGGAGTCGGAGCGCTGACCCTTCTGGTCCTGGGCATCGTGGCCATCGCCGTGGCCGAGGGAGCGAGCTACTTCGCCAATCGCTACCTCGTGATGAGCGCCTGCTATCAGATCGTCAACGACATCAGGCACGGAGCCTTCCAACACATCCAACAGCTCTCCATGGCGATTCACCAGAAGTCCAGAACCGGTGATCTCGTCGTGCGGTTGACCGAGGACGTCGAGCCGATCGGTCGCCTCTTGGTCACATTCCCGGACTCGCTCTGCAGACAAATCTTGACGTTTCTGGGCGTGGCGACCACTATGTTCTTCCTCGACGCGCGGACCACGATAGTGGCTCTATCGATTACTCCACTGTTGGCGCTGACGTCGATCCTCTTCAAAGGGCGGATCCAGGACGCCGTGCGAAAGCGAAGAAGGAAAGCCTCGGACGTCGCCTCCCTCGTGTCCGAAAGCGTGGCGGGGATCCGCGTCGTGCAAGCCTTCACGCAAGAGGACAAAGAAAACGAGCGATTCTCCAGGGAGACCAAAGAGAGTCTCGAGGCGGATCTTCGTAAGACCGCCCTTTCCCGTCTGTTCTCCCGCATCACGGCCATCGAGATCTCGGTGGGGCTGGCGCTGGTCGTTTGGTACGCGTCCCAGAGGGCGCTTGCAGGCGAAATACTCCCCGGAACGGTCGTCGCGTTCGCCGCGTACGTCTCGAGCCTCTACGCGCCGATCGGACGCGCCGCGGAAATATCGGTCGAGTTTCTTGGGGCCATTGCCAGCGCCGAGCGGATCGCCGACATCTTCGCGTTGGATCGACCAACCGCCGATTCCCCCGAGGCGCTGTCTCTCGATCGTGTCTCGGGTTCCGTCCGATTCGAGGACGTGTCGTTTGGCTACCATCCCGGCTCGACAGTGATCGAGCACGTCACGATGGAGATTTCTCCCGGAGAACTCGTGGCCTTGGTCGGCCCAAGCGGAAGCGGAAAATCGACCTTGCTCAACCTTCTGCTCCGCTTTCATGATCCATGGAGCGGCAGGATTTCGATCGATGGACACGACATCCGTCAGCTGAAGCTCGAATCCCTCCGCCGCCGAATCTCGGTCGTCATGCAGGATTGCATCGTCTTTCGCCAGAGCGTTCGAGAGAACATAGCCATCGGTCGCGACGGCGCGAGCGACGAAGACATCGTGGCGGCAGCGCGCAGGGCCCGAGCCGACGAGTTCATCCAGTCTCTTCCCGAGGGTTACGACACGATCCTCGACGAACGAGGACTCAGCATTTCGGGCGGACAGAGGCAGAGAATCGCCATCGCCCGGGCTCTGCTCAAAGACGCTCCCATCCTGATCCTCGACGAACCTACAACGGGCCTGGACGCGGCCCTCGGGGCTGATTTCGACGATCTTTTAGAACAGCTGAGGGAGGGACGAACGACGCTGCTGATCGCCCACCGGCTGCGCTCGGTGAAGCGGGCGGACAGAATCCTTCTGCTCCAGGAAGGACGGATCGTGGACCAGGGAAGTCACGACGACCTCCTCGACCGCAGCGAAACCTATCGTCTCGCGGTCCGGACCGAGCTCGCCTGACGACCGACCGCGTGGTAGAATCGCCCGGACGTGGACACGCGCTGCCCCGCTCCCGAATGTCGGCACTCGTTCGAGGTGGAAGATCGTCTCCAATGGAAAAGAGGCGTCTGTCCGGCGTGCGGGCTCGCGATCACGCTGCGGCCGCTCGCCATCCTCATCGAGATCGACCGACAGCACCGCAAGCGGCTCAGGAGAGCGGGCCGCGAGGACCCCGTGGAAGAGAGCCCGATCGCGGTCTTTCCGTTCTCGGCCCTTCTCGAAGACGTCAGGAGTCTATGGAACGTCGGCTCGATGTTCCGGACAGCCGATGGGGCAGGATTCGGGTGCCTGTACCTCTGTGGCATCACCGGTTGTCCTCCGGACCCCGCCATTGAGAAGGCCAGTCTGGGAGCCGAGACCACGGTGGCGTGGGAACACCACACGAGCTCGCTCTCGGTCCTTCCGCGGCTCCAAGAGACCGGCGTCCAGATCGTGGCTCTGGAGAGCACGCCGGACAGTGAACCCCTCGCGGCCGCGCTCGCCCGTGATGCGATCCGGCCTCCGGTGTGCCTCGTCCTCGGCAACGAGACCCGGGGGGTGTCGGTCGAGATGCTCACCCACTCTTCTCTCGTGTGCGACCTGCCCATGAGGGGCTCCAAGGAGTCTCTCAACGTCGCGGTGGCGATGGGCATCGCCGCCTACATGCTCCGGGAGGCTTTCCCGCTCGCCGACCTCTCCGTTTCGAACCGGCCGAGGGATCCAAGGGCCTGACGGACTTTCGTCCGACAAGGCTCCGGTCCGATTGCTGATGCCGGTCGAGTGGGTCGGGTGTTTCTTCTCTTGCTAAAGACAGTCCTCGCGGCCGCTGCGGCCGCTGCGGAACTCGCATGAGAAGAAACACCCGACCCACTCGACCTCACAAAAGTTGTCTCCAAGGACATGCACCCTCCCAGGCCTGGAATTCGGAGTAGGCCCAGGCCGGAACCGTTGACTTGACACCAGAAACCCTCTTATCATCCCCGCGTCGATGACCTGAGGGTGTGCTTCAAGCACGGTGCCCTGGCGAGACCCGGAAGACCGGTTTACAAACGGTGAAAGCTCATCAGGTGGAAATCTCCAATGAACATTTTCGTCTGCATCAAACAGGTCCCAGAGACCTCGCAATCGGTCAAGATCGATCCGGAGGGTACGGCCATCTCCCTCGATGGCCTGGAGTTCGTCATCAACCCCTTCGATGAGTATGCGATCGAGGAGGCTCTGCGGATCAAGGAACGGTTCCACGAAGGCAAGGTCACCCTCGTCACCATGGGCCCGGAGCGTTGCCAAAAGGCGCTTCGGAGCGGCCTTGCCATGGGGGCGGACGATGCGGTGCAGCTCTCGGACCCGCTGTTCGACGGCTCCGATCCCCTGACCACCGCGAGGATCCTGGCGGCCTTCCTCAAGACCCAGGAGTTCGGTCTGGTTCTGGCCGGCAAACAGGCGGTGGACGACGACTCGTCGATGGTTCCACAGGCGCTGGCGGAGTACCTCGGGGTTCCCCACGTCTGCACCGTGAAGAAACTGGAACTCGCGGACGACAAGAAGAGCGCCACGGCTCACCGAGAGATCGACGGAGGGACAGAGGTCGTCACCTGCCGTCTGCCGGCCGTGTTCTCGGCAGAGAAGGGCCTCAATGAACCTCGCTACGAATCGCTGAAGGGAAAGATGGCCGCGAAGAAGAAACAGATCCGATCGGTCTCGGCCGCGGAGCTCGGCCTGGACCCCGCGAAGGTGGGACCTCGGGCCGCCACGGTCAAGGTGTGCAAGCTCTCGTATCCCGAGGTCAAACAGGGCGGCGTCCGCATGATCGAAGGAGATCTCGCAGGCCAAGTCGCCGAGACGACGAAGATCCTCAGGGAGGGTCTCAAGGTGATCTGACGGTCCGGTTTTTCACGCTATCCGAAGAATCGAAGGGTGTCGTAGTAGGATACACACCCGGTCATCGTGAGGAGGAAAGTCCAATGTCTGCGGGGATCTGGGTCCTGGTCGAGCACTCCGATGGAGAGATCCGAAAAGTCACACTGGAGGCCCTTGGCCTGGGACGGACGCTGGCCGCGCAACAGGGAGGCGAGGTCGTGGCCGTGGTGCTGGCACAGGATACAGGCCAGTACATGGGGAAACTGAGCGCGTTCGGCGCGGATCGGGTTCTCGCCTGCCAGGATCCTTCGCTGAAGATCTACTCGTGCGATTCCTATGCCCATACGCTGGCAAGGCTCGCGAGAGACAGGAAGCCAAAGGCCATCCTGTTCGGAGCGACAGCTCAGGGAAAAGACCTGGCGGGACGCCTGTCCGCAAAGCTCGAGGCCCCACTTTTGGCCGACGTGACGCATCTGGCCTTCCAGGACGGGAAGTTCGTGGCACGACGCCCAATGAACGCCGGCAAGGTCGTGGCCATGGTGGAATCGATCGGAGACTCTCCGGTCATCGCTTCGATCCGACCGAAGGCTTTTCCCATGCCGACGCCGATCGACGGACGCACGGCCGCCATCGACAATGTCGCATTCGACGCGCCCGAGGCCGGTCTTGGCACGGTCGTGAAGGAAATCCTCAAGGCGGCCGGAGGAGCCCTGGACGTGACCGAGGCCGACGTGGTCGTGGCCGGGGGGCGGGGGCTCAAAGGTCCCGAACACTTCAGACTGCTCGAGGAACTGGCCGACGCCCTTCACGGTGCGGTCGGCACATCTCGGCCCGCGGTCGACGCCGGCTGGAGAGACCATTCTACCCAGGTTGGACAGACGGGAAAAGTGGTCTCACCCAAGCTGTACATCGCCGTCGGGATCTCCGGGGCGATCCAGCACCTGGTCGGGATCACCGGAGCCAAGACCGTCATCGCGATCAACAAGGATCCGGAGGCCCCGATCTTCAAACGCGCCGACTACGGAATCGTCGGGGACCTGTTTGAAGTGGTTCCAGCGATCACAGCCGCGATCAAAAAGGCCTGACCGCTGCCACGGGGTGGATGGGCAGCCGTTCTTCGGCCCGGAGGGGGTTTTTACGGGAGAATCGAAAGTCGCCTCCACGTCCTCCGGTCCACGGCTTGGCGTGCAGGAAACGGTTCCTTCTCCGGTAGTCCCTGTCAAGACCGATCGCCATACTCCGGGGGACAAGGCGGCCGAAGAATCGATCCCGCCTCTCCTACTGGAGAGATTCGAATCGGTCCGACTGCTGGGCAAGGGCGGCATGGGCGCGGTCCATCTTATGCGAGACCGCCGCCTGGGTCGGGAAGTGGCCGTCAAGGTCATCCGAAACCCCAACGAACGGCTCCTCTCGCTCTTCGAGGGCGAGGCACGGACTCTGGCCCGCCTCGAGCACGACAACGTGGTCCGTCTCTACGAGTACGGCTGCGCGGGTGACGTTCCATATCTGGTGATGGAATTGGTGCGGGGCAAGACTCTGTCGACACACCTCGTCTCCGGAAGACCCGGACTCTTGGAAACGGTCCGGATAGCACTCGAGATCTTGTCGGGTATCCGATCCGCCCACTGTCTGGGGATCGCGCATCTCGATCTCAAACCAGCCAACGTCTTTCTCGACGCCTCGGGCCGAGCCAAAGTGGCGGATTTCGGGCTCGCCCGAACGGTCCTTGAAAAGGAGGGCACGGATCGCCAGAGTTCGATCGCTGGCACGCCTGGTTACATGGCGCCCGAGCAATGGTTGGGAAAGGGCGGCCTGGCATCGGACATCTACTCCGCCGGGGTCATCCTCCACGAGATGCTGACCGGTCGAAAACTGTTCATCGCGCCACGTCCGGCCGCCTTTCTGACCCTTCAGCAATGCGATCTTCCGCCCCCACCCTCCGCGTCGAATCCCAGCGTGCCACCGCTCATCGATCGGCTGGTCGGGGAGTGTCTCGATTCTGATCCCAACGTCCGACCGAGTGTCGACGGACTGATCGGGCCGCTCGAAGAGTGGCTCGGCAAAGTGACTCGGGCCGCAAGACAGCCCTCTGCCGCGGGTTTTCCAGCAGAGCCCTACAAACTCCTCCGGCCGTTCGGCGTCGAGGACTCTTCCATCTTCTTCGGGCGGGACGCGGAGACGGCTGAACTCGCGGCCTTGATCGATTCGCCCGAGGTCCGACTGGTTCTCATGTTCGGTCGTTGCGGGGCCGGGAAGTCCTCCCTCTTGAGCGCTGGACTAGCCAGCACCTGGGACGACAAACGTCACGACCTGACGACTCTGCTGGCCGGATCCGACCCGGATCGGGTTCTCAAAGAGGCGATCGTTGCCCGAGCCTCCATTGCCGGATTGACACTGTCGGATGGCAGAGCCCCGACCGCGACCGACCTCGACCTGGAGCCCCGCGAGGTCTCTCGACTCCTTCCGTCGCTCACCCGGGCGCTCGGCAAAACATTGATCCTCGTCCTCGACCAGGGAGAGGAGGTGTTCACGCTGAACCCCAGGGGCTCTCCCAAAATCGCCGCTTTGTTCGACACGATCGCCACCATCGTCGAAGCCCAGGCCGCTCCGGTCAAGCTCATCCTGTCGTACCGCTCCGAGTTCCGCTGCGATTTCTTTCCCCTCGAGCAGCGACTCGCCCGATTCACCCATCCGTTTCCGGTCGATGACATGGGTCTGGCCGCTTTGATCGAGGCGATCGAGGGACCGTCGCATCTCGAGTTCTACCGATTCGCCTATGCAGAGGGTTTGGCGCAAAAGCTGGCCTCGGACATCGTATCCGCTTCCCGGCAGAGTGGCGACGCAGCGCTGCCGATTCTCCAGATCGTCTGCCGTCAGCTCTTCGATCGGGTTCGGGAAAAAGGCCTGACCACGATCGACCTCGACCTCTACCAGAGCGCCCTGGGCGGACTGTCGGGCGCCCTGGAGCGATACGTCCAGGAACGGTTGACGAGCCCTCTGTACGCTCACGGAGGAGGGTTGGCGCGACAAATTCTAAAAGCTCTGACGATCAAGGAAGAAGGCCGGGAACGCTTTGCCCGAGAGCGCGGCGAAGACGAGCTCCTCGATTTCTCGGATCGGTCCGAAGCGCGCCGGACACTGGAGTGTCTTGTGGCGGATCACCTCGTCGTGCGACTGGAAGGCGAGGACTCGACCCGGCGCATTCGGCTCGCGTCCGAGGTGATCTGTCCTGTCATCGACGGCTGGGTCGCAGAGCCCGACGACGTGGAGCGTGCGGCCCGCCTGCTCGCGCGTTCCCATCGGCATTGGGCCGAACAGGGGCAACGGCCGGACGATCTCCTCACCGGATCTGCCCTGGACATGGTAGAGGTCCATCGAGGAGCGCTTCGAGACCTCTCTCCATCGGAGAACGAGTATCTCGAGCAATCGATCTTTTGCCGCCGGAGAAAAAAGGCCAAACGGCTGGGCTTCGCTGCCATCCTGGGATGCCTGGGATGTCTCGTCGTGTATCTCGTGTTCTTCAAGCCCGGCCGTCTCGTCGTGAAGCCACACCCCGAGGGTGTGACCGGCCAAGTCCGCGTCGCGGGACGGCTCCTCGGGCGGCTTCCCCAGAGCGCGGCCTGGACCCTGACGCCCGGCGTCCACAGATTGTCGATCGATGCGGCCGGGCACGAGACCTCGACAATCGACGTAGTCGTTCCCGTCGGCAGCGAAACCGTCCTGGAGCCGGTTCTGCTCTCCCGCCAAGGCATCGTGCAGGTCAGCTCCGATCCACCCGGGGCTCAGTGTCGGCTGTTCCGGTCTGGCACACTGTCCGCCGCGACTGCGACTGCGTCCACGGCCACGCCTACATCCACGGCCACGCCTACATCCACGGCCACGTCTACGTCCACGACCACATCCGTGGCTTTCGGACGCTCCGAGTGCGCGGCAGCGTCAGGCTCGACACCTCTGACCACCGAGGTGATCGCGGGACTCTACGAACTGGAGCTCTCCCACCCGGGCTACGAGACTCTGCGAGAAACGGTGAGGGTTCAAAACGGACGCCAGCTCCTGACCCGGGCGATCCGGCTCGCACCGAGGGGTAAGGGACGGCTCCTCGTGAAGAGCCCGTTCGAAGGGATCTGGATGGAGCTTTTCGACGACTCCACCGGGTCCCCCACCAAGATCTGGGAGACGGCTCTCCCGATGAAACAGGCGCAAGAGCTGCCTGTCGGCACGTTCCGCATGGAGTGTCGTCGTAAGGGAAACCTCAAGCAGACCCGATCGGTGGCGGTTCGCAAGGCGAGGACCTCGACCTACACGGCCTGGGCCCCTCCAGTAGACGAGCTGTGGAAAGTGACACGGCCGGGCGCGGTTCACGTCTCGTCCGGGCTGGGTGACACAAACGGTGACGGAATCGGAGATCCCCTCGTCGGACCGGCGCAGAGCGGCCTCTTCGAGGCGAGTCAGAGTGACCCCAAGGAGCTCGTCGGAGCTGCGGCGCTCTCCGGCGTGGATGGGTCCGCCATCAAAGACTATCCCGTGGACGGGACCTTATCCGGTCCTCCCCTCCTCACGGATCTCGATGGAGATGGCAGGAGAGAGATCATCCTGGCCGCTCGCAACGGCAAGATCCGGGCCGTGAAGACGGACACGGGGACCGTCCTGTGGACCACACGGGTCGGGCCGATCCAGGCCGGGGTCTCCTTGGCCGACCTCGATTCGGACCGTCTCGTCGACGTGATCGTCCCCTCGCGCGACGGCCACGTCTGGATCTTGTCGGGCAAGACCGGGAAGCCCCTTTCGAAGCTCAGGTGCGGCTCTCCCATCGACGTTTCCGTCGCTGTCGGCGACCTCGACAAGAATGGCACTCCGGAGGTGGTCGCGGCAGCCAGTGATCGCTCGGTCTTCGCATTCTCCGGCCGATCCGGTCAGGTTCTCTGGCGGTTTTCGACCCCGGGTATCCCTGGGGCTCCTGCTCTGGGCGACCTCGATCACGACGGATTCCTTGACGTGATCCTTGGGTGCGTGGCAGGGCAAGTGCTCGCGTTCTCCGGAAAACCGGACGCCCAAGGAAGGCCACGTCCGCTCTGGGAGCGATCCACGGGGACCAATCACGCGGCCTCTGTGGCGCTGGCCGATCTCGACGGGGACGGTCGGCTCGAGGTGATCGTGTCGCCTGGCCGCGGGTGGATCGTCACACTCGATGGAGCCACAGGCGCCGTGCGTTGGAGGGCCAGGCCGGGCGAGTACGGATCTCCTTGCTCCCCCATCCTCACCGACCTCGATGGCGACGGACTCCCGGACGTCATTGCCGCCACGGGTTCCGATTCGATCGAGGCGTTCTCGGGCCGAACCGGAGAGCTGCTCTGGAGCCGTCCTGTTCGCGATCCGTCCGACAACAGGTTCTTTCTCGGCGGAGTCTTGTTCGGGGCCGACGACGTGAGCGGCGATGGTGTAGCCGATGTGATCACTGGAAAAGGTCAGAATCCGACAGAGCTGGTCGCGACGAGCGGCGCGGTGCGGAGACCAAACCTCATCTGGCAGGGGGACGGACAGCTCAAGGGCAACGGGATCGAGATCAGTCTTGGAGATGCCGGATCACGGGCCTTGCTCCTGCTCACGGAAATACCGCAAGACGGTGATCGAAGAACCGGCGACGTTTTGCTGGAGGCGGTCTCGGAGTCCGATGGCCACGGGATGTGGAGACTGTCGGGCATCTCGGCCAGTGAGGAGGAGCCTGGGGTTGCGGACCTCGACGGAGATCGATGCGACGACGTGCTGATCTCTCTGGAGGACGGCACGATCCGGGCGTTGTCGGGACGGGATGGAACAACGGTGTGGAAACGGGGCATCGGGGCTCACCCCAACAGGGCCTCGACTCTGGCCGACCTGGACGGTGACGGTTGCCCCGACACGGTCGTGTCGGTTGCCGGCTGTTTGCAGGCCCTCTCTGGCCGGAACGGACGAACGATCTGGAGCCGGAACTCTACAGAACTGGCATTACTCGACCCCCTTGTCGATCTGACCGGCGACAAGATTGCGGATGTGATCACGGCAACAGAGGGGGTCGATCGCCGACAGCGAATCGATCTGTTGTCCGGACGCAGCGGAGCCCTGGTATGGAGCCATGCTCTGGGGGACGGAGACTGCACCGGCCTGGCCGTGACCGGGGTCGCATCCAAAGCGCCTCCAATGGTTCTGGTCATCACCAACAAGAGCCAGCTCGAAAGCTCTGTTGCGGCTCTCTCCACGGTCTCGGGAAAGCCGGTGTGGAAGGCTGTGATCGGATGCTTCGCCTCGGAGATCGTCGATGCGGGGGACTTAAACGCCGATCGAGTCCCGGACGTGTTGATCGGCTCGTCGTCCAAAGGGTTCACCTTCATGAGCGCCCTGTCCGGAAAGGATGGTCACGAGTTGTGGAACGTTCCGACCGGAACCGCAGCCTGCGTTTGTGAGCGTCCGGTCGATCTCGACGGCGACGGGGTGAACGACGCGATCGTGTCTTCCGACGAGGGGCTCGCCGTACTCTCCGGTCGAAACGGCGAACGGCTGATCCATCTGGGGAAGGGAAGCGCGCAGGGGTTCAAACCGGGGATTCTGCGGTCGGACAGCGTACTCACAAATCGGCGTGTGCGCTTGCTCCGCCCGATCGCGGCAGACACGGCCGTGATCGAGGAGCTTCCCCTCCCCTCCTTGCGCTGCCCCATCGAATGGCCGACCAAGGATCGATGCGTCGCGCCCTTCACGAGATCAAGGGCAAGATGAGAGGCGTTCGTGAAGGAGAAGCAGGGGGGCAAGCAGCTCGAAAAGAAAAAGCCGGAAGCGGAGTTGGCGAAGATCGAGACGATGCTGCGATCCCTGAAGATCCAGAAGACCAAGCTGGAGAAACGGAAAGAAGAGCTGCTGGCCACGCTCGGGAAGTGATCGGTGAAAACGATGGGCAAGGGGAAGCGAGGAGGAAGTCGATGAAGAGCTACATGAGTGTCGCCGGTCAAGAGAGAGGCGACGTCGTTTGCTGGAAGTCCGACACCGGCAGTGACCAGCTTTGGGTCATCCATGACTCGTATTGTCAGAATCCCGAGTGTCCCGGTTGTGCCGCCCATATCTGCTTGATCGAGCTGAACAACATCGACAGGCAGTTCCTTTTCGCCGTTGGCCTTGACGAGCCAAAGCTGGTACTGGAACCCGACCCATCGGGCGAGGAGCTGTCCCCAGAGGATCATTCCATCGCCGAGGACTTCTGCCAGGACGCCTCGAACCGTCCTCTTCTCCATCGTCGCCGCCAGCTCGTGCGGGCTTGGGGTCTGGCACAAGCTGGTGGCCCCGTACGAGCCTGGAATGGCCGGACCTACCATCTCGGTGACTTCGACCCTCACGAGAAGCACTATCCGATCGCATTCGAGGCGAATGGCGTCAACTGGATTGTGCTCGATCAGTACTGCGTAGTCCCCGATTGCACGTGCAATGTGGCGCACCTGTCCTTCTATCGAGTGGCCTCCGGCAAGGTACAAAAGTCGCCAGAGGTCTCTGCCGAGATCGATCTGGACAACGAGTCGGTCAGGGAGTCCTTTCCCCCGCCGCTGAGCGAGGGACAACTTCGTGTGGTGGCCGACTTCAAGGAGCAGATGATCGCCTGGAACCGGGAATTGAACGTCCGGCGGAAGCTCCTGCGTGAGATCGCCGCCAAACGCCTGTCCTTCCCGGATGATACGGATGGCAAGGCGGTCCCAGCTATCTCGACCAAGAGGGCTTCGAGAAACGATCCCTGTCCATGCGGATCAGGAAGAAAATACAAGAAGTGCTGCGGCAAGAGGTGAGCCGAGCAGGGTTGCTCTTTGACAGCCTTGACCGTGGAGGCGGCGGGATTGGTCCCCGCCAGGTAGAATGCGGCTGGGCGGGAACGTCCTCTGACGCCGCCCGCACAAAGAACATGTCAGCCGACACGAAGCAAGGAACGGAGTCTGTCGATGCACCCCTGTATGGGATCGGGCTGCTTTCCTCTGTTTAGTATTCTGTCCGTTTGCCCCATAGTCATTCCTCTTCCTTCCCTGGGTAGTTCCCGGTGTCCACCAACGTCTTGTACGACCCGAGGTTCGACTGCCAGTCTTTCAGCTTCCCCTGGTGAAGACGCCGTCTTCTCCGTCTGGCCCCATCTCGACGAACAGTTCCTTGCCGAGGCCACGGGCATCCTGGATTACTTTTGGATCGGATGCCTGTCTCTTGAGCAGGACGATCTTCTTCCTCTTGGACGGAGTTGTGATCGCATCGTAGACCTTTTCCAGAGGAACGATTCCCCCATCCATCACGAGCTGGATCTCGGTCAGAACCAGAAGCCGAGCGATGAGCAGGAGGACCTCTTCCTCTGGCCACCCGCAGGGTCGCTGGGCGTAGCGCTTCTCGATCAGCTCGCCCAGGATGACCTGTCGGTTGTTTTTGGCGCAGAGATCGAGATGACTCCGCAGATCCTTTATGGCCTGAGGGTTGTTTTCCCCTGTCTGGAACAGCAGGTTCTGCTTTCGGGCGACCTGTCCGCTCAGCGGCGCGCCGGGGCAGGCCGGGCTGCCGGCAGCGAGAAGTGGGACTGCACGAAGAGCCACCGCCCCTTGATCTTGCGGACGACCGCTGTATAACGGCCATCGACCGACACGAGGCCGGCCCCGAAGTCGATGGACATCGAAAGGTCGCCGGCAAACCAGGCCACATCCCCTGCGGTGGCGATCCCGTAAGGGCGACAGTAGCAGCGGTCGACCCGCTTGACCTGATCGAAATACCTCTGGAACACCGCCCCGGTCTCAGCATGCCCGACCGCGGAATTGGCAGGATTGGCGCCAAGCGTAACCAGATCAGGCACAGGAGCGAAGAAGGTCATCAGGCCGCGGACATCGCGCTTCTTGTAACACTCCGAAACCCTGTCGAGGAGGTTCCGGATCTCACGCTCGACCTCCGGGCGGTCCGCAGCCAGAGCCGGGCAGACCGGACATGGAGGAAACAGTCCACCGCAGAGCGAGAGCGCAACCAGGATCGCCATCCTTCGAATCGTCACAGGGACCATCGATCGTACTCCTTGTTTCTTGCCTTCAGGCGAGACTTGCCGGCATCCGGTGGGAAGCCGGAGCACCGTGGAGCCGAAGGCGGGTTCGCAAGTTCCCCCCGCGCCATGGTACCGTGAACGGGCTGGCCTTGTGGTATGTTTTTCGCTCGGAGTCAGAGCGCGCATCCGTTCGAGATGACGCGGCCTCGTCACCAGAACAGCAAGACCAACCACGCCGAACCACCGCTTCTCGACAAGCCGTGGCAACTGGATTTCGCCCCAGGGACTCTTTCACTGAAGCCGGCCCGCGGGACTGCGCTATCCGGTCAAGGCGAATCGTTTACAGTCCAGTTGAGGGTGGCTCCTCATAGCGGATCGTAAGATGGTCCTTGAGAATCCGGTCGCGCGGAGAGATGGACTGGATTTTGGTCGGGTCGATCAGGCAGAGAAACGCCCGATCCTTGCCAGACCACTTGGTGTCGAGATGAGGATGGCATGTTTCTGAAGCCGGGATGGCCTCCGTCTTTTCGTAGAAGAGGTCGTTCGGAGGCGGTACAGAGATCCTCTGACCCGGTGAGAATCGCGAGGCCAAGACATTGACCAGGGCGAGGCTACGGGTTCTCGAACGCCTGCCTTTGGTGGCGTGGAGATAGCGACTTCGTTCGATGACCCACCAGTCCCCGTCCGAAGACACGCTGTTTAATTCCCACTTTGGTGGCAGGGTGACTCGCGCGGGATCGTGCCCGGGCTTCCACAGGACGATTTCCTTCCTCTCGTAGTCTTCCTTGGTGCCCTGTTGGAGAACGAGGGTGCCACTTGCGAGTGTGGACATGAGATCTGGCCATCCGGGATGATCAAACGGTCGATACTCCGAGACAACCTTACCTCTCAAGTCGACATTGACCACGATTCCCGTATCCTCCGCGGCCTCCGGCCTCTGAAGAAGAAGCAGGGTTCCGGTCTGATCGTTGAAAGAGAGGATCCTCCAACTCGATCGACTGTCACGCTGAGGCGGCTCGAACGGCACGCTCATCACGTCACCGGATGGCAGCGACATGATCGACAGAATACATTTTTTGTCCGAATCGACGGGAGAGAAGGTTTCCCCTGCCAAGGGCCTGAAAAATGCGAGCTTGTTGCCAGAGAAGCACCAACCGGACCAGCTATCGAGACCATTTTCTCGAAAGGCCGTGTGAGGACGACCGCCGGGTCGGTCACCCACTTGGAGAACGTACTCCCGTGCCTGGTCCTTCTGGAAACCCAGGAAGCCGGCACTGTCGGAAACGATCAGGAACCGCTCGTCAGGAGAGATTCCCAAGATCCCGGTGTTACGGAGTCTGGGCCACCAGGTTGCGGCTCCATTGAGGTTCACACGGTACGAGCGCTCCTGCGGTTGGCCGCCGAGAGGAGGGTTGACGGTCTCCGCGGAGATGATGAGCCCCTGTCGGGTCACCCGTATGGTCTTGGCGTGCATGGGGCCGGGGAAGGCGGTCAGGTAGAGGCTCCAGATATAGAGAGCGACGAAAGAGAACGCCGTGGTCGCCGCGAGTGTCTTGATCGACGCCCGCGCCTGCGTGCGCCAGCCGGACAGGGGAGCGCCGCGGACGATCCTCAGCGTCAGCAGGATGAGACCGGTCGTTACGAGCAGATTGGCTGGGACAGCCGCCTCCAGGTGGAGAGAGAGCTTCACGAACAGAAGGCCTAAGGCGGCCCAGAGACTCCCGCCCAGGATCAGAGCACCAAAAAAGGAGTGGCAGACGCTCGAGGCCGCAGTGCAGCTGGCCATCGACAGGAGCGGCGCCGTACACCACCCGAAAGCCATCCCTGGCTGACCGATTGCCTCGATGCCGCCGGAATGGATCACGAGGAGAGCGGCGAACAACTCTCCCAACGCCAACAGCGAAACGCAGGTGAGAATCTTGACCCCGGCTACTGCCACGCGACCCATCGGGCGAGTCAACAGAAAGACGAGGGTGCCTTGCTCCCTCTCATACGCAAACGTGTGCGCTCCAAGAAAGGCCGCGTAAATCATGAGGACGTGGAGCACCAATCTCACGTGCTCGGGGATCCTGTCGATTTCGCGCACCTCGGCGATGTAAGGCAGATAGGGCATCAGGATGAACAGACAGAAGCAGAACCCGACAAGAGTCCAGCGGTGCTCTCGGAGTTCCTTCCAGACGAGTGCTCGCAGCATCACGACTCCTCCTGTTCGTCGCTCCCGCCAATGCCGCCTCTTGGCAGTGTCGGCCGCGCACCCATTCGTTCTCTGACGATCTCGATCACTCGCTCATCGTTGAGGCTCAGGTGGTACGCCTCCACCAGCATCCGGTCCACAATCTCAGAGAGGATCTTCCTCCGATTCGCGAGGCTCATCAGTCCGGAGGTGGCCGAGACGTAGCTTCCCTGTCCCTTTCTCGATTCGATGACCCCCTCGATCTCGAGCTCTCGATAGGCTTTGACCACTGTGTTGGGGTTGACTCGCAATTCCCTGGCGAGATCACGGATCGAGGGCAGGCGATCGCCATTCCGGAGGAGCCCGGAGGCGATGGAGTGTTTGACGTGATCCATGATCTGTACATAGACAGGGATCGCCGCTGAGGGATCCACCTTCAGAAACATCCAGCCTCCCTTGGCCCGTTCTGTGAGGACCGGTCGGAGTGTCGCCCCTAGAACCGGATTGTGAAGCGCTCTTTGAGAATTCGGTCCTGTGGAGAGATCGATTGGACTTTGGTCCAATCGGTCAAGATGAGAAACGCGCCGTATCTTTCCGACCAAAACACCTGCGGTTCATTCGGCAACCGTCCATCGGCGAGGTTCTCGGCCTCGGTATCGATCACCGTTTCGAAGAAAACGTCCTTGGGATCCGGACTGGAGACTGTGACAGTCTGTGTTTCGTTGGAACTCGGCTTATGAACCAGTGCCAGACTGAGTTTGTACGTTCCCAAAGAGAACGGCCAGGCTTTCTGCGGCCCTTTCTGTCTCTTAAGGACCATCCAATCGCGATTGCGTGAAGACTCAATCTCGAACCAGTCGGCCGGGAGAACCACGCTGTTTTTGGGCGAAGTGCGCTCCTCGATGACCTTGCCGTTGAGGCCGATCTTGACAATGGGCATGGACTCGAGCGAGGGGACATGGAGTTGAAGACGAAGCGTGTTCGCCCGGTCGTCGAACGACAAAATCCTACTGAAAGCCTCACGGTCTCCGACAGACGGCTCGAATGGGACGGAGACCACCTCGCCAGAGCTCAGCGTCAACACTCGCAACTCAAACCTGGGCCCGTCGTAGGGGTCGAACTCGAAAGGGAGCAGCATCGCGTTGCTGGTCATTGAGTTCTGGTAGGGGCCGGTCCACCACAACAGTTGTCGGGCGTAAAACGCGAGTTTGGAACCTGAAGATCCCCAGGCGAAGTCTATGAAGCGCTCTCTTCCGGAGATTCTGTGACACTCTGTTCCATCGGATCGGAGCACAACCACGTCATTCCGGAGTTCTCCAAAGCCGAGGAGACCTCTGAAGTCCTCGGCGAGCAAGTATCGCCCGTCCGGGGAAACGCTGAGGACGCGGACGTTTCGGAATTTCAGCCACCGAGTCGCCGTGCCCTCCCAATCGACTCGGTAGGAGCGGCACTGTGACAGACATCCAAGAGGTGGACGCAACGTCCATCCGGTGACGTACAGCCCCTCTGGAGCGACACGAACGATCTCCGCACCCATCGGCCCCGGAAACAAGGTCAGATAGAGGTTCCAGACGAAGAGGCCCGCTCCGACCAGAGCGACAGCCGGAACCATCGTCTTGGCCGTCAGCCACGCCTTCTTCCGCCAACCGGAAAACGGGGCGTTCTGCTGGACTCTCATCGTGATGAGACTGAGCCCGAGCGCTGACAGCAGACAGGTCGGAACGCCCGCCTCGTGGCCAAGCGACAGCACTTTGAATACAACGACGAGGACCAGGCAGAGCGCGCTCCCACCGACGAGCGATGCCGCGACAGTACCCCCAAAGCACGAGACCACGGTAGCGCACTCCGTCAACAAGACGAGGGCCGAGAAGTGGGGAAGGCTGGCCTTTAGAACTCTGATCGTCGTGTGGTCCCAGCCAAACCCCCTGGTGTCATTGATGGCGAGAGTGGAGATCGCCCCTCCGACGACCAGAAGCAAGACGCTGACGAAAATCTTGACGCCAACGACGACTCTGCGATCGACCGGCCGGGTCAGGAGGTACGCCAGAGTGCCCCGGCTTCTCTCATACCCGAACGTGTGGGCTCCCAGAAGAACGGCGTAGATCGCCAGCAGGGTCCTCACCAGCCTGCCGGCGATGTCGTGATTCTGCTGGCCCAACAACCATGGTTCTGGCGCCAGGTGTGGCAAAGACGGTTTCAACACCACGAGGCAGAGACAGAGCGCCAGGACGGTCCAGAGGTGCTCTCGAAGCTCCTTCCAGATGAGAGCTCGGACCATCACGCTTCCCCCCTCGTCAATTCCACGAAGATGTCCTCCAGGGACATCGGTTCGACTTCGATCCGATCGGCCCCTTGCGTGGTCAGCTCTCTCTTGATCCGTTCATCGTAAGCGTCGACCAAAAACAGGACGTATCGCTCGAAGCGACGAAACCCAAAGACCCCGGGAGGCGGCCTCACGGAAAAGGTCTCGTGCGAGAAGACGGCCTTCACCGAGCGGAAACTGTCTTTCAGGCTCGCCAGTGGGGTCTCCACGACGAGCGATCCACGAGAGAGGATTCCCACGTAATCCGCCACCCTCTCGACCTCGTCGATCAGATGGCTCGAAAAGAAGATGGTTCGGCCTTCCTCAGCGATGAGATCGATGGTCTCCTCCAAGAACTGCCTTCTGACCACGGCGTCCAGCCCGGCAGTCGGTTCGTCGAGGAGGAGGAGTCTGGGACGGTGAGCCAGCGCCAAGAGAAGAGAGAGCTTTGCCTTTTCGCCACGAGACATTTTCCGGATCGTCCGGTCTCCTCGGAGGTCCAACCGTCTGGAGAGATGGTCCGCCAGCCTCGTGTCCCACGTCTCGTAGAATGCTGAAGTGAACCGGATCAACTCACCGGCGGTCATCCATTCATAGTGGGCGTGGTCCTCGGAGACGTAGCCGATCTGTCGGAGTAGCCTTTGGCCATCGTTCACCGGATCGAGCCCCAGGACGAGAGATTGACCGCCTTCAAAGTCGAGAAGACCCAAGAGGATCTTGATCAGAGTTGTCTTTCCAGCTCCGTTTCGGCCGAGGAAAGCGTAGACACTTCCCTCGTGAACACTGAGATTGAGCTCCTTCAGGACCGACCTTCCGCTGTAGCTCTTGCTCAGAGACGAAACCTCGATCGCCTTCGTCATCTCCGTTCGAAACCTCCTTCCTCCGCCTTCTCCTGGCTTCTGTTCGCTCGTTCGAGAAGAGCGGAGCTGTGCGCGGCTGAAGCTGCGAGGGCCCCTGACGGATGAACCAACTGGACGTATCCGATCGATTCACTGTTCTAGTATTCTCATACAGCATAACAGGCGAGCAACGCGGGCGGCAAGTCTTCTTCACGTTATTTCTTTGAAGAGTGTGATGGTCTCGAGCGAACTCCTACCGAGATTGGCGGGCTTTCACTTAAGAAGCTGCGTCCGCTTCTCAGGATCGAGTTTCCGTCCTCGGAGGGCTCAGGGGGGAGGCGATTTTGGTTTCCGTTCGTCCCGGAACTCTCGGACGGTGGTCCTGGGTTCCTGGCGGACCGAACCGTCAGTTGCCGTGTGATCGGTCCGGGTGTCATACTCCTGTCAGGGGCAGGCTCCACGACCATGATCGTACCGTATGCACATCGCGCGGCCATCACGCTCCTCGAGACGATCCTGGGAGCGGCCATCTTCGCCATGCTTCTGGGCGCGCTTCTTGGACTGCTCTCCAGAGGAAGCAGTCTGGGCTCTCGGGAGATGGAGATCTTCGGTCTTCAGGCCGATGCGCAGCGAGCGCTGATCCGGTTCATCAACGAGCTGCAGGAAGGCATGGAGCTCGTGGCTCCCCAGCCCGGGAACACGCTGCCCTATGCTGTGATCCGGGACAAGCTCAACCGCCTGGCGGTCTACTCGCTTTGCAGGACCGAAGTACCTGGTGAGTACGCGTTGAAGGTGGATGTGGGGTCGCCTCAGGGTTTACGGAGCGAGACTCTCTTCCGGGGGGTGTCCCGGCTGACGTTCTCATCGCTTTCCGATGGTGCGGTCCGACTGCACCTGATTCTGGGAGCCGGCGACCGTCAGCACGCCTTCTACACCCAGATCCGGATGCGTAACCGTAGCGCGGCGAGCCTGTGATGGTCCGATCGATTGGCCGGAGGGGAACGTTGTCTCTGCGGAGTGGTTTCTCGATCACGGAGCTCCTCGTTGCGGCTGCCGTCTCCGCCCTTGGCATCCTGCCGGTCCTCGTGGTCCTGTTGTCGTCGGGATCGAGCATCCGGCAAACGGCTCCTTACCAGCAGGCGATCTTTCTGTCGGAGTACTCGCTCGAGGAGGCGCGGCTCGGGGCCGTGGAAGACGCCCACTTCGTCGATCGCCTCGTCGCCGAGGGTTACGGGGCGACACGGAGCCCTCTCATCCAGCCGGGCCACCCGTTTCTCGACGTGCTCGAGGACTCGGTTCAGCCGATCGGGCGGATGGAGGTCGGATCGGACTTGAGCCTCCAGCCTCAAGCCGGGCCTCTCTTCAAACAGCTTCAACCGCTGGCCCTCAAGATCGATACCTCGATCGTAACCGGCGCGGAGGCCGGATTGCCCGAGACACGAGTGGTGGCCCAGTTCGACTGGCGCGATCTCAGGGGAAAGAGCATGGTGCACACGGCGGCGACGCTCGTAATGACCTGGTCGCCCGTGAAGCGGATCGAAACACCAGCCGTTCCCCTGCCCCCTGGCGACGGCTCCAAGGACCAGACCTTCGTCCAGTTGACTGCGATCGGCGAGCAAGGGGTGATGGTCGTGAACCAGGTGAACGACGAGCTGGCCAGGATCCGAAAGTCCGGACTCCCCACCGGCGCCTATTCCAAGGTTCTCGCTCTGACCGATCTGGCAACATTTCTGGAAGCTCGTGCGGCTGAGCTGGGGGGCCTGGTCCAGCAGATGAGGCCCCTGGTCGAGGAACTGGCCACGCCCGGTGCGGGGGCCTACCTCAGGAAGGCCGCCATCCCCGTGGAGAAGCGGAAACGGGCGGCTTTCGTGGCTCGATCGATGATTCAGGGCTTCCTGGGATGTCTGACCAGCGCGATGTCGGTCAACCGGGAGATCGCCTGCGAGCCGAACATGCCGGCCTCGATGTACCTGAACGCACACACGCGGCTGCTCCGGATCGCCAAGCTCGATTCTTTCGTGCGACCCTGGCAGGATCGATCGGCACTTCTGGCCTATCTGCGGAGCCTCGAGGAGGCCTATCGTGGCCGGATGCCGAACGTCGCGCACTACTTCTCCGCGGAGGCCAAGAGTCTGCCGATGCTGGACACCTCCTATCCCCTCATCCGGCTCGTCCAGGACGTGCGGGCGTTCCGGCAGAACCTGACGACGGCGCTGTTGAACATCAGACGCATCGAGAGTGTCGGTCACGACGGCGGGGCTGGTGGACTGTGAGAATCGAAACGGAGACCAGGGCTGTCCGGGCTCGCTGTTCTCGTGGCTGCCGGGATGAGAGCCGACGCGCGATCATCCTGCCGATCGCCTTGGCTGTGCTGGCCATTCTCGCGGTCATGGCGTTCGCGGTCCACATCCTGCGTCAGCACAACTACCGAGGCCTGAACTGGCTCGAGGAACACATGCGCGCGATTGCCGCGGCCGAGGCCTGCTATACACGCGTCCTGTCGCGTCTCCAGAGCGGTCCGTGGGAAGATCGCTGGTTCAAGGACGGAATCAAAAGCGGGACCGGAACCTGGGAGCGCGACAGTTACGAATTCCTCATCGGTGACGGGAAAAAGCCTTGGGTGGCCGAACTCCTGGTGTGGGGACACGCGGGGAGGGCGGAGGTCGCGATGTATTGGCGGCTCAGGGGCGATCCGTTCACGCTCTCGCCCTACCGGCAGGTCCACACGGAGTTTTTCACCCACCTCGAGCCGATCCGTAACCGACCGTCCGGGGGGCTGGGACCGGTGAGTCTCGCCATCGACCAGGCACTCTCGGCCCGGGACGCCAACGCGCCCTGGCAGCAGGCGATTCGCGATGTGATCCATGGACCGGGAGGACCCCAGGACCCGCTTGCCGCTTTGGGCGTTTCGGCCGATCCCGATCTCGTCTCGCGAATTCCTCCGCCTGTCCCCGCCGGAGCGTCCCGCTCGATACCGCCCGGAACCGGAGCGGCCGCAGCGTTGCCCCCTCCAGAGACCAGCGGGTTTCCTCTTCTCCCGCGAGCCGGGACCTCGAGTGGGCCGACCTCCCCCATAACGACCCAGACCGCTCCAGGGCCCGCCGGCGGTCCTGTCACACCCCAGACGGCCGACGAGCTCACGCAGGAGACGGAGACGCTCGCCGAGGTCAATGATCGAGCGGGAGACATCCACCACGCGATGAGCCACGGCCTCCGGAACAACCTCGACATCCTCAAGAAGGATCTATCGAATCAGTGCTCGCAGTCCGGAGCCGGTTCGCAGGCATGCAACTGCGCCAAGATTGCCGAGGACGCCTTTGCGAGCACCCAGCAGCTCCACGACGAGATCTCGCAGTGCCACGACAATCTCGATCGAATGGAGACCGCTCTCGAAGAGGCTTCGAAGAACGCGGCCCTGACAGAGGGCCAGGCCCGTGACCTGATCGAGCAGAGCCGCACGGCCCAGAAGTGCGAGCAGGGGCTCTGCGAACGGATGACGGCACTGGTGGCCAGCGTCGAGGCGTCCCTGGCGCCCTGTGGGAAGACCGTTGCCGACCAGTCGAACCCGACCGCCAACCACAAGGCGATCTGCGGGATGACGTCGGGACAACCCGCCCAGTAATACGGCGGTGAGGTAGACCGTACCCACGACCGGAATCAGGCTCCCAAGCCTACTTCCTGGAGACCTTCACGACCATCTCCACTTCGACGGCCGCGTCGAGCGGTAGTTCAGAGACTCCCACAGCCGATCGAGCGTGTTGCCCCTTCTCTCCGAACAGTTCAGCGATCAGGTTGGAAGCCCCATTCATGACCTTTGGCTGCTGGCTGAAACCGGCTGCGCTGTTGACGAAACCGACGACCTTCACGACACGCGCGATCCGATCCAGGCTGCCGATCTGCTCCCTGATGACGCTCAGGCAGTTCAAGGCACAGAGCTTCGCAGCCTCGAACCCCTGATTCTCGTCCAACTCCTTGCCGACCTTGCCCTTGAACTTCAACTCCCCATTGACGAGCGGGATCTGCCCCGAGGTATAGATGTAGCCATCCTCTGTGAGCACGGCGGGTACATAAGTGGCCACCGGCTTGGGTGCGACAGGCAAGGTTATCCCCATTTCGGCGAGCTTCTTCTCTGCGGACATGTTGTATCCTCCTTCGATCACGGCAGTAAACTGCCATATTTTGATGGCACTCCATCCATTTGGTCTTGGAAGTGGTGTTCGATCCCCCGCCTTGTAGGTGTGCCAATGGTCGTCACATTGTTTCGATTTTTGACCCTCATGTCAAGCGCCTCGTCGGCACCCCACGCTGAGGAGAGTCTGGTGTCGATATCCCGAAGGAGAGTAGAATGAGCCGAGCCGTATACCCTCTGTGACTCAAGAAGGAGACAATCATGGACCTCGGAATCGGTGATCGCGTCGCGATGGTGGCTGCCGCCAGCAAGGGCCTGGGGAAGGCCTGCGCCGAGGCTCTACTCCAGGAAGGCTGCCGTCTGTCGATCTGCGCCCGCAACCCGGAGGAGCTGGCCAGGACCCGCGAGGAGTTGGTCTCACGGTCGAGCGGCCGTGGACAGGTCCTGACCTCCTCGGTCGACGTCTCCTCTCCAGGCGATCTGGAGCGCTGGTACGAAGAGACTGTCGGGCACTTCGGGGCGGTCGACATCCTTGTCACGAACTCCGGAGGCCTGGCCCTGGCCAGGTTCCAGGATCTAAGCGACGAAGACTGGCGGGTCGGAGTCGAGTCCACCCTGATGAGCACCGTACGGCTCTGCCGGCTCGTGATCCCAGGGATGCGGGAGCGGCGGTGGGGACGGATCGTGAACCTGACGTCGTACGGAGCCAAACAACCCCTCCCCGACTACACCGTGTCGTGCACACTCCGGGCCGGAATCTCCGCGCTGACCAGGAACCTGGCCAGCCAGCTCGGACCCGACGGCGTCACCGTCAATGCCGTGCTGCTGGGCTACTTCCTCACCGACCGGCAATACCAAACCGCGGCCGCACGGGCGAACGAGCGCAATACCACCGTCGAGCAGTGCTTCTCCGAGACGGCCTCGACCATCCCGCTGCGCCGCCTCGGCCAGCCCAGGGAAGTGGCCGACGTTGTCACATTCCTGGCCTCCGAGCGTGCAGCCTACGTCACCGGAGGGTCGATCCTGGTGGATGGAGGGGCGTGTCAGAGCTCGATGTGAGATTGATCTCAACCCGGGCCGTGCGCGTTGCGTGGACGCCGGCCAGAATGAGCATCGCTCCGACGATCTTGATCAGCGTGATCGGCTCGCCCAGGACGAGCGATGCCGTGATCATGACGATTCCTGGCGTCAGGTTCTGGTAGCCGGCGGTGCGCGTGGCGCCGATCTTCTGGACGGCGAGGTTCCAGATGACGAAGGCCACGACGACGCCCAGGATCGACGAGAAGAGCACGCACCCCCAGCCGGACCGGTCGATCCGACTCCATTCCATGGCGAACAGACCTTGCAGTCCCTGCAGCAAAAGCGGCACGGTGCCGACGATGGCCGCCACCGCCGTGACCCGGAGTGGTGGATGGCTCTTCATCAGGGGGCCCGAGAACGCGACATAGATCGCCCAGCAGAGGTTCGATCCCAGGATGAGCGCGTCGCCCAGGAGGGTCTCCGAACCCAGCCGAATATCCCCCTCAAGGATCACGATGAGCGCGATGCCGGTGAACGCTGCCGCCATGCCGATCCAGCCGCGGAGGGCTACCCGTTCTCGGCCGAGGAGCCAGTGCAGGACTGCCACGAAGGCGGGCGTGGTGGCGATGATGAGCGAGGCGTTGGACGCGTGGGTGTACCGCAGCCCGTAGAGGAACAACGGCTGGTACAGAGTGGTCCCGAAGAGGCCCGCGAGGACGAGCATCCCTGCGTCCCGACGAGAGAACGACCACGAGCGGTCGGTCACCGCGAGCATCGCGGCGAAAAGGGCTCCCGCGAGACCAAAACGGAGGGTCATGAACTCGTGCGGGGGGATCTGACTGTAGGCGACCTTGACAACGACGGCGTTGACCCCCCAGATCGTTACCATCACGAGGAGAGCCAGGTCGATGACGCCCAGCGAACGGACATGAGGGTCGCCCCCCGTTCCAGCGTCGGTCACCGGACCGGGCGCGTCGTGAAGACGCCGGTAAGGCCGGCCGTGAGAACCACCGAATACCCAGCCCAGCCTCCAGTTCGCGCCATCCGGGATCCTCCTTTGAGCCGATACAAACTTTGAGCCGATACAAACATAACATAAAGACGGACTTCGCGTGGTCATCGGCGATGGTCATCGGCGGCGGAAGCCCAAACGGCCGTCGACTCTGCCTTCAAGGAGGGAATGCCCTCTTTCGAAGAGCACGGGGGGGGTACGAGAGATTGTCCCGAACCCCCCGACGCGTCAGATGACCTTGCGGGCAAGGGCGCCGGTCATGCCGGCTTTTTCCACCCTCGATTTGATGGCCGCGATGTTGGTGGTGTACAGCTCGTGCTGTTTCATCCGTTCGAAGTAGATGGACCCGGAGAAGGTGTACTTCTTGGCCAACCCTTCCTTGGTCTGCATCCTCTCCCGTACGTGAGCGATGGCGTCACCACAGGCCAGGCTGGTGGGGATTTCCAGAACGGGCTTGCCCACGGCCGTGAGGGCAGCGTTGTAGCCAGCGAGCGCCCCGGTGATGATCGCTTCGGTGTGACCGACCAACAGGCCGGCCTTTTCCCCACCGCAGAAGACGTTTTTCAGTCCTTCGACCCTGAGCGCGTTGTCACGCGGCAGCATCCCAAAGTAACGCATGGAATTACCAACCCCTCCCGAGTAGGGGTCCTCGAACCGGGCGTTCTCGAAACCCGGAATCTGGCGCAACACGTCCAGAGGGTAGTAAGGGGCCATCAGCTTGGCATGCCCCGTATCGAGCAGGATCACGTTCTCGGCGAACTCCTTCAGCGCGTACTGCTGACAAGCCTTTCGCCCGAGCGAATCCGGGCTCTTCTGAAGCTCCGGCGGGATCGGCACGACGCAGACCCCGGTCCGGTTGAGCTCTTTCTGGAGAGCGTGGGAGAGCGACTCCTTATGGAGTTTGCAGGAGCCGCTCATGGCCCCGAGATGCCCGTCCGCGGTCTCTCCGATGGTCTCCGGAGCTCCGGCCTTGGCCGCGATGCTAAATCGCGCACCAAAAGTCGGGCACCGGTAGATGCACATGGCACAGCCGTTTCCGTACTTCGCGCAGTTGCCCTGAGGGCCCGCGGTACCGGACACATCGACAAACACATCCCCGGCGGCTTCGATCGTATCGCCATGGAGGCAGCTGGCCATGACCTTGGTGATCGCTCCTCCGGAGACCGAGATGTCTCGGACCCGTGCCTGCAGGTGCAGTGTGACCCCGGCACTCAACAGAGCCCTGCGCACTGCCGGCTCGATGGCCGCTACGTCGTACAAACTGACATGCTTGTGACCCGGAAACTCGATGTTCTTGTGGCGTGAGTTCTCATCCGTGATCGCGAACAGGTCACCCGCACCCATGGCGATGGCTTCCTCGGTCGCGGAGAACCGGCCGTTGTTGCGCATGATGCCGCCAACCAGACCAGTTCCGAGCAGCATGTCCGCCCGTTCGAATAACTCGACGTCCAACCCAGCCTTCCTCGCAGCGAGAGCCGCGCCCGCGCCAGCCCAACCGCCTCCGACGATGACCACTCTCTTCGTCACGCTGCTGCCTCCCCCGGTTCAACCGGTCAAATCAGACCCGAGTACTTTGCCACGATCTCGACAAGACGAACCTGAGCATTGACAGCGTAACGCATGACCTCGCTTGAGGAGGTTGCGTTACTCGTACTCCAGACATATGCCCGTCGATACGATCGGCCCTCGATTCACTCGAACCAGGCCCTATCCATTGTACTGAGATCCACAGGAACCCACAAGGGTGGTCGGAATTCCAGAATCCTTCACCTAGTTTCTGTGAAGCAAGCAACAAGGACTCTCTTGAACTATCGCACGTTCACTCCCCTGGACCCCAGATGTGCCCCGGATGCAAGGAAGAACGAAGTTGACGCGACCCCCCACTCGACATCACCGTTCCAAAGGTGGTGGGGGACCCCCGAGGTGTACAGAGACGTACATCGAGGAGCGGCAACGAGTTCTGACGCCGCAGACGGGGTGCAGGTGGGGGATC